>Ga0070706_100002909_pt1 | contig 17045 bp, 13 predicted proteins | sample KBSK5501metaG_FD_65476 | JGI IMG/M metagenome (GOLD analysis project Ga0070706, IMG submission 65476) | Corn, switchgrass and miscanthus rhizosphere microbial communities from Kellogg Biological Station, Michigan, USA - KBS K5-50-1 metaG | ecosystem: Host-associated > Plants > Roots >... | reverse complement strand
GACGTCTGGTGGCCGACGCTGATCCATCGCCGTGTGTATCCCGGATCGATGAAGCCGGCCTCCGGTCTCACGGCCCATTTGCGCGGCGACCGCGTCGTGCTGTCGTGGTGGGGCAGCCTCGGCGCGACCTCGCATGCGGTCAAGCGAAGCGCAAAGGCGAACGGCCCTTTCACCCTTCTCGGCACAGTCTCGGCGAGCGAACTGCTCACGTACAGCGACATGCCGGCCAACGGCGTCTGGTTCTACCAGGTCACCGCCCAGGGCACCGGTGCCCCGGGCACCGGCTCCAACGTGGCCCGCATCGCCGTTCCGGGCGAGCCCCGCCTGGCCATGCCGCTGGACGGCGTGAACAACTCAGCCACGGCTGGCACGCTGTTCACCGCTGCCGGCACCTCGGCGTCGGTGGAGGGCACGCTGCTGGACGGCGCGGCCTGGGGCGACGGGCGTCGCAACGACAAGGCCCTTGTGTTCGATGGCAAGAAGGCTGGTCTGCAGTTGCCGTCGGGGCTGTTCAGCGACCTCGACGATTTCAGCGTGTCCCTGTGGGCGTACGCGAATTCGCTGCACTGGGACAGCTGCATGTTCTACTCAGGGCAGGATGGATTCAGCTACATGTGCATCGCGCCCCAGAGCGGCGGTCAGGGCGTGCTGCGCTTCGTGATAGCCGGCGCAGGACACAACGACTCGCAGGTCGTGGAGGCGTCCAGTGCTCTGCCTATCCGGCGCTGGGTCCATGTGGCGGTCACTCTGCAAGGGACCACCGGGCGGCTGTATCTGGACGGCACCGAAGTGGCGAAATCCGACGACATCCTGCTGTCGCCGCGCCAGGTCGGCGACCAGGTCACCTTCCTCGGGCGCAACTGGGCACATCCGTCGTTCAACGGCCGCATCCAGGACTTCCGGGTCCACGCGGGCGCGCTGAGCGCCGCGGAGGTCGCGGCGCTGGCGCAGTGAACAGCATGCCGCCGTGGCCGGCGGCCTGACCGCGATAGCAAGGCTCACATCAACCGTCGAGATGGCGGCGATGTGACACGGTGCCGGAATTCGCCGAAGACCTTCGACGGAGAAATCGAAGCGCGGCTTGAACGTGTCCGTTCCCGCAGGGCAGCGTCGCCGGCGCTTCAGAACGCCGCGCCGATCACCGCTTGCGCTTCGTTCGGAAGCTTGAATACAGCCACGGCCTGCACCAGTTGCTGCGCCTGACCCTTTGGGCTTTCTGCGGCGGCAGCGCTCTCCTCGACGAGGGCCGCGTTCTGCTGCGTCACCTGATCCATCTGGCCGACCGCGTCGCCGACCTGTGAGATGCCCGAGCTCTGCTCGACGCTTGCCGAGGTGATCTTCGCCACGATGTCGCTGACGCGCCGGATCGAGCCGACGATCTCGCCCATGGTCTTGCCCGCCCGGTCGACGCGCAACGTGCCTTGCTCGACCTGTTCGACGCTGTGCCCGATCAGGACCTTGATCTCCTTGGCTGCCTGGGCGCTTCGTTGCGCCAGGCTGCGCACTTCGGAGGCGACGACAGCAAAGCCCCGGCCCTGCTCGCCGGCGCGCGCCGCTTCCACCGCAGCGTTCAGCGCGAGGATATTGGTCTGGAAGGCGATGCCGTCGATCACGCCGATGATGTCGCCGATCTTGCGGCTGCTGTCGCTGATGCCTTGCATCGTGGCGACCACCTGGCCGACCACCTCGCCGCCCGTGGCAGCGATGGTCGTGGCCCCCTGCGCGAGCTGGTTGGCCTGCTGGGCGGCGCTGTCCGCGTTGTGGCGCACCGTGGTGCTGAGCTGCTCCATCGTGGCTGCAGTCTGCTGCAGCGCGCTCGCCTGCTCTTCGGTGCGCTGGCTCAGGTCCTGATTGCCCTGCGCAATCTGGGCGCTGGCCGTGGCCGCTTTCGGAGTTCCGCCGCACGCCCGAGACGACCCTCTGCTGGCTTTGCTGCATGACGGCCAGGCGCGACATCAGGCTCGCGTGATCATCCGCCTTGACGGCGATGGCTCCGGTCTGGTCGCGCGCCGCAATGGCCGTGGCGAGCTGCGTGGCCTCGGCCGGCTCGCCGCCCAACTGACGGACGATGCTGCGGGTCACCAGCAGCGCCAGCCCGATCGCCAGGGCGATTGGCCTACCGCGACCTTGCAGGGAATCGTGGCCCGCCTGGACCGTGAGTCGGGTTCCCTGGCTTGATCGAACCTGCCGCCCCCGCTGGTCAAAGTTGACTTCATCACCGAGCGAGCCCGTGCGACTGCGGTTGCGACACGGGTGGAGCCGGCACTGGACGGCGGCTTTGCGATGCAGTTGTAAATGTCGCTTGTTGGCCGTCCAGCGACGGCCGGCGCTCGATACTGATCGCTCCATACCGGCCGGCCAGATCCGCTCTTGGCCGATCTCCGATAAGAAATGGTAAGCAGCGGCCGCCGCACGTGCTGCTGTTGTGCGTGGACCGGAACGCAGTAAACCCGTGAACTGGCTGGGCATGCTTCCCGCATCTGCTGTTCTCGCGGCACGCCAAAGTCGGCCGTGCGCGAGTCGATCACGAGCCCATCTGATCTGCATTGGAGTGAACGCTCCGGCATGTACGCGCGTGCAACGAACTCTGCCGATTGCGTCGCGAAGGCCAGACGTTCGTGTGGAACGCGCGCCCACAAACGGCACTTCAGCCCAGCGCTCTCCAACTAGGATCCTCTGATCCTGTCGAGGTTGAACACATGAACGACAACGAGACCCTGCACAAGCGGCCGCTGCGAAGCGCGCGCTGGTTCCGCAAGGACGACCTGCCTGGCTTCGTGCACCGCTCTACGCTGGCAGCGGCCGGATGGAGCCGTGAGGACCTGATGACGCGCCCCGTCGTCGGCATCCTGAACACCTGGTCGGACATGAACCCCTGCAACCTGAATCTGCGCGCGCTGGCCGAAGACGTGCGCACCGGCATCCTGGAGGCAGGTGGCATCCCGTTCGAGATTCCGCTGATGTCCCTGAGCGAGAACATCATCAAGCCGACCTCGTTTCCGTTCCGCAACCTGCTGGCGATGGAGGTGGAGGAGACACTGCGCGCCCATCCGTTCGATGCCGTGGTTCTGCTCGGCGGCTGCGACAAGACGCAGCCGGCGCTTCTGATGGGCGCCGCCAGCGCCAGGATCCCGTTCCTCTTCCTGGCGAGCGGCCCGGCGACGCCACGGTCCGCGACGGGTGGCCAGTTGGCGAACGCCACCGGCGTCTGGCGCCTGGTCGACCAGTTGCGCGCCGGCCAGACGCAATGCGATTTCGCGGCCTTCGAGCGTACCGTGATGGGCACCGTGGGCCACTGCGCCGAGATGGGCACCGCGTCGTCGATGTCGGCCCTCTGCGAAGCGCTGGGCGTCGCCCTGCCCGGCAGCAGCCTGGTGCCGGCGACGGACCGCCGCCGCAACCAGCTGGCCCGCGAGGCCGGCCGCCGCAGCGTGAAACTCGCCGCCGAAGGCGGCCCACGCCCCGAGGACATCCTCGATGCGCGCGCCTTCGACAACGCCATCACCCTGCTGTGTGCGGTGGGCGGCTCCACTAACTGCATCATCCACCTGCTGGCGCTGGCCGGCCGCGTCGGCGTGCCCTTGACCCTCGAGCGCTTCGACGAAATCGGGCGCAAGGTTCCGCTGATCGCCAATGTGCAGCCTGCCGGCGAACACCTGACCGAGCGGCTGATGACCGCCGGCGGCATTCCCGCGTTGCTCAAGGCCCTCGAACCCTTGCTGCACCTGGACGCGCGCACCGTCGACGGACGCACCATCGGCGAGATCATCGCGAGCGCGGGCGTGCTGGACCCGGAGGTCATCCGGCCGCTCGACAAGCCCGTGAAGCCCGGCGAGACGCTGGTCGTGCTGAAGGGCAACCTCGCGCCCGACGGCGCCGTGATGAAGGCCTGCGCTGCCGACCCCAGGCTGTTCCGCCATCGCGGCCGCGCGGTCGTGTTCGAGGACGTGCAGACCATCGCCGACCGCATCGACGACCCGGCGCTGGAGATCGACGAGAACAGCGTGCTGATCCTGCGCAACGCCGGCCCGGTGGGCGCGGCTATGCCCGAGTGGGGCATGCTGCCGCTGCCGCGTCACCTGCTGGAGCGTGGCGTGCGCGACATGCTGCGCATCTCGGACGCACGAATGAGCGGAACGGCCTACGGTGCGGCCGTGCTGCATGTCTCACCCGAAGCCGCGGTCGGCGGCCCGCTTGCGCTGGTGCACGACGGCGACATCATCGAGCTCGACGTCGCCGAACGCCGGCTGCAGTTGTGCGTGGACCCCGAAGAGCTGGAACGACGGCGCCACGCCTGGCAGCCGCCGCGGCGCTTGCGGGAGCGCGGTTACCGACGGCTCTATGACCAACACGTCGAGCAGGCGCATCGCGGCTGCGATTTCGACTTCCTGCGCGGCGCCGACGCCGAGACCCTGCCCGAAGGGCTGTTCGACGGCTGGGTGGGAGGCTGGTAGGCCATGAGCATTCTTTATCGATCCGACGCGCCGCGCGCCGCGGCCTGGGCACGCTACTTCGCCGAACACGCCCCCGACCTCGATTTCCGCGTCTGGCCCGACGCCGGCAAGCTCGAGGAGATCGAATACCTGATCGCCTGGCAGGCGCCGCGGGAGTTCCTCGCCACCTTGCCCCGACTCAAGGTGCTGTTCTCCTCCGGCGCCGGGGTCGACCATGTCGACTTCTCGGCCGTGCCGGCGCACATTCCCATCGCGCGCATGGTCGAGCCCGGCATCATCAACGGCATGGTCGAGTACGTGAGCCTCGCCGTGCTGGCCCTGCATCGGGACTTCTTCGACTACGTGGCGGCGAAGGCATCACGCAGCTGGAACGCGCTGGAGGTGCCGCCCGCCTCGAGCCGCACCATCGGCGTGATGGGCATGGGCGTGCTCGGATGCGCGGTACTGGAGCGTCTCGCAACCTATGGGTTCCGGCTGCGGGGCTGGAACCGCTCGCTTCGCGCCATGCCGGGCGTGCAGAGTTTCGCCGGCGCTGAACAGCTGCAGCCCTTTCTCGCCGGCTGTGACGTCCTGGTCTGCCTGCTGCCGCTCACAGCGGCCACCCGGGGCATCCTGAACCGCGAGCTCTTTGCCATGCTGCCCGCCCACGCGGCACTGATCAACGTGGGCCGCGGGCCGCACCTGGTGGATGCGAATCTGATCGAGGCACTGGATTCGGGCCACCTGTCGCGCGCGATTCTTGACGTGACCGATCCCGAGCCGCTGCCTCCCGAACATCCGTTCTGGACGCATCCGCGCGTGTTTCTCACGCCGCACGTGGCGAGCATGACCCAGCCCGAGTCCGCCGCGCCCATCCTGCTGGAAAACTTGCGGCGGCACCAGCGCGGCGAGCCGCTGCTGAACGTCATCGACCGGTCCAGCGGGTACTGAGAAGGAGCACGTGGGCCGGGGCGGCACGCGCCGGGCTCGCATGCAGCCTCGTGGCGTCAGGCACCTCCGCTCAGCGACGCTCGCCGGCGGTGCAATCGGAGCAGAGGCCGTAGAGCGCAAGCGCGTGGTCCTGCAAGCCGAACCCGACGGCCCGGGCCACCTCGTGCTGGCGCGCCTCGATCGCGGCGTCGTAGAACTCGTCGACGCGGCCGCAGCCGAGGCACACGAGGTGGTCGTGATGCGTGCCCCTGTTGAGCTCGAAGACGGCCTTTCCAGTCTCGAAACGGCTGCGCGCGACGAGTCCGGCCTCCGCAAACTGCATCAGCACGCGGTACACCGTGGCGAGCCCGATCTCCGAGCCCTCGTCGACCAGCACCTTGTAGACGTCCTCTGCACTCAAGTGCCGCGGTTCGGCGCGCTGGAAGATCTCGAGGACTTTGATGCGCGGCGGCGTGGCCTTGAGGCCACCGCCTTTGAGTACGCTCTTCGGATCGCAGGTGTACTTCGTCATCGCTTGGATGGAACCGACGAGCGGCACACATCTCGATCGGTCCTTGGAGACTCGGAGGCTCGCGATGCGAGCCGCGCGCTTACAGCCCGACCAGTGCAGGCAGGCCGCTGATGTCGCGGATCTCGGCGAAGCTGTACGCCTCGTTGGCTCTCGGTTCGTGGCCCCGGTTGACGAAGACCTTGTTCTTGATGCCCAGGTCGTCGGCGGGCATCAGGTCATAGCGGGGGCTGGAAGACACGTGCAGGATGTCCAGCGGCGAGCAGCCGAGTTGGTCCAGCATGTACTCGAACGCAGCCAGCCGGGGCTTGTAGGCGCCGGCGTCCTGCGCGGTGTAGACCTTGTGAAACGGCGCCTCGAGCTTGCGCACGTTCGAGTGGATCTGTTCGTTCATCGCGTTGGACATGATCACCAGCGGAATCTCCTTGCCCACGCGGGTCAGCGCCTGCGGCACGTCGGCGTGCGGGCCCCAGGTGGGCACGGCGTCGTAGAACTTGCGCCCGTCTTCCTCGCGGAAGGCGACGCCGTGGCGCTTGCAGGTGCGGGCAATCGCGGACTTCAGCACCTGGTCGTAGGGCTTCCAGTCGCCCATGACCTCGTCGAGCCGGTACGCCGCGAAGTCCTTGATGAAAAGGGGCAGCCGCTCTGCCGGCAGCTGACTTGCATAGATCTCGGTGGCCACCTCGTGCATGCGGAAGTTGGTCAGCGTGCCGTAGCAATCGAAGGTGATGTACTTGGGTCGAAAGATCACGGTGGGTCTCTCTGGTGGATTGAAGGGACAAGTGCTTTGGCGGTCCCGATCCTGCACACCGACCCGAGGATCCGGGTGTTCATGCAGTTTCGTGTCGACAATGCTAGGCGGCAGCTGCAGAAGTCGATGCCGTTCTGCCTGACTGGACGAGGCAATGGTTTGGAACTTGAGTCGGCAACGAAGCGTTGTTCTGCGCAGGTGCGGCCCCGCCCGTGCTGCGGGGCCAGGCTGCGTGCGATCTGCTCAAGGGTTCGCCTGCGGCTGGTGCAGCGCCAGCAGGCGGGTGGGGTATTGCAGGACTGGCCTACGAAAGCCGAGCCACGTCGTCCCTAGACCGCGCGTGCAAGGTCGGTGTCCGGCAGCTCACGCGTTGGGCGACTCGCCACCGAGCTCCTGCGCCATGCGGTTGATCGTGGGCGCCGCAGCCTGTGCCGTCATCAAGAGGCGGCCCGGATGGCCCTTGCCTGTGAGGTCTTCGATGCCGATTGAGGTCGTCATGGCGCTCGACCCTGGTGGGGCGCCTAGAAGTCGGCCACTTTGCCCCACACTGATTTGCTGAACCGCTCGGGCCGGAATGGCGCGGGATCGAAGATGGGCCTGTCGCCGGTGGCCAAGTCGGCGATCAAATGGCCCGCGCCCGGGCCAATGCCGAAGCCGTGCCCCGAGAAGCCCGCGGCCAGGATGAATCCGGGGACCTCTGGCACCTCACCGATGCCGGGGACGCCGTCGGGAGTGCTGTCGATGTAGCCCGCCCACGTGTTCGCGATGTTCGCCTCGCGCAGTGCCGGCAATAGGCGCAGCGCCCGACGGTGGGTTTCGCGCACGCCCGCAGGGTCGGGCGTCGGGTCGAGGATGCGCGCTCGTTCCATGGGCGTGGGCTCGTCCAGCTTCCAGCGCGCCAGGGTTTCGTGGCCCCAGCGCATGCCCTCCAGGCCGCCGGGAAACACGTTGCGCCAGCGCTTGGCGAACATCGGGATGAACTGCGGCGCGAAACGCATCAGTTGCGGCGACGGATCCACGCGGCCGCGGCCGCTGATGGCCAGGATGTAGCTGTTGTCGCTGCGCCGGGTCACGGCAATGCCCGGGCCTGCCAGGGCGTTGGGGAGCCGCTGTTCGAGGGGGGCCATGCGCACGATGGCTTGGCGTACCGTGGCCGAGGGAAAGCGGATGCCGAGCTGACGGCAGAAGGAGGAAGACCAGGCACCGCCGGCCAGCACCGCCGTGCGCGTTCTGATGGTGCCTGCTTCCGTGACGACCCCGCTGACGCGGCCACCTTCCAGTTCGATGCCGCGCGCGGCGCAGTGCTGGTGGACCCTGCCACCGAGCTTCATGATTGCCGCTGCCACGGCGGGGGCCGCCTTGCCGGGATCGGCCGTGCCATCGCTCGGCGAGAAGACGCCGCCTTTCCACTCGCGGCCCGTGGCCCGGCCGCGCTCCGTCGCTTCGCGACTGCCCAGCATGTGGGTCGTCACGCCGGCGGTCTTGGCGAACTCGCGCCAGCGTGCCCAGCGGGCGATCTCCTCATCGTCATTGCTGAGGTAGAGCAGCCCGTGGCGGTTGAAGCCCGTGTCTTCGCCGGTGTCGGCGGTGAACTGCTCCCAGAGTTCCAGGCTCCGGGTGGCCATCTGCAATTCGCGGGCGTCGCGGTTCTGCTGGCGGCACCAGCCCCAGTTGCGGCTCGATTGCTCGGCGCCGATGCGGCCCTTCTCGACCAGGGCCACAAACAGACCGCGCCGGGCCATGTAATAGGCGGCAAACACGCCAATGATGCCGCCGCCGATCACGACCACGTCCGCATGCGATGGAAGCTCGGATGGGGTGTCGATCGTGCGCAGCGGCTGCTGCGGGGTGCGGTTCGTCGTGGTTGCGGCGACGTGGGCGCGGTTCATGCTCAGCGGCCGGTTCATGCGGGCAATCGTAGGTGCGTTGGCGCAGCCGGTGCTTCCACATCCGGCCCGCGGGCCAACCGACCCTGCTGATCTTGGCGCCTGGAAAGGAGAATCTGCTTCATCGGCCCAATGGGCACGCCGCCGGCCCCGGCAGCTGGTAGAACCCGGGCCCGGCTACCGGAAACCATCATGCACATCCGACGCCTTCGAGCCGAAGACTGGGGCCAGGTGTGGCCCATGCTGCAAGCGACCTTTGCATCGGGAGACACCTACGCCTTCGCCCCGGACAGCACTGAAGAGGAAATCTACAAGCTGTCGGTCCAGGCGCCGTGGGCCACCTACCTGGCATGTCTCGACGACGGAACCATCGTGGGAACCTACTTCCTGAAGGCCAACCAGCCAGGCCTGGGATCGCACGTGTGCAATTGCGGCTACGTCGTGGCGGCTCACGCGCGTGGCCGGGGAGTGGCGTCCGCGATGTGCGAGCACTCCCAGCGGGAGGCGCTGGCGCAGGGCTTTCGCGCCATGCAGTTCAACCTGGTCGTGGCGACCAACGAGACTGCGGTACGGCTTTGGCAGAGGCTGGGGTTCCATGTCGCCGGGATGCTTCCCGGGGCCTTTCGCCACCTGCAGCTCGGGTACGTCGACGCCTATGTCATGTTCAAGCAGCTTGTAAACTGAACAGTCGAATCCGCGCACAGGTTGCCGCCTGTCAACGAGCGCGAGTGAATCTTTTCCCAAGCGGCGCAAGGCTAGTCGATGAGCGCACCACCAGTTCCGGCCAGATGATGGCGCGCTGGAATGGCCGGTGGCGTTCCTCGGCCACGGACCATCTGCTTGAGCCCACCAAGGGGCTCGATGGTCTGCTGGACTGCGGACAGCGTCAGGGAAGAAGGGAGAAGGGCGGAATCACGAAGCGCCACCAGCTCAGCACGGCCACGGCCGTCATCTGCTTCGTATGCGTCCTGCCAACCGATTTCATGCGCATCGATTGACGCAACGATGTGCGGACCGGGAGACTGTCGAGCGACTGTCCGTGCGACGTGGAACAGGAACGGTAACCGCTACGAACGACACATTTGGTGGGCGGCGCCCACCTCCATCGAGAAGCCGCAATTGAGGCTGCCATCGCGATGGGCCGCGGGCTGGCGGATGGCGCGAAAATCCGCACTACTGGCAGGACGACACGCCTGGTCTTTGAGGCCGACTGTCGTCGCAGGGCGCTGAACGGCCGCTTCGGGAAATTCGTCACTGCGCTCGGTCGATGAACTGCGTCTGCTGTAGTTGGCGGATTCAACGGGTCGACGCAACGGTCTGGCTGAACATCTCAGCCGGCGTTTGGAAGCCGAGAGTCTTTCGCGGCCTCTCGTTCAATTGTCTCGCCACGGTGTTCAGCTTGGCTTGCGAGTAGCTCGAGATGTCGATGCCTTTCGGCAGGTACTGCCTGAGCAGGCCGTTCGTGTTCTCGTTGCTGCCGCGTTGCCAAGGGCTCTGCGGATCACAGAAGTAGACCTGGATGTCGGTCGCGAGCGTGAATCGCTGGTGGCCGGCCATCTCCTTGCCTCGATCCCACGTCAGCGACTTGTAGAGCTCTTGAGGCAGCTTGCGAGCATTCTTGATCAGCGCGTTGACCACCGTCTCCGTGTCCTTGGCGCCCACCTTCACGAGCATGACGTATCGCGTCTGACGCTCGACAAGCGTTGCGATCTGACTATTGCGACTGCCGAATAGAAGGTCGCCTTCCCAGTGACCAGGCACAGCGCGATCCTCGGCGGATGCAGGTCGCTGGCTGATCGACACGGCGCCAATGATCCGTCCGTGGATGTCAGTCTTCTGCGTGTGATGCCGAGACCGACGCATGCCGCGCGTGCGTCTCAAATGCTGCAGCAGTTCCTTCTTCAGGGCGCCTCGCGCTTGGATGAAGAGGCTGCGATAGATGGTCTCGTGTGACACCTGATGGTTCTCGTCGCGCGGATAAGTATGCTTGAGCCATCCAGCGACTTGTTCCGGCGACCACAGCAGCCGAAGCTTGTCGGTCACGATGCGCGCCAAGGGAGTGTTCTCGACGAGTTTGCACTGCTTCGGACGAAGCGCACGATCCCAGGCAGCGCTGTCGGCTTCGGTGGCCCGATAGTCCGATTGCCCGCCATTGCGCTTGATCTCGCGGCTGACCGTTGACGCAGCTCGTCCGAGCTGCGCAGCAACTGAACGAATCGATTGGCCATCCATCATCGCGCGCGAGATCTCTTCTCTCTCGGCCAGCGTCAGCGCCGTCGGGCAGCGCGTGCGCGTCGCCGGCCGAAAGCCGCCCGTCCGCGACAGGATTCCCTGAACCGATGTGTGAGCCCGATTGAACAACTGAGCAATCTGGTGGAGCGTCCAGCCTTGCTTCCATCGCTCCCACATCAATGCCTTCTGGCCATCCGTGTAGTAGGTTCGCGTCCGGTACTTCATCTGCAACACTCCTTCTGCCTGCGCAGTGGTCAGTGTGTTGCATCGACCCGTTGAATCCGCCTTTGAGACCAGTCATTGGCGCGGCGACCTTTGGGCCGGAGTGGATGACCGGAAGTGGCCGTCCAGAGTCATCGGGCGCCCGGCCAGGAAGGTCGGCGATGCGACACCCTGCCGACGTTGTTCGCTTGACGGTCAGCAATACGAGGTGCCGCCGCCGTTGAGAGTCGAACTGCGGTCGGTTGCACACCGAACAGGTTGTTCAAGAGACGCTCCGATTCCGTCAGTCCTTGGGCGGAAAAGGTAATACTCTTCGTCTGCCCTATGCGGGCAGGAGATGTATCCCTTCTCATGCAGGCGCGCCATAGCGTCCCGGCCAAATGACTTCCAAGCTCGACTGCCGTCGTGTAGGCCGGGGCTAACCAGCGCCAACACCGCTTGATCGATCTGCACGGTATCTAGCTTCACGGCCACCTCCATGCGTATATCGTTATAGGGTTGCGCTCCGAAGAAGTGATCGGTAGGTCCAAGGTTACTTGGGCGCGCCGTCTCGCCAGGTTTCCCAGTTCGTCGTGATCTCCTGTACCAGCGGATTTCCCGCCAAGAAGAGGTTCTGCAACGAAACTGCAAAGCCCCCTTGCGCCTGGTAATTGAGCAGGTTGTCCGCGCTCGTTTGCCCGGCATAGGGACGGTCAAAGTCGGAGCCCGCGCGCAGCACGGCGACGCGGTTCAGATCGACCAGCTTCGCGGCAGCCCCGCGCTTGAGCGCTTCGTAGGTCGCGTTGTCTTCCTGCTGCGTGGTGCAGTACACGCCCTTGCCGTCGGTGAGGATCTTTGTCCACTCGGTGGCGCGCTGGCCGAGGGCAGTACCCGAGAACCAGGTGTCGCTGGCAAGCGTGTCGCACTGCAGGACGGTGGGCGGGAGGTTGGCAGGCGCGTAGCTGAACTTCGCGCGTGCCATCCGCGCTTCAGGGCTGTCGCTCAGGACCACATTGCGTGACAGGGCGTAGGCCTTCTGGAGAAGCGCCTCGTTGAGTTGGAACACTTCGGTGCGAAAGTCCAGGGGCGGCTTTAGCGACGGGTTGGTGGCATTGATGCCAAGGTAACCGGTGTTCCAGCTGGCTGGAATCTCGCGCGCATCGATCTCCCATTGGATACCGAAATCGACCAGATAGCGCGCCCACGCCACCGAGCCCAGCGTGCCGTGCTCGGGGTTGATGCCCGCGATGCCAGCCACCATGAAATAGGTGTGCGACAGATCGAATGCGCGTGAAAATACCAGCGCCATCGTCGAGGCCGCGGCGTTGCTGTGGCCCATGCCGGTCGTCAGCACACAGATGCCTTCGCGGTTGCAATGCACGGCGGGATAGTCGGGCGACAGACCTGGGATCAAGATGTCGTGCCATGGGCCAAGACGGCTTAGCCAGACAGCGCCTTCCGGGCCGAACATCGAGATGATGACCACCTTAGGTGCCTGCGCCTCGGCGCCGACACGCGTGTCCACGTCGTGCACGTTCGCGCACGCCGAGATGCCGAGCGCGGCGGCAAAGGCAGCTGCATTGATGATCCTGCGGAACATGAATCCTCCTGTGGCATTCGTGGGCAGGCTCGCGTCGAATCGGACCAGCCCGGCAAGAGGGTCGCTATTGCAAGACGGGTGCCATAGCACCCCACGCCAGCGCCCACCAGTGCTTGATTGCTTGCGACGTTAGGCAGCGCCGCAGAGCAGATGCAGCACCAGGCGCTCGACGCGCGCAACGTCGACGTCCAGCACCACGTCCACGGCCTGCTCGCCCAAACCCGGACCGCGGCCCACGGGCCAGCTCAAAACACCACCGTAGTTGGCGGTGAATGCCGTGTCCACGTCCACCGCCATGGTCTCGCGTCGCGTCGCCAGTGTCGGATCGAGCCAAACGGCAGCAGCCACCTCGTCCCACATGGGCAAGCGGCGGCCGAAGCGTCCCAGGTAGCTGGCCCACGGCGTATCGGCCGACGCCGCAGCACCCTGCAGCTCGGCGGACCACAGCGTGCGCGTGGTGGCATCCACCGGTACCTGCGTGATACGTCGCCAGGGCTCTTTCAAAACCAGCGATGCGGCTTCAGGATCCCAGCGCAGGTTGAACTCTTGTCGCGGGTTGTGGCGGTATTCCTGCGCGAAGTGGTTGTCGGCCGCGACCGGATTGAAGCTGCCGCCCATGAAAAACAACTCTCCGGCGAGTTGCGCGAAGTCTGGTTCGAGCCGCGCAGCCAACGCCAAGTTGGTGAGCGGCCCCGCAGCCCAGATGCTAACCTCGCCGGTGTACTCGCGCACGCTGCGCGCCAGGAACTCGGCTGCAGTGCCCTGCGCCGGCTCCGTCGAGGGCATGCCCTCTGGCAACGGAGGCACGAAGCGTGGCTGCTCCGGATGCGCTCCGGGGCGCGGCGTTCCGTCGTACAGCCGCTCGGTCCAGGCGCCCTTCCAGAAGAGTTGCCCATGCAGTCCTTCCCACTGCTGCATGCGGCGCCGGGAATTCAAGACAGGAAAGGTCGCGCCGCGAAAGACAGGCACATCGGTGCGCCCGGCAATTTCCAGCAGGCGCAGCGTGTGCGCGAGGTTCTCGTCGCACCATCCGTCACCGCTCACCACGCAAATGCCCAGAACCTCGACGTCCGGCGCCTGCAGCAACATCAGGATGGATTGCAGGTTGGTCGACGCAGGGCCGTGCGCGTCCTGGTCAATGATGAGTTTCCGCTTTGCGTTCATCGGTTGCAATGTGTGGTGAAGGCGACGGCCAAGTGCCCGCGGATTGTCGACGAAAGCAAAGGACTGCCATGCGGCCTTCGGAAAAGCTGCAGCAATCGAGCGCCCCGAATTTGGTGGCCGCGCAGCACGGCGCACAGGGTTCGTCCCTGCAATTTGACAGTTCAGACTTGAAGACTTGAAGGAGCGTCGATCATCGCAGGTGGGTATTGACACACGAAGGCTTCGCCGGCCACCGGGCGTTCGTTCATGCATCGACGCAGCGCGCCCTCGAAGAGATGCGGAAGCGCGTCGCTCTGACGGAAGCGGCCATGCCGGTTCTTGGAGAAAGTCGAATGGTCGGGAACACCCTCTCCCAGATCCAGGCGGCAAAACCAGCGGTCGCTGTAGTCCAGGTTCAAGTGAATCTCGTCGTACAGCCGCAGAGCGAGTTCCTGCAGTTGCCCGAATCGAGTTGATGCTGGTCTGCGACAAAGCCGCCTTTCGCGAGCGACAGTTGATGGCCGTCCACCGCCGCAGAGCGGCAGCGAACGAATGACAGCAAGGCGTTTCACAGCAGCCGTCCGATGACAAAGGTCAGCTCTGCGCTCGCGACCAGCCATTGCTGGCGCACCGACGACCGGTCGAAGCCGACCCGTTGCTGTCCGTCGGAGACGGCGCAAGCGGTCCTCCACCAAGAGAAGTCTGTTCGCGAGGACGGGGCACGCTCCGCGGTGTGACGGCTTCAGCGTGTTCGGCCGAATACGGCCAGCCGCATCGCATCGACCGTGCGCAATCGGTCTGCGGCCATCGCGCGGACTTGATCGAGACTCAGCGGCGTCGGTTCGATGGCCGCTTGTCGGTAGCGCTCTGCGATGTCTGGCCGCTGCAACGCTTCGACCAACCAGGCGTTGACCTGTGCGGCGTGGCGCGCGAGAGATGCCGGAACGAATAGGAACAGGCCACCGTAGAACACTTGCTCGGGTCGACCCAGTTCGCGGATCGACGGCACCCCTTCGACCACCGTTAGCCGTTCGTCGGTCAGCGACACGAGCGCGCGCACTCCGCCGCCCCTTACCTGCCCCAGCAGCGCAGGGGTGGGCGCCAACACGAAGTGAACCCGACCGCCAACAAGGTCCGGCAGATAGCTTTCCTTGTACGGCACGTGCTGGGCTTCGATGCCCAGCGCCTTGCACAACCTGGCCGTCAAAAGGTGTGCCGTGCTACCTTCGCCCACGCTGGCATAGCTCAGCGGCCCCGTCCTGCGGGCCAGTTCGGCCAGCGCCGCCATGGTGGGCACCGGGTGCTGCCGCGAGGCCACCAGGAGCCAAGTGTCCCGGTTCACCGCCCCGGCTGGCACGAAGTCGACGAAAGGATCGAGCGGCTTTCGCTGGCTGTTCAAGTGCGAGTAGGCGATGTGGTCGAGGCCCCCGAGGAGCAAAGTGCCAGTGTCGGGTACCGCTGCCAGCACAGCATCTGCGGCGATCGCCCCGGCAGCACCCGGACGGTTTATCACCGCGCCGGGTACGCCCGCCCGTTGTGCCATCGGCTCGATCAGCCAGCGCGCCACGATGTCCGGCTGTGTCCCCGGCGGGGTGGGAACCACAATATGAAGCGCCTTCAACTCGACGGCAGACTGCGCTGATGCGCGCCCCATGCCGCTGGAGGTGACTGCGGTGGCGGCCAGTGCCAGAAGATTCCTTCGCCGGAGCTTGATCATTTCGGGTTCCTCAACCGATGACGCCGCATGTTTGCCGCGATTGCGGCATCCGACAAGACGGCGAACCGCTGCTTGCGTTTTAGCAATCTGCTAATGTGACCGGGCCCTCACAACCCCTTCGAGTGCACCGGGCCGTATGGCGATTCACAAACTTCGCGCTCTCGAGTACCTGGTCACGGTCGCCGAGCACGGCAGCTTCTCCGCGGCGGCGCGGCGCCTAGGGGTATCGGTGCCGTCTGTGCACCGATTGGTGAGCGCGCTGGAGGCCGAGCTGGGCATGCCGCTACTCCACCGCGACGGCACGGCCATGCGCCCCACGCCCGATGCCCTGCCCTATGTGGAGCGGGCCCGGCAGTTGGTGGGTGAACTGCAGGCACTCGATACCAGCCTGCGCGACCGTGCCGGAGCGCCTTCCGGCACCGTGGTGGTCGTAGCCCAGAGCGTTGTCATTCGATTCGTGCTGGCCGAGGCCTTGTTGCAGTTTCATGAGGCCTATCCGTCGGTACACATCGACCTTCGCGACGCCGGCTCAAGTCGCGACTTGGCACAACTGGGGGCAGACGTGCTGCTGCAGTTCGGGTGGCCGCCGCCGCAGGAGGCCGTTATCAGGACCCTTGCCCACACGCGGTGGTTGATCGTCGCATCACCCTCCTTCTGGTCGCGCCACGGCACCCCCACATGCCCCGCAGACCTCGAGCGTCTGCCTTGTGCGCTCTTCCGCACGCCCTACGGCGAGGTGATGCGTCGTTGGGCCTTCGTTCAGGGCGATCAGCGTGTTGAGGTCGACGTTGATGGATGGCTCGTCGGCGACGACCGCAAGGCGCTCGATGCTCCGGTGCTGGCCGGACAACTCGTGGCGCGGGTCAACGACCTGACAGCCACCGACGCTCTGCGCGCCGGCATCCTGCAGCCGGTGCTGTTGGATTGGATCGGGCAAAACTCGCCGCCGCTCAACCTCCTGATCCGCAAGTCGCTGGTGCGGCAGCCACGGTTGCGAGCCTTCGTCGACTTCATGGTGGCATTCGCGGAAGCAAAGACGCGAGTGCGATTGCCCGCGGGTCTGCCGCTTGTGCCCATCGCCGAACGGCCCGATTGGTTCAAGCGCCGCGCTGGGTGAGCGTGGATGTCCGGTTCGAGGTGGTCTGTCGTATGACTCCTTGTGGCCGTCCACCGCCGCAGAGCGGCAGCGAACGAATGACAGCAAGGCGTTTCACAGCAGCCGTCCGATGACAAGGTCAGCTCTGCGCTCGCGAACAGCCATTGCTGGCGCACCGACGACCGGTCGAAGCCGACCCATACCAGCCCATCGGCGCGCTCCGAAGCTGCCCGATGACCGACCCGGACCCTTCACGTTCCGCATCTACGAAGCTGCCGTTCGTGGCCTCCGGCGGTCGGAAATTAGCGGCCTTCCACCGAAGGCAGGTCTTGGAAGAGCTTAATGCGCCGAGCGGCCTCGGCGCTACGTTCAGCTCGAGCTTCTCGATCATCGCCCGGACGAGAACGCCAGCGCTAGCATCCCGCGTCCCAGGGGCAAACGCGGGCATCCGTTCATGAAGCGACGCTCGGCTTGAGCAGGTCGGCGATGCCGATGCGCTGCGCGAAGTCCTCGCGCACGCGTTCGGC
>Ga0070706_100002908_pt1 | contig 17045 bp, 18 predicted proteins | sample KBSK5501metaG_FD_65476 | JGI IMG/M metagenome (GOLD analysis project Ga0070706, IMG submission 65476) | Corn, switchgrass and miscanthus rhizosphere microbial communities from Kellogg Biological Station, Michigan, USA - KBS K5-50-1 metaG | ecosystem: Host-associated > Plants > Roots >... | reverse complement strand
GCAGGCAAGAGGCTGATGAGAGCCGCCACGGCGAGCGGAGATTACGCTGATATTTGCAGCCAGGGAATGGATCAGCAGACTGAGAAAACTGCTGGCGATACATTTGGAAAAGTTTGGGTTGGACGACTTCGACGGGTCGGTTTTGCAGCAGACAGCCCCGCGGATCTTGACGCAGTTCGTATCACGCATCGTTTTCTACGACGACTCTTCGGGAATATGCTACCGCTCTAAATATGCACACGACATTGAGAACTGGGCCCTTTTCGAGCCCTTTCACATAGACCTAAAGGGTCTCCAGACCATTCAACCCGAGGATCCGGATTTGCAACAGGCGTTGAAATTCAAAGAATAGTTTGACCGGTGCGGAACAGAACGATCTTGGCGACAACTTCTACAAACCGCGTACCCAATCATTCGAGTGGCCTGAACTCAACGGCACAATCAAAATAAATCGCAGGAACTCGCAGGAGTTCCAGAGGAGTGCAACAAGGAATATGATCGACGCCTGATAACTCGCTGCGGCGTCTTCAATTCGCCGTATTAAAAATGCCGGGTAACGCGCGTGAGTCAGAGGCTGAAATCTTGATCCATTTGTGATCCACGAAGCCGTTCCAACCCTTACTGAAACCGCTTTTGGTAGCCCATCCGTCTTGCGTAGTTTCAGTAACTTACGATCGGGCATCGTGCTTCCACGGCCGGTCCGTTGGCGGCTCCTGATCGGAATCCATCATATCTGGAGCCGCTGCCGGTAGCGCCTAAGGGGAAGCTGAAGCACGGTGTCACGCAGTCAGCTGCGCTCATCCCCGCACCTGCACGAACCCTGAGAGAGGGGGGCCGCCACAAAGCGCCCTCCCGCATCGACAACGCCCGCCACGTCGTACTGATCATGGTGTCGCACCCAGTCGCCCAGGTTGTAGCGAGGACCGGTTTCATTGCGGCCCTTCGGCGTGAGGTCGAGATACATATATGTGGTGTCCAACATTTCGTCTCCCCGCCCGTACGTGGAATAGGTGTGAAAGACCTCGCCGGTCTCGTCCTTAAAGAACACGCTGATGCCAGACAGTTCCTCGCTCAGGAATCTGCGAGATGCGTAGTTGTAATAGACCTCTCCCGTTGCGACTTCTTCCTTTGTGAACGACACGTGATAGTCGTAATTGAACTCGCTGCCGTACGACGAGAGCCAGCGGAAGCGCCAGCCCATGCGCATTCTGAAGGCCTCGATCTCTGGGAACGGTGCTCGCGATATGGTCACAAACGACACATCGTGATGCTCCAGGTGTACCCGAGCGCCCTCCACGTGGTCGGAGCGGAAAGAGCAGCCCACACAGCCCTCCTTCCAACCGGGACCGAGCATGAAATGGGATACGACCAGCTGACTCCGGTCCTCAAAGAGATCAGCAAGAGTCTGCTGTCCATTGGGACCATCGAAAATATAGCTTTTCTCGACCTTGACCCAGGGCAACTCGCCGCGCTGTCGATCAATCTCGTCGCGTTGACGGGTCAGCTGTTTTTCCTTGATCAATAATTCTCTGCGAGCTGATAGCCATTCAGCTCGCGAGACGACTCTCGGGTGCTCGATCAGGCTCATGATCATGACGGATTGTCTCCTCGGATTCAGGTTGTTGCGTTTTTCCTCCCCTGGCAATACCAGCGAAACCTCGCGCCACGAACGCGCTTATCGCTCCAGTCGAAGTTGCGCCAGCGACCGCCAGGGCCATGGATGAGATACATGCGGGACACATCGATCTTCACCTGTTGTGTCTATTTATCTGGTCTACTGCTGGTTAGTGGCTTGACGGGTCGCACTTCAACCCCTCCGAGGCGGACTGACGGGATCTTCGAGGCCAACTGGATGGCCTCAGTGAGATCCTGAGCCTCGATTAGAATGAAGCCGCCGATTTGCTCGTTGGTCTCAGCAAAAGGCCCATCGGTGACTGACACTTTGCCGTTTCGAAGCCGCACAGTTGCTGCCGCGTGAACGGATTCCAGCGCCTGCGCCGCTACAAAGTGGCCGCCCTTCCGCAGGGCGTCGTCATAGGCCAGACTTTCGTCATCCAGGGCTTGCGACTCGCTCTCGGACATTGCGTTCAGCTTTTTCTCGTCATAGAAAACCATGCCCAGGTATTTCATTGCTCCCTCCGGAACAGTGCCTACTGCTCGGTACGTAAGATAGTCGTTCGGGAGAGCCCAAAATGGACAATCGATCTTGAAATCTAGCCCGCGCACTCTTCGACCACAGTTCAGGAAAGCGACGGCACGGTCGGCGAGCCCCCATGGTCGGCAACTTCCATGATTTTGTCGCCGCCCTCGTCGCTCCGCCCCGTCTTTGACCGCACCCCGGGGCAGGGTTAAACTTCGCTGGACTGCCGCTCATTTCGATCCGACAATTATGCGACGCTTCGCGACCTTTCCCAGGCCTGTCTTGCTGGCACTGGCGATTCTCTTCGGCGCTGCCACCACGGCGTACAGCATCGTCTGGATGGTCCACGTTCACTACGTCGTTGACTTAGGGACCGACCTCCGGTGGTTGGCCAGCCACGAGGCAGAAGTGCACGACGTGGAAAGCGAGAGCTCGGCACGGCAAGTGGGGCTTCGTTCGGGCGACCGGATCACGGCTGTGAACGGCGAAAAACTCGACAATCCTTCGCCGTTCTACGGATACCCGTTCTATCAGGCCGTTATGCTCGGGCATAAGGGAGACATTGTTCAGCTTTCGGTCCGCAGGCCGGGTGAGAAGGGCGAAGTTACCCTAAAGCCGACACTGATTGCCAGCTCCCCTTCCGGGCTCAGGGGCTTGGCCTTGCGGGCCATGAGTTTCTACCCTCTGTTTTTCCTCGTCGTGGGAATGCTTGTGTTGGGTCTGAGGCTCGAAGACCACAATGCCTGGCTGCTGGCTCTGTTGTTTGCAGGCTTTATCTGTGGCGCTCCCCTGTTTGAAGGTTCGATCAGCCCTCATTTTCGAGGTTTGGCGGCCGGGTACAAAACGACGTTTGGGAGCTTGGTCCCGGGCATCTTCTGCTTTTTCTTTCTGACATTTCCCACTCCGTCGCCGATTGACCGTCGCCTGCCGCGCCTCAAGGTCGTCCTCCTCTCCGTGACCGTGGCCTATTCCATCTGCCTGGGCCTGGCTTGTCTGCTAGCGGGAGGGCTCTCCCCTGACTACTCCCTGTTCGGTTGGGTCAGCAGGAAACCGCTCGCTTGGCCACTTATGCTCTATACGCTTGGCTTGTATGGTTTAGGCTTTGTATCCCTGGTGTGGAATGGCGTCCGACCGGTCACGGCGGAGGCTCGCCGCAAGACCCGCTTCCTCGTCTGGGGCATGCTGGCCGGATTTGGTCCCCTCTTTGTGATCTTCACCGCGTCCTTCCTGACTAACTTCCCGATTTGGGATGTTCCTTTCTGGATGTTGGCGCTCGGAGTGATTTCACTTTCGTTAATGCCCCTGTCATTTGCTTACGCGGTCGTGAAGCACAAGGTGCTTGAAATCCCGGTGCTTTTGAAACGCAGCGCTCGCTACGTCCTGGTGCAGCGTGGATACTTAGTTCTCCTGTTCGTGGCCGCGGCCACGACCATCGCGCTCTTCACGCACACGATTTCACAATTCTTCCCGGAAGGAACCAATATCGGTATGGCCGTGAGCGCCGCGTTTGGGATTGTGCTGGTGTGGGCGTCGGCTCCCATGGTGAAACGGGGAACCGAGCGGATTGACCGAGCCTTTTTCCGCAGTGCATACGACGCCCGCCTGATCCTGAGGGACTTGGCGGAAAAAACACGCGCGGTCGCGGACCGCCATGACCTGGCGAAGTTGTTGGAGATTCAGATAGAAGGAGCACTGCATCCGAAATCGCTTGCTTGTTACCTGGACGCCGGAGAGGGGAATCTGGTCGCGGAATGCGGACAGGTGCCCCGGCCGCAATTCCCTTTCCGCATCGGCGCAGTCTTTATTCCTCGAACCTTGGACACAATCCCAGCCTCGCTGCCGCTGCTCGCGGAGATCGCGCAACGCGGAAAAGCCTGGGACGTCCCGCAAGGTCCCGAAGCGGCCAGCGATCTGGGGCCTTTTGCGCCGGAATGCCTGGTTCCAATTCTCGGACGCAATAGCAGATTGTTCGGCTTGCTGGTGCTTGGCCAGCGGCTTTCGGAAGAGTCCTACTCGAGCGAGGACAAGAACTTGCTCGAATCGGTAGCGAGCCAGGCAGGCATCACTTTGGAAAACATCGATCTCGCAGAGAAGATGGCTGAGCGAATGGAAGCCGAACGCCGTGCTGCCATGGAGATCGACATTGCCCGCCGCGTGCAAGCAAGGCTGTTCCCGCAAAACCTCCCGCCACTTGAAACCCTCGAGTATGTCGGCGGTTGCGTTCAGGCACGACAAGTCGGTGGCGATTATTATGACTTTCTGGACATGGCACCAGGGGTGGTGGGGATTGTTCTGGCGGATATCTCCGGAAAAGGAATATCCGGCGCGTTGCTCATGGCCAACCTGCAGGCAAACCTTCGCAGCCAATACGCAGTTGCGCTGGACGATCTACCGCGACTTCTGCAATCCGTGAATCGTCTTTTCTACGAAAACACTGCGGACGAATCCTACGCCACTATGTTCTTTGGCGTGTATGACGACTCCTGCCGGAGTCTTCGGTTCGCCAACTGTGGCCATATCGCCCCCCTGATCTTGCGTAGCGACGGGTCCATACGACGCCTGACGAGCACAACGACCGTGGTGGGATTGTTTCGAAAGTGGGAAAGCCCCATCAAGGAAGAAAAGCTACACCCGGGGGATCTCTTGGTCATTTGCACAGACGGAGTGACCGAGGCACCGAATCGACAGGCTGAGGAGTATGGCGAAGTGCGCCTCGCCGAGCTCATCCGAGAAAATAGGGACTCGCCTGTAAATGAACTCCTGGCCGCTGTTCAGGCAAGCGTACAGGAATTCAGCGGGGCCACCCAAGCAGACGACATCACGGTGATCGTCGCGCGTTGCCATTAAGCTCCAACCGGGAGAAGCATGCTTTTTCCCACTGGAATGCTGGTTCTAGCTTTCGGGTGTGCAGAGTTCGGAAGGACACACGTCCCGGTCGACGCATGCTGTCACGGTTCCGCTGCGCACCACTGTATTTGTTATCAGTGATTGCGCCTGCCGCCCAAACCAGCACAGAGCTGGAAGGACGTTGAAGTGCAGAATCAAGATCACTCAATCCCGGGTTGTCGCTAGCCGGAAGTAATTCCACGATCCGGATCTCCCGGATTCATTTTGGGTTAGCCCGTCAACCGCCCCGAACAGCCACCGCGTCCTATTGAAGTTCCGCGTAGACGCTTTTGACGAATCCGGCGGCATTGGTGTTGGGCCAGTCGGGATGCTGCGTTTTGAGGTCGGCGGTGACTTGTTTCCCGACGTCGTCGGGCGATATTCCTTGGCGCTTGAGGGCGAGTGCTCGCGTACGGATTTCCGAAATCAGGTTCAGTTCCGCGGCCACGAGCGAGCCATCGCCGGGAGCGCTATGATCGGGCAAGACATGGTAGGCGTTGAGGGCGGCTACCTTCTCCAGCACGGCAAGCCAGCTCGCAGGTGTGCCGCCGTCGCCGAAAATGTTCGGCATGGTCTTGTTCTGCACCACATCGCCCGAGATCAACGTTCGGTCCGGTTCGACAAAAGTCAGCTCGTCGCCTTTGGTGTGGGCTCCGCCGAACCAGAGCAGGCGCGCCGTAACACCGCCAAGGTCGATCGTCGCTTCTTGGTCGAAAAGCACGTCGGGCGGGCGCAATACAACGCCTGCGAGCAGGTCTTTATTCTGCGGCGAGCGCTGGCTGAACATATCGATCATCTCCTGGCCGTGCTTCTCCATTTCCTGCTGCTGCACCGCATTGCGGATCAGGATGGTGCCGGGAGGAAAGCCGGGCTCGCCAGCAGCGTGCTCCGGATGGAAGTGGGTGCTGGTGAGGAAGAGCTTCGGGTTGTCGGGCGCGAGTTTTGCGGCCACGCGCGCGGCGGTGGCTCCATTCCTCGGGCCCAAGCCCGTGTCGACGACGAGCGTTGCGTGGCGACCGACGACTATGGCGATGTTGGGGAAGCCCATGATCGCCCAAACGTGGTCGGAAATCTTTGTTGTATTCTCACTGACCATCGGCTGGCTCATCTGCGCTGATGCACCCGTGGCCGCCAGTGCGGCCAGCGTCAGAAACGTCGAAAGTGACTTCATAGTGTCCCTTTTGCACTACGCCTAGGTTCGGCCTCGGGGTAAGAGATTCAAACAAAGCTTGAATTTCCTTTTTTGGCCTCGAAAACAGCCCCATAGTACCTTAAACATGCCGCAACTATGTGCCCTGCATCGCATCGGACGGCTCCCCTCGGTGATAAAGCAACTGGAAGGACCTTGGGGCCCCTATTCTGTTCGGGATCGGACACTAGATTCAATCAGTGGACACTCTGCTCGTGGATGTTTCCGACAGAAACTTACCTGCTTCTTGATATTGTTGGATTTAGGCGTTCGCGAATGGCGGCGGCAAAATTGCTCGACAAATAGATCATCGGCGATTTCGATCTCGGCAGTCCCCAAGGCAACGCAACTTTCCCGGAAGGGTGCCAGGGCCTGAAGACGCAGCCCCGGCATCCACGTTGCCCATATAGGGTGGCCGGATCGGCTGCGGAGCGCTTCAACCCAACTTGTCACTGAGCGCCTAGAGTTGAGACCGGTTGAGTCCCTTTGGTATGGCAAGTTGATAAACATGGAGGTGGTCTTGACTATGCTTCTCCAAGACCTGCGTTACAGCTTGAGGCGGCTAGTCCGCACCCCAGGTTTCACGTTGACTGCAATTTTGACCCTTGCCCTCGGCATCGGCGCAAACACGGCCATCGTCAGCGCAGTCAATGCGCTTCTCCTCCGACCCTATCCGTTTCCGAAGCTCGATCGTCTGATGCTGCTGCGCGAAGCCGATCCCAATCACCCCGGCGAGGATCGCGCTGCCCCAGCCGACTATCTTGACATCCGCACACAGGGGCGGGCATTCAGCGATATCGCCGCATTCCGCTTCGGCGACTTCAACTTGGGCAATGAATCCGGCACCGGAGCAGTCGAAGGCTATCTCGTCACCACCAATCTTTTCCAGATGATTGGGGCGCGACCGCTGCTGGGACGCAGTCTCTCCAGCGACGACGACGAGGAGGGGCGCAACCTCGTCGCCGTCATCAGCCACAATACCTGGCGTGAACGCTTCGCATCCGACCCGTCCGTCGTGGGCAAGACGGTCCGGCTGAATGGCCGCAACACCAACATCGTCGGCGTGATGCCGGCTGGGTTCCACTATCCACTGGGCGCCGAAATCTGGATGCCGCTCACCTTCACCTTGGTTGATCGAGCAGACCGTTTGTCTCGCAATCTTTCGCTGCTTGCGTCTCTCAAAGACGGCGTTTCGCGCAAACAGGCGGAGGCCGAGTTACAGGCATTCAGCAACCAGTCTCAGCGGCAATATCCAACGACCAATATTCATCGCACTGCGACGCTCTTGCCACTTCGTGAAGAGCAGTACGTCTACACTGCTCCAATGTTTCTTATGCTGCAGGCTGCGGCTGGATTTGTGCTGCTGCTGGCCTGCGCCAACCTCCTCAACCTGCTGCTCGCGCAAGCCGTGGGCAGGCGGCGCGAGATCGCGGTCCGAAGCGCTCTTGGAGCCGACCGCTTCCGATTGGCTCGACTATTCACCGGCGAAACCATGTTGCTGACGCTGCTGGCGGTCTCTTTCGCAGTGAGTATCTCGTTCATTAGCGTGACCGCCATCCGCAACGGCATGCCCTCTGGCATGACCAAGTGGATCGCGGGATGGAGCGACATCCACCTCGACGCACGGGTTCTCAGCTTTGCCTCGGGATTGGCGCTGGTACTCGCCTTGGCCTTTGGAATAGCAGGAACGTTTCAGGCGTCGCGAATGGATGTGAGCGCAGCGCTGAAGGAGAGCAGTAGGAGCTCAACCGGGAGCCGCGCGCAGCACCGCGTGCTGAGCGGATTGGTAATTACGCAGGTCGTATTGGCGCTTGTGCTACTTGCGGGTGCAGCGTCTGCAATTCGCAGCGTCTTCGCGCTTTCCCAGCTCTACAAAGGCTTCGATCCCAATGATCTACTAACCCTCGAGGTCGGGCTGCCAAAGCAGAGCTATAGCGATGCAACGAAGATTGCATCGTTTTACGAGAGAGCCTTGCAGCAGACGCAGTCAGTGCCACAAGTGGAGTCAGCGGCCCTTGCCGCCAACATACCAGCCAGCAATGTCGATAGCGAAGGTGTGACTTTTGAGATCCAGGGGCGCAATTCACTGCGCGCCAGCGAAGCACCCACCGGCGATTTACAAGTCGTGAGCCCAGACTTTTTTCCCACGCTTGGTATTAATCTCCTGCAGGGCAGGCCATTTTCAGAGGACGACGGCCGCAACGCTCCGCATGTCGCCATAGTCAGCGAAAGGTTGGCGCTGCGTAGCTGGCCGAATTCCACTCCCATCGGCCAGTCGCTCAAACTGAGTGTAGACAATGGCAAGGCTGTGACCGTGGTTGGCGTAGTCTCTGAGGTGAAGCTGAATTGGTACGATCCCAAACCTCGCCCGACAATCTACCTGCCGTATCTACAGGCGCCGCGTGCCTCCCTAACACTGGTGGCGCACATCAGACCGGGCGGACGGAGTGCCGGCCCCGAGATCCGGCGGCGATTGCAGCAACTCGACCCCGAAATTGCCCTGAACGAAATACGGCCTCTTACATCAGAGATCTCCGATTCGTTGGCGCCCATCCGGATCATCGGATGGCTGATGCTGGTATTCGGCGCGGTTGCGCTCGGCCTCTCAACCATCGGTATCTATGGAATGCTCTCCCACAGAGTAGCCCAGCGAACCCACGAGTTCGGCGTCCGTATCGCTCTAGGCGCTACCTCGGACAATCTGTTCCGGCAAGTTCTTGGGGAAGCCTTGACGCTTGCCGGCATAGGACTCGCTTTAGGATTGCCTGTTGCCTACGGACTGAATTTGCTAGCTGCCAGCCAGCTATTTGGGCTGAACGGCCTCAGTTGGCCTATGCTGGCGACATTCACCGTGGGAATCCTGCTGGTCGCACTGCTGGCCGCCTTGGTTCCTGCCCGCCGAGCTATGCGGTCGGACCCGATCCTCGCTTTGCGATTCGAGTAGCGATCTTCCGGACGAAGCAGGCTTTGAAACGAAAGATCCCTCCCGGTTGCTCAACCGGAAGTAATGGCGTGATCGGGTCTCCTAGAAAATTACTTCCACCAAGGGAGTCGACCGCTCTGCGTTTCATCACTTGCCACTGGCCATCTGCGGTGTTTGTTCGCTGATCTTCCCCGAGTAAATGATGAATTTGAACGGGTCCGTATTCTGATGCTTTTCCATCAGTTTGAGGTAGACGAGCCGTTTGGCGTTAGCCACGGAAGTGCTGTGCTCGAACCTGCTTCCGGACGATTCAAGCAGCGAGGCGGCCAGTTCGTATTTGCCGTCGGCGGCCATGCGCTCCAGGGTCCTGACGAGCTGTTTTTCCGACAGACCGAGGTAGTCAACCAAGAGTTCTGCGCGGTCGGCCCGGCCGAGATGGTCGAGGCCTTGCAGGTCCGACTGCCAATAGCCGACGTTCTGGTCGTATAGGCGGTCAATGACGTGTTCGCGCAAGATAAGGTATGGCTGATACACGTCAGGTTGGACCCCGAGCAGACTCGGAGGAATCAAGTTCGCCTGGTAAATCGCGGCCCGTTCATCGCCGCGGCGGACCGCCGTCAATACCTGCTCGCGCAGCCACACCAGGTCTGTTTTGAGCTGCGCCAGCATGGTGGCGGAGCGGAAATTACGAGTGAGCGGCTCGTGGCCGTGCAGCAGGTACTGGGGATGCTTTTCAACAACCACGTCAATCGCATCGAGCAGTCCCTGAAAATCTCCTTCCTCCACAAAGGGTGCCCCAAGATACGGCATGATGAAATCTCCCACGAACATCACACCCTGATCCGGTAGATGAATGAACATAGCGTCGTGAGTTTCCCCTCCATGCACCGGAATTAGCTCAATGCGCGTCCCCCCAATCTTCAAGTCCGTGCGGCCGTCGATCGTCACATCCGGCTTGAAGCTGCGTACGTCGTCGAGACTGAAGCGTTCACCGAAGAACTGCTTACCAAAATTCCCCGGCGCGTCGACTTCGCGAGCAATTTCTTCCTGTTGCTCCTGGCATAGAACCGCAAGCGCGGATTCAGAGCGCGGAAATAGTCGTGGCCGCCAACGTGGTCCCAGTGGGAATGCGTAATGAGGACGCTTGTCAATTGCGGAAGGCTGGGCGCGTACGCTCGCAGCGCCTCGTACGCAACCTTGGCGGAATCCGCTCGTGTACCGGCGTCGATGCCGATCAACTCCCGCCCATTATCGGAAACCACAAAATAGTATTCCGTGAACTCGAAACCGGAGAGCGCATATACGCGGCCCGGGACGATCTCGGCAATGCGCCGCGGCACAAAGGCATGCCCCGAAGCGATGTCTTCCGAAAAAGATGTGATCAGCGTAATCGGCCTGTCAAAAGCCTTGTAGCCGCTCCGCCGCAGATACTCCTGTGCCTTGGCCTGTTCCCCGTCAGCAAGAGCCAGCTTTCCGAGGTGGTAATACACTTCCCGCAACCAACCCGCATGAGGGGCTTTGTCAGCGTTTTCCACGCACCAGGCTAACTCACCCTGCGCTGCCGTCCTCTGATGGAAAAAGTTTGGAAGCTCGGTATGAACAATGCCGGCAATCCAGTTCACAACGAAGACTTGCCCTCCGGAAAGCTGTTTGGCTTGATCCAGGATCGCCATCGTGTCTTTCACGTAGCCGATTCGGTGCAACAACGAGACGGAAGATGCGTGCTGGGCGCGCAATAGTCCGATGGCGCTCAGATACAACGCCTTTTGAGCGTCCGTCAAGCGCGGGCCAAATTCCTTCAGTCGAGCCGAAAAGAACTCCGCGCCCTCACCCTGCATGTTGGCGTTCGAGTACTGCGCCATCAGCAGAAACAGCAACTCTGGATCTCGCGCTGGCGCGACCCTGTTTACGGCCTTCAGGTATTCGAGCTCCGGGAGACCTGAGCCGGACGACGAGTCAACTCCGCTGCTTTCGGTGGAAGGCGCCCCTCGCAGCGTGGCCAGGGAAACCGCAAGCAGCAGCACAGCCGACAAGTAAATTGGAATTTTCATAAAGACTCCTTTCGCTGCCTAGTTCGATGTATATACATCTATATGGTGGCAAACAATTACGCCTGCCTCCCAGCTTCCGTCACCCGAGATACCGTCTCTTTCATATTCTTCCAGCCCGCAACCCCGAGTTCATTCCGCAACCTCCGTTCCGCCCGTTCCCAGTGCGGTTGAGCCATTGCCATCTGTCGCTTGCCTGCCCCGGTTAGGCTAAACAGGCGCTCCCGCCGATCCTTTCCACGCCTGGCCTGAACCCAGCCCTGTTTGAGCAGTAGCCCCAAGGTTCGCGTCAGAGTCGTACTATCCATGGCAAAGCCGGCGCTCAGCCGCTTTTGATTAGCCTCTCCCACCGCGGCCAGCGCGGTCAGCAGACCGAATTGCGTGATCTCAAGACCTGCCCTTCTTAGTTCCTGGTCGTAAATCCGCGTTACGACCCGGCTGAGGCGGCGAAGGTTCTGACACGCGCATGGCAACTCAAAGAGTGTATCCGCGGGTTGCTCCCCAAAAGCTTGCCTGTTCATATTATATGTATATACATCTGTTATGCCTGCGTGTCAAACAAGATTTTCGCTTGGTCATTGAACTTGAAATTTTCCTTAGAGGGAAAGCAAATGACGCGTGGGGTCCCAAGTTCCTTCCGGGACGACCTGGACTTCGGGAAACAACGTTGTGGAAGAACGAACCTGAATACTGGGCGAATCGTCGGCTACCCTTCCCTGACCACCGACCGGTTAGGGGCTGGGTTCGATCCCGATGCGATCATTAACAGCGGAACGAATCCGCTGCTTCCAGCCTAGATACCGCTCCGTGGTTTGAACTGAGACGTGTCCCAGAAGGAATTGGATTTGTTCCAACTCACCTCCCGAAGCATGGCAGAGCCGAGCACAAGTTCGACGCAGATCATGCGGTGCTAATTTCGCAACGCCGATATCCTCTGCTGACTCCTTCACGATGTGCCAGACGGCTTTCTCTGTGATCGCCTCTCTCATGCTTTCCCGACTTTATTCACGCGACGGAACGGCCTGCCCCTGTTAATAGCGGCCGCAACAAGCCAGTCGTTGACTTGGTTTCGTACCCACTCGGGTACTGGAACAGTGCGGATGTGACCTCCCTTACCAACCAGATCCACAATCGCCCAGTGATCCCGCGCTGCTGAAAGTGATCCCATGTCAGAGCCACGACCTCGTGCCGTCTTAATCCGCATGCGAGCAGGAGCGCCAACAAAGCCCGGTCACGCTTTCCTTTCAGTCGTTGATTATCCTCAGTGATCACTTCAAAAGCGGCCAACGGAAGGTGCCCAGAACTTTAGATGTTCTACCCTGTCAATCCCTGTTCAGGCAAGTCTAATTTGTGATGGTTCATCCAGATAACACTTCGGCCCGCAATGGCGTCTACCCGAAAAGGAGAAGAAGTGTCAAAATCGCTACATTCTGCTTACCTCCAAAAGGAGGCCAACCATGGAGGCTCGCCTTTGCACCACGAATCGACGGAAAGCTCCCGTTGCCACCTGTCTTCTGTTGTTATTCTTGGTCGGGCCACCGCGATCTCTCGCACATGACGAGTGGTATCGCGGCCTGGACTTGGAATCTGGCCTGGCTGACTCCGGCCTTGTGCTCGTCGGGCGCGTCACCGATGTAAGCGAAACCAAGCTTGGCGTGGGAGGCAAGGGCGAGCGCTCTCTGCTGCAATACAAATTCGAACCAGTCTTGGTACTCAAGGGCGTATTCTCGCGTGAATCGCTGTTGCTCACCAGCGACGACCTCGGCACACAACAATTCACCGACGCTGCGCCTATCGAGCCCGGGCAGTTGCGCCTGCTCGTCCTGGGCCATGCGTTCGCGGGATACGCGATGCGTCGAGAGGCTCCCAGCCTTGATCAAGCAATACCTCTGCTCCGTGATCCCAACGACGAGTTGCTCGCGACCGTCAAGGTCCTTCTTGCGGTCAATGATAGTTCGGATCGCGCTAAGAAGGTCGCTTTGCTTCTTGATGGTCTCCGAAAAGGAACAGGCGCCCCGGCCATTCCGCTGCTCGTGGCAGTGGAGCGCCGCTCGCTGCTCGCCGCGCAGACATCGGGAGCGGTGGGAAGCATTGCTCGGCACTTGAGTGATCCTTCGCCCGCCGTGCGCGAGCAAGCGGCAAAAACCCTCTACTCGTTGCTCAAAGCGGACTACTTAGACCAACCCAAGCTCCGTGAAGCTGCGGTGAACGCGCTTGCGACATCGATTGCGAGGCCGGACTCGAGTTTCGCTCCTCGCGTCGCTGCGTTCGAAGCGCTCGGCGCCGCAGGACCTGAGGCCTTGGAGAACAAGGCAGTGAAAGTCCAGCTGGATCTTGACCCGGCCGCCACTTTCGCGGAACAAGGCGCCCGGCTTCACGCCATTGGCGATCTCAAGGTGCCCGGGCAATCGGGTGCGGTGCTGACTCTTCTCAAGCAGGTGCCCTTGGATGCCCCGCCCGAAATTCAGTATGGAGCGGAGTGGGCCGCGGCGCGATTGGATCCCTCAGAGGGCGTCAAGGAAGTGACGCTCAGGATCCGAAACAAGTACGATGCAGGGCTCCCTGTCGTAACCGAGATAAATTTGCTTGGCGACCTCCCACCCGCTGAAGCCGCTCCTGCGCTGGTCGACGCTGCGAAACTCACTTTGAACCACGACGAGCGGCAGGCGTTCGTTTCAGCCTGCAAGAAGGTCGCCAACGCTCGGCTCGTGGCCACACTCGCCACCATGCTCGTCCCGACTCAGCAGGACATCTGGTGGTATGCAGTGGATGCGCTCATAAAAATCGACACCGACGATGCCGCAAAAGCGCTTCAACCTCATCTCCTCCAGGAAACGAACCTGCAGCGCAAATTGGAGATCGCTGAGTTTCTGGGCCGCCACGGAATTCGCGACGGTTATCCCTATGCGATCGAGCATATGTCCGAGCCCTATCTCCGCGAGCAGGCCATTTCGGCACTGGCTGCGATTCGCGAGCCTCGCGCCGTGGGTGAACTTCGCAAAATTCTCGAGATGAGCAACGATATTGCCTGGAACAGCGCGGCGGTACGCGCTCTAGGCGCACTCGGCGCTTCCGATTTTGCGCCCCAGTTCTTGGAAATGGCGCGAAACACCGGAAACCCACTCGGCCCTTCGGCGCTGATCGCTCTCGGCGACCTTCATGAAACCAAGGCCCTTGAGATTTCGCGAGCCGGATTCGCTTCACGAAACCCGGAGAGATTGGCGGCCAGCGCTCGCGCCGCAGGCAACCTCGTCGCGCTGCCCGGCGTAAGCGCTGGCGACGTACGCGATCAGCTTGCGACATTGCTCGCGGATCGCGGTGCGTGGCAGCCAGCGCGCCTCGCGGCACTCAATTCGCTCCTGGGCTTGAATGATCCGCGCCTCGATGGCGCCCTGGCTCTTGCGGTGCGCGACGCTGGCCTCGAGAGCAGCGACCTCCTCAACAAGATCGAAGAACAGTTGTGCAAACGAAAAGTGAGGCTCACCTTGCCTTAAGCGAAGATCCCCCCTCGATCAGCCTGTGCGCGCTTCTACCAAACAACGAATCAACTGCCTTGGAAGAAGAGTTGGGCCGCCTTACCACCTCTGAACGAAAGTCAGCATTTCAGTTCGACGCGTACGCTGTGGGATGGCTCGTTACCCACAATCTTTACTACATGCGCGGTAGCCTCGTTCCATGCAACTGAGCCGAAAGACAAGCAAGAGCCAGGCAGGGTGGTTTTGGCTTACGGATACGCTCATAGCACACTATGATACGGTTATAACATATAGCTATTTGTCGGTGGCCACTTCAAAAGCGGAATTGGCTTCGGGACTGCATGGCACCGTAATCCCATGCGTTGCGCCATTTGGCGTTACGCCAATCGGCGTAAAGAGAGTCCCATACCCCTCTCAGAATGCGGGCTGATTCGAGCCTTTTTGCCAGGTTGATGTCTGTTCCCAAGAAAGATGTCCGCTACCGAATGACTCATCCGTCTTTTGTTCGGAAGGGGGCAAGTCTTATGCAAACGAGAGTTATGGAAACGCCGACCGACGCGAGGAGTGTTGCGCATTTCAAGCGGCTGCGCCGGTCACTAGTCCGCGCGTGCGCCTTAAACCTGATCGCGCAGATCGCGTTGGGAACGCCGATCGCCGCTCAGGTTGAGCGGAATTCGCAGTCAGCGCCGGCAGACCATCGCCGAGAACTCTTCGCTAACGGGATGTCCGGAGCACGCAACTCTGAACGTCTTATCGGTGCAGCGCAGAAAGTGACAAGCTGTGTCGGACGCAACGCAAATCATAATTGGGAGAGAACACCATGACAACGACAAAGGATTCAGCTAGGAGCAACTTGCCGATGCTGCAGGGAAAGAGTGCTGTAGTTTTCGGCGCGGGAGGTTCGATTGGCTCCGCGGTCGCGAAGGAATTCGCGGCGGAGGGCGCAGAGGTTTTCCTGGCGGGACGGACCCGCTCCAATCTAGAACCTGTGGCCAAGAAAATCACCGAAGCGGGCGGCAAGGCACACGCCGCTGTGATAGATGCCCTGAATGACGGCGCCGTCAACCAGTACATCGACGGCATCGTGAAACAGGCAGGCAAGATTGACATTCTGCTCGATGCCGCGGGGCCTCTAGCGAGAGAGTACGGCAACGGAAAGACTGCCGTGGAACTGCCGATTGAGGAGTTCATGGTGCCGCTAGCGACGATGGTTAGGTCGCGCTTTATCAGTGCCCGTGCTGCCGCCCGCCACATGATCGAGCAGCACTCAGGCGTCATCATTTTCGTAACCGGGAGCCCCGCCCGTGGACACGTGCCAGGCGCCACCGCGATAGGCGCTGCATTCGGTGCAATCGAGAATCTCACCGAAAATCTGGCATTTGAGGTCAGCCCGTTCGGTGTTAGAGTGGTCTGCCTTCGAACACTCGCCAACGTCGACAGCCGCTCCATTCAGGACACGATGGAGTTTGTCTCCGGCCAACTGAACATCACGAAAGACCAGGCGATGGCGCAAATCTCACAATCCACCTTCCTCAAAGTGCCGGCGACGGTCCAGGACACCGCGAATGCAGCAGTGCTTCTCGCCTCCGACCATGCGCGGATGCTGACAGGAACGGTTGTAAACGCAACTGCCGGCGCTGCCCTAGACTGATGCTGGACGAATCTTGGAATATGATTTCCAGAATGCGAACGGGGCATAACAGGGTGGACCAAAATTTCGCCAAAGTCGTCGAAGCCTTCTCGCACGATCGAGACGTCACTATCGGTGGCGGGAAGGGCTTCGGCTCCGGCGCACTTAAGGTCAAGGGCACGATCTTTGCCATGATGTCCTCGAAGAATGAATTTGTAGCGAAGCTGTCGAAAGATCGCGTTGACGCGCTCGTCGCCAGCGGCACGGGCAAACGCTTCGAGCCACGACCCGGCAGCTTCATGAAGGAGTGGATAGTCTTACCTGTCGATGGCGTGGACTGGATCGCACTTGCTAAAGAAGCGCGGGTTCGCCATGCCCAGCCGGCGGGGAAGCCCCCAAAATAAATGTCCGGCCGCGGCGCCTATAGCCGTCATTACAGTGGAAGTAAACAATCCCTTAGGAGAAACCAATGAACGACTTTACATTTTTGTACCGCGGCCGAGACACGAGCGCTTCACCTGAGCAGATGCAGCAAACCATGCAGAAGTGGCGCTCCTGGTTTAAAGAACTCGGCGAGAAGGGCCATCTCAAGGACATCGGGCATCCGCTGGAAAATGCGGGCAAGGTGATCAAGGGCAAGCAGAAAACAGTCACCGACGGCCCATTTGCCGAAGCCAAAGATGTGGTTGGCGGCTTTACGCTGATCCAGGCACGCGACTTGGAGCAGGCAGTCGAAATCTCGAAAGGCTGCCC
>Ga0070706_100002907_pt1 | contig 17048 bp, 13 predicted proteins | sample KBSK5501metaG_FD_65476 | JGI IMG/M metagenome (GOLD analysis project Ga0070706, IMG submission 65476) | Corn, switchgrass and miscanthus rhizosphere microbial communities from Kellogg Biological Station, Michigan, USA - KBS K5-50-1 metaG | ecosystem: Host-associated > Plants > Roots >... | reverse complement strand
ACCAGTCGATCAGGATCGTGTTCGTGCGCGTCACCGCGTCGAAGAGTTCGGCGATGCAGTCGTGCGGCTCGATCTGGATCGTGTACGGGTTGAACGCGAGGCCCAGCTGCTTCTCGATCACGCGGCGCGCGAAGCCTTCCCAGTCGAACTCGGGGTAGGCGGCGAGGTGTGCGTTGTAGTTGCCGACCGCGCCGTTCATCTTCGCGAGCAGCTTCACGTCGGCGATGCGCGCGCGCGCATGCTGCAGGCGCGCGACGACGTTGGCGATCTCCTTGCCGACCGTCGTCGGGCTCGCGGTCTGGCCGTGCGTGCGGCTGAGCATCGCAACGTCGGCGTACGTGTGCGCCATCTCGCGCAGCATGCCGACGATGCGGTCGAGCGCCGGCAGCAGCACCTCGTCGCGCGCGGCGCGCAGCATCAGCGCGTGGCTGGTGTTGTTGATGTCTTCGCTGGTGCACGCGAAGTGCACGAACTCGCCGGCGGCCCTCAGTTCGGCGTTCGAGTCGAAGCGGCTCTTCAGCCAGTACTCAACCGCCTTGACGTCGTGGTTGGTCGTGCGCTCGATCTCCTTGATCGCGCGCGCGTCCGCTTCCGAAAAGCGCAGCACCAGGCCGCGCAGCAGCCCGCGTGCGGCTTCGGAGAGCGGCTTGAACTCGGCGAAGCCGGCGTCCGACAGCGCGATGAACCACTCGACTTCGACCTGCACCCGCCTATGCATCAGCCCGAATTCCGACATCAGCGGGCGCAGCGCGGCGACCTTGGCGGCATAACGGCCGTCGAGCGGCGACAGGGCGGACAGCGTCGAGAAAGTCATGCCCTCGATTGTAGGAGCCGGCGGGTGCACCCTCATCCTTTGAAGGGGTTCGCGGTTGCGAACCACAGGCCGATGCCGGTCGCGATGATGAACGCGCCGTCGAGCACGCCGACCAGCAGGAACACCTTGGTCTGCAGCGATTCCATCAGCTCGGGCTGGCGCGCCGCCGACTCGAGGTATTTGGAGCCGAGCACGCCGATGCCCAGGCACGAGCCGATCGCGCCGAAGCCGATCATGTGGCCCACCGCGAGGGGGAGGAGGTCGATGCCGTTCATGGTGAGGGTCCTTTCGAGGCCGTGAAGATCATGTCGTGTCGGCGTCATGGTGGGGTGGACGCTGCATCGCGTCGATGACCTCGGAGGTCATGCCGCGCCACAGCACAATCCCTAGGCGTTGTGGACCGCACACGGTGCTGTCCTGGCCGATTGCGCCGGGGTCCCACCGCTAAAATCGCCGCGAACCCAGCGAACGGCACACCAAGATGAAACTGATCGGCTCGTTGAGCAGCCCCTACGTGCGCAAGGTGCGCATCGCCATGGCGGAGAAGAAGCTCGATTACCAGTTCGAGCTCGAGGACGTCTGGTCCCGCGACGACATCCTCGCGACCAACCCGCTCGGCAAGGTGCCGGTGCTGGTGCTCGAAGGCGGCGAGGCGGTGTTCGATTCGCGCGTGATCGTCGACTACCTGGACACGCGCTCGCCGGTCAGCCGGCTGATCCCCGAGAGCAGCCGCGAGCGCACCGAGGTGCGCACCTGGGAGGCGCTGGCCGACGGCATGACCGATGCGGCGATCCTCGCCCGCCTCGAGAACACCTGGCACGGCCGCAGCGACGGGCAGCGCAGCGCGGCGTGGGTCGAGCGCCAGATGCACAAGATCGACGCGTCGCTCGCCGCGATGAGCAAGGGCCTGGGCGACAAGCCGTGGTGCGCCGGCATACACCTCTCGCTCGCCGACATCGCGGTCGGCTGCGCGCTCGGGTATCTGGACTTCCGCTTTCCGCAGGTCGGCTGGCGCCCCCAGCACCTGAATCTCGCGAAGCTGGCGGACAAGCTGTTCACGCGGCAGAGCTTCATCGACACGAAGCCGCCGCAGGCCTGACAGGACCTAGCTCACGGCGTCGACTGCAGGCCCTTGAAGCTCGCGGCCTGCGCGAGCGGCCAGTAGGTCCGGAACACCTGCTGAGAGAACTCGCCGCTCAGCAGCTCGCCCGGTTTGACGAACGGCAGCAGGCTGTCGAGCAGCTTCACGCTCTGCTCGGCGCTGCGCCGCACGATGTGCGCCGCGGTGATCTGGTTCGGGTGCGTGAGGCCGGCGGCCTGCACCAGCTCCTTCAGCGCGACCAGCGTGCTCTGGTGGAAGTGGTAGACGCGCTCGGCCTTGGTCGGCACGACGATGGCGCGGGCGCGCTGCGGGTCCTGCGTGGTCACGCCGGTCGGGCACTTGCCGGTGTGGCAGCTCTGCGCCTGGATGCAGCCGAGCGCGAACATGAAGCCGCGCGCCGAGTTGCACCAGTCGGCGCCGAGCGCGAGCATGCGCGCGATGTCGAACGCGCTGACGACCTTGCCGGCGCAGCCCAGCTTGATCTTGTCGCGCAGGTTCAGCCCGACCAGCGTGTTGTGCACGAGCAGCAGCCCTTCCTGCAGCGGCGCGCCGACGTGGTCGGTGAACTCGAGCGGCGCCGCGCCGGTGCCGCCCTCGGCGCCGTCGACGACGATGAAGTCCGGCGTGATGCCGGTCTCGAGCATCGCCTTCGCGATGCCGAACCACTCCCACGGGTGGCCGATGCACAGCTTGAAGCCGGTCGGCTTGCCGCCCGAGAGGTTCCGCAGATGCTCGATGAACCGCATCATCTCGAGCGGCGTCGTGAACGCGCGATGGCTCGCCGGCGAGATGCAGTCGACCCACGGCGGCACGCCGCGCGCCGCGGCGATCTCGGGCGTGACCTTCGGGCCGGGCAGCACGCCGCCGTGCCCGGGTTTCGCGCCCTGGCTGAGCTTGAGCTCGATCATCTTGACCTGCTCCTGCGTGGCGTTCGCGACGAAGCGTTCTTCGTCGAACGAGCCGTCGTCGCGGCGGCAGCCGAAGTAGCCGGAGCCGATCTCCCAGATCAGGTCGCCGCCGTGCTCGCGGTGGTATTGGCTGATCGAGCCTTCGCCGGTGTCGTGGGCGAAGTTGCCGCGCTTCGCGCCGCGGTTCAGCGCCATGATCGCGTTGGCCGACAGCGCGCCGAAGCTCATCGCCGAGATGTTGAAGAGGCTCGCGCTGTAGGGCTGCGCCCGGTCGGCGCCGATGCGCACGCGAAAGTCGTGGCTGGCGATCTCGGTCGGCAGCATCGAGTGGTTGATCCACTCGTAGCCGACCGCGCCCACGTCCATCTGCGTGCCGAAGGGCCGCTTGTCGGCGTCGCCCTTCGCGCGTTGGTACACGAGCGAGCGCTGCTGGCGCGAGAACGGCGCCGCCTCGTTGTCGCCTTCGATGAAGTACTGCCGCATCTCCGGCCGGATGAACTCGAGCAGGAAGCGCAGGTGCCCGATCACCGGGTAGTTGCGCAGGATCGAGTGGCGCGTCTGGTGCGTGTCGCGAAAGCCCAGGCCCACGAGGACCAGGAACCCCAGCGCGAGCCAGCCGCCGATGTCGAACCCGACCCAGACGAAGAGGCTCAGCAACAGGCCGATGCCGCACAGCAGCCAGAACAGATAGCGCACCGGGAAGTGCTGGTCCAGCTTTTCGAGCCAGTCGAACATGGCGTCACCTCCTCGTCTTTGTGCTCGGTCTCGAGCGCGATGCTAGCCGGCGCTCGGTCCTGGTGGCGGCGTCGGCGTCGGCGGTCCCGCCGCCGAACTCGGCGGCAGATTCGGATCGGGCCGCAGCAGCACGGTCGTCGGCGCCACGCCGAGCGTGATCTTCGCGTCGTGCAGGCGCTTCAGCACGTCGAACAGCAAGGTGCTGCGCACGCCGGCCACGGCGCGCGGCGAGCTGACGAAGCCGGTCGCGTTGAAGAGCAGGTTCGCGCCGTCGACGCCGTCGAGCAGCACGTTCGGCGCCGGCGCGGCAAGCACGTCGCCGTGCGCCTGGTAGGCCTCGAACATCAGCGTGCGCACCTGCTCGGCATCGGCCGCGAGCGGCACCGGCAGCTTGATCTGCACGAGGCCCAGCGGCTCGGCCATCGTCACGTTGCGCACGACCTTCGTGATGAACTCGGAGTTCGGCACGATCACGGTCGAGCGGTCGCCCATCTGGATCTCGGTGGCGCGCACGTTGATGCGGCGGATGTCGCCCTCGACGCCGCCCAGCGACACCCAGTCGCCGACCTTGACCGGCCGCTCGGCCAGCAGGATCAGCCCCGAGACGAAGTTCTGCACCACCGCCTGCAGCCCGAAGCCGATGCCCACCGACAGCGCGCTCGCGACCCAGGCGATGCGCTCCAGGCCGATGCCCATCGCCGACAGCGCGAGCGACACGGCGACGACCACGCCCGCATACCCGAACAGCGAGGTCGCCGACGCACGCATGCCGGGATCGAGCGCGGTCGTCGGCAGGTACCGGTCGGACAGCCAGCGGCGCAGCAGGCGCACGGCCGTGAGCCCGAGCAGCAGCACCAGCAGCGCCTGCAGCAGCGCCGCCGGCTGCAGCTTGAACTCGCCGACCGCGAGCGCCTGCTGCTGCCAATGGCCGCCGCGCCGCAGCAGGTCTGCCGGGCCCTCGCCGAACGGCGCGAGCAGCAGCAACAGCGCGAGCAGCAGCAGCGCGAGCCGCAGTACGCCCGAGGCCAGCACGGCGACCTGCGCGGCCGGTCGCCGCCCGCCCGGCGTGGCGACGCCACTGCCGGCGCCCGCCTCGTGCGGCTCGCCGGCGAGCCAGGCCATCAGCAGATCGTCGACCAGCGCGGCCAGCAGGTACGCGGTGCCGACCACGACGGCGCCCCACACGACCTGCTTGACCGCGAAGCTGCCGAACGCGACATAGCCGACGAGCAGGCACACCACCGCGGTCGTCAGGACCAGCCAGTTCAGCGCGGCGAAGATCGCGAGCGGCAGCGGCCGCGTGTGCCCGCGCTCCGCGGCGAACTCGCGGCGCCAGCGCCGTTCGGTTCGGATCAGCCCGCGCACCAGCGTCAGCCCGAGCACCAGCGCGACGATGCAGTTGACCGCGACCGTCAGCGACAGGCTCGCGTTGACCCGCACCGCGAGTCGCTCGGCGAGCCAGGTCGCGAGGCTTGCGACCGTGATCTGCAGCGGGAACCAGCGCTGCGACGCGGCGACCGAATCGGGCAGCGGCGGCAGACGCCACGACGGCTTGTCGGCGCAGGTCAGCGCCTTCGTCAGCCCGTACATGTAGCCGCCGAACCAGAGCATGCCGCAGAACTCGGCGAGCAGCCCCTCGGCGGCGGGTGGCAGGCTGCGGCTCCAGCTCAGCAGCGCGTACAGCAGCGTCGCCGCGGCGCCGAAGTTCGCGGTCCAGCGCAGCGTCTCGATCGCCGCGTGCAGCGAGCGGCGCAGCCGCCCGGCGGGCGCGCGCGTCGTCAGCCAGCGCAGCATGCGCTTCTGCAGCCAGCGCAGCAGCCACCACGCGGCGGCCAGCGCGAACGGCGCGAGCAGCCAGACGCTCAAAGGCGCAGCGCGCGCCGCCTGCGCCACATCGCCGGTCAGGGCGACGACGCGCTGCGCATCGCGCGGGTAGTCGTCGGCCAGTTCCGACCAGAAGCGCGACGCCAGGATCGAGCTGGTGCGTTCGCCGAGCCGCGCCTGGAACTGCGAGCGGCGCAGCGAGCCGAGCTGCGCCGAGAGCTGCTCGCTCTCGACCGCGAGCAGCCGCGCAAGCTTCAGCTGCGAGTCGAGGTCGTTGCGCTCCTTGGTCAGCGCGGCGCGCTGGCTGGCGACGTCCGCGTCTTCCTTCGTGCCCGGCTGCGGTGTGCCGAGCTCGGCCACGCGCGCCTGCACGCCGGCGAGCTGCGGCGCGAGCTTGTCGGCCAGATCGGCGGCTTTCGTGCGGGCGGCGGCCGCGTTGCTGCGCAGGTTCTGCAATTCATCGTCGGCCAGGCCGAGATCGCCCGCGTCGCCGGTGCCCGCTGCCGACGATGCCGCGGCGGCCCGCTTCACCGACTGCTGGGCCGCATCGACCTGCTGGCGGATGCCGTCGAGCGCCGCATCGGTCTCGCTGCTCTGCGCTGTCGCGGCGATCGGCAGGGCCAGCGGCGCGAGCAGCGCGCACGACGACAGCAGCAGCTTGAACAACAGGCGACGAAATGCGGGCATCGTGCGGGCGGGAGCGCTCGGGAGCGAATTCGGAAGGGCCTCGTTATACTCGCCCCCGCAGCGCCGATTTGTTCCGAATTGCGGGCGCTTAACAAATGCCGCTAAAGAGGGATGCCGAGCCCGGTGCCCGCTTTACAGCGGCATCGGGTTTGTTCGTTTCGAGGTGTCCTTCGGCGTCATGAGTCATTCGATCGGCGAGGTCCAGCCGCAATCGCACCACTTCGCGCAGCCGCTGCCGCTGACCAGTGGCGCCCTGCTGCGCGACTACACGCTGGTCTACGAAACCTACGGCACGCTGAACGCCGACCGCAGCAACGCGGTGCTGGTGTGCCACGCGCTGAACGCGAGCCACCACGTCGCCGGCACCTATGCGGGGCAGGAGAAGAGCCTGGGCTGGTGGGACAACCTGGTCGGCCCCGGCAAGCCGCTGGACACGAACCGCTTCTTCGTGATCGGCGTCAACAACCCGGGCTCGTGCTTCGGTTCGACCGGTCCGATGCAGCCGAACCCGGACACGGGCAAGCCGTACGGCGCGCTGTTCCCGGTCGTCACGGTCGAGGACTGGGTCGACGCGCAGGCGCGGCTGATCGATGCGCTGGGCATCACGCAGCTCGCCGCGGTGCTCGGCGGCAGCCTGGGCGGCATGCAGGCGCTGAGCTGGACGTTGCGCTACCCGCAGCGGCTGCGCCACTGCATCGCGGTGGCGACCGCGCCGAACCTGTCGGCGCAGAACATCGCGTTCAACGAGGTCGCGCGCCGCGCGATCGTCACCGACCCGGAGTTCCACGGCGGCCACTACTACGAACACGGCACGCTGCCGCGCCGCGGGCTGCGGGTCGCGCGGATGATCGGCCACATCACGTACCTGTCGGACGATGCGATGGAAGCCAAGTTCGGCCGCGAGCGCCGCAACGGCAGCCTGGGCTACAGCACCCAGGACGTCGAGTTCGAGATCGAAAGCTACCTGCGCCACCAGGGCGACAAGTTCAGCGAATACTTCGACGCCAACACGTACCTGCTGATCACGCGCGCGCTCGACTACTTCGACCCGGCGCGCGAATACGGCGGCGACCTCGCGGCCGCGTTCGCGCCGGCGCTCGCGAAGTTCCTGCTCGTCAGCTTCACGACCGACTGGCGCTTCTCGCCGCAGCGCTCGCGCGAGATCGTCAAGGCGCTGGTCGACAACCGGCACGCCGTGAGCTATGCCGAGATCGATGCGCCGCACGGCCACGATGCGTTCCTGCTCGACGACGCGCGCTACCACGGCGTGCTGCGCGCGCGCTTCGACAACATCGCGCGGGAGTTTGCAGCGTGAGCGAACGCCGTGATATCGAACTCGTCGCCGAGCTGGTGCCGCACGGCTCGCGCGTGCTCGACCTCGGCTGCGGCAACGGCGAGCTGCTCGCGCACCTGCGCGAGAAGCGCGGCTGCAGCGGCTACGGCATCGAGATCGCCGACGCCAACGTGCTGGCCTGCACGCAGCGCGGTGTCGACGTGATCCAGCTCAACCTCGAGGAAGGCCTGGCGCTGTTCGAGGACCAGAGCTTCGACGTCGTGCTGCAGCTCGACACGCTGCAGCACCTGCGCAACACCGAGAAGATGCTGCGCGAGACCGCGCGCGTCGGCCGCATCGGCATCGTCAGCTTCCCGAATTTCGCGCACTGGCCGAACCGGCTGCACGTGGTCGGCGGGCGCATGCCGGTCACGCGCGTGCTGCCCTACCAGTGGTACGACACGCCGAACATCCGCGTCGGCACGTATGCCGACTTCGAGGTGCTGGCACGCAAGGACGGGCTGCGCATCCTCGACTCGTTCGGCATCCAGGGCGGGCGCGTGGTGCGCGCCTGGCCGAATCTGCGGGCGAGCGTCGCGGTGTTCAAGTTCGAGCGGGAGCGGTCCGGCGCGTCAGGGTGACGCGGTCTGCTCAGAACTCGTAAGCGGCTGTCACGCCGACCGTGCGCGGGCGCAAGTAGTAGGCCTCGTTCACGCCCTGGATCGAAGGCTGCTGGATGATCTTGCGGTTGTTCGTCAGGTTCTTCGCGAAGACGGTGAACTCCCAGCGATCGAATGAGAAGCCCGCGCTCGCGTCGGCGGTCACGTACGCCGGGCGAACGTAGTCGGTCGAGCCGGGCACGAGCGTGCCGTGGCTCGCGCCGGTCCATTGGCCGCTGCCGCGCACGAATGCCGAACCGTGCGATGTCGGCACGAAGCGGTATTCGAAGCCCAAGCGCACGCTGTACTTCGGAACTCCCTGAATCTCGTCGCCCTTGTGCACGTTCAAGACGCCGGTATCGGGGTCGTGGCCGAGTGCCGGCACGTCCTCGGCGAAGACCGCGTGGGTCCAGCTCGCCCCGGCCGACAGCGTGAGCGCATCGGTGGCCCGCAGCCGCGCCTCGAGCTCGAGGCCGTCGACCTTGGCGTTGCCGGCGTTGGTCTCGAAATCGAAACCGGACGCGGGCAGGATCACGTCCTGCTGGATGTTCTTCCAGTCGATGTGGAAGACCGACACGTTGAGCGACAGGCGGTTGTCGAGCAGGCGCGACTTGGCGCCGACCTCGTAGCTCCACAGGCTGTCGGAATCGAACGACGCCGGCGGCGTGCCGGAAAGACCGAGCGATTGCAGATCCTCGCCGACCAGCGGATTGGTCGTCGGCGAGGGGATAGGCCGGTTCGCACCGCCGAGGCGGAAGCCCTTCGCGATGTTGCCGTACAGCGTGGTCGACGGGTTCAGATCCCAGCCCACCGAGAAGCGCGGCGTGACGGCATGGGCACTGCTGTCGATCACGGCGCTCGTCGGCCCGCCGGCGTAGTAGAAGTCGCCCTCGCGGGTGAAGTGTTCGGTCGCACGCAGCACCCGCAGGCCGACGGTGGCGCGCAGTGCGGCGCTCGCGTTGTAGGTCAGCTCGCCGAACAGCGAGGACTGCTTGTCGCGGTAGTGGCGCGCGCTGTAGTACGAGCTGTCGCCGGTGAAGGCACCGGGAAAGGACCCGGCGAGCTGGGCCGGGTCGTTGATGTCGGCACCCGCGGCGGTGAACGCGGCGTTGATGCCGAAGATCGGCTCGTTGTCGACGACCTGGGTCTTGGTCTGCGCCAGGTAAACGCCGCCGATCCAGGTCAGCGGGCCGCGGCTAGCGTCATAGTCCTTCGACGCGAGACGCAGCTCCAGCGAGGTCTGGTCGATCTTGTTGCCGAGCTGCACCGCCGAGGGCAGGCCGGCCACGACGCCGCCTAGCGTCGGGTCGGTGACCTGCGAGGCGATATACGGCACGTTGATCGAGGTGCCGTCCTGAATCCGGTCGAAGCGCCGGATGTAGCCGCTCAGCACGCCGGTCAAATCGGCGAAGCCGAGGTCGCCGTTGACCGTGAGGCTGGGGATCGTCAGCTTGTCGGTGGCCGGTTCGCGCACCGGCTTGCTGGTCTGGAAGATCGACAACGCGGGGGTCTCGCCCGACGGCAGCTGGTAGCCGCCGACGGTCAGGTACGTCGCATCGATGTCGTGGCTCTTGAAGCGCTGGTAGAAGAGCGCCGGCGTCGCCGTCCAGCCCGGCGCGAACTGTGTCTTCAGCGCCAGCTTCAGCACATTCCAGTCGGTGCTGTTGATGCCCTTGTCGATGACGCCCAGCGTGGTCGGCGAGACTTGGTCGATGTAGCCGCTGTCATGGCCGGTCTGCACGCCGAGGCGCAGCGCCGTGTTGCCTTGGACCAGCGGCACGTTCAGCACCGCCTGCGCCATGTAGTTGGTGCCGCCGTGCGATGTGTTCGAGAGCTCGGTGTAGGCGCTTCCCGAGAAGCTCGTCGCGTCGGGCTGTTTGCTGATGAACTTGATCGTGCCGCCGAGCGAGCTGGCGCCATACAAAGTGCCCTGCGGCCCGCGCAGCACCTCGATGCGGTCGAGGTCGAAGAAGCGCGGCTCGGCGGTGCCCTGGCTGTAGAGGTTGCGCGTCGTCAGCGACACGTCGTCGAGATAGAGCGAGACGGTCGCCGAGCCGGCCTGCGAGCTCACGCCGCGGATCTCCAGCGTGCTGAGGCCCGCGCCGGCCTGCGACGAGAACGACAGGTTCGGCACGCTGCGGGTCAGGTCGGTGATGTCGTTGATGTGGTTCTCCTGGATCGCATCGCCCGACACGACCGACACGCTCAGCGGCACCTTGCGCACGTCTTCCTTGCGCTTTTGCGCGGTGATCACCACCTGGTCCAGCGTCGTGGCCGCAGGCGCGGACGCAGCATTGGCCGGCGCCGGGGCCTGCTGGGCATGGGCGTCGATGCTCGAGAGGCAGGCGAGGGTGATGGCCGATAGGGCCGCGGGGACCAGATGACGTTTCGACACGGGTTCTCCTCAAGGCGATGACAACAACGAGTTTTTCGAAAAGGGGCGGCTCTGCGCGTTCATCCCGAGACGAACGCGAGGCCCGTCGAACCATCAGCATGTTGCGTGCCCACCGTCGTGTTGGCGGCTTCGTCAGCGGCCCCGCAGGTGCGCCGGCGCCTCGAGCCGCTTCGCCAACGCCGACAAAACCAGCGTGATGACCAGGTAGATCGCCGAGATGAACAGGTACGGCTCCCAGTAGCGCGAGTAGGCCCCGGCGACCGTGCGCGCGGCCAGGGCCAGCTCGGCCAGGCCGATGGCCGAGACGAGCGACGAATCTTTCACGAGCGTCACCGCTTCGTTGACCAGCGCCGGAACCATCCGCCGCAAGGCCTGCGGCAGCACCACGTAGCGCATCGCCTGCGGGTAGGTGAGGCCGATGCTGTAGGCCGCCTGGGTCTGCCCGCCGTGGATGCTCTGGATCCCGGCCCGCAGGATCTCCGAGATGTAGGCGCCGGCGTTGAGCGTCAGCGCGAGCGCGCCGGAGAAGAACGCCCCGTGGCTCTGCCGGAATTCGCGCGCGGCCTCGCCGCCGAGCAGCAGGCCGCCGTCGGGGTGTATGAGCATCGGCATCAGCGCGAAATGCACCAGCAGAATCTGCACGAACAGCGGCGTCCCGCGAAAGAATCCGACATAGGCGCGCGTCACGCCGCGCAGCAGCGACCCGGCACCGGCTGCAAGCATCGATGGCGGCTTCGGCGCGTCGGCCGAGCTGCTGACCAGGCCCAGCAGCACGCCGAGCAGCAGGCCGCCGCAGAGCGCGACGATCGTCAGCTCCAGCGTCATCCACAGGCCGGCGACGAACAGCGGCCCATAGCCTGCGAGGATGCTCCAGCGCAAGTCCGGCAAGCCCACGGCGTTTTACTTCGACGCGCTGCCGAGGTACTTGGCGTGGATGCGGTCGTAGGTGCCGTCGGCCTTGATGTCGGCCAGGCCCTTGTTCAGCTTCGCGAGCAGTTCGGCGTTGCCCTTCCTGACCGGAATGCCGTAGTGCTCGGGCACGAACGCGGCATCGCTCACTGTCTTGAACTTGGTTCCGGTGTTGTTGGCCACGTAGTTGATCACGACGCCGTTGTCGGCCACCACCGCATCGACCCCGCCGGCTTCCAACTCCTTCAAGGCCAGCGGCGTCGACTCGAAACGCCTGATGTTCGCGCTGTTCTTGCCCTGCAGCTTGGAGATGGCTTCGTCGCCGGTGGTGCCGGTCTGAACGCCGACCTTCAGCGGCTTGAGGTCGTCGAAGCGCGCGACCTTGGACTCGGCCTTGACCGCGATCAGCTGGTAGGCATCGAAGTAGGGCTCGGTGAAGTCCATCGTCTGCTTGCGCTCGTCGGTGATCGTGATCGAGGAGACGAGCAGATCGCGGTCGCCCTGGTTCAACGCGTTGAAGATGCCCTCCCACGGCGTGTTGACGAACTTCACCGAGAGGTTCGCCTTCTGGGCGATGGCATTGACGATGTCGATGTCGAACCCCACGATCTCGCCCTTCTCGTTCTGCGATTCGAACGGCGCATACGCGGCGTCGGTGCCCACGACGTAGACGCGTGTCGCTGCGGCGGCCGGGGCCGACGCGGCCGACGTGCTTTCCTGCTTGCTGCAGGCGACCAGCGCCAGCACGGCAAGCGCGCTGCAGGCGGTTCGGACGAGGCGATTCGGCGAGACGTCGGCCATGGAGATCCCTCAGCCGGATTTGGAGTCGTGGTGGCCGCCGGCAGCATAGGACCGGCCGCAACGCATGATAGGTTCCAACTTTCGCCACGGCCTCACGGCCTCACCGCCTCGCGGCACCGCATGCAAACCTTCGAATGGATCATCGGCCTGTTGCTCGGCGCCGCGCTGCTGGCGGGGCTGGCGCGTCGGCTCGGTGCGCCATATCCGACCTTCCTCGCGATCGGCGGCGCGCTGCTGGCCTTCGTGCCGCACAGCCCGAGCTGGACGCTCGATCCGCATCTGGCGCTGACGTTGTTCGTCGCGCCCATCCTGGTCGACGCCGCCTACGACACCTCGCTGCGCGACCTGCGCGACAACTGGCGCCCGGTCACCGGGCTCGTGATTGCCGCGGTGGGCACCACGACGCTCGCGGTCGCGCTGGCCGCGCGCTGGCTGCTGCCCGACATGCCCTGGGCGGTGGCGATCGCGCTGGGCGCGATCGTCGCGCCGCCGGATGCGGCCGCGGCCACCGCGGTGGTGCGGCAGGTGAGGCTCCCGCATCGGCTGCTGAAGATCCTCGAAGGCGAGAGCCTGCTCAACGACGCGAGCGCGCTGCTGATCTACCGGCTCGCGATCATGGCCGTCGTCGCGGGCAACCTGTCGTGGGCCAGCTTCGCGCCGGTGCTGCTGCTCACGGTGTTCGGCAGCATCGCCGCCGGCATCGTCTGCGCGTTGGCGTATCAGCGGCTGACGCGAGGCGTGCAGGAGGTGCCGATCGCGCTGATCCTGCAGTTCGCGATGACCTTCGGCGTGTGGATCGCAGCCGAGACCGTCGGCCTGTCGGGCATCCTGACGCTGGTCGCCTACGCGATGACGATCGCCCGAAGCGGCGGCGCGCACATGCCGGCGCGCATGCGCGTGCCGATCTTCGCGGTGTGGGAAGCCGTCGTCTTCGTCCTGAACGCGTTCGCGTTCGTGCTGATCGGGATGCAGCTGCGCCCGATCTGGGAACGCCTGGCCGCCGCGGGCCTGCAGCGGCCGTATGCCATCGCCGCGCTGACGGTGCTGGTCGTCACGATCGCCGCGCGCTTCGCATGGGTGATGAGCTACAACAAGATCATCCGCATGCGGATCGAGCGCGACGGCTTTCATCCGCCGCGGCCGATGGCGCCGCCGACGCGCGGCGGCGCCATCCTGATTTCGTGGGCCGGCATGCGCGGCATCGTCACGCTGGCCGCAGCTTTCGCGATCCCCGAAACGCTGCCGGACGGTGCGCCCTTTCCCTATCGCGACCTGATCCTGTTCTGCGCGTTCGCGGTGGTGTTCGGCACGCTGGTGATCCAGGGCCTGACGCTGAAGCCGCTGATCCGATGGCTGGGCTTGACCGATGACGATCCGGTCGGCCACGAGATCAGAGTCGCACGCAGCCACGCCTACCGCGCCGCGCTCGACGCGATCCGCGACGACGAGTCCCTGCACGCCAAGCTGCTGCGCAAGGAATACGGCGTTGCGGTCGAGGCGAACGAAGGCGACGGCCAGGCGGCTTCGACCGACGAGCAGTCCGGCGGCCCGGTGCGCCGCCGGGCGATCGCCGCGGCACGCGAGCGCACGATCGAGCTGCGGCGCGATGAAGTGATCGGCGACGACGCGTTCCGCGTGCTGATCGCCGAGCTCGACTGGGCCGAGCTGAACGCCGGCGCAGCGGCTCCGAACCGGGCCTGACCCGAGCCTGATGGCGGCATTCGTGCCATACGGCACGGCTTCGCCGCGCGCGCGCCTGCTCGTTACACCTTCGCCCTTCGCTGGCCTCGGTCGCCGCCGAAGCACACGCCAGGTTTCCGGCGTTTGTCTCCCTGATTGGTTTGAGAAGCGATCGGTCCGCATGCATCGCCATTTCTGTTTCTTCTCGGGGAGTTCCCAATGTTCACGCCGGTACGGGCCCGTGTAGCCCTCTTCTCGATTTCCCTTGTCGTCGCCACGCTGTTGAGCGGATGCGGCGGTGGTGGCGCCGACGGCGCGGCATCGGCCGATGGCGCCATGGCCGCAGCCGAATCGCCTGCGCCGACCGGTGCGGAATCAGCATCGGCAGGACAGCAAGCCGTGACCGCCGCCGACTCGGTGCCGACCCAGCAGATCGAGTCGTACACCGTGCTGCCCGACGAGTTGGTGGTCAACGGCCAGTTCACCAACGACCTGACGGCGTGGACGGTCGGCGACGCGGTGCTCGTCTCGAGCACGCTGCGCAGCGGCGGCAAGGCACTGGACATCGGCTGGCGCGCGATCCAGAACTTCGGCGCGACCACGCTCGCGCCGCGCAAGTCGTACACCCTCACGGTGAAGGCGCGCAATGCGAAGACGACCGGCAGCACCGAGATCGCGTTCCACTTCCGCCGCCCCGGCTCCGAAGCGTTTCGCACCTACAAGACCACGGTGGCCTCGATCAACTACCAGGACTACCAGATCACCTTCACCGCGCCCGAGTACGCGGCGATGGCCGACGTGACGATCACCGCGAGCGGCACGCGCACCGTGGTCGACAGCGTCTCGCTGAAGATGCGCTCGGCGGTGGAGCAGACCGAACCGATCGCGTCGTCGTACGGCTCGTACGTGCCCGAGGGTTACGTGCTCGCCTTCAACGACGAGTTCAACGGCACGACGCTGAACCGCGGCAAATGGTTCACCCGCTACATCTACGGCGGCGGCACCAAGGACTATCTCAACGACGAGCAGCAGCGCTACCGCGACAACGACAACCACCAGGTCGCCAACGGCGTGCTCAGCCTGGTCGCCCGCAAGGTGTCGAGCAACGCGGACGGCATCAACTACGAGTCGGGGATGATCCGCTCCGACTGGACCGCGCGCTACGGCTTCTACCAGGCGCGCGTGAAGATGCCCGGCGGGCTGGGCGTGTGGCCGGCGTTCTGGCTGAACTCCGACGTGTCGGCTGCAGGCCGGCTGGCGTGGCCGCCCGAGATCGACATCTTCGAGTTCGTCAACAACGGCGTCGAAGACAAGCTCAACATGCTGCACTCGAACGTCGTGACCACCAGCGGCGTCACCGCACCGCTGACCTATGCTGACCCGGCCTTCAACACGACCTGGTCGGACTACATCGCGCCGTTCAACTTCAACGAGGGCTGGCACACCATCGGCCTCGAGTGGACGCCGACATCGGTCACCGCGTACGTGGACGGCAAGAAGATCTACACCCGCAGCTACGCCTGGAACTATGCGGACGCCACGCTCGGCGGCCCGGCGCACATCCTCTTGAATCTCGCGATCGGCGGCTCCTGGGCCGGGCGCCACGGCATCGACGACAGCGCGTTCCCGCAAGCGCTGCAGATCGACTGGGTGCGCGCGTACCAGAAGGCGAATTGAGCGCAGGCGCCGAGATGCGCTGCCCCATCTTCTGTGCCGGCAGCCCGGTGTAGCTCCAGACGATGCTGATGACGGGGACGTCGATCTCGGGGAAGATGTCGTCGGTGACCGCGGCTCGCGACCCGGCGCGCGCCGCGGCGATTCACGAAGGAGAAACCCGACGATGTGCAGAAGCATCAAGACGCTCTACAACTTCGAGCCGCCGGCGACCGACGAGGAGATCCGCGCCGCGGCGCTGCAGTTCGTGCGCAAGCTCAGCGGCTTTCACAGCCCGTCGAAGGCGAACCAGCAGGCTTTCGACGCGGCGATCGAAGCGGTCGCCACGGCGGCACGCACGCTGATCGATTCGATGGTCACGACGGCCGAGGCGCGCAACCGCGAGGCCGAGGCGATACGGGCGCGCGAGCGGGCGGCGCTGCGCTTCGCGCGGCCCTGACAAGCGATCAGCGGCGCCCTGCGCGACCCGGGTTACGCGGCTCGGTTACGCGGCCCAGTCGGCCATCGCCTCGCCCAGGCGGATCGTGCCGCCCGGCGCCCACGCCGGGTTGAACCGCCACGGCCCCTTGGGCAGCAGCATCACGACGGTCGAGCCGAGCAGGAAGCGGCCCATCTCGGCGCCGCGTTCGAGGCGGATGTCCTGATCGTCGTAGCGCCACTCGCGCAGCCGGTTGCCGCGCGGCGGGTTGACGACGCCGTGCCAGACGGTCGCCATGCTGCCGACGATGGTCGCGCCGACCAGCGCGAGCACCAGCGGGCCGTGCGCCGTGTCGAACACGCAGACCACGCGCTCGTTGCGCGAGAACAGGCCCGGCACGCCGCGCGCCGTCGTCGGGTTCACCGAGAACAGCGCACCGGGCACGTAGATCATGCGGCGCAGGCGGCCGGCGCACGGCATGTGGATGCGGTGGTAGTCCTTCGGGCTCAGGTACAGCGTCGCGAAGTGACCGTGCTCGAACGGCGCGGCGAGCCCGGCGTCGCCGCCGACCAGCGCGGCCGTGGTGTAGCGGTGGCCCTTGGCCTGCAGGATGTGCGGCCCGTCGATCGCGCCGAACTGGCTGATCGCGCCGTCGACCGGGCACACCAGATCGGCCGCCGCGAGCGGGCGCAGCTCCGGCTTCAGCGCGCGGGTGAAGAAGTCGTTGAAGCTGTCGTAGGCCGCGATGTCGGGCTCGGCGGCCTCGCTCATGTCGACGCCGTAGCGTGCGATGAAGCGGCGGATCAGATGGGTCGTCGACGCGCCGCCCTGGCGCTTCGCGACCCGCCCGGCGAGCGTCGTCAGCGCCCGTTTCGGCAGCAGGTATTGCGGCAGGACTTTGAGCCGATCCGACACGGGCGGGACAGACGAAGCGCGGGGAGGGCGATTCTATCGGCGCCGTGTCGGCGTCTTGTCGCAGTGGGTGTTCAGTCGACGCTCGTCGGATAGCGCGGCGGCCTGCGCGCCTTCGTCGCCTGCTCGAACGCATACGCGAGCCCGAGCAGCTTCGCTTCGCTCCACGCGCTGCCGAAGAAGCTCAGCCCGAGCGGCAGGCCGCGGATCTCGGCCGCCGGCACCGTGATGGCGGGCAGGCCGGCGACCGCCGCCGG
>Ga0070706_100002905_pt1 | contig 17059 bp, 15 predicted proteins | sample KBSK5501metaG_FD_65476 | JGI IMG/M metagenome (GOLD analysis project Ga0070706, IMG submission 65476) | Corn, switchgrass and miscanthus rhizosphere microbial communities from Kellogg Biological Station, Michigan, USA - KBS K5-50-1 metaG | ecosystem: Host-associated > Plants > Roots >... | reverse complement strand
TCTGTGTGCGTGCCGTCATAGCGTCGCGGCCTTGGCGATCGCCTCGTGACCGGCCTGGGTGACGGTGCTCTGTGTGCGTGCCGTCATGTCGAGTACGCGGTGTTCTCGTAGACGTACGCGACGGTCAGGTCGGTGGTGGCGATCGTCGCGGCGTCCGGCCCGGCGGCCAGGTCGATCGTGATCGTCACGTCGCGGGCGCTGAGGTCCACCTTGGACCGGTCGTCGGCGGCGTAGCCGTTCCGGCACACCCAGGTGCCGTTGATGGCGACGTTCAGCTGGTCGGGCTCGAACACCGCGTCGGTGGTGCCGACCGCGGACAGCACGCGGCCCCAGTTCGGGTCCTCGCCGGCGATCGCGCACTTGAGCAGCGCGCTGCGCGCGACCGCGCGACCGACGGTGACCGCGTCGCGCTCGCTCGCCGCGCCGACGACCTCGATCGCGATCGCCTTGCCCGCGCCCTCGGCGTCCAGCTGCAGCTGGCGGGCGAGGTCGGCGCAGACCGCGGTGAGCTGGCCGGCGAACTCGCCCGGGTCCGGACGGACGCCGGACGCGCCGCTGGCCAGCAACAGCACGGTGTCGTTGGTGGACATGCACCCGTCGGTGTCGAGCCGGTCGAACGTCACGGCGGTCGCGCGGCGCAGCGCCGCGTCGAGCTCCCCGGCGGGCAGGTCCGCGTCGGTGGTCAGCACGCAGAGCATCGTGGCCAGCGACGGCGCCAGCATTCCCGCGCCCTTGGCCATCCCGCCGATCGTGTAGCCCGGCGCTGGCGCCGGACCGCCGGGCGCCCCGCCGCCGTTCGCCGCATCGCCAGGCCCGGTGCCACCGTTCGCCGAGCTGCCCCGCCGGAACGCGATCTTGACCACCGTGTCCGTGGTCCGGATCGCGTCGGCCGCGGCAGGACCGCCGCTGCGCGACGCCTCGGCGGCCGCGGCCGCCACGCCGGGCAGCAGCTTGTCCATCGGCAGCCGCTCCCCGATGAGCCCGGTCGAGCACACCGCGATCTCGCCGGCCGAATCGTCTAGCTGGCGCGCCAGCCGTTCGGCAATCTCATGGGTATCGGCGAAGCCGTCCGGGCCGGTGCACGCGTTCGCGCCGCCGGAGTTGAGCGCCACCGCGCGGACCCGGCCGCCGCGCAGGACCTGGCGGGTCCACAGCACAGGGGCGGCCTGCACCCGGTTGGCGGTGAACACGCCGGCCGCCGCGCGGGACGGGCCGTCGTTGATCACCACGGCGACGTCGCGGGCGCCCGCGGGCTTGAGCCCGGCGGCCGCCCCGGCCGCGCGGAAGCCGAGCGGTGCGGTCACGCTCACCTGCCTGGCTCCCTCGCGGGCGCTTCGCCTGACGGCTCGCCCCGGCACGCCTGCGGCATGACGAACGGAGGCGCGCGGAACGTCATTGCGGTCATGGCGCGACTCCGTTCGCGGTCAGGCCGGCCGTCTCGGGCAGGCCCAGCATCAGGTTGGCGCACTGCACGGCCTGCCCGGCGGCGCCCTTGCCGAGGTTGTCGATCGCGGCCGCCACCACCGCCCGGCCCGCGTGCGCGTCGGCGGCGACCTGCAGGTGCACGGCGTTGGAGCCGGCGGTCGCCGCGGTGCTCGGCCAGCGGCCCTCGGGCAGCAGGTGCACGAACGGCTCGCGCTGGTAGGCACCCGCGAGCGCGTCGCGCAGCGTTTCCGCGGAAACGCCCGGGGCGAGCCTGGCCGTGCAGGTGGCCAGGATGCCGCGCGGCATCGGCGCGAGCAGCGGCGTGAACGACACGGTGACGCCCTGGCCGGTAGCGTCGTCGTCGCCGCCGGCCACTCCCGCGAGGGCCTGCTCGATCTCGGGGGTGTGCCGGTGCACGCCGCCGGCCTGGTAGGCGGAGACGGCGCCCATCACCTCGCTGCCCTGCAGCTCCGGCTTGGCCGAGCGCCCCGCGCCGGACGTGCCGGACGCGGCGACGATCACGATGTCGTCCGTCTCGCCGAGGCCGGCGCCGAGCAGCGGCGCGAGCGCGAGGATCGCCGCGGTGGCGTAGCAGCCGGGCACCGCGACGCGCGCGGCGGCGCGGATCTGGGCGCGCGCCCCGGGCAGTTCGGGCAGCCCGTACGTCCACAGGCCGGCGTGCGGGATGCGGTAGAACCGGCGCCACGCCTCGGGGTCGGCCAGCCGGAAGTCCGGGCCCAGGTCCACGATCTTCGCGTCGGGCGGCAGCTGGGCGGCGAGGGCCGCGGACTCACCGGCCGGCAGCGCGAGAAAGACCAGGTCGGCGGCCGACAGGACGTCGGCGTCGGTCGGCACGAGGCGGTGACCGGCGAGCCCGGCCAGGTGCGGGTGGACGTCGGTCACCGGCCGGCCCGCGCTCGACCCGGCGGCCACCGGGCCGATCTCGAGGTCGGGGTGCCCGGCCAGCAGGCGCAGCAGCTCCCCGCCGGCGTAGCCGCTCGCACCGGCCACCGCCACCCGCGCGCCCACGTGCCCCTCCTCGCCGTTGCCCCTGTCCGCCGGGCCCGCGGGCCGGGGACGCTACTTGCAGAATTATGCACTACGTCGGTTGTTTATGCAAGACGCGAGAGCCGGCGCCGGTGGCCAGGTTGCGCAGGCCGGCCGGGATCTGAGGGTGTTGCCCTTGCGAGCTGGCAGCGGTCTTCGTCGAAGGTGGTGTCGCGGACCCCGTGGAGCTTGTTTTCTTTTGCCCGGCGGCCGTGGACGTGCCGGGCCAAGGTTGCCGCCGCCGGGCATCTCAATATGTGAGACAGAATTGGGCGATCTCCCGGCGACGTGAAGAGCTGGTATTGCCCTGGCGATACTAAAGTTTCACGTGCTCGGGAGAGGCGTTCCCGGGTTTCCGGGACAGTCAGAAACGTCTCAACATGTGAGACCAACGACGTTGCAGAACGCCCTGGAGTGGATAGCCCGCTCTCAGCCGCCGCGTCCAGCGCGCGCCAGGCCTGGGAGCGTCCGCGGAAACCACGGAGCGCAATTGCCTCACGACGGGGAGTCGGCTTCCGGCGGTCGGGTTCCCGGCGGCATGATGGGGACGCCGAAAGGAGTTCCTCCATGCGACGCTCGCGGGCGGCTGCCGCCGCGCTCGCCGCGCTCGTTGTGCTCGTTGTGCTCGTGGCCGGGTGCTCTTCGGCCGGAGCCCGTGGCGGGCCGGGCGGCTCCGGCGCAGAGCCCACGCCCACTCAGCTCGCGCCGCCGCGCGCCATCTGCGGAACCACGCGGACCGCCGCGAACGTGCCGGTGATCGTCGAGGTGGAGAAGGGGTCCGCCCCCTGCGCGGTGGCGATGCGGATCCAGCGCGGCTACACCGCGCTCGTCCAGGCGGGCAGGGTGCCAGGGAACGGGGGCGGGGCGCCGGTGCGGGTGGACGGCTGGACCTGCCAGGGCGAGGACACCCCGACGATCGTGGCGACCGGCGAGGCGTCGTCCTGCCGCCAGGGCGCCACGGAGATCGTCGCCGTGCTGGACCTGAAGAGCCTGCCCTCGCGTTCGGCGGCGGCCGGCTAACCCACGCTAACGCTAACCAGCGCGGGCCTGGTCGGGCGGCCGTAGACTCTCGCAGCGAGGGGGGACCATGGATCTCGTCACCAAGTACCTGGTTCGGATCTGGCCGGCCGGCGGCGAGCCGCCGGAGATGATCCAGTCCGAGATGTGCTCCCCGGACAGCGTCACCGAGGGCCAGGCCGCCAACGACCGCGCCGAGATCCGGGCGATACGGAACTGGGCGCAGCAGCACGCGAACGTGGACGGGATCCGCTACTCGTTCGAGGTCAGCCGGGACAGCATGGTCGCGGCGCTGTCCGGGGGCGGCAGCAGCCACCGGGTGGTGGAGAACATAGCCAACGGCACCCTGGACCCGGAGGAATCGCCCGGGTAGGCCGTCAACGCGGCGCGCCCGGCGTCCGGGTCACCGCGCGGGGGTGCGGTCGGTCCCGCGGCCGGCGTCCATCCGGACCTGATCACGGCCGCCCTGCTTGGCCCGGTACAGCGCCGCGTCCGCGGACGCGAGCAAGTCGGTCAAGTCACGCCGCGTCTCGTCGAACACTGCCACCCCGATGGACACGGTCACGTACACCGGCTCCTCCCGCGTGCCGTCCAGGCCGATCGGCATGCTGGCGATGCGCGCCCGCATGCGCTCCGCGATCCGGTAGGCGTCGCGCTCGGCGGTGTGCGGCAGCAGCAGGACGAACTCCTCGCCCCCGAACCGCCCGGCCAGGTCGTACTCCCGCAAGTGGTCCTGGAACGAGCGGGAGATCTCCTTGAGCACCTGGTCGCCGACCAGGTGCCCGTACGTGTCGTTGACGGCCTTGAACCTGTCAATGTCCACGAGCGCGACGGCCAGCGGGTTCCTCGTCCTGGACGCGCGCGCCACCTCGGCCGATGCCTCGCGTTCCCAGGTGCCGGCGTTCAGCAGCCCGGTCTTGGAGTCGATCCGGGAGTCGTTGACCAGCTGGGAGTGCCGCAGCGAGCGCTGTAGCAGGACGACGAAGGGGAACGCGAAGATCACCACCAGCGAGCTGCTCGCCGCGCCGAACGTGACCAGGAACGCCACGCACAGCTCGGTGACGTCGTTGAACAGCGGCTCGCGGGAAAAGGCCATGTCCCGCACCCGCGCCGTCGGATCCGATCCCTTGATGGCCGTCAGCACCAGGGTGGTGTTCACCGCCCACTGCAGCGTGCCGCACAGCGCGACCGCTGCTATCCACAGGGAAGCGCGCAGGCCGGGCGTCGGCGCCGGGCCGATCGCCACCCTGCTCAGCGTGTGGAAGGCGACCGACGCGGCGCCGAAGGCCAGGCCGAGCGCGGCGGCCGTGAAGACGCGGCGGTAGAGCGGGGCGCGCCGGATCCGCCACTGCACCAACGCGAGCCGGATCGCCGGCGCGACGACCGCATACAGCGGCGGGAGCAGGAGGGCGACGGGCAGTTCCCAGACCGCGTAGACGTCCTTGATCACCCCCGCGGGCTCACCCGTGCGGTGGGTCAGCTCCACCGTGGCGGCGTTCGCGGCCAGCAGCAGGCCGAACAGCACCAGGTCATGGGACCTGACCGAAAAGGCCGACGCGGCAAGACCGGCCGCCGCCAGGTCCGCGGCGACGACCACGACGACGAACACGGCTACCCGGCGGGGCAGTTGCCAGACCGCCCACTGCGCAGGAGGCCGGACGAGCCCGCGATACAAACGATTGCCGCGGGCGATGTGCATGGCCCCTCCTGCGGCGATCGGTCGGTGTCCCAGCAAAGCGATCCGTGGCGGACGGCATGGACGCTGTCCCGTATTGTCACAGATCGGGGCTGCTGTCTGTCAAGTCCCGACTACGCCCCGAAACAAGATCTGGGGAGCCGTAGCCAGGTAGTTACATCCTGCTTCTGTCACCGCGGCGCGACTACCCGAAAGCCGCTATCCCGACATCTGGTGCATGTTGTACATGGAACCATGAACAAGACAACCCACGAAGCGAGCGGACCGCCGTGACACGGCGGCTATTCCAGCTGCCGCGGTCAGGGAACACTCCGCTTGGGCCAACGGCACGTCCCGAAGGGAGAAGTGCTATGCGCACGACAGGCTGGGGCTGATGCTGACGAACAGTGACGCCGGATGGTCGCGCGTCACTCGATCAGTCGTCCCCGTGACCAGCTGAGAGCCAACTGCACGTCCCGAAGGGAGAAGCGCCATGCGCACGACAGGCTGGGGCTGATGCCGACGAACAGTGACGCCGGAGAGCGACGCCACGCCGAGCAGTGACGCCGGATAGTTGCACGTCATGCGAGCAGTCGTCCCCGCGACCAGCTAAATGCGACCGCCGCCGCCGCGATCACCCCGAGGACACCCGACGAGGCGATGACGACCGCCGGGGCAAGGCGTTCCGCGGCGGCACCGGCCAGGACCATGAGGGTGCCCTGACCCAGGTTCATCCCGCCCTGGGCCAGCCCGAACGCCTGACTTCGCTCTGCTGGCGGAGCCGCGCGCACAAAGGCCGCGTTGGCGGCTAGCTGAAAGCACGAGAACACCCCGGACGTCGTGAGGATCAGCAGCGCGAACGGCAGTTCCGGGCGCAGGTAAAAGGCCGCGAGCACGCCGCTCGTGAGCACCGCGAGCGGGATCATCCATCGCTGCCGGGCGCGCGGATCGACCAGGCGGCTGAACGTGAGGGCGCCCAGCACCGAGCCCAGCGCGCCCGAGGCCAGCAGCAGCCCGACCGTGGCCGAGCCGCCGCCGAGCGTCCGCGCCAGCGGCGCGGCGACCCCCTCGGGAGCGTCGTAGAAGGCGGCGAGCCACCCGAGCAGCATCGGCGTGCGGAGCGCGGGATGCGTGGCGACCAGCCGGGCGCCGGAGCGCAGGCCGGAGATCGCGGCCCGCCGGCCGTGCGAGGCCACCTGCGCGGGGGGCCGGGCGCGCACCCACGCGCGGACGATGGCGGCCGAGCCGAGGAAGGTGACCGCGTCGGCGATCAGCGACGTGCGGACGCCGAACACGCCGACGATCGTCCCACCCAGGGCGAAGCCGATGACCTGGGCGAACTGGAAGGTGGTGAGCGTGATCGCGGAACCCAGCACGTACCGGTCGCCGGCCAGGATGTCCGGGTACACCGCGGCCCGCGCCGACGTGAACGGCGCGCCGACCATGGTCACCAGGAACAGCAGCACGACCAGCACCATGACGGGCAGCCCTGGCAGCGCCATCACCGCGACGAGCGCCGCGCGGATCAGGTCACAGGCGATCATCACGCGGCGACGCGGGAGCCGGTCGCCGAGGCCGGACAGCACGATCCCGCCGACGAAGGTCGGCACGATGCTGGCCACGAACGTAACGGCGGCGAGCAGGGCCGAGTGGGTGCGTTCGTAGACCAGCCAGGTCAGCGCCACCCGGGCGAGCTGATCGCCGGCCACGGAGAGCATCTGGGCCGCCCATAGCGCCCGGAACTCGCTCAGGGCGAAGACCTGACCGAAGGTCGCCCTCTCAGCTGACCCGGCCGTTACGATCTCGCCCTCCGGGTCAGTCGGCATCTAGTGATCCCCCGTAGCGGAAGCATCACCATGAGTCGTCGCAAAGCATAACAAACCGGCACGGCGTCAAAGCCTGCAACACCCAGGCCGCTACCCGACGCGAAGTGGCGGGCCCGCGTCATCGCTCCCGCGGCCAGGCCAGTGGCCGGCAGGGGCCTTGACAAGCTGTTCTATGCAGTCGGCGTTGCAGCTTTTCCTCTTGCAGGCGCTGGCACGCCTGGTGGATGGCGGCCTGAACCGCTGCTGACCGGCTTGGATGCCGTTCGGCGAGTTCGGCCAGCTCGCGGCTGGTTTCCTCGTCAAGCCGAACTGTCATCGCGTTTGTCAGACAAATACGATACCGGTCACGTAAGCCGCGGGCCGCCGCGGTGGCCGCCGTAGGTGATGGTGCCGATCCGGGCAGGATGAATGACGTCATGAAGCCAGTAGGCACGGGACAGACCGGGCGAATACAGCCAGAAGAGACCCGTACAGGCGAGGAATGCTGCCGTGGCACGTATAACCGAGCGCACATCCCGGCTGACGATGAGAACGATCACGAACACAAGAGGCGTGAGCTTTACCGCCGCCGCAATACCGATGAGGACCCCGCGATAGGAGGAAGGTACCAGCAGGAGGTCAGCCACGATGATGAACATGAGGATGGATTCGATCTGGCCGTAGTCGATTCCGCTCCTCGCGGGTTCGAGCGCTATAACTGAAGCACACGCCCAGGCAAAGAAGACCAACCACAGGCGCCGCGTGACCTCAACGCCCATGTCACGAACGACCAGCACGACCGAGCCCGTTGCCGCGGCAATGCTTGCCGCCCACAGAAACCACTGCGTGACGGGGAAAGACGCCCAGGTAAGCGGCGACAGCGCGAGCAGGGCGAACGGCGGGTACGTGAAAGCGAGCCGGCTCGCGGTGAAGCTCGCTCGGTATGGATCCCTTCCCGACCTCCAGACGTCCACCGCATTCCGGTAGACCCTCAGCTCCAGCCCGTAGCGACTTCCCCAGAGCGCAAGATACAAAATTGCGGCGGTCGCGGCGACGACGGCAATCACAAATGGCCACGCCGTCGCCCTCGGTTTTCCCGATGCAGCATCTTTAGAGACCGCTACTGAACTCCGCTGCACGGCACCACCGTACTTCGCGACCGTCGTGGCAGGGGGCAGCGAGGAACTCAGCCGCCGCGCAGGACGGCGCCGACCCGGCGCGCTGCCTCGGCCACGGCCGCGTCCCGCAGGGACGACGTCTCCTCCACGGTGAGGGTGCGGTCGGGAGCCCGGAACCGCAGCGTGTAGGCGAGCGACTTGCGCCCCTCGCCGGTCTGCTCGCCGGTGTACAGGTCGAACAGCCGGATGTCCTCGAGCAGGCCCCCTGCGCCCTGCCCCGCCACCCCCGCGGTCAGCGCCGCCTGCACGTCCGCCGCGGGCACACCGGCCGGCACGCTGAGCGCCACGTCCTGCGTGGCCACCGGGTAGGCCGACACCAGCGGCGGGCTGATGCCGGGCGAGCGGTCGGCCGCGGTCTCGATCACCGACAGGTCGAGCTCCATCGCGCAGGACCGCTCGGGCAGCCCGAACGCGCGGACCACCCGGGGGTGCAGCTCCCCGGCGTACCCGGCGAGCCACTCGCTGCCGTCGCCGGACGGCACGAACACCCCCGCGCACCGGCCCGGGTGCCACGGCGGGTACTGCGCCGCACGGATGATCACCGGCACCTTGCAGGCCTGGCCCACCTCACGGGCCGCCTGCACCGCGTCCGCCCACGACGCCGGGCGGCCGCGACCCCACCAGCCGGGCAGCTCCCGGTCGCCGGCCAGCGCGACGGCCACCCGCAGCGGCTGGTCGGGCAGCTCGCCGTCTATCCGGCCGAGCTCTTCCACCGCGGGGGCGTGGTCCACCGCCAGGATCGGCGCGACGCCGGTGGCCCCGGGGCGGGGGTGGAACACCAGCCCGGTCTCGAACAGGGCGACGTCGGCGAACCCGCGGCCGATGTTGCGCGCGAGCACCTTGAGCAGCCCGGGCAGCAGGGTGGTGCGCAGCCAGGGCTCGTCCTCGCTCAGCGGGTTGGCGACGGTCACCGCGACGCGGCGGATGTCCTCGGGCGGCAGCTGGAGGTTGTCGTAGTCGGCGGCCGAGCTGAACGGCCAGCTCAGCACCTCCACGTAGCCGGCGTCCGCGAGCGCGCGGCCCACGGCGCGGCGGGACCGCTGCCTTACGGTCAGCCCGCGCCCGGCGGTCGCCCGCGGCATCCGCAGCGGGATGTTCGCGTAGCCCTCGAGGCGGATGACCTCCTCGGCCAGGTCCGCCGGGTCGGTGAGATCCGGCCGCCAGGACGGCGGGGTGACCACGAGCGCCCCCGCGGAGCGGTCGTGCCGGCCGCGCTCGGGCCGCAGGTGCCTGGCGTCGGGGGCCCGGCCGTCGGCGGGCGCCAGGCCGCCGGCGGAGGCCGGCCCGCCCGCCACCTCGCAGCCCACCTCGCGCAGCCGGCGGACCACGGTGTCCTGCCCGTACACCACGCCGGCCACCTCGTCCGGGTAGTTCGCCGGCAGCACGATCGTGACCGGCTGCACCGGCACCGAGGCGTGCGTGTGCCCCGGCACGACGCTCGCGCCGCCGAACGAGGCCAGCAGCGACACCGCCTGCGCCGAGGCCCGCAGCGGCAGCTCGCGATCCACGCCCCGCTCGAACCGGTAGGACGCCTCCGTGCTGATCTTGTGCCGCCGGCCCATCCGCGCGGTCGCGTCGGCGGCGAAGTGCGCCGCCTCGATGACCAGGTCGGTGGAGTTCTCGTCGATCTCGGTGGCGATGCCGCCCAGCGTGCCGGCCAGCGAGATCGGACCGGAGGAGTCGGTGATCAGGACGTCGTCGGGGTCCAGCTCGCGCACCACGTGATCCAGCGTCTCCAGCCGCTCGCCCGGCTCGGCGCGCCGGACCACGATCGGGCCGGTGAGCTTGGACCGGTCGAAGGCGTGCAGCGGCTGGCCCAGCTCGAGCATCACGTAGTTGGTGATGTCCACGGCCAGCGAGACCGCGCGCATCCCGGACCGGGCGAGCCGGACCCGCATCCACAGCGGCGTGCGGGCGGCGGTGTCCAGGTCGCGCGCCTCGCGCAGCACGAACCTGTCGCAGACGGCCGGGTCGGCGATGCTCGCCGGGTACACGTCCGCCGCCTGCGGCCCGTCGTCGCCGGCCGCGACGGTCCCGGCCGGGTCGGTGAACGGGACGCCGTACGCGCTCGCCAGCTCGCGCGCCACCCCGCGGACCGACAGCGCGTAGCCGCGGTCAGGGGTGACCGCGATGTCCAGCACGACATCCCGCAGCCCGGCGTACTCGGCGAAGTCCGCGCCGAGCGGCGCGTCGGCGGGCAGCACCAGGATGCCGGAGTGATCGTCGCCGATCGCGAGCTCGGCGGCCGAGCAGATCATCCCCGCCGACATCCGGCCGTACGCGGGCTTGGCCTCGATCCGGAAGCCGCCGGGCAGCTCGGCGCCCGGCACCGCGAGCGGCACCCGGTCGCCGGCCGAGAAGTTCACGGCGCCGCAGATGACCTCGTGCGGCTGGCCGTCACCCGCGGTCAGGCGGACGAACCTGATCGGCTTCCTGTGCCCGGTCAGTTCCTCGATCTCCAGCACCTCCGCGACGATCACGCCGCGGACGTCGTGCCCGACCGGCGTGGCGGACTCGACCTCGAGCCCGGCCGCGGTGAGCCGCCGCGCCACCTCGGCGGGCTCGGCGTCGGCGTCGGCGACGGGCGCGTACTGGCGCACCCAGGACAGAGGGATACGCATGTCAGAGCTCCGTTCCGAACGCCGCGGAGAACCGCACGTCGCCCTCGATCGTGTCCCTGATGTCGGTGACGCCGTACGCGATCATCATGGTCCGCTCGATGCCGAGCCCGAAGGCGAACCCGCTGTAGCGGTCCGGGTCGATCCCGCAGGAGACCAGCACCCGGGGGTTCACCATCCCGCAGCCGGCGATCTCGATCCAGCCCTGCGACTTGCACACCCGGCACGGCTCGCCGCCCAGCCGCGCCGACGCGCCGCGACAGACGTGGCACTGCATCGACACGTCCGCCGACGGCTCGGTGAACGGGAAGAAGTCCGGCCGGAACCTGGTCTGCAGCCCCTCGCCGAACATCGCGTCCACGAACGCCTGCACCGCGCCGCGGAGGTCGGCCATGGTCAGCCCCTCGTCCACCGCGAGGCCCTCGATCTGGTGGAACACCGGGCTGTGCGTGGCGTCGAGCTCGTCGGTGCGGTAGCACTTGCCCGGGCTCACCACGTACAGCGGCAGCTGGCGGGTCAGCATCGCGCGGATCTGCACCGGCGAGGTGTGCGTGCGCAGCACCATGCCGGAGTCCTCACCGCCGTGCGGGCCGGCCACGAACAGCGTGTCCTGCATCGCCCGGGCCGGGTGATCGGGCGGGAAGTTGAGCGCGTCGAAGTTGTACCACTCGGCCTCGACCTCGGGGCCCTCGGCCACCTCGTAGCCCATCCCGACGAACACGTCGACCAGCCGCTCGGCCACCAGAGTGTCCGGGTGCCGCGCGCCGCGCGGCGCGCGCTCGGTGGGCAGCGTCACGTCGACGGTTTCGGCGGTGAGGATCCGCTCGTCCCGCTCGACCTCCAGGGCCGCCGTGCGGGCGGTGATCGCCTCCTGCACCTGCGCCCGGGCGGCGCCCACGCGCTTGCCGGCCTCGGCGCGCGCGGCCGGCGGCAACGCGCCGATCTCGGCGCGGGCCAGCGTCAGCGGCGCCCGGTCGCCGAAGTGGGCGATCCGGGCGGCCTTGAGCTCGTCCAGGTCCTTCGCGGCCGCGATGGCCGCCAGCGCCTCGTCTCGCGCCCGCGCCAGCTCGTCGGCGGAGAGCACGGCCACCTCCACCGGGTCATAGTGCCTACTGCCTGCGGACATCCCTGTCTCCCCTGCGCCTGACCGAATGTGACGCTCCCTGGCCGGCGTCCTGCCGCAAGTCCGGGATCCGCGGCCGCGCCACTGCCTGGGCACCCGCCGGGCCTTCCTGCCGGGGAAACGGGCCCCCGGACCGGCCTCCCGCTTCGTCAGCCGAAGTCGGGCGTCCCGGCGGGCATGGTAAATCGGAACTCGGCACCGCCCCCGGGCGCCCGCAGCACACCGATCGTGCCGCCGTGCGCCTCGACCAGGCCCTTCACGATGAACAGCCCCAGGCCGGTGCCGCTGCGGCGCTTGGCCCGCCAGAATTGGCGGAACACCCTCGGCGCGAGCTCGGGCGCGATCCCCTCGCCCTGATCGCGCACCGAAACAGCGACCGCCGGGGTGTCCGCACCCTGGCAGTCGGCCGCGTCAGCCAACTCCACCACAATGGTTACGGTACCAGCGCCGTGCCGCAGCGCGTTCTCCACCAGGTTGCCGATGATCTGGTCGACCTTGTCCTGGTCCAGCCAGGTCTCCGGCAGCGGGCCGTTAACCTCGAGCCGGAACCGGTCGGCCTGCTCGCCGGCCGCGACCCGGCCGGCGATGATCCGCCGGGCCTGCTCGGGGACGTCCACCAGCTGGCGGTGCACCTCGAGACGGCCGGACTCGATCCTGGACACGTCGAGCAGCTCGGTGATGAGCCTGGTCACCCGGTCCGCGTCGGCGTTGACCGTCTCGAGCATGACGCGCTTCTGGTCGTCGGTGAACCGGTACCACTTGGCCAGCAGCGTCGCGGTGAAGCCCTTCACGCTGGTCAGCGGGGAGCGCAGCTCGTGCGCCACGGTGGAGACCAGGTCGGCGCGGCTGCGCTCGAGCCGGGCCCGGGATTCGGCGCCGCGCAGGCTGATCACGATCCGGCGCACCCGCCGGGGCGCCGCGGGCTGGCGCCGCCGCTCGCGGACGTACCCCATCGTGACCAGGACCTCGGTACCGTCCGGCAGGTACAGCGAGGTCTCGGGATGCCTGGTCCTGGTGCACAGGCCGTGGTAGGGGTCGGTGCACGCCCACCAGCAGCGGCCGTCGGCGTCGTGCAGGGACAGCACGTCCCTGACGTCCCTGCCCAGCGCGTCGGCGGCCGCGGTGCCGGTCAGCCGCTCGGCCACGACGTTGAACACCTCGACCCGGCCCGCGTGGTCGGCGATCACCAGGCCGTCCGGCAGGTCGTCGGCGATGACCAGGCTGGCCGGGGTGTCCCGCTGCCCGTCCGGCGGGTGCGCCTCGCCCGGGCCGCCCGCCGGGTGACCCCCGGCCGGCGATCCCCACGCGCGGTAGTGACTCGCGCGGTAGCTGTCCGCGCGGTAGCCGCCGACCCGGCGCGTCGTGCCCGTCATGACCCCATCCGCTCGCCGTACTGCCCGGTGTGCATCATCCGCGGGCCGAACCTGGCCGTCCCGCTGCCGTCAGCTTTCGCGGCGTGACGGAACGCGATCAGACTCTAGCGTGCCGGGGTGGCCGAGCGGGAGTCCCCTATTTCGTGGGAGATATCCCGGTATGGCGGGGTACGGGCCTGATACCCCGTCACTCTGCGTGCTGGCACGCCGCGACCAGGGGAAAAATCACCGGCTCCCGGTTCAGAACGCTTCGCCCGGGTGCGGCGCGCGCCGGCCGGGGTGACGCGCGCCACAGTAGTCTTACGTCGCCGCAGCCCTGGGTTACCCGCGCTGGGCCCGGGCGGAGCCGTACAGGCACACCGCCGCCGCGGCGGCGAGGTTCAGGCTCTCGGCGCGGCCGTAGATCGGGACCGCGACCGTCTCGTCGGCGAGCGCGAGCAGGTCGCCGGGCAGGCCCCAGGCCTCGTTGCCGAACAGCCACGCGGTGGGGCCGGCCAGCTCGCCCGCGCCGGCGAGCTCGTCGAGCGAGCGGCCGCCGCGGCCGTCGGCGGCGAGGATGCGCAGCCCCGCCGCACGCAGCGCGGCGGCGGCCTCGGCCGCGCTGACCCCGGTCACGACGGGCAGGTGGAACAGGCTGCCCGCGGTCGCCCGCACGCACTTGCCGTTGTAGGGGTCCACCGAGGCACGGGAGAACACCACGCCGTCCGCGCCCGCGGCGTCCGCGGTGCGCAGCACCGTGCCGGCGTTGCCCGGGTCGCGCACCTGTGCCAGCACGACCACCAGCCGCGGCGCCGCGGCGGTCAGGCTGGCCAGCGGCACGTCGACGAACGCGCAGACGCCGAGCACCCCCTGCGGGGTGACGGTCTGCGCGAGGCCCGCCATCACCTCGCCGCTGACCAGGTGCACGTCCGCGCCGCGCGCCCGCGCCTGGTCCGCGAGGTCGCCGTGCCGGCTGGCGCCGTCGGCGGTCAGGTAGAGCTCGGTCAGCCCGGCGTCGGACGCCAGCGCCTCGGTCACCGCCTGCGGACCCTCGACCAGGAAGGCCCGGGCACGCTCGCGCAGGGCCCGCTTGCCCAGCTGGCGGACCGCTCTCACCCTGGGTGAGCGGATGCCCGGTTCCTGATAACCGGCGGTGGCCGACGCCGCCGTGCGGCCGCCCGGCTGCGCTGCGCGCCGCCTGGTCAGGCGGCCCGTGCCTGGTCCGCCGGCGTGGTCGTGTCGGGCAGCGCCTTCTTCGCCACCTCGACGAGCGCGGCGAACGCGGCTGCGTCCGCGACCGCGAGCTCGGCCAGCATGCGCCGATCGACCTCCACGCCCGCGGCCTTGAGGCCCTGCACGAACCGGTTGTACGTCATGCCGTTGGCCCTGGCCGCCGCGTTGATCCGCTGGATCCACAGCCGCCGGAACGCGCCCTTGCGGTCCTTGCGCCCGGTGTAGGCGTACGTCATCGAGTGGAGCATCTGCTCCTTGGCCTTGCGGTACAGCCGGGACCGCTGCCCGCGGTAGCCGCTGGCGCGCTCGAGGACGACCCTGCGCTTCTTGTGCGCGTTCTGCGCGCGCTTCACCCGTGCCATCGTCTTACTCCCTCATCCTGGCCGGGCTACAGTCCCAGCAGCTTCTTGATCTTCTGCACGTCGCCGCTGGCCACCGGGACGTCCTTGGCCAGCCGGCGGGTCCGCCGGGAAGACTTGTGCTCGAGCAGGTGACCCCGGTTGGCGCGGCGGCGCATTATCTTCCCCGAGCCCGTCAGCCGGAACCGCTTGTTGGCGCCGCTGTGCGTCTTCATCTTCGGCATGTCGCCGTCGCCTCCATTCGTAGCGTGCCCGCAGGCACGCGTGTCCTCCAGTGTGCCCGGCACCGTCAGGCGCCGCGCCGGGGCACGGTACATCGGGCACCCGGCCCGTCCATCACGCGCGTAGCCCGGCCCCGGGCTACGCGCCGACCCGGCCGCCAGGTGGCCGCCGCGGCGGTGACCCGCGTCGCGCGCCGCTAGGCGTCCTGCTCGGCCGGCGCGGCCGCCCTGGCTCGCGCGGTCGACGCCACCGGCTCCGCCGTCCCGTTGGACGCCGCGGGCCGGGCAGCCGCCGGACGTGCGGCCGCCGGGCGGGCGGCCGCGGCCACGTTGCGCGGCCTCGGTCTCGGCACCGGCTTGGCGGCCTCCGCCTGGCCCGCCTCCGCCGGGCTGGCCTCAGCGCTGCCTGCCTCCGCCGTGCTGGCCCCGGCCTCGGTGGCCCCGGCCTCGGTGGCCTCAGCCGGGCTGGCCTCAGCCGGGCTGGCCTCAGCCGGGCTGGCCTCGGTCCGGCTAGCCGTGGCCCGGCTGGCCGCGGCGGGCGCCTGCGTCCTGCTGGCCGCGGCTGCGGCCTGGGCTGACCGCTCGGCCGCGCGCTCGGACTTCGCGTCGCTCTTCTTCTTGTGCGGCCCGATCACCATGATCATGTTCCGCCCGTCCTGCTTGGGCTGCGACTCGACGAAGCCGAGCTCCTCGACGTCGCTGGCCAGCTTCTGCAGCAGCCGGAAGCCGAGCTCCGGCCGGGACTGCTCGCGGCCCCTGAACATGATCGTCACCTTGACCTTGTCCCCCTGCCTGAGGAACCGCTCGACGTGGCCCCTCTTGGTGCCGTAGTCGTGGGGGTCGATCTTGGGACGGAGCTTGATCTCCTTGACGACCGTCTGCGCCTGGTTCTTGCGTGATTCCCTGGCCTTGAGCGCGGACTCGTACTTGAACTTGCCGTAGTCCATCAGCTTCGCGACCGGCGGCCGTGCGGTCGGCGCGACCTCGACTAGGTCGAGATCGGCCTCCTGGGCCAGCCGGAGCGCGTCGTTGACTGAGACGATGCCTACCTGCTCACCGTTCGGACCGACGAGACGGACTTCCGGGACGCGAATGCGCTCGTTGATGCGCGGTTCGACGCTGATGTGACCTCCATGAACCCTTGCTGTGCTCCGCCGCCGGCCTCTCCGGCGGCGGATTGTTCCCGACCATGCCCGCGGACCCGGCCTCGTCACGGGCGGCGAACCGTCCGCCACGAGAAAAGCCCCGCACGCGTCTGCATGCGGGGCACCACGACCACGGCACCACCCCCGGTGCCCGCCGGGCACCGGGTGAGCGCCGTGCCAGCCGTCCCCGGCGCGGAGCCGCGCTTCGCGGCTGATCACGTCCGGGACGTCCGGCCTGACCCGCCGGCCGCGGGCCGAAGACCCGGTGGACCGGCTAGGTGGGAGGTGGTCCCTCCGCTTGCTTACCCGGCATGAACATCACCGGATAGTCGGCGAACAAACAGTAACAGCATCGCGGGCTGCCGTGCTATTCCCGCCAGCCTACTGTGCCGGCCCGGCGCCCCGGCGCCGAAGATCCCGCCACCGCCGATCTCGGGCATTACGTGCGTGAACACGAACACGAACAGCAGCGGCTGCATGATCGCGCGGATGAAGGTCCCGCCCAGGTTGCGCCGCAGCACCTGGCCCTCGCGCGCCTGCCCGCCGGACAGGTCGGTCACGATCGCCTTGCGCCGGTCGCCCAGCCCGAACGCGACCAGCAGCTGCTCGGCGCGCCGCGCGGCGCCGCGCAGCCCGAGCCCGAAGAACCTGCTGCGGAACTCCAGGTTCTCGGCCACGGTCAGCTGCATGTCCAGCGTGTTGTTCTGGGTCACCACGCCGATCCGGCGCTTGACCCCGACCGGGTCGGCGGTGACGTCGATCCCGGCCACCCACGCGCGGCCGCCCGCGGCGCGGTCTGGCACGGTGGGCTCGCTCCTCGCTGGCGTGCTCACCCCGCCAGCGTGGCAGCCAGCTAGTTGA
>Ga0070706_100002898_pt1 | contig 17076 bp, 12 predicted proteins | sample KBSK5501metaG_FD_65476 | JGI IMG/M metagenome (GOLD analysis project Ga0070706, IMG submission 65476) | Corn, switchgrass and miscanthus rhizosphere microbial communities from Kellogg Biological Station, Michigan, USA - KBS K5-50-1 metaG | ecosystem: Host-associated > Plants > Roots >... | reverse complement strand
CGGCAAAGTGACACTCGACGAAATCGACACGCGAGCGCGCGAACTCGGTGTTTCCTCCTGGGAAGCAATTTCTGATCTGATTCAAGACGAACAGCGCCTTGCTGCACGCGCGATCGCGTCACTGACGAACTTCCAAAGAATCGTTAGCGGTCTGTCGATGAAAGTCGCAGCTGCTGCTCAATCAGAGTCGCCCGTTTCCGATGTTGTCAAAGCTGCCATCTTTGACAGCGGATACGAGGGCGCCTTGAAAGCGGAGAACAGCGACGAAGCCGAAGCGCGCCTGGAGAACTTGCAGGAACTGGTAAATGCCGCGGTCGATTATGACGAGCAGGGGCTGGAAGGCCTGCGCGAATTCATCGATCATTCGGCGTTGATTTCAGATGCCGATCAATACAAAGCCGACGTGCCGGTCACATTGATGACCGCCCACTCGGCGAAAGGGCTTGAGTTTCCACTCGTGTTTATTGTCGGGTTGGAAGACGGACTATTTCCGCATTCGCGCTCGCTCAGCGATGTTTCCGATATCGAAGAAGAGCGGCGGCTTTGCTACGTCGCGATGACGCGCGCCGAAAAGTACTTGTACGTTACTCACGCCGTGAAGCGCCGGGTGTACGGCGAAGAATTAGCCTCTGAGCCGTCACAGTTCCTGAACGAAATGCCGCTCGAATTGATCGACGACCTTTCACGAGGAAAATCGTGGCTTTCATTCGCGCGCGGCTCAAAGGCGCTGGAGTCGGCGGCAGGTTCGCTGGCATATGAGTACGACGAATCCTCGAAAGGTGAAGACGGCGAGGTGTTTTCAGAATCCGGGCAATCCGGGCAGTTGAGCGCGAAGCGCCCCGGCACAAAATATTCTGGCAAGACTTACGACAATGTCGAATCTATCGAAGAGTTCTTCCGTAAACGCGCCGCGCAGATGGGCGGTGGCAAGGTCGCGAGTTCCAAGTCCCAAGCACCAGGTCGGGGCAGTAGCCCGAACCGGCGGGCTCCCCAGGCGGGCAGCCCGCCCAGGGTGGTCGATAGGGAGGGCTCGCGCTCCACGCTCAATGCGGACAAGGATGTCCGCGCTCCTGGCGCCTCCGACTTCGTTCCCGGTTCCTATGTCCGCCACTCAAAGTACGGCCGAGGCCTCGTGCTTCGCCGCGAAGGGTCGGGCGATCAGTCCAAACTAACGGTGAGCTTTCCCGGGTACGGCCAAAAGAAGCTGGTCGAGAAGTACGCTGCACTGGAAAAAGGCTGAAAAACTGAGGCATTTGCGACTTTTCCTAGATACGAGGCCCCATGAGAAGTCGCCATCGCAACGAAATTAGTACATTAATCGCGCCGACTCATGTCTGGACAGGTCGGAATCCCTGTGCTAGCCTTTTCGGGCGCTATAAGGCGAATCATTATGGTTCGCTTTTCTTTTTGGTCTTTTCAGCTCAGCGCATCAAGGATGTAAGCCCCAGCTTCGGCTGACCGCCTGCAGTCTCCTAGAGCCGAAGGTCGAGTCACTGCAATAACTGACTCGCGCGCGCTTGCTGAAAATTGGCATAAACGTCGGACAGGAGAACCCGATTTGATGAAAAGATCTACTTTTCTGGGAAGCGCTTTATGTGTGCTTCTCGCCTTTTCCGCAATTTCCTACGCGAAAAGCTTCGTTCAGCAGCAAGACCCTAAGGCAGTTCAGCAGACAGCCCAGCCCGTCCAGAGTTCAAGTCAGCAACCGAATTCTCTGCCGCTGACTGGACAACCCGAAACTGAATCAGCAAAACAGGCGTCGAAAGTATTCGGGCCGTCTGCCGCAGAAGCGGCGGGACCAACCGGCGCTGCTCGGTTGACTAGTCCTGCTAGTGAAAAGGCAGCTGTTGCGTCTGGGCCGAGCAAGCCCTCACTATCTGCGGAGATCTTCGCCGTGGCACCGCAAACTTATACGGCCACTGCCTACAGCTTGCGAGGGCGAACGGCGAGTGGCAAACCAGTAAGTCGCGGGTTGATTGCTGCCGATCCGGCCGTTCTGCCTTTGGGGACACGCGTTCGCGTCGAAGCAGGGTCACTTAGCGGCGAATATCTGGTCGCAGATACCGGTGGCGCAGTTCGAGGACGTCACATAGACATCTGGACGCCGACGGCGCGGGAAGCCATGCAATTCGGACGTCGAATGATCAAGCTCACTGTACTTTCATTCGGCGCACGGCGCCCGAAGACTCGGTCGCGTCTGGTCAAAGACCCTATTCTGGTCAAAGACCCTATTAATGCCGGACCGATGAAATAAGCAGTCCAGTTCAAGACGAAGACGCGAAGCGATGGATTTAAAGTGAAGGCGGGAGTTTCCCGCTTTTCTTTTTTTTCGATGAAGCAGTTAAGATGCTATGAGTGTCCAACCAGAGCGCAGCCGGATTTCCAGCTTCCCTGGTGGAAGTGTGGCGCGGCCCTATTGTTGAATCGCGGCATCGCGGCCATTTGATCGCGGTTGATGGAGACGGGAACATCGTTGCTGCGCTCGGCTCCCCAGACACCGTCACGTACATTCGTTCGTCCGGCAAACCCTTTCAAGCTATCCCGCTAATTACTTCGGGCGCTGCTGATTATTTCGCATTCACTGATCAGGAAATTGCGATCGCTTGCGGCTCTCACAGCGGCGAGCCCGCCCATGTCGCTGCCGTTAAGTCGATGCTGCAAAAGATTGGGCTGGAGGAACGCGCTCTGAAGTGCGGCGTGCATGAACCTTTCAGCGCTGAAGTCGCGCGCGAGTTGGCGCGCAATCAACAATCACCAAACGTCCTGCAAAATAATTGTTCCGGCAAGCATGCAGGCATGCTGGCGTTGGCAACGCGCGTCGGCGCGTCGACAGAAACTTACGACGATGTGACCAATCCGGTCCAGCAGGCGATCCTGAAAACGGTTTCGCGATTTACAGATCTTCCAATCGACTCAATCGCGATTGGCGTCGATGGCTGCGGCGTTCCTGTTTTCGGAATCCCGGTTCGGGCAATGGCGCTAATGTATGCACGTCTGGTAGCACCGCCCGACACTTTTGATACTGTCACCCGCGGCGCATGCAAACGAATTGTCCAGGCAATGATCGATTTTCCAGAAATGGTCGGTGGCTCGAAAAGTCGTCTGGACACAGAACTGATCAAAGCTGGGAGAGGGCGGCTGATTTCCAAGATAGGGGCTGAGGGCGTGTATACCATCGGCGTCTTACCGTGCAAAGAATGGCCTAAAGGTCTCGGCCTGGCGCTGAAAATCGAAGACGGCGACGATCATAGGGCCCGGCCACCGGCAGTTATCGAAGCTCTGCGACAGTTGGGCGTGCTTTCAGCGAGCGAGCTGAACGCGCTGTCGTCCTATGCGCCGGCAGCTATTACAAACCGTCGCAGAGAACGCGTCGGTGAAGCGCGCGCTGCCTTCGCGCTGGCAATAAACAAGAACGGTCATTGAATATAGCTGGCACTAAATCGTCCCGATGCAGAACTGACCTCTTATCAAAATTCGAACAACGATCCGGTGGATAATCAAAGCGCAGAATTGCACCAAGCGGCGGGAGCATCGTCGAACGAGCCCGTCTTGCTCCGCGATGAATATGGCGCCGTTGACTACGATTCGATTCCGGACGTCATTCAATGGTTCCTGGACTATGACCAGCGCGTAGCTACCATCAAACATCCGAAAGTCGAAGAACTCTTCCAATGGAAGCAGGAACAGAGCCGTCTGGCGGGCGACAACGTGTTCAATTTCAAACGCGCAGAGGACCGGCTCGCTATAGGCATCATCCAGTCCGTCGCCCACAATCCCACCGAACGCGAGTTGCACGCCTGGATAGGTCAGCTACTGAATGCGCTGGATGATGCCGCGAAGGCTACTGAAAAGGTGGCCGCGGCTTACCAGCTCAACATGAATGATGCCGCTATAGTGTCGGAATCTGAAAAGATACCCGCCACGACTGAGCGAACCGACTTTCTTATCAATTGCTGGCTGGAAGCGCTGTGCACCGCCGAAGTTCGCGTCCTTGGCTGGCTGTATCGAGAGTTTTATGGCCGGCCATTTCATCCCGACAACTTTGAACGACCGGCGCTCTGAGGCATAACGCTTGGCTGTCGATCATTGCCGAGTGGTTTTGGTGCATTGCCCGTCAGTTGTTGTATCGAACGCCTACAAGATTTCTTCCTCTCGGGCGTCACTGTCTTCCTTGCCTGACATTTCATACTGCGATTACTCGCCATTTCGGGGCGTGGAAATCAGCAACCAGCGCCCGAACCCTTCTCAAACTCGACCGCTGGCACGAACATTGCTCAAGCTCCGCTCGACTAAAAAGGCAGAAAGGATAATTAATCGGGTCAGGCTCGGAGACAAGTTGGAGAGGTGCTTTGGGGGAGGCGCTTCCCATCTGAGCGATGGCGGCTCTTTCGGGGGAACGGGGTCGCCGGAACAGTCGAAGAGCAAAAGAGGCAGGGCTGCTGATAGACAGCCTGAGAGAGGCTAGGGGGAGCCTCACAGGCTTTATCAGCAGCCCCAAAGCCTTTAGGGGCGGCGATAGCAACAATCATTTTAGGAGCAAGGGGTAGAGAATGCGGCTGATTCACGCGAGTCGGTCGCATTTTTGTTGTCTCCATCGTTTCTCAAACAGATTCTCTCCATCAATCATCTTTTTCCTTTTGATCTGCGAGTTTTGGCTGATACACTCCCACTCCGCTCGTTTTTCTATTTACGATTCACGATTTACCGTTCACGACTAAGTGTCTGCTCCAAACATTGACACGATTGTTTCCCTCGCCAAACGGCGTGGCTTCGTTTATCCATCCTCGGAAATCTATGGCGGGCTGGGCAGCGCGTGGGACTACGGCCCGCTCGGCGTCGAACTCGCCAACAATGTCCGCGCCGTCTGGTGGCGCTGGATGGTTTATGAGCGCGACGACATCGAAGGGCTTGATTCGTCAATCATTCTGAACCGGCTCGTTTGGAAATATTCAGGACACGAAGACACTTTCAACGATCCGCTGGTTGACTGCCGCGAGTGCAATAGTCGTCTGCGCGCTGACAAACTCGACGACGGCAAGTGTCCGAACTGCGGGTCAAAGAATCTCACCGAGCCACGCCCATTCAACCTCATGTTCCGCACGCACGTGGGCGCTACCGCGGAGGACGATCCCGACGCGCTCGTCTATCTGCGTCCGGAAACCGCGCAGGGAATCTTCATAAACTTTCTCAACGTGCTCAACACCAGCCGCCGCAAGCTACCGTTCGGCGTCGCGCAAATTGGCAAATCGTTTCGCAACGAAGTAACGCCCGGTAACTTCATCTTTCGCACGCGCGAGTTCGAGCAGATGGAGATGGAATACTTTGTGCGCCCCGGCGAGGACGAAAAGCTTCATCAGGAATGGATCGACGCGTGTCTCCAGTGGTTCCTGGACATTGGCATCTCACGCCAAAATTTGCGCCTTTACGAGCAACCGAAGGAAGAGTTGGCTCACTACGCGAAGCGCACTGTGGACGTTCAATACCGCTTCTTTCCCGAGCGCGAGGAAGAAGAACGACATTGGGACGAATTAATGGGCATCGCCAACCGGACTGACTTTGATCTGCGCACGCACTCGAAAAAACCCGAAGACGCTGAAGGAAAGCGCTTGAATCCGGATTCGACGGAAGACTTGTCCTATTTTGACGAGCAGACGAAGCAGCGGTTCTACCCTTACGTGATCGAGCCAGCCGCCGGCGTCAATCGTACCGTGCTGGCGCTTCTGATGGACGCGTATTCGGAAAAAGTTAACGAAAAGGGCGAGACCCGCGTAATCTTGAAACTTCATCATTCAATGGCCCCGATCAAAGTCGCCGTGTTGCCGCTGGCGAAGAACAAACCCGGGATCGTCGGCATGGCTAAAGCGATCAAGCGTTCGCTGCAACCCATCGTGCGCGCCGTTTACGACGACACCGGCGGCATTGGAAAGTTATATGCCCGGCAGGACGAGATTGGAACGCCCTTCTGCGTGACGGTCGATCATCAATCGCTGGAAGACGAAGCCGTCACCGTGCGCGACCGCGATACATGGGAGCAGGAGCGCGTGAAGGTGAGCGACTTGCCGACATATTTACTTCAGCGGTTCAGCCCCGGGGCTTGATCCAGCTCGTTCATTCATGAGGCGCTCAGCCAACGGTGCGCTAGCCCGACCGTGAGGGAGGGCTCACGTTAACGTCGTGCTGCTTACGAGATACGGGAGCCCCTTGCTGACGCGCGGGCTAATGCCCCGTAATCTTGATCAAATGATAGTGCTTCGCTCCTTTTCGCAAAACCAGAAGCTGGCCGTCGATTAGGTCCGAGATCGAGATAGCCTTTCGCGCGTCATCCGCACGTCGGTTATTCACGCAGACTCCGCCGCCCTGAACCAAACGCTTGGCTTCACCTTTCGAAGGCGCGAGTCCAGAGACAACCAAAGCATCGCCCAGAGTGAACCCTGTGCCATCCAACTGCGATCTTTCCAGTTCAGTCGAAGGTACGTCGGCGAAGATGTCCAGAATCTCCTGCACACTCAGGCCGCTGATCTCTTTTCCAAACAGGACCTGCGACGCGCGCACGGCTTTTTCAAGCGCCGCGTCTCCATGCACCATCGACGTGACGTGACGGGCTAATTCTCTTTGGGCTTTCCGTTTCTCCGGTTCGGTGCGAACACTTTCTTCCAGCTCTTGAATTTCCTCGTGCGAAAGCCACGTAAAGAACTTTAGATAGGTGATTACGTCGCGGTCGTCTGTGTTCAACCAGAACTGGTAGAACCGATAAGGAGATGTCAGTTCCGGATCCAACCAGACCGTGCCGGCTTCGGTCTTGCCGAACTTCACGCCGGAAGAAGTAATGACCAGCGGAAACACGAGACCATGAGCGCGCGCGCCGCGCAATCTGCGAATGAGGTCGATGCCGGCGACGATGTTTCCCCATTGATCGCTGCCTCCCATCTGCAACGTGCAACGATGCCGGTCATAAAGCACCAGGTAGTCGTATGCCTGCAATAGGGGATAGCTGAACTCTGTGAACGAAATGCCGTCCTCAGTCTCCAGCCGGCGCTTCACAGCTTCTTTCGCCAGGAGATTATTTACGGTGAAGTATTTCCCAACGTCTCGCAGGAACTCCATCATCGAAATCGGAACCAGCCAGTCAGCATTGTTGATAATGCGCGCTGGATTAGTCTTCGCGTTGAAATCGAGAAAGCGGCCTAACTGTTCCTTAATGCCTGCCAGGTTCTCTTCGGCCTGTTCGTATGTTAAGAGCTGGCGTTCTTTGGTCTTCCCACTGGGATCGCCAATCAGACCGGTGCCGCCACCCGCGATCGCTATCGGTATATGACCAAACTTTTGCAGGCGAGCCAAACCCATCACCGGCAAAAGCGAGCCGACATGAAGACTCACGGCCGAAGGATCAAAACCAATGTAAGCCCTGACCTTCTCCTCAGCGAGAACTTGTTTCAGGTCCGGCGTGGCTTCGTGGATCATCCCGCGCCAGTCAAATTCATCGTACAGGTTCATCTCGTTAATCTACGGACTCGCAATAATAGCAAAATGCGATAAATCAGGCTTGCCAAGATGGCAAATCATGTAGAGTATTTGAAGCGCTAAAATGAACCGCCGACAATTCAATCTCGGACTTCTGGGAACAGCGGGCGCGATTGCGTTTCGTCCTCTCGCATTGCAACCGCGACTGCGAGTGAATGGGTCGCGCCTGATCGCGCATATCAACGCGCTGGCTGAGTTTGGCAAGAACCCGCAGGGTGGTGTCAGCCGTCTTGCCTACAGCGAAGCCGACCGTCGCGGCCGCGAGTATGTGATTGAGTTGATGCAGCAGGCGAAGCTCGAGACAGCCATCGATGCCGCCGGCAACATCGTCGGTCGCCGTGCGGGGAGCGACAAAGCTCTCCCGCCGCTTCTGTTTGGCTCACACATCGACAGCGTTCCAGAAGGCGGAAACTATGACGGCGTAGTCGGTTCGCTCGGTGGCATTGAAGTCGCGCAAACTCTCGTGGAAAACAATCTCACCACGCACCATCCGCTCGAAGTCGTCATCTTTCAAAACGAAGAAGGTGGTTTGATTGGTAGTCGAGCGATGAACGGCGAGTTGACTGAGAAGGAACTCGATCTGGTCAGTCGCAGCGGCAAGACCATTCGCGAAGGCATCCGTTTTCTCGGCGGCGATCCTACGAAGCTATCAAGTGTGAGACGCCAGCCCGGGAGCATCGCTGCATATCTGGAGCTGCACATTGAGCAGGGCGGCATCCTCGAAACCGAGAAGATCGACATTGGGATCGTTGAAGGAATCGTGGGAATCAACTGGTGGGATGTGACGATCGAAGGCTTTGCCAATCACGCCGGTACGACGCCGATGAATCAGCGGCAGGACGCGCTCCTGGCCGCGGCGAAATTCATCGAGGCAGTGAATCGCGTGGTGACCAGCATCCCAGGGCGGCAGGTCGGCACCGTCGGCAGGATCCAGGCGCTGCCCGGCGCGCCTAATGTGATTCCCGGAAAAGTAATTCTCAGTCTGGAGTTGCGCGACCTGGGCGCGGCAAAAATTCAGATGCTCTATCAGAAGATTCGAACCGAGGCAGATCAAATCGCCCACACCAACAAAGTCACTTTCGACTTCAAAGAAATCAACGTAAACATTCCCGCGCCAACTGACGCGCGAATTCGCAGCTTAATCAATGACTCAGCGAAAGACCTGGAATTGAGTACTAAGCAAATGCCGAGCGGCGCCGGTCACGATGCGCAGGACATGGCCCGCCTTGCGCCCGTCGGCATGATCTTCATTCCCAGCGTCGGTGGGATTAGCCACTCACCCAAAGAATTCTCTCGCCTACGGGACATCCTAAACGGCGCGAACGTGCTGCTGCATACACTGCTGAAACTTGATCGAGCAAATCTGGCAGTAGACGGCAGTATTACCTAAGGCCTGGTGGGCAGCTTCTATCAAAGCAGGTATGTACGTATGTAGAGCGTTCTGCCGATATTAAGCTCGGGATAAAAGAGAAGCCGAATCTACTCACCAGGCTTCGGAGTCTCAGTATTACGATTGCAATCACCTTCGTTGAATGCTGAATCCGTCGCTGCCACGCCCCGCTATTTCACGTCCAGCTTCCTTCCCGCGTTCAAGTTATCGAAATTCAGAATCGCGTTGAAGACCAGGAAGTAACTTCCGGAAGTTTGACCCCGCCAGAACGGATTATTCGAGAAGAGCACGACGTGGCCCTTGTCGAGCGGCGAATCGATCACCGCGGCGTGTTGGGCAATCTCATCGCCACCATCAAGCAAGCCTGAAACCAAAAGCTCGCGCGCGTCGGCGTATCGCAGAACCACCCGCGGGCGTTGGTTGGGTGGAATCAAACCAAAGAGATTGCGGCGTTGCTCTTCGGTAATCGGAAGGGCTTCCCAGACTTCAGCCGTGGGCTGTTCGGGAATCTCAGCCGGAGGCCGTCCCTGGACAACGTCAGGATCGTCAATCGTGCCACGACCGGTCACTCGCTGACTTTCGCCGCGTCCCCGACGACCACCGCCGCCGCCGGCTATATTGCTGATATTGAAGATTGGTCCCTGGAAGCAATAGATCGAGAGCGAGTCGCCATAGCCATAGGCAATCGGACTCGTTGAATCGACGAACTTTGTCTTCAAGACATCACCAATGGCGCGCAAACGCTGAGACCTTTGAATTGAAACGCCGGGCGTGAAGCCGTACGACACGGCGAGGTCGGCCGTGTCCATGGTATCTATGAAGACGCCGCCGCGCCTTACGAAGTTCTGCAGGTTCACGAGTCCCGACCAGCCGAGGCCCGGCCGAATATCGTCGGTCGAAGCGAAGCCGCCAAGATTCGGCGTCAGCTCTGTCTTCTTCCACGGCAGTGGATTTCCGTACATCGGGAGACCTTGAATGATCGCGCCCGTGCTGCGACCGACGGGGCCGAACACGATCACGTCGTACTTGCGGTTCAAATCTGAATCCCTCGCGACATCCTGCGTGCTGATGTAATCGTATGGCACCTGCATCTGATCGAACGCCACACGCCACCAGCCTTCATCCTGCGTGCTCAGCCACGTATGAAGGATCGCGACACGGGGCACTTTCACGGCGTGCGCTTTTACTGACGGCGCTTGATTGATAGCATAAGCAAGCAAGCCAAGCTCAGAGGCAGCCTTGTTCACTTCGTCTGCAGACGCGTTGCGAATAATAAAAGAGCCGCGATTGAATTTTTTGCCGCCGGCTTCAAAAGGTTCTTCGGCGGCTTCAAAGGATGCTTTTCTTAAGCGATAGCGCAGAGTGATCAGACTGTTGTCGGCATTGTGGTTGACGACGAAAATCGAACCGTTACCGTTAGTGCCGCCGGGTGCACGCACGTCCCCTTTGACTCGTTCCATCGGGGCGCCGAGCACTTTGACGTCTGTCACGCGCACGGCCTGCACATTACCGAGTTCTCCGAAAGTCCAACCAGTGTCGTCGTAAACATCCTGCTGCGGATCGCGCGGACTCCAGTACTGATAATCAAGCAGCGCGTCGGCGATGCGGCTGTAGGGCTGATCCATGCGCACAATGTAACTGCCGACCGGGAACGTGCGCGATTCGGTTTCGGGACTCTTCGCTGCCGCCGGCGATGGTGATGACGACGGAGATGGAGTGGCGGACGCTCGTGGCATGGCATCCGAGGGTGTCACCGTGGCCGCAGGTGTAGTTGATGCAGGCGGACCGTTTGTCGATCGCGGTTCTGGGCCGCGACGTGACCTTTTCTTCATCGTGACGGCGAACGGCGCGGTCGCGCGATGAACCTCGCAACCCTGCGCTTGAAGGACCCGCAACAGATTCGCTTGATTCCCCAAACGCGGATCGTCGCCCGGGAAAACGTAGGCCGCCGGACCTTCATTCTTCGGCTTTTCAATCGAACGCTTTCCTTTCAGGTAAAAATTCTTCAGGAACAGTTTGCTGTTGTGGTTGAAATAGTCGAGCGAGATCAGCAGCGCCGTCTCTTCATAATTGTTGTTGTTCCGCTGCGACCATTTCGCGCGTGGCAGCGGCGGATTCTGTTTGTACCAGGTGCGCGAATATTCGTCGGGCGAAAGCGTACGCACCAAAGTATCGGCACCCGCGTTGCCAAACGTCTCGTAGAGACGGCTGATCCCGTTGTGCGTCGCGGCGATGAACATTAGATAGCCTGGCGACCAGCTGTCGAACGTGCCGTGCGTGAACACGCCGGGCATGCCGAACTTGGTCATCTCAGAGACGTTTTTCCAGCCAATCATCTGCCATTCGTCAGTCAGAATCGGATCGACCCAGGCGTTGTATGGGCCGTCGCCAATCGTATTGTCGTAAAGGTAAGGAACCGATTCGTGAAGGTCGTGCAGCACCTGCGCCTTCCAACCAATATAGGTGTTCAGCACGTTACGCGTGAGCTTGAGCGACAAACCCATCGCGTCGCGGTTGTTGTCGTGCGCCACGTAGTGTCCCCAGTAAATAAGCGGCGGCCAATTCGCGCCGGGATGTGCCAAATGCCAATTGTAAATATCAACCATGCGATTGCGGCCGTCGACTTCGACCACCGGCGTAATCAGCGTGACCATGCCGTCGCGGATCGACTTGATGTAAGGGCTGTCATCAACTGCGAGACGATAAGCGAGCTCCATCAAAGCCGTCGGTGCGCCGGTTTCCGGCGAGTGGATAGTGCCCGTGATGTAGTAAATCGGAAACGATTGTTCTACCAGGCGATCCCCTTCCGCATCGTCGAGGTTGATTGTGCGCGGGTCGGCGAGTTTCGTCAGGCGCACGCGATTTTCGTCCAGCTTTGCGAGTAAAGATTCCGAAGCAATCGCCACCGCGATCATTTCACGGCCTTCTTCCGTCGTGCCAATGGAAAAGACTTTCACGCGTGGGCTCGCCTTTTCCAGCATGCGCATGTAGCGATAGACATCTTCGGCGTAAGGCAACTTTCCGGGCGCACCCGAGACGTCGCCGAGTACCGCTTTGGGCGTGGGGACGTTGGGCGATGCCGGCAAGTAATCTGTCAACGGCGAATTGAAGAAAGGCTCGGTGGTGTACTCGCGAATTTTCTTGGTGTATTCGTCATCGATTGGCTGATTGGCGTCGCGGCTGAATCCGTTTTGTGCGCGAATCGACATCGCGCTGACCGCGATAAAGAGAAAGCTGGCAATCAGCAAGTGACTAATCCGTTTGAATTTCATTCTGGACTCCTCGGAGATTGACGGCATGAATTCCGTTCTTTGATAACAGCAGACTGATCGAAGAGAAGAAGATGCTTTTAAGCTAATAGCGGCGGCAAGTCAATGATAGAAAATACGACGCCCTCCCTGACGGTCGGGCTACTGTCCCGCTTCGTGGCTGTCTTCTTTGCAAAAGCCGGAGTCGGTTCTAAAATCAATTATCACTCCATAGTGAGTTTTAAACTCGAGTGGCTCAAACGACACAAGAACTAAAAGAGCGTCGCTCATCGAGCGAACCACAACGATTGGTATCGCCGGAGGCACAGCCGCCAGCCGAGCCAGCGCCGCCTCAGGTCAAACCGGTCAGCAAAGTCGCCGGCGGAATGCCCGCCGCGCTTATTGCGGCCAAGTATGCTTTCAGCGAAATGGGTGTGCTGCGCGGCACGCGCACGCTGTTGCAATTGAATCAGAAGCAGGGCGTTGACTGTCCGGGTTGCGCCTGGCCTGAGCCGGATGACGAGCGTTCGCATTTCGAGTTTTGCGAAGAAGGAGCCAAGCATGTCGCCGACGAGGCGACAACCAGGCGCGTCACGCCTGAATTCTTCAAAAGATGGAGCGTGGCGGAGATTTCGCAGCGGTCGGATCTTTGGCTCAATCAGCAGGGGCGTATTACCCATCCGATGGCCTTGCGCGAAGGCAGCCATTATTACGAGGCTATTGATTGGCAGGACGCGTTCGGCCTGGTCGCAAATGAATTGAATTCTTTAGCCTCTCCCGACGAAGCGATTTTTTACACTTCGGGACGGACCAGCAACGAAGCCGCGTTTCTTTATCAACTCTTTGTCCGCCAGTTCGGGACAAACAACCTTCCCGATTGCTCGAACATGTGCCACGAATCCAGCGGCACCGGGATGAAAGAAGTCCTCGGCTTTGGCAAGGGCACAGTTACCCTCAAAGATTTTGACCTTGCCGATGCTATCTTTGTTATTGGTCAGAATCCTGGCACTAATCATCCGCGGATGCTGACCTCGCTGCTGCACGCAAAGCGGCGCGGCTGCAAAATCGTGCATATCAATCCCCTTCCCGAAACTGGATTGACCCGATTCAAGCATCCGCAAGAGTTCTGGACCTGGCTGGGAAGCGGAACCAAGCTCGCGGATCTGTTTGTACAGGTGCGCGTCAACGGCGATGTGGCTTTGCTTAAAGGAACCATGAAAGAAGTCCTCGACGCAGAAGAGCGACGACCGGGACAGGTCCTGGATCACGAGTTCATCAGTCGTTACACCACCGGGTTTGAAGAATTCAAGGCCGCGCTGCGCACAGTGCATCTCGGCGACATCCTTGAGCAAGCGGGAGTTACAAAGGTCACGATTGAAGATGCCGCGCGAACCTTTATTGAATCTGAACGCGTGATCTTCTGCTGGGCAATGGGGCTGACTCAACATAAGAACGCGGTTGCGAACATCCAGGAGATCGTCAATCTCATGATGCTGCGCGGCCAACTCGGAAAGCCGGGCGCCGGTCTGTGCCCGGTGCGCGGTCACAGCAATGTGCAGGGCGACCGCACGATGGGCATCTGGGAGCAACCGACCGAAGAGTTTATCGATCACCTCGGCAAAGAATTCAATTTCGAACCACCGCGCCGTCACGGTTATGACACAGTGCATGCGATCCAGGCGATGCACGAAGGGCGAGCGAAGGTTTTCTTTGCGATGGGCGGCAACTTCCTTTCCGCGACGCCTGACACGGAATACACCGCAGAGGCGCTGCGTCGCTGCCGATTGACGGTTCACGTCTCGACGAAACTGAATCGGGCGCACTTGATTGCCGGCAAGCAGGCGTTGATTTTGCCATGCCTGGGACGGACTGAGGTTGACGCGCAAGCAAGCGGCCCGCAATTCGTCAGCACCGAAAACTCGATGGCCGTGGTTGAAACTTCCCAAGGCCGCTTGCAACCGGCGTCCGAACATTTACTGAGCGAGCCAGCGATTGTCGCGGGCCTGGCGAAGGCGACGTTATCAAGTCGAAGTAACATTGATTGGGACGGTTTGATGGCTAATTACGATCGCATTCGCGACCACATCGAACACGTTGTGCCTGGATTTGAAAACTACAACGAGCGAGTGCGACAGCCCGGAGGATTCTATCTGCCGAACCCGATTAGCAATCGTGAGTTCAAAACAAAGGATAGTCGCGCGCATTTTACGATTCATCCGCTGCCGCACCTCGAGCTAAAGCCGGATCAGTTTCTGATGATGACGATGCGCAGCCACGATCAGTTTAATACCACCATTTACGGTCTCGACGATCGCTATCGCGGAATTCGCAATGGGCGGCGCGTGGTTTTTCTGAATCCTGACGACATGCGCTTTTTCAGATTGAAAGACGGTCAAGTCGTCAATCTTGTCAGCCATTTCGAAGGTGAAGAACGCACGGCCCGACATTTCATTGTCGTGCCGTACAGCATTCCACGGCGCTGCGCCGCGACGTACTTTCCGGAAGCTAACGTGCTCGTGCCGGTGCGCTATTTTGCGGACAAAAGTCACACGCCGGCGTCGAAGTCAGTGGTGATCAGTATAAGGCCTGCGGAGCATGGCGGTTAGAATATGGCAATTAGAGTACTGAAAGTGGAATATGCCACGAGCGCCGTAGGCGCGACAGAAAAATAGGGGTAGATCGTCTTTGGTAGTGGTAAACATTTCTGGCGCCCTCTTCGAGGCTCGGTGGGCTTCTTTCTTACGCTTTCCCCCGGGCTTACGCCCGGGGCTACCATTTTGCCGCCATCTCCGATGGCTTGTTGAGCAGTACTTGTCTAGATGAGCGCATTGAATGTCTTGAAATCAAAGGCCGCGTCCAAACCCGCGCTTTACGACCTGCTCGCTTCGCAACTGCGCAGCCTGCTCGAAGGCGAACGTGACTTGATCGCGAACGCCGCAAATTTTTCCTCGCTCGTTTTTCATTCGCTCCCTGATTTGAACTGGACGGGATTCTATTTTGTGAAAGACGGCGAGCTTGTGCTTGGGCCGTTTCAGGGACAGCCGGCATGTGTGCGCATCAAGATGGGCCAGGGCGTGTGCGGCGCTGCCGCGGCAAAGCGCAAGACGGTTGTCGTACCAAACGTGCATGAGTTTCCCGGACACATTGCTTGCGATAGCGCGTCAAATTCGGAAATCGTTATGCCGATCATCAAAGATGAGAAGCTAATCGGTGTGCTCGACCTCGACAGTCCGATATTTTCGCGATTTGATGCTGACGATGCGGCCGGCCTCGAAGAACTTATGGGTATATTCGTTGAATCGATCGGATGAGTATTGAAGAACCTACCATCGTTGCGGTCAGCGGCTTGTCGTCGAATACCGGCAAGACGACCCTGATGTGCGAACTTTTGCGCCGACTGTCGGGCTGGGAAGCCATTAAGCTGACGCGCGGCCATTACCGATCGTGCGGTAAAGACCCGCAGGGCTGCTGTGTCAGCGATCTGATTCGCGTCGAGCCTTTGATTCGATCCGGTCGGGATACAAACTACGAGTTGGGAAAAGACACCGGCCGGTTCTGGGACGCGGGCGCTGTAAATGTGCACTGGGTAGTTGCCGGAGAGGATCAAGTTGAAGACGGAATCAAGCGGGCCTCGTCGCGAGTTAAGGCGACCGGCGTGCTGGTCGAGGGCAATAGCTTCCTTGATTGGTTTGCCGGTTTTCACACGCGATGACGTTCCGCAACTCATTGACCAAATTCGCGAGGAGCAAAGAGTGCTCTGCGCAACCTCTGCGTTTTCTGCGTTTCTGCGGTGAAGGCGTTCTGTTCGCGCCTATCGGCGCGCATAGCAGGCAAGGGTGCCTGCGCTCCAAAATGATTACTATTCGCAAATCTGAAGACCGCGGCCACTTTGATCTGGGGTGGCTGGACACCTATCACACGTTCTCTTTCGATCAATATTACGATCCCGCCCACATGCATTTTCGCAGCCTGCGAGTCATCAATGAAGATCGAGTGCAGCCCGGCCAGGGCTTTCCCACACACTCGCATCGCGACATGGAGATCATCACCTACATTCTGTCGGGCGCGCTCGAGCATCGCGACAGCATGGGGAACGGATCGGTGATTCGGCCGGGCGATGTTCAGCGAATGACCGCCGGTACGGGTGTCTCGCACAGCGAGTTCAATGCTTCCGACACCGAACCTGTTCACCTGCTCCAAATCTGGATTTTGCCAAACGCTCGCAATTTGCCGCCAGGCTACGAGCAGAAAGCTTTTACCGATGAGGAGCGACGTGGCAAGTTGCGTCTTATTGCTTCGGATGATGGACGCGAAGGCTCAGTGACGATTCATCAGGATGCGCGAGTCTATGCGACGTTACTCGGCGCCGAACAGCGCGCCGAACACACTCTTGCCGAGAATCGCTATGCATGGCTGCAAGTCGCCCGCGGCGCAATCAGGCTTAACGAAGTGGAACTGAAGCAAGGCGACGGAGCAGCCGTCAGCAACGAAACCCGTCTAGGAATCGTTGCGCGCGACGAAGCAGAAGTCCTGCTTTTCGATCTGGCTTAGCAAGAGAACCTTGAAACTCGACGCCCGACGGTCGATCTGAGGACGATTACTCATCGGCACGATTCACCGCGGCAACCGGAGTCTGAATATCGCGTAACTCTCCTACTATCTCCTTAATTCTAATAGCCAGCTTTTCGATGGTCTGCACGCGTGTGCGTGGTTTTTCACTCAGGTCTTCGCGTAGCAACAGTTGCGCCTGGCCCAACAATGCAGCCAGCGGATTGTTGATTTCATGTCGGACGCGCGCCACCAGTGCAGCCGCATCGGTCATCTTCGTTTCGTAGTCGGCGACCAGCGTACGCAGATGCGCGAGTTCGTTCGCATCGGGGGTTTGTGATTCGCTCATTAGCTCCGGGGTTTCCAATG
>Ga0070706_100002896_pt1 | contig 17086 bp, 12 predicted proteins | sample KBSK5501metaG_FD_65476 | JGI IMG/M metagenome (GOLD analysis project Ga0070706, IMG submission 65476) | Corn, switchgrass and miscanthus rhizosphere microbial communities from Kellogg Biological Station, Michigan, USA - KBS K5-50-1 metaG | ecosystem: Host-associated > Plants > Roots >... | reverse complement strand
CCCGTGATGACTGCTACTTTACCTTCCAATCTGCCCATGTTGTTTTCCTTTCCTTTCCTTTGGTTGCCTGTTACTTGTTCTGGAACACATGTTCCAGAATCCATCAAAAAAATTTACTCGATCTATTCAACGACCGACAGTGTGACCTTCACGACGTCTTCCAGCGCTTTGTGATCGCGTGTAGCCTTCGCCATCAGCATCAATCCCTGCAGGCTACTACAAAGAAATCGCGCCACGGCGCGCGGATTACGAACTTCTTTTAGTTCGCCATTCTTTTTGCCACGCAACAACGCGCGATAAAAAGCGCCTTCCAGGGCTGCCGTATTGCTGCTGGTCCGGGCAGCGGTCGCCTTGCAGCGACCGGCTAACTCCGACATCGCGTTACCCATGAAGCAGCCACGCTGCTGACCCTGGCAGAGCGATCCTTCAGCCACGCCCGAGAACAACTGGCGCAGCGCCTTTTTCACCGAGTTGCTATTCTCGAGCAACTCAAAGACCTTACGCGTCTCGACTGCCTGGTAGCGATCGAGCGCTTGCAGGTAAAGCGCATGCTTGTCTCCGAAGGTGTCATAGAGGCTCTGGCGATTGATTCCCATGTGCTCGACCAGCTCCCGTATGGAGGCTGCCTCGTAGCCACGCGACCAGAAGACCTCCATCGCCTTATGGAGTGCCTGATCTCGGTCGAACTCTTTTGGTCGCGCCATCAGCCCCGTCTTGACCTCTTGGGAGTTTATACTCTTTCTGGAACGAGCAGTCAAGAATGCAGGACGAACCCGTGGGCGTGAGGTCAGTACCACCCGGTAGCGGGTGGGTTCCGATCGCGTTCAATTAATTTGAGAGCTTCGCAACCATGACCCACCCGCTACCGCGTGGTGGTACTGACTTCATCTCACCCCGTGAATGGCAACGCCACCATATATTAAGCGATCGCAGAATTGAGGTAGACTCACACCGCGTGTCAAAGAGCGGAGCAGCAGAATCCAAAGTAGCGATTGTGGCGGCCATCATCGGCAACGTTGCCGTGGCCGTTACCAAGTTCGTCGCCGCTGCGTTCTCCGGCAGTTCGGCGATGCTGTCGGAAGGTATCCACTCGCTGGTAGATACAGGCAACGGCGCGTTGCTTTTGTACGGTCTGCGCCAAAGCCGGCGACCTCCCGACTTCACACACCCTTTTGGCCATGGGAAGGAACTTTACTTCTGGTCGTTGATCGTGGCCATCACGATCTTCGCTCTGGGCGGCGGGCTGTCGCTGTACGAAGGCCTCTCGCATCTCAATCACCCGAAACCTCTGACTGATCCCTTCTGGAATTACATCGTCCTCGGCTGCGCCTTCTGTTTTGAAGGATCTACCTGGTTGTTCGGTTGGAAAGCGTTTCGGATTGTGAAGGGCAAACGAGGCATGCTGGAAGCAATGCACAGAAGCAAGGACCCCTCAACCTTCATTGTGGTCTTCGAAGATTCGGGCGCTTTGCTGGGTTTGGTAGTCGCGTTCTGTGGCCTCTTCCTCGGACATCTACTAGACAAACCTTACCTCGACGGCGTCGCTTCAATCGTTATCGGAATGATGCTCGCCACGATGTCCTTCTTTCTTGCCTACGAGACTAAGGGGTTGTTAATTGGCGAGGGGGTCGAACCCGAGACATTACGACGCCTGCGCCTGTTCGTTGAAGCCGACCCCGGCGTAGCACATGTCAGTCGCCTGCTCACGATGTATTTCGGGCCGCACGAAGTGTTGCTTACGCTGGAACTCAAGTTTCGCGATGAACTGTCTGCATTTGGCGTCAGGGCGACAGTGGCACGAATACAAAAGAGCGTGCGAAAAGAATTTCCGGACATTACACGAATTTATTTTGCGTCGGAATCAGTCGCCGCAGAGGATCTTCATGATACGCATGACTGAAATGATTCCGCTGATTTGTCTTTACAAGAATTCTGAGCTGTTCTTGATGATCTCGCTCAGAAAGCCGACTAGGTAGAAACCAATTGCTTGAGCGATCTGAAGAAAGTCGGTAGCGATCTAATCTCGGCTTTCCTCTGTGCCACCTCTGTGTTCTCTGTGTCTCCGTGGTGGAATTTAGTCGGCAACCACTCACCACAGAGGCACAGAGAACACAGAGGACGCACAGAGATTTTTAAACTAGATCTCTCGACCTGCAACGGCGCCTTGAGCTGCCAACCGTTGGGCCTGTTTGAAAGGACGAATAGCCTGGAAAAAGCTGCGGCGCTCCCTGATATGGCGAGCGCCGCGAAAATCGACCGCATGTTGGACCTGATTTACTTGGGAATTGTCAGCTCCCAACCAACCTGGATCTTGTTCGGGTCTTTGATCTTGTCCTTGTTAGCGTAGTAAATGCGCATGTACTCGTTCGCATCGCCATAAAACTGTTTGCTGATTTTGGACAGGTTATCGCCGCCCTTGACGGTATAGGTTTGCCCTCCCGACGTTCCGCCTTCCGCCGCTGCCGCCGCCGCCATGCCGGCATCGATATCAGCGGTAAGGTCGTTTGCGTAGTTGCTGTCCACCAGCTTGATCTGTTCCCAAACTTTGTTCTTTGCGTCCTCAGAAGGCGCAGCACCCTTTATGTACAGCTTGTTGTCCTGCACGTGCAGGTTCGCCAGGCGGACGTCTTGCTGTTCGATAATGTTGAGTACCGACTGGTATTTCGTCTTGAGGTCGTTGAAGCGTTTCTGTGCGTCTGGCTGTTCCTGCGACGCTGAGGCGCCACCCCCAAACATTTTGTCAAAGATTCCCATTTTTCTGTCCTCCTAAATTTCGCTTACGGTTATTGGCAGGTCGTCATGGATGGATCTACAACGAGCAGAAAAACTATATCGAGGCGGTTAAGAGCTTGAGGCTTGCGCTCACCCACCGCCCGGATTATGCCGACGCGCATAACGAACTCGGTTACGCCTTAAGAAACCTGGCACGTTACCCGGAAGCGGTCGCAGAGTATCAGGAGGCAATTCGACTGAAACCGGCGATGGGGCTCGCGCATTTAGGCCTCGGCGATGTCTATTACTACAACACGAAGCAGTACGCGGAAGCAGCGGAATCTTATAAACGAGGGCTGGAACTCCGGCCCGGCAACGCCAGTGCGCAATACAATCTTGGCTGGTGTTACAACGATCAAGAACGTTACAGCGAAGCAGTCGAGGAACTACGCAAAGCGATCGAGCTGCGCCCCACCTATCCTGAAGCCTACAATGAGATGGGCTATGCGCTTCATCAGCTAGCCCGCTATGGAGAAGCGATTGAGCGGTATCAAATCGCCATCAAACAAAAGGCTGATTACGCGTCTGCTCATTACAACCTCGGGATGTCATATCTGGCGATGAAGAACCGCAACAGCGCACTCGAGCAATATCGTATCCTCCAGCGTATCGACACGGGGCGTGCCACGAAGCTCTTCAATCAGATTAAGTAGGCGTCTTGATCGGTCGCCGGCAGAATCCATCCGAGCCGATTTCCCTCCATGTACGACCTGGCCTTTTCCATGTTCGGGTTGTTGGACTACCGCGACTTACGCCATGCCAGGCTTCTGACTCATCGGTGCTCGTCAAGCTTTACTAATCTTGGCATGGAGCGTGCCATGTGTCTCATGAAGCGTGCAAGCGCTTAAGGTTGCCGAGAAAACGGTATACGAGCATGGCGTTCTGCCCGGTGCTCGTCCCTCTCTGCCCGAGCCTTCTGCCTCACAAATCTCTCAACCGCAGATCTTGCGACCGCGATCTCAGGCCATCCGCAGCTTTAAAGGCGCCGGATGTTGCAGATCTCAGGCGAAAAAATTCATGAATACTTGCCCCTACAAAGAGAAGCTCTCAAAAACATTTTGGCTGGGCCCGCAGTTATGGGTGCTGCTGCTGGCTGGCGTAGCAATGTTTGCCCCGGGCTGTCAAATCCATTCACAGAAAGAGAATCTCCCGGTTCTGACCACTGTGAAGCAAGTTCGCGACCTCTCTCCTCAAGAGGCCGAACGCGCTTATTCTGTCCACCTTCGTGGTATCTGCACATACTACGATCTCGTTTCGAAGAAATTGGTAATTCAGGACGGCGGGACGGCAATACTTGTTGATGCGTCCCAAACCTCGATCTCAGTCGAACCTGGGCAGGAAGTTGAAATAGAGGGACTCACCGGACGTGAAGACGCCTCCAACATCATTAACAGCTCGAGCCTAACAGGCCTGGCAATGATGAAAATGCCAGACGCGCAAAAGGTATCGATCAAAGATCTGGCTTCGGGAAAAGACCCTTACCTTTGGGTTGAAGCGGAGGGCTTTGTGCGATCCGCAACTCTGGCCAGTGAGGGGCAGGGCCTTCTTGAGATTGCGAGTGAAACCGGCAAGTTCCAGGTATGCGTTGCCAATCGCTCACAGGGTGTTAGTTCGTTAGTCGATGCCAGGGTAAGAGTTCGGGGCGTTTCGCACACCATCTTTAACACGAAGGGAGCAGTCATCCGCCTGCAGGTATTGGCTTCCCTGTTAGACAATATCCTGGTTGAAGAGGCTAGCCCCGATGATCCTTTTTCCATTCCGGTGCAATCTATCGAGAAGCTAATACAGCTTGCTCAACAGACGCCTTCCGGCCACCGTCTGCGAGCGCAGGGTGTCGTCAGGCAACAACCAAACGGTGATTTGTTCATCCACGATGAGACCGGTGAGTTTCAGATCAAAACGCTGCTAATGCTTTCCGTCCGACCGGGAAGCCGGCTGGACGTGGTTGGGTTTGCCTCGCTGAAAAATTCGAAGATGGTTTTCGAGGATGTGATTATTAAGCAGCTCGAGAATACCGACAATGACCTGTCGCATGCTTCCCAGGAGCCGGAACGCCTTCCCCTCCTTACCAAAGTGGGACAAGTTCATCATCTTGCTACCAGTGAAGCTAAACGCAATTATCCGGTCCACCTGCGCGCCGTTGTAACTTACCACGACGCCTTTTTTAAATATGGATTCTTCCAGGATTCGACCGCAGGTATCTTTATCAATACCAGCAGCGTTGAAAAGGAGGTTCGGCTAGAGGTGGGCCAGTTGGTAGAGATAGACGGACAGAGTGGTCCAGGCGACTTCGCTCCGGTGGTGGAGAAGGTCCACTTCCGCATTCTGGGAAAGACCGCGCTACCGGTCGCCCTGAATATGCCGCTCGATGATCTGTTCTCCGGTCAGCAAGATAGCAATTGGGTTGAAGCCGTTGGCATCGTGCAGTCGGTCAGCTATGATCTTGAAAAGCAGCGTGCTTTTCTTGACATAGCTTCGGGCTCCCACAAATTTAGAATCCAAATCCCCGGTTACGCAAACCGGCCGCTTCCTAATCACCTCATTGACGCCAGGGTAAGAATTCGTGGTGCCTGTGGTACGGTCTTCAATCAAAAGAGACAACTGTTAGGCATTCAACTTTTTGTGCCTGGGCTGGACTATATCTCTGTCGAGGAGCCGCCTCCAACCAGTGCTCTCTCTCTGCCTGTCCGGCCCATTGCCTCCTTGATGGAGTTTAATCTGGCGAACACGCTAGACCACCGTGTCAGGGTGCAGGGCATTGTGACACTCCAGCGGCCCGGAGGCTCGATCTTTATCACTGATGCCAGCAGCGGACTCAGCGTACAGACAGAAGAACAAACCCAGCTTGAGCCCGGTGATCGTGTGGATGTTTTTGGATTCCCCGAGCGAGGGGAACTTACGGCTGTTTTGCGTGGCGCCACTTTGCAAAAACTTAGCAGCGGGGCGCCACCAGACCCGGCACTGATCACGGCAGAAGAAGCAATAAGTGGCAACTACCACTCGCAACTGGTCAGTATCGAGGCCTACCTGCTGGATAGGAAGGTGAGCTCGACCGGACAAGCACTAACATTGCAAGCCGGAAAATATACCTTCAAGGCCTTTCTGGAAAACACCAAGGGCAGCGACGAACTCGCTACTCTGCAAATCGGAAGTGTGGTTCAGTTAACGGGTGTTTGCCTGATTCAAACAGACAAATCCCGGCTGAACGAATCTAGTCACATTACTATTGAATCCTTCCGAATTCTCCTCCGCACGCCTAAAGATATCGTCGTGCTCACCAGCCCTTCGTGGTGGACTGTCAAACTTGTTCTTGGGCTGGTGGCTGCGATGGCTATTGTCCTCCTCACCGGTCTTGCCTGGGTAGTTGTATTGAGACGTCGTGTGCGAGGACAGACAGAGTTCATCCGGCGCCAGTTGAAAATCGAAGCTGCGCTAAAAGAAGCAGCCCAGGCAGCTAACTGCTCTAAATCAGAATTTCTGGCCAACATGAGCCACGAGATTCGCACGCCTATGAACGGCGTAATCGGCATGACCGGTCTCTTGCTCGACACGGAACTCAGCGCAGACCAGCGCGACTTTGCCGAGACGATTCGTCAAAGCGGAGATGCCCTTCTAACTCTTATCAATGACATTCTTGATTTCTCGAAGATTGAGGCCGGCAAGCTGGAATTTGAAACAGTCGACTTTGATCTCGGCAATGCAGTAGAAGGGATGGTGGAGGTTCTGGCGGAGCGCGCGCGCGGTAAGCAGCTTGAGCTTGCTTCGCTCATTAACTCCGATGTCCCCACTGCATTACGCGGCGACCCGGGTAGGTTGCGTCAGGTGCTCACCAATCTGGTGGGTAATGCGTTGAAGTTTACCGAGGAGGGTGAAGTTATTGTACGCGCTGAGAAGGAGAGCGAAAACGAAACAAGCGTTACCATCCGCTTTGCGGTGAGCGATACAGGGATTGGCATTGATGATGCCGCCCAGAAGAAACTATTCCAACCATTCATCCAGGCCGACGGCTCGACGACGCGCAAGTATGGCGGCACGGGTCTGGGCTTGTCGATCTCGAAACAACTGGTCGAACTGATGGGTGGGAAGATTGGTATCAACAGTGCTCCGGGACAAGGTTCTACATTTTGGTTCACGGTCACATTTGAAAAACAGCCTGCCGGCGCACATCAGTCCCCGACCCATTGCGAAAGCCTCGACAACTTGCGCGCTCTGATCGTTGATGATAACGCCACGAACCGCAAGATTCTGTCACACCAGCTAAATTCCTGGGGAATGATTCACGAAGAGGCTGATTCAGGAGTGAGCGCTCTGGCGTTGTTGCGCGCCGCCGCCGCCCAGGGCGCAGCTTACGATTTGGCGATTCTGGATTTGATGATGCCGGGAATGGACGGCTTTGAGCTGGCGCGCACCATCAAGTCTGACTCAAACATTGCGGCAGTTCCCCTGTTGCTCTTGACTTCATTTGGGCAACGCGGAGACGGAGCGATAGCGCAGGAAGCCGGTATCGCTGCCTATCTCGCCAAGCCCGTTCGTAAATTGCAGTTGTTTAATTGTTTGACGAGTGTAATGAACCGACCAGCAGTTTTAGACGAGAGTCTGGCCCCGATCTCCTCCGAGATGACCGCAAATCTCATCACCAAACACACTTTGGAAGAGGTCGAGAAGATCATCCACAAACTCATCCTGGTGGCCGAAGATAATATCGTGAACCAAAAGGTGGCGGTGCGCCAGTTAAAGAAACTGGGTTACCGCGCCGATGCGGTGGCTAACGGGCGAGAGGCGCTCGAAGCCTTGGGGAGAATCCCTTACGACCTTGTGCTCATGGATTGTCAGATGCCGGAGATGGACGGCTATGAGGCGACTGCGGAAATCCGTCTTCGTGAAGGGGAGGCGAAGCATACTCCCATCGTTGCCATGACCGCACACGCGCTTGAAGGTGATCGCTTGAAATGCCTGGCGGCAGGTATGGACGACTACGTTTCTAAGCCAGTCAACTCCGAACAACTGGGGGCAGTGCTGGAAAGATTGTTAGCAACTCAGCAAGGCTGCCCGGCCTGGGACCCCGCATTAGCAGCGGAGGACCTGATCGATGGGAGTCAAGCTTTACGTTAAAAAGATTTGCTGTGAACACTGCATTTCCCAGTTGACGACGCCCGCTTGGATCAACAATAGAGAGGCGACACTCGGAAGTGTCGCCTCTTCTTGGTTACAGACAGTCGGAAAATGCGTGGTGCTCTTGTTGGGCGCCGGGAATGAGCGGTTTAGTACTGGCTCGAGGGTCCACGTTTTATTAACCAAGTCTCACACCAGGAATCCACCGCTCCACAGTCGATACCCCGCCTCGGGCTCCAGTGAAAGAAGCTTAGATTCTCTTGTACTCGTGATTGGATCTCAGTCTGCACTTCGCAAAGTCCACGTATCGCACGGTTGTGAAGCTCGAAGAGAAGTGAGATTCCGCGCGGAAACTTTATTCGGGCCAACCTTGCTATTCTCTGCTGTGACCATTCGCCTAAGCAGGCCAATCCGGAGTGCGACCGGAGTAGGTAATCACGAAGAGGATGTCCTCAATCTCTTCGTTCTTGAAACGGTTCTTCATCGCTTCTGTGGTTGGTAGCGCGAGCTCCCATTCTCCGAACGGAGCTTTTCCGCGCAAACGGGATCCAGCTCGGCGCGTTCCGGCGCGAGCTCACAATGCCATCGATAGAAAGCGCACCGCCGCCCAGGCTGCCGCTCGCGCCATCGGCGGTGTACAGCAAGCGATCCAATTCGATCTTGAAGGACGCGCCGTTCGTCCTTGCGAAGTACAGCGCGACGTGCTGAATGGTCAGTTCTTCGAGGTGCGGCGGAAAATCTTCGCGCAACGTGCCGAAGCGCACGGTCATGGGCGTCGCGGTCAGCTCGGGATTGTGCAGGTCATACCATTGGTCCGGCAACTGATACCGACAGCTGAACGGCCGATCGACGCTCACGGCAGGGGGAAGATCACGGATGACCAGTAACGCCGAAGGCCAGGTCGACTTCAAGTCGCAGGAAATTCCTCATTGCTGCCTTTGTCCTGCCGTTTGCTACTCACTATTGGCGTTGCCTTTTTCCTACTCCTCCGCAATTCGCATGTTGATGCCAGGTATAGTTTTGCTCAAACACTCACCGACACACCAATAAAGTAGATACTGTGGTATTTTGCCCGACGACAAAACACTTGCTACCGGTAGTGACAACATCCTAAATCTGTGTGACGCAGCAAACAGCAACTCGGTACTTTCAGTGGTCTTGTCACCTGATGGTGAAATAATTGCGAGTGGAAGCACCGACCAGACGGTCAAACTGTGGCGTGTAGAATAGACACCGCCGCTCTCACCCTGACATTTGCCGCTGTGCCGCCTGATGTGCGAGTGTCTTCGACCGTCTTCAATCTTCGAGTGGGGCTGTATGGAAAGAGCCCCCAAGCGGTGGGGCGCAGGCCCAAGAGTGAGAAGGGATCGCTTGCGGTGGAGCATAGCACCACAGCCCATCGCCGCCGCAGCCGCGACCTATAGTCCTCTGCCCGCCCGAATTCTGACGTTGATGAGGAACGCTAATGAGTAGGTCACCAAGGAGTGTTTTGAATCGACGTGAGTTCATCCAGGCGGCGAGCTCGGTTGTGGCCCTCAGCGTGGTTCAAGCACGAGCCGGGAGCCGCGGAGTTTCCCTTGTTATCGATCCTGCCGATCCGGTTGCCGGAGCTGGTCCGGCGCAGTGGGCGGTGAAAGAGCTCAAGCAGTCACTGACTGGTGCTGGGATCGCATTTCAGAGACACGAACGTGTGACGCAGGCCACGCGAGAAAACACTTGCATCGTCGCGGCGGATTCGAAGTCGAAGGTGGCCGCGAGCGTCTTGAAAGCATCGCACGCGAAGGTCGCTGCAGTTCCTGAGGCGCTCGGGCTGGTGCCCGGCAGGGTCGGCGGTCGAAAGGTTCTGCTGGCTTGCGGGAACGATGCGCGAGGTCTGGTCTACGCTTTGTTGGACCTCACGGATCGGGTAAAGAACGCATCCGATCAACCAGATCTGCTCGCGGCTCTGGCTATAACAAAGCCAATCATCGAACAGCCATCAAACAAAGTCCGCAGTTTGATGAGGCTGTTCGCCAGCGAGGTGGAGGACAAGCCCTGGTACACCGATCGCGAGATGTGGCCCGAATATCTCACGATGTTGGCCACCCAGCGGTTCAATCGTTTCAACCTGGGCCTCGGCCTCGGTTACGATTTCCTCCGCCAGGTTACCGACGCCTATTTTCTCTTCGCCTATCCGTTCCTGCTTTCCGTTCCCGGTTACAACGTGAGGGTTCCCCAATTGCCGGACGCCGAACGCGACCGCAATCTGGCCACGCTGAAGTTCATTAGTGAACAAACGGTGGCGCGCGGCCTCGAGTTTCAGTTAGGCATTTGGACCCACGGTTATGAATGGGCGAATAGTCCAAGAGCCAACTACACGATCGAGGGTCTGACAAAGGAGACGCAGGCGGCCTATGCACGGGATGCCATCCGTTTGCTTTTGCAGTCTTGTCCAGCCATCAGCGGCGTGACGATTCGCACCCACGGTGAAAGCGGAGTAGAAGAAGGCAGTTACGACTTTTGGAGGACTGTCTTTGAAGGGGTGGCCAGTTGCGGCCGCAAGGTCGAAATCGATCTGCATACCAAGGGTTTGGACCAGTCGATGCTGGACGTGGCCCTGGCCACGCGCCAGCCGATCAGAGTTTCACCGAAGTATTGGGCTGAGCATCTGGGACTGCCATATCACCAGACCGACATTCGCGAGATCGAGGCCAAAGTCGGCGAACAGTTTGGCGGACTTCTGAAGATCAGCCAGGGATCGCGCAACTTCCTTCGCTACGGTTACGGCGACTTGCTCTGCGAAGACCGCCGGTGGAGCATCAGCCACCGAGTCTGGCCCGGCAGCCAACGGCTGCTGCTCTGGGGCGACCCGTCAACAGGCGCCGCTTACTCTCGGGCGTTTGGCTTTTGTGGCAGCGACGGGGCGGAGATCATGGAACCCCTGACGTTCAAAGGCAGAAGGGGTTCCGGCATCGCCGGCGATCGTTGTGGCTATGACGACAAACGCCTGAGACCCCGCTGGGATTGGCAGAAGTATTTGTATACCTACCGGGTCTGGGGGCGTCTGCTCTACAATCCCGACTCTGATCCCGATACCTGGCGCCGTTATCTTCGCCATCACTTTGGAGACGGCGCGCCAGAGGTCGAATCAGCTCTGGCTAACGCCAGCCGAATTCTGCCGATCGTTACGACGTCGCACCTTCCCTCGGCAGCGAACAACAACTACTGGCCCGAAATCTATCTGAACCATTCGCTGTTCGACGCTGAGCATCCGGGCTCGTATGGCGATACACCGGCGCCCAGGGTATTCGGTAACGTCAGCCCACTCGACCCGCAGTTGTTCTCGCGGATCAACGATTTCGCGGATGAACTGCTGAAGATCCAAAGCGGCCAGAGTCGCTTTGGCGGGCGCAGCGGCAAGTATTCTCCCATCGAAGTCGCACAGTGGATCGACGACTATGCCGCAGCGGCAACAAAGCATCTCGCTCAGGCTGCACTGCGAAGCAGGAACAAAGAACGCGACGAGTACCGCCGGATGGCGATCGACGTTGCGATTCAGGCTGGCCTGGGACACTTCTTCGCCGCGAAGTTTCGCGGCGCGGTGCTCTATCGATTCTTTGAGAAGACGAACGAGCGCAGCGCGCTGGAGTCGTCGTTAGACCACTATCGCCAGGCGCGCGCTGCCTGGGCCGATCTTGCGAAGCTGGCTCAGGGCGCTTATGTGTCTGATATCACTGTAGGCGAGTTGCCGCAGTTGCGCGGTCACTGGCTGGACCGCTTGCCGGCGATTGATCGCGACATCGCGGGTCTGACTGCGAGGTTAGACGCAAGCGAAAGGAGCGGGCCGTCTGCGGCGGTGGCGCTCGCTATCAAAGAGGTCCTGGAGCACCCACACCGTTGGGCGTTGGCCTGCCAACACCAGCCACCCACACACTTCGTGGCTGGTCAACCACTAGGTCTTAATCTTTCGTTGGCTCGATCTCCGGATCGATCTGGGACAACATCCGCCCCTTCGGTGAGTCTGTACTACCGGCACGTTAACCAGGCCGAACGATTCAAGCTCGCGAGGATGGAACCGCAGGAGCATCGCTACCGCGCGACCATTCCAGGCACGTATACTGACTCCGCTTATCCGCTGCAGTATTACTTTGAAGTGAGAAGCACGCCAGACCGAGCATTCCTTTATCCGGGCTTGTCAGAGAATCTAATGAATCAACCCTACTTTGTCGTGCGCCGCGTAGGGCGAGTCGTTTCTTAGAGGTAGATTCGTTTAGAGTGGGGCACCTCCCTGGAGTGCGGTGGCCTGGCGACGCACTCCAAAGAGTTGACGGATCGCAATGACCAATCCAATGCCTACCATTTTTTCCGACATGGCAATCCGATGAATGCATTGCTGAAAAATGCATGCACCGAAGCATGCCGACGTGTTTGGCAGTCTGTACATCCTTCGAATCGGCTAGTTTTCCTGATTCTATTGCGTTAAGTTGACAATGTTTCAGAAGAGTCTTATGCGCTGCGACAAACTAAATCCGGGAACGCCACTCAAGTCTTTGGCGGTATGGGCGGCAGGCATTGGGCTGGTACTGGCGTTGGGCGCTGCCGCGGTTGCTCAGGGGCAAAAGCTTGATGATGGCAATGGCGCTTTTCGAAGCGGCCGGTACCGGGATCTATTTGCCGAGCAAGGGCACTCGCCCGCGGAAACGAAAGCAAAAATCGAGAAGGCTTATCAGCAACTCTTTCATGGCGACGCAGCAAGCGAGCGTGTCTACTTTGAGGCCGGCTCGAACGCGAATGGGCCGCTCGGCTACATTACCGATTGGGCCAACAACGATGCGCGCTCGGAAGGCATGAGCTACGGCATGATGATCGCCGTGCAGCTGGACAAGAAGCACGAGTTCGACGCGCTGTGGAATTGGTCGAACGCCTACATGTTGATTACTGACCCAAAGAATCCGAACGTCGGCTATTTCGCCTGGTCGATGAACACTGATGGCACGCCGCGCGCGACCGGGCCGGCGCCTGACGGCGAAGAGTACTATGCGATGGCGCTGTTGTTTGCAGCGCGTCGCTGGGGCAACGGACAAGGCATTTATAACTACCAGCAGCAGGCTGAGAAAATTTTGCAGCTCATGCGTCATCACCCGGTGCTGACCGAGACCGGGCCGTTCCGGATTCATCCCGATGACCCGCCGTTCGTGATGAACGCGGAAACCTTTGCCAGGTTCACTAGCCCGAACTCTACTGAGCGCCAGCAGGCACAGATAAACCTGGCGATCGAGTTAAAGGGGCAAGGCAAAACGCCTCCCGACCCGACAGCCGGAATAAGGCGCTTCTTCAACAACCAGGGCGCGGCCCGGCCAACGTCTGCTGGGCCAATGATGTCGGAAGAGCACTTCATGGTCCGCTTCATACCCGATGTTGGTCAGGGCTTTACCGACGCTTCGTACCATCTACCCGCATTCTATGAGTTGTTCGCGCGCTGGGGGCCAGTAGCGGATCGCGATTTCTGGCTCAAGGCTGCCGAGGTCAGCCGTTCGCTATTCTCCAAAGTTACCGGCCCAACCACGGGGCTTTCGCCCGATCGCAGCAATTTCGACATGACGCCAATCACCGGGAGAGATGGGCAGCCGACACCCTTCGGCTATGACTCGTGGCGCACGGTAAGTAACTGGTCAGTGGACTACAGCTGGTGGCATAAGGACTCTCATGAAACGGTGCTCAGCAACCGCATTCAAAAGTTCTTGATCAGCCAGGGTATCAGTACGTTCGCAGACCGCTACACGCTGGACGGCAAGCCGCTGTCATCACGTCATTCCACCGGCATGGTGGCCGCGACCGCGGTGGGCGGGCTGGCGGCTACCCCCGGACCGAACCAAAGGGCCTTCGTCGAGGAGCTTTGGAGGACACCTATCCCGATGGGTGAACAGCGCTACTTTGACGGAATGCTTTACGTTATGAGCATGCTGCATTGCAGCGGGAACTTTAAGATTTGGGGGGCGAAGTGAGGCGTGGCTGTTAGCAATCGTTTGTCTGTTTGGTATTCCCGCGTTGCCGCTAATGGCCCAGTGGGCCCCACTCGCGACAGACGCCAATGCCCAGAAGCGAATTGAGTGGTGGCGAGAGGCGCGCGTCGGGCTATTCATGCATTGGGGTGTTTATTCGATTCCCGGGCGCGGAGAGTGGGTACAGTGGAATGAGCAGATTCCAACCAACGAATATGCCAAGCTAATGGCGGAGTTTCATCCTGAACATTTCAGCGCACAGAGATGGGCACAAACCGCAAAAGGCGCTGGTATGAAGTACGTCGTTTTGACGTCGCGACATCATGACGGCTTCGCATTGTTCGACGATCCGGGCAGCGATTTTACTGCGATGAAATCCGCGGCTCATCGTGACTTCATCACAGATTATGTGAAAGCAGTTCGCAACGCAGGACTAGGAGTTGGTCTCTACTACTCGCCTTTGGATTGGCGCTTTCCTGGTTTCTTTTTCCCGGATCTTTACATCGACAACGCGATTGCTCTCCGAGAGCAATATCGGCGGCAAATATCGGAACTTGCAACTCACTACGGCAGGCTGGAAATCCTGTGGCTCGATGGCGGTGGTAACGAATGGCTTGGATTCGGAGGCATCAAATTCGACGGTCGTTGGCACGCTCGCGCGCAAGACCAGCCGTACACAGGCAAATTCGATTGGCAGGACAACGAAGTCATTGGCTTTCTCCGAGAAAAGCAATCGAACATCATCATTAACGATCGCACTAACGCTCCGGCAGACTTTCGTTCGCGCGAAGGTGATGGTGCGCTCGGGAAATTTGACAATCTGACTCCGTGGGAACTTTGCACGACCATTACCGAAGGGGCGTGGGGTTATCAGAAAGACGCGAAGGTGAAACCGCTGGCGCGCCTTCTTCAACTCTTGGTCGGCGCTGTCGGACGAGACGGTAATTTCATCCTGAATGCTGGTCCGCGCCCCGATGGCGAAATTGACCCACCTCAGGCAGAGCGATTGCGTGAAATCGGCGACTGGTTGAAACAGAATGGCGAGAGTATCTACGGAACTCGCGGCGGTCCGTGGCTCCCAGGGGATTATGGGGTTTCGACGCACAGAGGCAAGAATGTCTATTTGCATATTCTGACGGTTTCGGAGAACAGAGCTGTAGTGCTTCCGAATCTGCCCATCCGCATCGTCAAGGTCACAAGTTTGAAAGGCGATCCGGTTTCTTACACTCAGGACCACACGCATATACGAATCATAGCGCCGACGACAGTGGATGAAGTGGATGTGATCATAAAGATCGAATTAGCCGAGCCGTGGAACACAAGTGCGGTAGTTCCCGCTGAGCTCGACAGAGGTTGGGCCCACCAGGGGAGGGTAATGATCATTGTGGCGCCTGAAGATGCGGGACACTGTCCGTCCGAGGCAAAGGCAAAGTCATGGTTATAGGTTTGACCAGAATAGCTGTTTTTTCATTCCTGTTTGCAACCGCCGTTTTGGGGCTGTCGAGCCCGACTCCTGCGCCAAATCCGATCATCGTTACGAGTCCAGATCGAAAGGTGAAAGTTGAACTCAACGCAACCGATGGCACAGTGCGTTATCGAGTAATTGTCGATGGGAAGCAGGTGCTGGCTCCCTCAAGGATTGGCGTCCTCAGCAACGGAGTTGAACTGGGGGAGAATGCGGTCCTTGGAAAACCGCGGTTCCGTAAGGTGATCGAGCAGTACAAGTTCTTCGGAGCCCACTCGGTGGCAGTGAACCGCGCTGAGGAAGCTACTGTGCCAATAAGGTCGCATGGTGAATCCTACCTGGTAGACGTTCATGTTGCGGATGACGGCGTGGGTGTTCGTCTGCGCCTGGCCGCCCAGCCGGGACGGAAGGTTCAAGCGGATCTTTCTTCGTGGGCAATCGAAGGCGATCCGATCGTGTGGGCCGCCCAACTTGATCCCGCATACGAAAGCCAGTACAAGACCACTTCTCTGCACAAGCTCGGACGCGACTCGTATGGTCTGCCTATCACTGCCCAAATCGGAGATATTTATCTCACGTTGACCGAAGCGGCGCTAAAAGATTACGGCGATTTGGCGGTAAGGCGAGGAGCAGACGGCGCGTTGGAAGGAAAGCTTTATGCTGATCCCGAGGGGTGGACAACTGATGATGCTGTCATCCAGCCCTGGCGGGTTACGATCATTGCGCGCAACCTGACGAAACTGGTTAACAGCACGCTGGTACAGAACCTGAATCCGCCGGCCGATCCGCAGTTGGTGAAGGCCGATTGGATTGTGCCGGGACGGTCCGCGTGGCAATGGATGGCGATCGGAGACCCTAAGTTTGAGGACCAGAAGCAATGGGTGGACTGGACCAATCAGCTCGGGTTCGAGTACTACCTTGTCGACGAAGGATGGAACCGGTGGAAAGACGCATGGACATCACTCGCGTCCGTTGCCGCCTATGCCAAGACCAGGAACGTAAAAATCTGGCTTTGGGTCCACAGCAATGAAGTAAAGGATTCTGAGGCGCGCAAGGCCTATTTCCGCAAGGCCGTTGAGGCGGGGATAGTGGGCGTGAAGATTGACTTTCCCCACGCGTCTAATCGCTGGTGGTCAACCTGGTATCACGACACCACCCGGGATGCGGCAGAGTTCAAACTGCTTGTAGACTTTCATGGAGCCGGTAAGCCTACAGGCATGGAACGCACATGGCCGAATCAACTGACGCGTGAGGGTGTGCGCGGGCATGAGTGGCACATGACTCGTTACAAGCGTGTGCTGCAACCGGCGCATGACACGATCCTGCCTTTCACACGCTACGTTGCCGGACCTGGTGATTACACTCCCACGGTTTTCGAAAACAAGGAACTGCAGGGCAATACATGGGCGCACGAACTGGCACAGATGGTGATCTACACTTCTCCATTCTTGTGCACGGGAGGTCATCCCAGAGACTATATCGCCAATCCGGCACGGGATGTTCTTTCCGCGATTCCGGCAGTGTGGGACGAAACGCGCGTTCTGAATGGCAGCGAGCCCGGCAAATTAGTTGCGATGGCGCGCCGTTCGGGTAATGAGTGGTTTATCGCTGTAATTAATGGTGGCGAAGCGACAAGTCTCTACATCCCCCTCGGATTCCTGGGCAATGGAAACTGGAAGGCCAGCCGCCTTTACGACAGCAAAGATAAACCGGACGCATGGGATCGCCAGGACGGGGCTGCGACTAAGGCCGATCA
>Ga0070706_100002894_pt1 | contig 17093 bp, 9 predicted proteins | sample KBSK5501metaG_FD_65476 | JGI IMG/M metagenome (GOLD analysis project Ga0070706, IMG submission 65476) | Corn, switchgrass and miscanthus rhizosphere microbial communities from Kellogg Biological Station, Michigan, USA - KBS K5-50-1 metaG | ecosystem: Host-associated > Plants > Roots >... | reverse complement strand
GGCGTTCGCGATCGCGGTGCTGGCCACGCCGGCCGGCATATCGGGTGCGGTGCTGCTGCTGCCCTTCCAGGTCAGCGTGCTGGGCACCCCCAGCCCGGCCGTCACCCCGACGAACCTGCTGTACAACGTCGTCGCCACCCCGGGCGCGCTGTACCGGTACTGGCGGCAGGGCCAGGTCGGCGGTCGGCTCGCGCTGCTGCTCATCGCCGGGACCCTGCCGGGTGTCGTCGCCGGGTCGGTCATCCGGGTCAGGCTGCTGCCGGGTCCCCGCGTCTTCGACCTGGTCGTGGCCGCGGTGCTGCTGCCGCTGGGGCTGTGGCTCGCGGCCAGCCGGCCCGGCCGCGCGGGCCGCCATCCCAGGTCGGCCCGGGCGATCCCGGCGCCGGTGCTGGTCCTGATCGCGGCCGCGGTGGGCTGCGCCGGCGGCATCTACGGCATCGGCGGCGGCTCGGTGCTGGCCCCGCTGCTGATCGCCACCGGCCGGCCGCCGTCGCAGGCCGCGCCAGCCGCGCTGGTCTCGACGTTCGTGACCTCGCTGGCCGGCGTGATCACGTTCACGATCCTGGCGGCGCACCAGCATGGCGCGGTGGCCCCGGACTGGCCGACCGGGCTCGCGCTCGGCGCGGGCGGGCTCGCGGGCGGGTACGCCGGCGCGCGGCTCCAGCCCCGGCTGCCGGACGCACTGATCCGCCAGCTGGTCGGCGTGCTCGTCGTCGCCGTCGGTGCCCGCTACCTGTGGGCGGGCCTGGGCTGACCGCTGCCATACCGGGCTGGCGGCCGCGGAGCGGGCGCGTGCCATGGCGCGCGGGGCGCGGTAGCGTGATCAACGTGAGCGTGCCGACGCTGCGTGACGTGGCAGCCCTGGCCGGCGTGCACCCGGCGACCGCTTCGCGGGCGCTGAACCCGGCGACCAAGGGCATGACGAGCGCGGACACAGCGCAGCGGGTACTGCGGGCCGCGGAGCAGCTCGGCTACCGGCCGAACGCGGTGGCGCGCAGCCTGCGCACGGCCCGCTCGTCCAGCATCGGGGTCGTGGTCCCCGACCTGACCAACCCGCTGTTCCCGCCCATCGTCCGGGGCATCGAGGCCGCGTTGTCCCCGCACGGCTACGTGCTGCTGATCGTCAACACCGACAACAACCTGGCGCAGGAGGAGCAGCTCGTCGCCTCGCTGCGGGCGCGCAGCGTCGACGGCCTGCTGCTGGCCACGGCCCGGCTCAGCCATCCGCTGATCGAGGCGCTCGCGACGGCTGACCTGCCGGTCGTGCTGGTGAACCGGGGCCGCGAGGACCTGCCACTGCCGTCCGTCGTCCCGGACGACGCGGCGGGTATCGGGCTCGCCGCGGCGCACCTGGCCCAGCTCGGCCACCGCCGCGTCGCGCACATCGCCGGGCCGCAGGACACCTCGACCGGGGTCACGCGGCTGCGGGCGTTCCGGGCCGCGGCGGCGCGGCACGGGTTGGCCGGCGACGACGGCCTGGTCACGGTCGGAGGCTCGTGGTCGGAGGCCGAGGGCGCCCGCGCGCTGCGTCGTCTGCTCGAGTCCGGCGTGCAGTTCTCCGCGATCATCGCCGGCAACGACATCCTGGCCCTGGGCTGCTACGACGTGCTGGCCGAGCGCGCGATCCGCTGCCCGGACGACCTGTCCGTGGTCGGCTTCAACGACATGCCGTTCGTGGACAAGGTGTGCCCCGCGCTGACCACTGTGCACATCCCGCACCACGACCTGGGCGCCGAGGCGGCCCGGCTGCTGCTCGACCAGATGGCCGGCCGGCACCGCGAGGAGCGGTCGGTGCTGATGCCGGTGACGCTGTCGGTGCGCCAGTCCACGGCGCCGCCGCGCGACATCGCCGGCCGGCCCCCAGGGACCAGCGGCTGATATGTCGACTTGTCGCCGTGGGATGGGCTGACCGGATGGGGCAGCCGGTCCGGCTGACCGTGAACGGCCGCGGTCACGAGGTCCGTGGCGATCCGGACGCGCCGCTGCTCGACGTCCTGCGCGGCGAGCTTGGCCTGGCCGGGCCCAGGTACGGCTGCGGTGCCGGCCTGTGCGGCGCCTGCTTCGTGCTCGTGGACGGGCAGCCGCGGTCGTCGTGCGACCTGCCGGCCGCCGCGGCCGCGGGCCGGGACGTCGTCACGGTCGAGGGGCTGGCCGGCGACGGACCGCACCCCGTGCAGCAGGCGTTCGTCGACGAGCAGGCCGCCCAGTGCGGTTACTGCGCGTCCGGCATGGTGATCAGCGCGGTGGCGCTGCTGCGGTCGCGGCCCGCGCCGACCGAGGACCAGGTGCGCGAGGCGCTGGACGGCAACCTGTGCCGGTGCGGCGCGCACGGCAGGATCGTGCGCGCCGTGCTGCGCGCCGCCGGGCACGCGACGTGACGGCCGGCCGGCTCGGCTTCGGTGCCGACGGCGTGGTCAGCGTCGCCACCGGCAAGGTCGAGTACGGGCAGGGGATCTGGACGGCGCTGGCCCAGATCGCCGCCGAGGAACTCGTCGTGCGGCCGGCCAGGGTTGTGATCGCGGAGGTGTCGACGGCCACCAGCCCGGACGAGGGCACGACGTCGGGCAGCCGGTCGGTCGAGGACTCCGGCGCCGCGCTGCGGCGGGCCTGCGCGCAGGCCCGGCGCGCGTTCGTGGCCGCGGCCGCGGCCGTCCTGGGCACCAGCGCCGCCGCGCTGGCGGTCGACGACGGGGAGATCACCAGCGCGGCCGGCCGCACCGGGCTGACCTACTGGTCGCTGGACTGGACGGCCGGCCGGCCGCCCGGATCCGTCGGCGTACACGGCACGGCTGGCGAGCCGCCGGGCACCACCGACGCGCCGGGCGCGGACCAGGCCGCGGGCGCCCCGGCGGTGAGCGCGCAAGGGCGCGGGCGGCGGGCGGCCGCCGGGGACGGCCTGCCCCGCCTGGACATCCCGGACAAGGTGACCGGGCGGCCGCGGTTCATCCACGACCTGGTGCTGCCCGGCATGCTGTTCGGCCGGGTGGTCCGGCCGCCCGCCGCGGCCGCCGAGCTGCAGTCCGCCGGCCACCCGGACCTGCCCGCTGGGGTGGTCGCGGTCGTCGCCGACGGGTCCTTCCTCGGCGTGGTCGCCGAGACCGACGCGATCGCGCGCGCCGCGGCGCGGCGGCTCGGCCGGGCGGCCCGGTGGAAGGTGCGCGAGTCGCTGCCCGACGAGAACGACCTGAAGGGCTTCCTGCTCGGTGAGCCCGCCGAGACCTCGGCGATCGTGCGGCGCCGGGACGCGGCGGCTGCGGCGCGGGTGACCCGGACGCTGGCCGCGGAGTACAGCCGGCCGTTCATCGCGCACGCGTCGCTGGCGCCGAGCTGCGCGGTCGCGCGCGCCGACGGCGCGGCGGTCACGGTCTGGACGCACAGCCAGGGCATTTTCGGGCTGCGCGGGGCGCTCGCCGCTGGCCTCGGCCTCGAGCCCGGCGACGTGACCGTGCGCTACGCCGAGGGCGCCGGGATGTACGGCCACAACGGCGCCGACGACGCGGCGCTCGACGCCGTGCTGCTGGCCAGGGCGCCGGCCTGCCGCGGTCGGCCGGTGCGGGTGCAGTGGTCGCGCGAGGACGAGATGGCGTGGGCGCCGTTCGGCCCGGCGATGCTGGCCCGCCTGTCGGCCGGGCTCGGCCCCGACGGGCGGATCCAGACCTGGCGGCAGGACGTCTGGAGCAACGGCTTCCTCGGCCGGCCCGGCACCGGCGGGGAGCCGCGGCTGCTCACGCTCGCGCACCTGGCCTCCGGCGCCAGCGCGCACGCCGGGCAGCCACTGCCCCCAGCCCAGGACGGGCCGCCGGTGCCGGTGATCGGCTCGGCCCGCAACTCCGCGCCCGGCTACGACATCCCCGAACTCGACGTGACCCGGCACCGGCTGCTCACGATGCCGGTGCGCACGTCCTCGCTGCGGTCGCTCGGAGCGTTCCTCAACGTGTTCGCGATCGAGTCGTTCATGGACGAGCTGGCCGCCGCGGCGGGGGCGGACCCGGTCGCGTTCCGCCTCGCCCACCTCAGCGACCCGCGGGCCAGGCGGGTGCTCAGCCAGGCGGCCGGCCTGGCGGGCTGGCCGGACCGGCCGCGCGGCGACGGCACCGGCTTCGGCGTCGGCTACGCCCGGTACAAGGGCACGTCCGGCTACTGCGCGGCGGTCGCGCAGGTGCACGCGGGCACGGAGGTCCGGGTGCGCCGGCTGTGGCTGGCGGTCGACGTCGGCCGGGTCGTCAGCCCGGACGGAGTGATCAACCAGGCGGAGGGCGGCGCGGTGCAGAGCGCGAGCTGGACGCTGCGCGAGCGGGTCAGGTTCGACCGGACCAGGATCACGTCGGTGAACTGGGACAGCTACCCGATCCTGCGGTTCAGCGAGGTGCCCGACGTGACGGTGCGCGTCGTCGAGGCGCCCGGCGAGCCGGAGTCCGGGGCCGGCGAGGTCGCGCAGGGCCCGGTGGCCGGGGCGATCGGCAACGCGGTCGCCGACGCGGTCGGGGCGCGGGTCCGGGACCTGCCGCTGACCCGCGAGCAGGTCGTCGCGGCGATCGAGCGCGATTGAGGACTGGCCACGCCCGTGGGGTTGTGGCGTTCTACTGTTCACCTGGGAACAGCTGTGCGCCACAAGGCCGTGTCGGCTCGGTAGCCGGCGGGTGACGGGGCGCGCGGGGTGACCGGCGCGCAGCCGTTCGGGAATAACCGGACTCCGCGCGGGCGGAACTGCACGCTGATCCTCGGGCCGGCCGCCGCGGTGGTCTTCGGCACCGCGTGCTCCCAGGTGCGCTGGCAGCTCCCGCCCATCACCAGCAGGTCGCCGTGGCCGACGCTGCGGCGCAGCGCGGGGCCGCCGCCCCTCGGCCGCAGCAGCAGCGCGCGCGGGGCGCCGAGCGACACGATCGCGACCATGGTGTCCTCCGTGCCGCCCCGGCCGGTCGTGTCGCCGTGCCAGGCGACGCTGTCCCGGCCGTCCCGGTACAGGCACAGCCCCGCGGTCACGAACGGCTCGCCGAGGTTCGCCTTGTAGTGCGTGCTGAGCGCCGCCTTGGCCTGGTCGAGCACCGGATCCGGCAGCGGGTCCGCCTCGCCGTAGAAGCAGTGCAGCCGCGGCACGTCGACCATCCGGTCGTACATCTGCCGCCGCTCGGCGCGCCACGGGACCGTGCCGGCCAGCCGCGCGAACAGCGCGTCGGCGCCGCGGATCCAGCCTGGCAGCACGTCGATCCACGCGCCGCGGCTCAGCGCGGTCCGCGCCGGTGCGAGCGGCCCCGGGGCGGTCTCCTCCCCGCCGTCCAGCAGCGATGCCTGGAATGCAAGCGTCATGGCACAAGCCTAGCGCGGGTTGCCAAAAACCAGTTCGATCCGAAGCCGAGTTCGAAGCGCAGAAGCAGAAGCTGCTCGACAGCTAGCCTCGATCCAACCTTGCCCGCGTCGGCCGCAAGCCCGGCATCCGCTCACGTGCCGAACTTGGCGCGCGCCTCACCGGCCCGGAGCACGAACCCCTATAGGGCCGCTCCGGGTAGCCGTTCAAACATAGGGAAACACCCGATACATCCCCCGCCAGCCCCGGCCTATCGTCCCATCAGGTCGCTGGGGCCGGAGGAACTCGCTGCCCCGAAAGGCTGACGATGCATCACAGAACCGGGAAAGCGCTGGCGGCGCGGACGCTAACCGTCGCCTGCCTCGCCGCAGCAAGCGTGCTGCTCGGACCATCAGATGCGGATCGCTCGCACGCTCGCCGCGAGCACAAGGATGTTCGCTAGCGACAGGCGTAACGGCAGGGCTACTCGGGCTTGGGAGGGCGAACATGGGGCCGGGACGAGTGCGCTTGTTGGCGGCATGGCGGCAACGTGACCATTGGCGGTGGCGCGGAGGCTTGCCGGGCGGTGTGCACCATTGCATCCGGCTGCTCGGGGTGGCAGGCCTGCTAACTCCTGGGCTGCTCGCGCTCGGCGCGTTTACGAACGCGGCGTCGGCGCAGCCGGGAGGCCGTCCGATCCGCGGCGATACGCCGTTGCCGGTCGCGACAGGCCGGGCCACATTGCGCGCGCATCACGATCCGAACGCGGTGCTGCAGCTCAACGTCGGCCTTGCCGTTCGCGACTCCGCCGGGCTGGACGCGCTGATCAAGGCGGCGAGCACGCCGGGCAGCCCCGGCTACGGGCACTACCTCACCAACGCCCAGTACTTGGCCCGGTACGCGCCCACCGCCTCGCAGGTCAGTGCCGTCAAGGCCTGGCTCGCGAGCCAGCGGCTCGCGGTCACCGGGGTTTCGCCGGACAACCTGCTCGTGCATGTGCGGGCGCGCTCAGGAGCCGCAGAGCGCGCTTTTCACGTGACGATCAACGACTACTCGACGCGCCACGGCCGCGAGTTCTTTGCCAACGATCGCGACCCGACCGTGCCCGCGGATCTGAGCATCCAATGGGTGAGCGGCCTGTCGAACGAGGTGATCGGCAAGCCCGCGATCAGCTGCACCCCGGCTCCGGGCTCGACGTGCGGCCTCGATGGAGGCGACTTCCGTAGCGCCTACGACCTCGTGGGCGACGGCACCGGACAGACGCTCGGCTTCACGCTGTGGGGACAGGAGCTGCCTCAGAGCGACTTCACCGGCTACGCGACCGGCACCGGCACCACGGCGATCACCGTCGGCCAAAACGGCGACAACGGTTTGAACTGGGTCCAGGTCGACGGCGCGAGCACGATCACGAACACCGACAACGAGGTCGCGCTGGATACCGAGACCGCGCACGGCGTCGCCCCGGGGATCCACGAGACCTACTGGCTTGGCAAGGACGGCTCGGGCACGACGCTGGAGGACGTGCTCAACACCGCGGCGAACTCGAGCATCGCGATCATCTCCAACAGCTGGGGAGAGAGCGACAGCAACGGTAACCCGGTCTGCACGGTCGACTCGAACGATGAAACGTCGCTGCAGCACGGAGCGGCGACCGGCAAGACGTTCTACTTCTCCACGGGAGACTTCGCCGCGTCAGCGGGATGCCAGTACCCCGCGGTCAGCCAGTACGTGGTCGCGGTCGGCGGCACGACGCTGAGCGTCAATCAGCCTGGGAGCACGTGGGCCTCCGAGACGGCGCTCAACAACACCGGCGGCTGCACCGGCAGCGAGCCGCGCCCCTCGTGGCAGACCGGGATCGGGACGGCATACACGTGGGGCTCGCCGCCCACCACATGCACGGGCCGCGCGGTGCCCGACGTGTCAGCCGACTCAGGCGCCGGCGTGTACCTCTACTTCGACGGGGCCGCGAGCTGCTGCACGGGAGGGACGAGCCTGGCCGCTCCGATCTGGGCCGCCGGGTCGGTGATCTGGAACAAGCAGAACGCGAGCTCGGAACGGCCGGGGATCGGGTTCTCCGCTCCGCTGATCTATTCGGTCGCGAACGACTCGACCACGTACGCCAACGACTTCCATGACATCACCACGGGGACCAACGGTTTCGCGGCGGCCACCGGGTGGGACGAGGCGACCGGGTGGGGTTCCCCGGATTTCAACAAGCTGTTCAACAACCCGATCGACATCGCCTACACCGGCCCGACGAGCGCGAACCACGGCGACACGATCACGCTGTCCGGGACGCTGCGCGATAAGGGGACCACCAACGGCCTCGCGGGCCGCACGATCTTCTTCGCCGCCGCGGGCGAGAGCTGTCAAGCGAGTACGGATCAGAACGGGAACGCGTCGTGCGCCGTCACGATCAATGACCCGCCCGGCCACTACAAGGCGATCGCCGTCTTCGCCGGCGATGGGGCGTGGGTGGCGGGGTCGGACACCAAGGACTTCACGGTCAATCACATCCCGACGACCGTGACGTACACCGGCGCCACGAGTGGCGACTACAACGACCCCGTCACCTTGTCGGCGAGGCTGACCGAGAACAGCGACTCCAAGGGAGTTGCCGGCGAGCCGCTGACATTCACACTCGGTGCCGAGAGCTGCACCGCCACGACCGACTCGAGCGGCAACGCGAGCTGCTCGGTGACCCCGCTCGACGCTCCTGGCGCCTACACGGTCGCGGTCAGCTTCGCCGGCGACGAGCCGACTTACGAGGCGTCGAGTGCGACCGCCGACTTCACCCTCAACAAGGAGGACACCCAGGTCACCTACACAGGGCCGCTCACCTCTCACTACCACGACGCGTTCACGGCCTCGGCGAAGCTGTTCGATCCCGACGGCGGAGCGCCGATCGGGGGCAAGTCGATAACGTTCACGCTCGGTTCAGGCGACACCTGCACGGCCACGAGCGACCCCAGCGGGGTGGCATCGTGCTCGATCACGCCAACGCAGGCCGGAGCGCAGAACATCGTCGCGGCGTTCGCCGGCGACACCGACTACGTCCCGAGCAGCGATACGCAGTCGTTCTCGATCACGCCCGAGGAAACGACGATGACCTACACCGGGCCGACCGTGATCCTCGCGGGCGCGTCCGGCGCGACGCTGACCGCGACCCTGGCCGAGGATGGCGCCAGCGACAACGACGGTGACCCAGGCTCGGCGGCGCCGAACCCGCCCGAGCCGGTCACCCTCGCGATCGGCACGCAAACCTGCACCGCCACGACCGACTCCGCCGGACGCGCGACGTGCACGATCCCGTCCGTCACCGTGCCGCTCGGGCCCGAGCCGGTCAGCGCAACGTTCGCAGGCGACGCCTACTACCAGCAGGCCAGCGACAGCAGGAGCGCGATCGTGTTCGCGTTCCCCAGCCGCGGCGCGTTCAGTCTCGGCGACAAGACGGTCGCTGCGGCCACTGCAACCACCACGGTCACCTGGTGGGCCGACAACTGGTACAAGCTCAACAGCCTGTCCGGCGGTACCGCACCCTCCGCCGACAAGGGCTTCGCCGCCACCGTGACCCTGCCGGCCACCACCCCGCCCGCCGTGTGCGGCAGCGCCTGGACGACGAGGGGAGGCAACAGCCCGCCGCCGACAAGCGGCGTCCCGTCTTACATGGGCACGCTCGTCACCAGCAAGGTAACCAAGACCGGCAGCGGTGTCTCGGGAAACACGGTCCACATCGTGGTCGTCAAGACCAACCCTGGCTACCAACCCAACCCGCTCGACCACGGGACTGGCGTGATCGTCGCGACCTACTGCTGATCTGCCGCCTCGCAAGCGCGGAGCGCGAATCCCTAAGCGGGCCGGACGCAATTCGCTGGCCCCGAAAGGCTGACGATGCGACACAGAACCAGGAAAACGCTGGCGGCACGGACGGTGACGGTCGCGTGCCTGGCGGCTACGGGCGCGCTGCTGGCGCCCGCGGCCGCCTCGGCCGGTGTGGGCAACCCGGGAAGCTTTACGTTCTCGGTGATCAGCGGCTCCCTCCGGGTCGGGGTGCTGCAGTTCCCGTTCCCGGTCGGCTCGATGAACGGGCAGATCAACGCGAGCGGTGCGATCTCGATTCCGCAGAGCAGCCTGCAGTTCACCGACCAGCCGTTCAGCTTCAGCCAGGATGAGCCTCTCGTCGGGACCGTGAGCGTGACCGGCGCTGCCACGGTCGACACCACGTCTGTTTCCGGCGCCCTCGATCCGGCCACCGGGGCAGCCAGCTTGACGACGTCGCTGTTCGCAAGCGCGTCGTTCACCGCCTCGATCAATGGCGTGCCGATTTACACCGGGACGTGCTCCATCGGCGGCAGCGATCCGGCGAACCACGTCTCGGTGACGATGACCACCGACCCGCCGGGCGTCCCCTACGACGATCAGACCGGCGCCGTGACGCTGGCCGGCGCCTTCAGCGATCCGGTGAACTGCGACAACCCGTTGCCCGCACAGCTGCAGTTCCTGATCAACGGCGGGAAGGAGGCAACGGTCTCCGGCACGGCGACGCCCATCTTGCTGCCTGATGCCCACCTGGCCCTCACGCCGAGCCCGCTCGGCTACGGCGACGTGCTGGTCGGCACGTCCAAGACGCTGACCGTGACGTTCTCCAACTCCGGGACAGACGACACCTTCTTTACCGCCGCTCAAATAAGCGGCCAGGACCCGGGAGACTTCACGATCAACCTGAATTCGCTTACCTGCGCGAATACCGGCTCCGGCCTTGACGTGCCAGCGGGCAGCTCCTGCACCGTCGACGTCACCTTCGCCCCTACCGCGACCGGCGATCGCACGGCCAGCCTTGTCGTGGCGAACTCCTCCATCGACGGCACTCAGACGCTGCCGCTGACAGGCACGGGCATCAACCCGGCGGTGAGCCTCAGCGCGTCCAGCCTGGACTTCGGCCAGCAGGTGGTCGGCACAGCCAGCCAGCCCAAGACGATCAGCGTCACCAACACCGGAACTACGGACCTGACCGTCCGCGATGTCACGGCCGCTGGCGACTTCGCTGCGGACGCGACGGGGTGCACCGCGCAGCCGGTGCCGCCGGGCCAGGCCTGCGCCATCAACGTCACCTTCTCGCCGACCGCCACAGGAAGCCGGTCCGGCACCCTGACCATCACGAGCAACGCCGCATCCAGCCCGGACACCGTGACGCTGACCGGCACCGGAGTGGCCCCGGCCATCGCGGTCAGCCCGGGCAGCCTCGCGTTCGGCACCGTCCCCATCGGGACTGTCAGCACCGCGCAGAGCGTCACGGTGACGAATTCGGGCACCAGCGGCCTGAACGTGTCGGGAACCACCGTGAGCGGGCCGTTCGCGATCGCGGCTGACGGCTGCTCGGGGGGAAGCGCGATCGCCCCCGGCGACAGCTGCCAGATCGGCGTGCAGTTCGCACCCGCCGGCACCGGTCCGGCCAGCGGGACCCTGACCATCAAGAGCGACGGCGGGACCGCGACGGTAGCGCTCTCCGGCTCGGGCAGCCCGTCCGCCGACCTGAACGTGTCCATCGGCGCCGCGCCGAACCCGGTCCACCGGAATAAGGGCCTGACGTACACGATCACCGTGCAGAACGCCGGCCCCTCCGCCGCCGCGGGGACCATCACCGCCGACCAGCTCCCGTCCAACGTCCAGTTCCAGTCCCTGTCCGCCCCAGCCGGATCAAGCTGCACCGTGCCGGCCGTCGGCTCGACCGGGACCGTCAAGTGCTCCTTTGGCTCGCTCGCGGCGGGGAGTTTCCTGCAGCTGAAGATGGTCGTGCTGGTCGTTGCGCCTAAAGGCGTCACGATCTCCGACACAGTCAAGGCGACCAGCAACACCTTCGATCCTGACCTGCAGGACAACCAGGCAACAGTCTTCACCGTCGTCCAGTAGCCCGCCGAGGCTCATGATGACCGTAACGGAGTCCTCGGCATCTATAGGGGCCCGCGGTCGGTGGCTGCCAGACGGGCGCCGAGTTCGGCGCGGGAGTGGAGGCCAAGTTTCCGGTAGACCCGGGCGAGGTTTGCTTCCACGGTTTTCGGGCTGATGAACAACTGCGCGGCGACTTGCCGGTTCGTCAGCCCGGAGGCGGTGAGGTGTGCCACGAGCTTCTCCGAGTCGGTCAGCGCGTCACCTGCCCGTCGTGCCGCGGAGCGCCCTAGCTCGGCGCGCGCGTTCTGTGCCCATAGCTGGGCGCCCGCGCTCTCGAATATCTCAAGGGCCCGCCCAAGCAGCTCGCCGGCTGACCGCTTGCGCTTGCTGCGGCGCTCGATCTCACCGGCGACCAGCAGCGTGCGCGCGAGTTCAAGCCGCAGTTCCAGGTGCTCGGCGCGCCGAACTGCGGCGCCGGCTGCCTCGGTGGCGGCGGCGAGATCGCGACGGGCCGCCAGCAGAAGCGCATCGCAGCGTTCCGCCTGTGCGAGCGCCCAGCCCCGCTGCAGCCGTTTCGCTGCCTGCTCCAGCATGCCGGTCAATCGTTCTGCCCGGTCAAGCTGGCCGAGTCCGGCCAGTGCCTCGATCGCGTCGGCCAGGAACATCACCCGGATGGGCTCGGCTACGCCTTCCCGCTCGGCCAGTGTGGTCAGCGGGTCGAGAGCGGCGCAGGCGGCCCCCGGGTCGCGCAGCGAGAGCGCAAGGACCGCAAGCGCCCACATGGCCCAGATGGGCCCGATCCCGTAGCCCGTCGCGGCGGCCAGCGAGAGCGCCTCACCGGCCCAGGCCTGCGCTGCTTCGGCATCGCCGGAGTAGGCGGCCGAGACGGACCCGAGCGCGAGCACCGTGCAGCGCATCGAATCCATCCCGGCTCGCGACGCGGCCTGCAGGCCCTCATCCGCATACGCCATAGCAGCGGCAAGGTTGCCGCGCCAGCACTCCGCCCAGCTGAGACAGCCCGAGACATAGGGGAGGTCGCTCTCCTCGCCGCGGTCGAGGATGCGCTGCCGCAGGCTCGTGAGCAGCTCGCAGGCGCGCTCCAGGCGGCCTTCATAGAGCATCAGGCAGCCAGCGATCAGGCTCGGGCGCATCTCCACGCTCGTCTGCCTTTGCTTGTCCTCAAGCTCGAGCGCGTGGTCCAGGCCGGCTACGTCGAGTCCCCGGCCCAGCATGTAGCCGACCATCACGGAGACCGCCACAGCCTCGGCCAGTCGCGGCCCGTCGCCGAGCTGCTCGGCGAGCGCCAGCGCTCGGCGGGCATGCCGCTCGGCGCCGACGAAGTCACCGGCTGCGTTCGTCGCGTAGGCGAGGTGCAGCTCGAGCGCCGTCCCCAGGGCAGGGTCGCCCTCGCTATGCTGCAGCGCTTGCCCGAACAGCCGGACCGCCTCCGGGAAGCTCTGCTCGTGGTAGCGGATCTCGCCAAGCAGCCGCAGCGCTTCGGCGCGTACCCGGCCGGTAGCTGCCTGCTCGAGAACGGCGTCGAGTAGTTCACGCGCCCGGCGCAGCTCGCCGGCGTGATAGTGGTATTCGGCCGCGCGGACGCGCCGTCGCTGTACCTCTGCGATCTGGCCGGGCGGCGTCAGCCGCAGCGCGTACTCGGTCAGCTCGAACGCGGTCTCCGGCGCACCCCGCGCGCGGGCGTGCTCGGCAGCGGTATCGAGGGCTTCTGCCAGCGCCGGGTCGGCTCCTGTCGCGGCGAGTGCGAGGTGCCCGGCCCGCTGTTCTACGTCATCCAGTGCCGCTGCCAGGCGCCGGTGCGCCTGGCGCCGCTGCCGGGGCTCGCTGGAGGAGTAAGCGGCGGCTGCGAACAGGGGGTGGGTGAAACGAACACCGGACTCGCCAACCTCGACGATCCCGGCGGCTGCGGCTTGCTCAAGCGCCCGCCGCGACTCGGCCGCTGTTCCCCCCATTCCGGCTGCGACCAGCTCCACGGTCGGAGCATGGAGTACCGCGGCCGGCAACAGCGCGCGGCGGGTCCGTTCCGGCAGCGTCGCTATCCGTGCCGCGACGAGCCCGCGGAGGTTGTCCGGCAGCGGCGGCACGGCGAGCCCCAGGGGAAGGTTCTCCGGCAGGGCGCGGGCGATTTCTATCGCGAAGAATGGGTTCCCGCCCGCCGCCTGCCCGATCCTCGCCAGTGCCCGCCGCGGCAGCGTCCGCCCGAGCCGCCCCTCGATGATCTCGTGCAGGGCAGGCTCGGCGAGTGGCCCCAGCGCCATGTGCCTCACCGGACCCTCCGGTAGCGCGTGCTCGATCTCCAGCCCCGGCTTCGGCCCGGACCCGGTGCGCTCGCAGGCAAGCAGGCCGATCCGGGCCTGTGTCAGGCGGCGGAACGCGAAATCGAGCACCCGGGCGGTCGGCCGGTCCAGCCATTGCAGGTCATCGATCGCGGCCACCACGGGGGCTGAGCCGGCGAGCAGGCGGAACGCCGACAACACCCCGGCCGCCACGGTGCGCTGGTCGAAACGGCTGCGGCCCGGATCCTGCCGCGCCAGCGCGACGGCGACGGCGTGGCGCTGTGGTGCGGGCAGGCTGTGTAGGACCTCGTCGATCACCGGTTCGAACAGGTCACCAAGCGCGGCGAATGCCAGGTCCGCCTCGGCCTCGGCCGGCCGGGCGCACAGGGTCAGATAACCCCGCCCGCGCGCCAGCGCCACAGTCTCCGCCCAGACCGATGTCTTCCCGATGCCGGGTTCCCCGGCGAACACCAGCGCCGCGGCGCAACGCGCGATCGCGTCCAGGAACGCCGAGGCGGCTTCCCGCTCATGGTGACGGCCAATGACCTTGCCCGGCATGACTGAACTCTGGCACCGGCCCGGCCAAGGGTAAAGCCCGGGCCTGCTTCTGTGAGATCCGCAAGGTCTGCGCCGGGGTGGTGCCCGCGGGCATCTGATGCGGTCACGTCACCGCCGCGGGGCCCGTCACGCCGAGGGCCTGCTTGATGAAGTCGATCTGCAGCAGCATCAGGTTCTCCGCCACGTCCTCCTGCCGGGGCGAGTGCGTGACGCGGGTCAGCGGCAGCACGGTGTGCGGGCGGCCCGCGGACAGCAGCGCCGACGACAGCCGCAGCGTGTGCGCGACGATCACGTTGTCGTCGGCCAGGCCGTGGATCAACATGAGCGGGCGGTGCAGCTTGGGCGCGTCGGCGATCAGAGAGTTGTGCTCGTAGGCGTCCGGGTGCTCGTCCGGGTGGCCGAGGTAGCGCTCCGTGTAGTGGGTGTCGTAGAGCCGCTCGTCGGTGACCGGGGCGCCTGCCACCGCCGCGTGGAACACGTCGGGCCGGCGCAGCACCGCTAGGGCGGCCAGGTACCCGCCGTGCGACCACCCGCGGATCGCCACGCGCGAGGTGTCGAGGTATGGGCGGACCGCCGCCACCGACGCAAGCCCATCCGCCTGGTCCTCGAGATTGGGCGTGGCCTGGTCGTACTGGATCAGCCGGTCCCACCGGGGCCCGCGCCCCGGGGTGCCGCGGCCGTCGATGATCAGGACCGCGAAGCCCTGGTCGGCGAGCCACTGCGGCACCAGGTAGGCGTTGCTGGCCGACACCACCCGCTGCCCGCCGGGTCCTCCGTACGGGTCGAGCAGCACGGGCAGCGCCGGGCCCGGGCCTGCCCGGTACCCGCGCGGCAGCACCAGCGCGCACCGCAGCTCGTGCCGGCCAGCGGTCAGCAGCGTCACCTCCGGGGTCAGCACCGGCACTTCGGCGCGGGATTCGATCTGGCCCGTGTCCTGGCCGCCGCGATAGACGCGCACCGAGGTACCGGGTTGCTCCAGCGACGCGGATGAGAGCACGAGGACGCCGCCCGACCGGGTGGCGGTGTGCGTACCGGGCTCGCGGCTGACCCTGGTGATCCCGTCCCGGCTCGCGGTGAAGACGTGCTGCTCGGTGGGGTCGTCTGCGGTGGCCGTGAACAGCACGTCCGTGCCGACATCGAGCACCTCGCGAACGTTGAGCGCCTGCGGGGCCGGCGGAGTGACCGGCTCGTACCCGACGATCAGCCGGTAGGCGCCGTTTCGCCCCACGACCCGGACCAGGCTGCCGTCGGCGTTCCACGCCGGCGTGCCCCGCACGATGGTGACCCACGCCGGGTCGGTATCGGTGGCCAGCGATGTCGTGGTCCCGTCCTCGGCCACCGCGAGCACGACCATCGTGCGCTGGTCGCGCGTTTGGACGTGCAGCAGCGCGGGCCCGCGCGGCGACCAGTGCACCGAAGCCAGGTACGGGAACGCGGCGGTGTCCCACGCCACCGGCACCCTGCTGCCGTCGAGCCCGGCGAGGACGACGGTGACCTCGGCGTTCGCGGTCCCGGCCACCGGGTAGCGGATCTCGGCGGGCGGCCGGTCCGGGTTGGCGGGGTCGGAGATGTACCAGCGGGTCACCGGGCTGTTGTCTACCCTGGCCACGAGCAGGCGCTGCCCGTCGGGCGCCCACCAGAATCCGCGGGTGCGGCCCATCTCCTCGGCCGCGACGAACTCGGCCAGCCCGTACGTCACGTCCGGGCCGTCCGGCTCGGCCAGCGCGCGGTCCCCGCCGCCGTCGATCCCGATGACGCGCAGCGCCCCCCCGTTCACGTACGCGACGGCCGACCCGGCCGGATCCGGGCGCGGGTCCACGACGGGACCGGCGGCGGGCAGCTCCCTGACCTCGCCGCTGGCCAGGTCCGCGACGAACAGCCGCCCGGACAGGGCGAACGCGGCGATCCGGACGGCGTCGTCGGTGGCGTAGACCACGACCCCGGTGCCCGACTGCCGGGTCCGCTCGCGCCGCGCCCGCTCTTCGGGCGGCAGTTCCTCGCCGGCTCCAGCCAGGATCTCCTGGGGGTCGGCGACGAGGCGCTCGGCCCCGCTCGCCGTCTCACGCAGCCACAGGCAGCTGTTGCGGTCGGTCCCCGACCGCGAGCGCAGGAACGCGACGCGGGAGCCGTCGGGTGCTATCGAGAAGGCGCGCGGCACGCCCAGGGTGAACCGCTGGGTGCGGGCGTACTGGCGCGGGAAGCTGATCTCCGTGGTCATATCGCGATCCTCGCAGACGGACCGGCGATCGCGCCGGGCTCACGGCCGCGCTGCCGGGCAGGCTCGCCGCCCCCGCTCTGCCGCCCGGCCGCCCGCCGCGCGGGCGTCAGCCGCCGAGGTACTGCAGCACCGCCAGGACCCGCCGGTTGTCACCCTCCGACGGCGGCAGGCCGAGCTTGGCGAAGATGCTGGCCACGTGCTTTTCGACCGCTCCCCCGGAGACGACCAGCCCGGCGGCGATCCCCGCGTTGGACCGGCCCTCGGCCATGAGCGCCAGCACGTCCCGCTCCCTGGCGGTGAGCGAGGCGAGCCCGGTGGAGCGGCGGCTGGCCCCGAGCAGCTGGCTGACCACCTCGGGATCGAGCGCCGTCCCGCCCGCCGCGACCCGCTCGAGCGCGTCGTTGAACTCCGCCACGTCCGCCACCCGGTCCTTGAGCAGGTAGCCGACGCCCGCGGCGTTGCCCCCGAGCAGCCTGGCCGCGTACCTGGTCTCGATGTACTGGGAGAAGACCAGCACCCCGGTGCCCGGGTGGCCGGCGCGCAGCGCCAGCGCGGCGCGCAGCCCCTCGTCGGTGTGCGTCGGCGGCATCCTGATGTCGACCACCGCCACGTCCGGCCGGTGCCGGTCCACGGCGGACAGCAGCGCCTCGGCGTCGGCGACCGCGGCGCAGATCTCGTGCCCGCGCTCGGCGAGCATCTGCGCCAGGCCCTCGCGCAGCAGCCCGGCGTCCTCGGCGATGACTACCCGCATGGGCGCGATGCTCTCACGCCGGCCCTCGGGTCCGCTCCCGGGTCCGCGCGCGGGCCCGCGCGCTCGGGCAGGTCCGCGCGCGGGCCCGCGCGCTCGGGC
>Ga0070706_100002893_pt1 | contig 17103 bp, 16 predicted proteins | sample KBSK5501metaG_FD_65476 | JGI IMG/M metagenome (GOLD analysis project Ga0070706, IMG submission 65476) | Corn, switchgrass and miscanthus rhizosphere microbial communities from Kellogg Biological Station, Michigan, USA - KBS K5-50-1 metaG | ecosystem: Host-associated > Plants > Roots >... | reverse complement strand
ACCGTTACCGTTGTTCCATCGATCCTGGTCTGCAGCCTTGCGCTGGGTGTCTTCCTTCGCAGAACCACACCTGCTCGGATCTTCGCTCGAGTTGGGTTCTATATCCCGTTCGTGCTTTCGCCGGTGGTCGTCGCAACCGCCTGGAAATGGCTGCTGAACGAGGATCTCGGAGTAATTGATGGCTTTTTGAAATGGGCGGGCGTCGCGACGGTTCCGTGGCTGACGGATGATACGGCGGCTCGCATCAGTGTCGTTGTGACAACCGTCTGGAATCTGGCCGGCTTCTATATGTTGATGGTTTTGGCCGGCCTCACACAGATCAACGAAGAATTATATGATGCCGCCAGAATCGCTGGCGCAAATGCCTGGCAACGATTCTGGTGCATAACATTACCGCTGCTTCGACCTACACTGATACTGATCGTAGTGCTCGCGACCATTCACGCTACCCAAGCCTTTGAAACGATTCTGTTGTTAACTGACGGTGGACCAGCCAATGCGACTCGTCTCGTCGTGCAGAACATGTACGACTCGGCTTTCGTCCGCCTCCATCCAGGATATGGAGCGGCCCAATCGATCATTCTTTTGCCGCTGATTCTTTTCGTTGCCTGGCTGCAGATGCGGCTTTTTAAGGAGGAAAATATCCTTTGAGTCTCGGCGCGCGGAAACTTCAGACTATCCGAATTCTCCACGATCTGGCTGCAATCGTGGTTTGTCTTATTTTTCTCGGACCGGTGCTCTGGGCTATTTACTCCGCGTTCCGGCCATCTCGCGATCTCTTTGTCTTTCCTCCAAACATTTCGTTGACTGGATTCAGTTTACAGAATTTTCGCGCCGTTTTTGCTAGCGGTGATGTGACGCGGTACGCGCTGAATTCTTTATTGGTCGCAGCGACGAGCAGCGTAATAACTATTCTCGCAAGTTCGATGGCTGGATTTGCTCTAGCAAAGTTCAAGTTCCCCGGGCGTAACCTGATCTTTATGACGATCCTCGCGACTCTTCTGATCCCGATCCAGGTTTTGATGGTCCCGGTGTTCCTGGTCCTGAAAACGCTTGGGTGGGTCAATCAATTGATCGGGATCATTGTGCCGCCGGCTGCTACACCGACCGGTACGTTCATGATGCGGCAATTCATCCGCGGTATACCGGACGAAATGATCGAAGCAGCGCGCTTGGACGGCGCATCAAATTGGAAAATCTATCGGCACATCATCCTTCCGCTGTGCGCACCGATGTCGGCAGCGCTCGGTATCGTGACCTTCACCTGGCGCTGGAACGATTACCTCTGGCCATTAATTGTAGTGAACAACCAGGACAAGTTCACCCTGCAATTGGCGCTGGCTAATCTGGTGGGAACGAACACGGTAGAGTGGGGTACTTTGCTTGCCTATGCAATTCTAGTGCTCGTTCCGGTGTTAGTCGCTTTTCTGTTATTCCAGCGGCTGTTCCTGAAAGGTCAGATCGGATCGGCAATCAAAGGATAATATGGCCGATGACGTGGCAGGTCTATCATCGGTAGGGCCGAGCTTCAGCTCGGCCTCGTGGGGCTGCCACGTCCACGAGGTCGCCCAGCACCATTTTTGAAATGCCGACGACGTACGACGTGATCTGAAGCAAAAATCGTGCTGGGCGACCCTACCGACCTTGGGCAAATCGAAGCTTATGCATTGGCAAGAACTTCTCGATGGAACAAATCCACCTAAGCCTGTCTGCAAGCCTGGCGATTTTCGTGTGGCTGCGGTTGGACTCGATCACAATCATATCTACGGAATGTGCCAAGGGCTCGTTGAAGCAGGTGCTTCGGTAGAAATGGTCTTTGATCCCGATCCGGATAAAGTCGCTGCCTTTCGGCAAAAGTTTCCTTCGGCAAAGGTCGCGAAATCCTTGAGCCAAGCACTCGAATCGCCAGAGGTTCAGTTGGTGGCGTGCGCATCGGTTCCCGGTGATCGTGCTCAGGTTGCTGCTCAAGTACTTAGTGCAGGCAAGGATTTCTTTGTCGATAAACCGCCGTTAACGACACTCGCTCAGCTCGGTTCAATCCATAGTGCTGTCGGGAGTTCGAAAAGAAAATTCTTTGTGTATTTCAGCGAGCGGTTACATAGCGAAAGCGCCGGCGCTGCCGGGCTTCTGATTGAGCACGGCGCGATCGGACGTGTCATCCAGGTGTTAGGCCTCGGCCCTCATCGCCTGAATGCTTCGGTTCGGCCGGACTGGTTCTTCCATCGAGATCGTTATGGAGGCATCCTCTGTGATATCGGTAGCCATCAGATCGAACAGTTTCTGTACTTTGCGCGATGCCAGGATGCGAGGATTCTGAATGCTGCAGTAGCCAACTATCACCATCCGGAGACTCCCGAGCTGGAAGACTTTGGTGAAGCCAGCTTGGTCGGTGACAATGGTTCGAGCAACTATTTCCGGGTCGACTGGTTTACTCCGGACGGGCTGTCAACCTGGGGCGACAGTCGAACGATTATTCTCGGCACCGATGGATATATCGAGCTCCGGAAGAATGTTGATATCGCTCGCGACCGAGGCAGCCACGTTTATCTGGTAAATGCAGAAGGCGAATTTCATTTTTCTGCCGCTGACAAAATTGGTTTCCCATTCTTTGGGCAACTCATTCGAGATTGCCTGGACCGCAGCGACAGCGCAATGACTCAAGAACACATATTCAAATCAACCGAGCTCTCTCTCAAAGCTCAGGCGCAAGCGATTCGCCTATGGCCGCGATGATTTCTCCGGGGATATAGGAAACGGTGGACGGTCGACGGAAGACGGTCGACGGAAGACCCGCTTCCGCATCACGATCCGCCCGACCACCATGTGTATCGGCAAGAGTGCAACCATCGCTAACCCTATCCACGCATGCCAATGGCTGATAAAACGGCGGAGATCTTCGTCGCCCGCATAATAGAGCCCGTAGCCGGATAGAATCAGAAAAAGATAAACCGATAAAAGCGTTGCGCCCGAAAGGCGATTCTTTTTGGCTTTCCAACCCTTGCGGATGTGCGTCACGAGATAGCCGAGCAGCACCAAAGCCATCATTGCCGCAGCTCCATGGATCTTTGATAACAATGCCGGAAAGTTGCCAGCGTTGTCGGTCGTTGCTTGAACAATCATCCAGACAATCCCGCTCAGAGACAGAATCCCAAGTACAATGTAAGCCAGGGTGCGGGGAAAGGCTCTAAGCTGCATCGTCGACCTTCGCATGCCAATTTGGAGTACAGAAAATCGCTCCTTTGCGGTCAACCATTAACGCAGCCGCGACAAATCTCTGAAGGACCGGCAAACAGCCGATCGGATTGATCATCACCACTTTGGTCAGCGCGTCGGCAAAGACAGCGCTTGGCGCAATCACAGTCACAGAAAGAGCAGGCGCCGCCAGGGCCCGCGTTCGTGGGTCGACAAACGGTCCTGTCAGAGCCGTCGCGCTGATTCGATCTGCAAAATAGTGCGCGGATGTGGAGATCGCCTGATTTCGAATCGGCAACGCTGCCACCATTTTACCAGGTGCGCTTGGGTCCCTGATTTCGACCGTGAATTGGCGTGGGCCGAACACCTGCAGGTCGCCTCCCGCGTTGATTAATCCTGACTCGATTCCAAACGCCTGCAAAGTTGCGACCGCTTCATCGACTGCGAATCCTTTGGCGATCCCGCCAAGATCAATACGAAGATCCGGACGCCGAAAACGGACGAAACGATCCGGGAAGAGTTCGATATCGGCCGTTACGGGTAGGGTTCGCCCCGCACCAGTTTGGTAACGCACGTCACTACGCACCCCCCTTCTAGGCCAAACTGGTGCTGGGCGACCTGAACCCAGCGCGTATTTCCCTGGCAAAAACCCAGCTTCTTCCAACTCCGGTGCGATCGTAATATCAAAAACTCCTTCTGACGCTTCATGGAACTCCTGCGCGATCTCGAGTACACGAAACGTTTTGTCATCAACCGAGACGGCGTGCTTATCAGCCTCTCTGTTGAGCCGGGAAACAGCGCTACTCGGATCGTGGAAGCTCATGCGTTTTTGAATCACTGAAATCGTCTCGAACGCCCGATCGATGGCAGCATGGCCCAACGTCTCCGATTCAGTATCCACAACGACCTCAACGATTGTCCCCAGCAACGGCCGAGCACGGCAGAGAGTGCGAGTGTGAGTGCGAGTTTCGAAACTACCCTGGAGCTTTTCAACGCCAGTCAGCCTCTCTTTTCTCACACTCACACTCACACTCACACTCATCTCAGCGCTACCTCATACGTTGCCAGCAAACGCCTGACCCCTTCGGTGATGTGCCGGCTGGAAAGTGTTGCGCCGCTGATGTTGCGTATGTCTTGGTCGAGCTTCAGCGGTGCTTGAGCTGTCTTGCCGGCGAATTGCTGGCGCCAGGCCGCATCCCGGACTTGGTATCCATACGTTTCGCGGTAGTCCAGAATCTCGATCTGCTTGACCGAACCATCACCATTCAAGCCTACGGCGTAAGTGATGTATTCGTGTTTGCCAATTACCTCGTCCACCAGGAACCAACCTCCGCCGCCTACTTTCCATGCCTTGATCTCTCGGGATCGAACTCGAACTCCAGAGCGAGACTCAATCGTTCTTTGTTGATCTGCAGTCAGCGTGACATTGGAGGGCGAGCATGTCCGTTGTGGAAAGACTGACTGCTGCGCTTGCTCGATAGTCAGATAAGTATTCGCAACGCCCGGAACCGTCGTGCCAATCAGCGCGACGGAGCCTGTAATAAATGGAATCCAATCATTCATACTCATTCAAAAATTGAAGCCGACCTTTAAGCGAACCTGATGCCGGCAAGCGCGACGCCACCGAAACGATAAGTAGCTTTATTTGGCAGCGAGTCGCGGTCCCCGTTTACGCCCTTATTATAAAAGTAGTGGTTTTCAACCGAGAAACTCGCTTGAAATTGGTCAGTGAACCCGTATTCAATCTCGGTTTCGGCGTCCCAGCCAAGATAAGTTCCTTCAGCCTTCCCGGTCCGTAACGTCAGAAATTGATAGACCTCAGCATGACCGCGAGGAAGTGTTTCCGCGCCTAGAACCCAGCCAAATAGCTGTTCATCGGCTTGCGCACCCAGTGGGATGAAGCCTAGTCCGAGTAAAACGGACAAACCCAGGAGACGCTTCAAAGAATCAATGTTCATTGCGACGTTTACGTAGGCTGAAACGCGCGCTGATGCTGTCGGCAGCTTGCCATTTGTTAGCGCCGAATTGCTAAGAGGAGATCCAGCTCGACGTTGAGCGGTACTACTTGCAGCGCAAACCTCCCGATAATCGACCGAATCTGGCTCTCGAAACCCCTTGCGTTTCGAGACCTTCCTAGCTAAGGGCAATTCAATGGAAAAACATCGCGTCGGTATTGTCGGGTTGGGGTGGCCAGGTGAGCGCCATGCAGAAGCCATCGAGGCGTGTGGCCTAGGCCAGCTCTACGCGATTTGTGATTTGAATGAAGAACGTCGCAAGAATTTTGCAGCGATGTTTCCATCCGAAAAAGCGTTCGGTCAGTACGACGAAATGCTTGCGGATACGCGCGTGGAAGCGGTTGTGGTCAGTCTTCCAAATTCCCTGCATTTTCCAGCAACACTTCAAGCCTTGAAGGCAGGTAAACATGTGTTGTGCGAGAAACCGCCGACTTTGAATGCCGGTCAGATGCGCCAGATTCAGGCGGAGGCGCAAAAGAATGGGTTGACCTATTGTTTCGGCCGGCAAATGCGTTTTTCCGGAGCAATGCAGGCTGCTCGATCCGCAGTAGCAGCTCGACGGCTCGGCGAGATCTATTACGCTCAAACGAAGTGGGTCAGATCTCGCGGAACACCTGGCGGAATTGATGGTTGGTTTACCGATCGGTCACGGGCCGGTGGAGGCGCTCTCATCGATATCGGAGTCCATGCTATCGATTCTGCCTGGTATTTGATGGGTTGCCCCAAACCAAGGACCGTCTCGGCTCAGACCTATCAAAAATTTCCGCAACTGGTCAAAACTCCGGTCTTCGATGTCGAAGACAGCGCTTACGGGATGATTCGTTTTGAAACCGGAGCCTCCTTGCTGTTCGAAGTGGCGTGGGCGGCGAATCTCACTGACGACGTCCCACGTGGCAGAGGAAAACGGGGGTTTCGCGAAGTATTCAGCACGACTGTTTACGGACCAAAAGCGTCGCTTCGGGTAGTCGACATTTCCCAATCCGATCCAACCGAAAATATTCCAGCACTTGCGCTGTTTGAAGATCAGAATGGAGAACCGGCCAAGCAGGAGCTACCGTTCGAGCCCACCGGCTTTGAGCACGACTTCATGCAGCAAATGAAGAATTTCTTGAGAGCGATCCAAGGTGATGAGGCGCCGATCAACAGCTCTATCCAAGCAGTACAGCTGATGGAGATTCTCGACGCAGTATATCAATCGAGCCTGACTGGCCGGGAAGTTAGTTTGGTCTGAGCGCGCGGGCGCCATCGCAGACTTGTGAAAAAACGGCGCCCGTTGGACGGAAACAGGAACACGAGCTATGCTTTCTTGTGAAACGGTTGCTTGCGATTGGTGGTTGTAGTCTTCTTTTGGCTTCCCAATTGTTGGCTGGATTGATCCCATATGTCCGTAACGATCGTGACTTTGTTCGGTCCGGTCTCAAGTCTGGATTTTACGCGATCTCTTCTGATTCGAGCAGATGGTGGAACTGGGGACTTGTACGTGCCCCCGTCGACGAGCCAACGCCTTTTAATCATGGATATGGCACCGATGCGATTGCGATTCCCTTTGATCGGAATGAGCGCGTGGGGTACGCGCCGGTGTATATCTACACCATTCGCCCAGAATCGTTTCAGGAACGGCGTTTAGCTGCCATCGTGCCAGGTGTTACCACTGCGACTGATGTGGCGAGACTGTTCGGTCGACCCGCCATCAAAGCTCAAGTGCGCGGGACGAGCGTCTGGTATTACGAGATCCAGGTGTTCAACCCGTTTCAGGAATATCCCGGCGGAGATACACGGAAGTAAATGATCCGGCAGAGGCGGGAGTACTGGATCGCCGCAATCCTTTTTCTGGTCGTCCTGGTGCTGCGGATTCTCTACGCGGCCCATTATAGGATCGATTCGGACGAGCATCAGCATCTCCACGTCGTTTGGGGTTGGACGAAAGGGATGATCCCGTACCGTGATTATTTCGATAATCACGCTCCGTTGTTTCAGGCGCTCGTGTCCCCTTTCTTTGGTTTGCTGGGGGAACGACCCGATATCATCGTTCCCATGCGCCTCCTGATGATCCTTCCGTTCGGATTGTCGGTTTTCTTGGTTGGCAAGATCGGTGCAATGGCTTTTTCGACGCGGACCGGCCTCTGGGCCGCACTGTTTTCGGCTGCCTGTTTCAGGTTCTTCTTCGTCTCAACCGAGTTCCGTCCAGACGATCTCTGGGCGCTTCTTTGGTTCGCAACGATTCTTGTCGCGATCTCTGGGGACGTGCCCTATCGGCGATGCCTGGTCGTCGGACTGCTCGCGGGGGTGGCTTTTTGCGTTTCGATGAAAACGGTTCTGATGATGTTCGCCTTGGTCGCCGCGAGTGTCATCGTCATTATTCTGCGTTCGATTGATGATCGAGCGGTCCCTTGGCAGCGAATTGCTCGCTGCGTCCTTTTGCTATTCGGTGGGTTGGTGGTTTATCCAGCCTTAACAATACTGTTCTTCCGATGGCATGGCGCTCTGACGCCAATGTACGATTGCGTGATCCTTCACAATCTCGTACCTGACCCTAAGGCGCATCCAATTCATTTAAGCCTGCTGAAGTGCTTAGCCTTTCTCGTCGTGCCGGTCGTCGGTTCCATCGTTGTGTATCGCCGCTCGAATCGTGACCAAAGTTTGATTCGCGCCGTTTGGCTCTTTCTTGTAGCGGCTTGCTACTACATTACGCTCAAGACCCTGTGGCCGTTTGCGACTCCGGAGGATTATCTACCTAGCGATCCGCTCTTCATGATTTTTCTGGCGGCTGCCGTCCTGGCAGTTGGCCGCTTCCTTCGCGAACGCTTGCGAATTCCTGAAATCGTTCTGCCGCTGGTCCTCGCCTGCGCCGGGATTGTTTGGATTGTTCGAAGCCAGTCGCCGTTCAGCGATGCCACTGTCGATAAGATCGGCCAAGTGAAGACGGCGCTGTTGCTGACGCAGCCAGATGAATATGTGATGGACAGTAAGGGCGAAACAATTTTCAGAAAGCGCCCGTTCTATTACGTCCTGGAGGGAATGACCGGTCTCGGGATGAAAGCAGGCCTGATCAAAGACACGATTCCGGAACGGTTAGTCGCAACGGAGACACCGCTGGCGACCGTTCACCGGATGCCGGTTCGCGCCGCAGATTTTATCCGGCAAAACTATTTGCCCATCGCTTTTCGGCTTTCTGTTCTCGGCCAGCTGCTCCAGATGACTGACGAAGATGCGACCTGCGAGATAAGGGTCCCGGCCAGCTACACGATCGTGTCGGAACGCGGACCATTTAACGGAACGCTGAATGGTGTGCCCTTCCCAGGTTCAATGCGTTTGGAGCCCGGGGTCTATCGAATTCACCGCGACGGTGGCTCGGGTGCGCTGGCAATTGTTTGGTCGCGCGCAATCGAAAAAGGATTCAGCCCTTTCGCGCCGCTCAAAGAAGATATTCCTACGGCGCAGGATTAAATGCGGGTTATCGAGGCTCCCGTTTGCGTGCACAACATTTTTCGCGCATCTTCGCGGCTCGGCTTTAAAGCCGCCGCACCATGAACGCATCTGAGATCAGGCAATCATTCCTAGACTTTTTTCGCGAGAAGCAGCACACCATTGTGCCTTCGGCGAGCCTGATGCCGACCGCGCCAAACCTGCTCTTCACCAATGCGGGAATGAATCAGTTCGTTCCCTATTTTCTCGGCCAAGAGAAAGCTCCGTTCACTCCACCTCGAGCAGCCGATACGCAGAAATGTATTCGCGCGGGAGGCAAGCATAACGATCTCGATGATGTTGGTTTCGATACCTATCACCACACCTTGTTCGAGATGTTCGGGAACTGGAGCTTCGGTGATTATTTCAAAAAAGAAGCAATCGCGTGGGCATGGGAGCTCTTAGTTGAACGCTGGAAATTTCCTCCTGGACGCCTCTATGCAACCGTGTATCAACCGGGTGAAGGAGATCCCTCCAGTTTCGATCAAGAAGCTTTCGACCATTGGGCTGCGCAATTCCAGAAAGCCGGGCTGGATCCCAAGAAGCACATCGTCAGTGGGAATAGGAAAGACAATTTTTGGATGATGGGGGACACAGGACCATGCGGTCCCTGCTCAGAAGTGCATGTTGATCTGACGCCTGAAGGAGACTCGGAAGGCAAGCTGGTCAATCAAGGGAGTCCGCTTTGCATCGAGATTTGGAACCTGGTGTTCATCCAGTTCAACGCCAACGCTGATGGCACCTTTTCCCCATTGCCGGCGAAACACGTCGACACCGGAATGGGATTTGAACGAGTAGCCGGTATCATGGCTTGCACTCAGGGATTCGAAGATTTCTCCAGGCCGATCTCTAACTATGACAGCGAGGTTTTTCTTCCGATCTTCCGCAAGATCACGGAACTGAGCGGCAAACAGTATCAAGGTATGTTGCCAAGTTCGCGCGCGCATTTGTCAGAACAGGAAAAGGTCGACGTGGCGTTCCGAGTTGTCGCGGATCATCTGCGCGCGCTTACGTTTGGTATCGCGGATGGAATCATCCCAGGCAATACCGATCGCAATTATGTCTTGAGGAGAATTCTGCGGCGGGCCGTGATGTTTGGACGTTATCTTGGATTCGGTTCAGAGGGCTTCTTAAGCAAACTGGTCCCGATCGTGGTCGAGAATTTCGGGGACGTCTTTCCGGAACTTCGGCAGCAGGAATCAAAGGCGATTCAAGTTTTGGAGAGCGAGGAGGCCCTGTTCAATCGCACGCTCGATCGCGGTTTGCGGTTGTTCGAAGAGGCGCTGCCAAAACAACAGAAAGGTGAGTTTTCCGCCGAGACCGCGTTTAAGTTATATGACACCTACGGATTTCCGGTCGATCTGACGGAGGTACTTGTCCGCGAACGCGGGATGACGCTCGACCTGGCAGCCGTCCAGCGATATCTCGAGGCCCAGCGGGAACGCTCGCGGGCGGCGCGCGAAACAGAGGTCATTAGCGCCGTAGAAGAGACGGTCCCAACCGTGTTCGTCGGTTTTTACCACGACGAAACGAAAGGGAAATTGGTCAGTCTGGTGGAAGATCAACAGCAAGTCCTGGCTGCCGTTGATCGATCACCTTTTTATGCTGAGATGGGTGGTCAGGTTGGCGATACAGGTGCGATCGTATTACCCGATGGCCAATCTGTTCCTGTGTCAGGAATCGTGCGCCAGGGAAGGACTTTTTATCTCAAGCTCGATCGAAATGTTGATGCTGTGCCGCCAGTCGAAGTCGCTTTGAAAGTGAACCAGGCAAGACGGCGGATGATCGAGGCTAACCACACAGCGACGCATCTCCTTCATTGGGCTCTTCACGAGGTCGTTGGGAACGAAGTGCGGCAGAAAGGTTCTTATGTCGGGCCCGACCATTTGCGATTCGATTTTAACAGCCACCCGTTGACTCAGGATCAAGTCCGGCAAATTCAGGAGCTGGTCAATCGGCGCGTTATCTCCAATGATCCGGTAAGCTGGATCGAGGTTCCTTTCGATGAAGTACGGTCGCGCCCAGAGATCATGCAATTCTTTGGAGAAAAATATGGGAACGAAGTTCGGGTTGTACAAATCGGCGGCAATCCAGGACGGTTAGATGGTTACTCGATGGAGCTTTGCGGAGGGACGCATGTATTGCGCACCGGACAGATCGGTTTGTTTAGAATTACCGGCGAAGGCGCTATAGCAGCCGGTGTTCGGCGTATCGAGGCGCTCACGGGGATGACCGCTTTTCGCCAGGTCGAAAATCAACTCGATGAGAAGAACTCGCAGGTTGAGCTCTTAAGCAAAGAACTGGCCGACCTTCGGAAATCGATCGAAAAGCAGAAGGCGCAAACGATTCAACGCGAAGCGGAACAATTCGCGAGCAGACTACCTTTGTCCGATAAAACCATCATCCAAACTTTGGATGGAGCGAACGGCGACTATCTGCAGGCAATTGCGAATGCGGTGAAAACAAAGCGATTTAGTGGTGTGGCAATTTTCTTTGGAAAGACAGCCGACCAGATCCATGTGCTTGCGTATGTGGATTCCTCGTTGACCAAGCAGGTACAGGCCGGTCGGCTAGTGCAGGAGCTGACACAAATTCTCGGTGGAAAAGGCGGCGGGCGACCCGATCTAGCGCGCGGAGTTGGCAAGGATCTGGACAAACTGGACGATGCGGTTTTGCGAGCCAAAGAGTTGCTGGCCAGTGTCCGCTGAGTGGCTCCCCAAAAGGTCGACCTGGAAGGTCAACCCACGGTCAATCCGGAGGATTGGGCAACCCGAAGCTTCCAGCTTCAACGGGTTGAGCTTTCCAGCTCGACGGCCCGTCGCGCTGCCATTCCCAATCGCTGCTCTTCCCTCACCGCTCTATGTACTCATACGGCTCGTAGACCGGTTCCCAGAAATTGGCCTCGAGTTCTTTCTCCAGCGCGGCTTCGTCAACGTGAGCAAGCCCATCTTTGATTGCCTGCAGGGCCACAGCACGTGCTACCTTCCGGCTGACTGAACGGATCGCATTCAACGGCGGAAGCAAGCTCGCGTTCTTGTCCTGGCGCGCAGGCGAAAGCTCGGCTAAAGCCAGCGCCGAAGCTTTTATCATTCCATCGGACACATGCCGAGCGCGGGCCGATAAGATGCCGAGTGCGAGCCCTGGGAAGATATAGGAATTGTTTGTCTGGACGAACGGTACGGGCTTGCCCTGATAGCTGGCCGGCGGGAATGGACTTCCTGTCCCGATCAATGCCCGCCCCTCGGTCGCATCCGCCACCTGTTGCGGAGTCGCCTCACAGCGCGAGTTCGGATTAGAAAGCGGAAAGATTATTGGCCTGTCCACTTTTTTTGCCATCTCGCGCATGGCCTCTTCGGTAAACGTACCGGGCTGGCCCGAGACGCCAATCAAAACGGTAGCACGCACATTCTTGATTACATCAAGCAGCCCAATGTTCTCCGGATTCGAAACCTTCCATTCCGCAAGCTCTGCGCGTTGGCGAGCGAAGAGTCGCTGCTCAGGACGCACTCCTTCGCCACCTTCTACGATGAGTCCGTAGCGATCGATTGCGTAGAAGCGCGCATGAGCGTCCCTTTCGCTCAGACCGGCATCGCGCATCGTTGACCAGATAAGATCAGAGATTCCGATACCTGCACCCCCGAAACCCAAAACGACGATCTGTTGTTCTGGCAATGGCACACCGGTGACATTTATCGCCGACAACAGTGTGCCGGTGGCGACCGCCGCGGTCCCCTGAATATCATCGTTGAAAGTACAGAGCTGGTTTCGGTACCGCTCGAGAAACTTTGCTGCGTTACCCCCGGCGAAGTCCTCCCATTGCAGAAGAACGTTCGGCCATCGACGCTTGACCGCCGAAACAAACATGTCGACAAATTGTTCGTACTCCGGGCCACGTACCCGCTTACTTTGCCAACCGATATAAAGCGGATCGGTGAGTCGCTCCTCATTGTCCGTACCGACATCCAGCAGCATCGGCAGGCACCATTCCGGCCGGATACCTGCGAGAGCGGTATAGAGCGCCATCTTGCCAATCGGGATACCCATTCCACCGGCCCCTTGGTCGCCTAGCCCGAGAATGCGTTCCCCATCGCTGACCACGATACAACGGACATCATCATAGCGTCCGTGCGAGAAAATCTGCTCAATGCGATGCTTGTTCGGATAACTCAGAAAAAGCCCGCGCGGTTTGCGGTAAATCTCACTGAATTCCTGACACGCTTCGCCCACCGTAGGCGTATAAACGATTGGCAAAGTCTCTTCGATGCGATGAGCAATCAGTGAGTAAAAGAGCGTTTCGTTCGTATCCTGCAGATCGCGCATAAATTCGTACTTCTCGAGCGGCGTCGTTAGGCTCGTTAACCCTTTCCACCGTCGCGTTCGCTGGTACTCCAGCGTGCCAATATGAGAAGGCAAGAGACCGTGGAGCGCGAAGGTGTCCCGTTCGCTCTCGGTAAATGCCGTTCCTTTGTTAAGTCGGGAATCATTCAGCAGATGCGGCCCCGTCAGGTTTGTCTTCATCGTGTTCTTCCTTTCTGCATTATTCTACGCCGACACGCCGACACGCCGACACGCCGATACCTCTCCCCAATCAGTGTCGCGGCGTTCCAGCGCGCGTCGTTTCGAAAAGGAGCCAGGTCCGTCGCTCCGACTCGTCGATCCAATTTTCAATGAGGCTGGCTGTAGCGACGTCGTGATGCTCGTCGCAAACATCGTGCGCTTCTCTCAATCGGACAGTCAGCATCTTGTTGTCTTCCCGCAGCTCAGCGATCATATCCAACGGCTCGACGTAACCGGCATCGTTGTCCGATACGCGGGTCATCTTGGCGATCTGGCCGACTGATCGCAGGGTCATGCCTCCGATCTTGCGAACGCGTTCTGCGATTTCATCGGTCATCGCAAAGAGCTGCTCAGCTTGTTCGTCCAGCAACAGGTGGTAGTCACGAAAATGGGGACCACTCATATGCCAGTGGAAGTTTTTCGTTTTGATATAAAGTGCAAAAACATCGGCCAGGATCGCATTCATCGCTCCCTCTATGTCCTTGGTAGCGGCAGGCGACAAATCAGTGGGAGTGACCAGGGGCGCTTCAAGCTTTCGGAGCAAGAGACGAGACTGTTTCGCTTTCATAGCGTCATGAATAACCCGGACCTACTCCAGCAGCGAGAACGAATCTTTCGCCAGCCTCTGACTTGTTGCACTAGAAGCTAGCTAGACTTGTGCCATGCCACCGGGCGGTGGTTTTCTTGCAATTCCTGTGGACCGGACAAAACGTAGCGAATGACGACCAACCGCCAAAATCCCTATCTACAGGATGAGCTCGAAGACAAGGCAGCCGTTTTGAAACCGGGCGAAGAGAAGGTTCTGACGACGAGAGGGACAAGGATTACCTTAAAAGTAACCAGCAAGCTTTCCAACGACCAACTTGGTATTTACGAAATCGAGCTCGAGCCGCATACCGTTGGCGCCCAATTGCATTTTCATCGATTCATGGATGAGACGTTCATCGTTAATAAGGGAACGTTGACGGTGAAGCATGGATCCAGTGAGGTCGAAGCTGAACCGGGTTCGATTATCTACGTTCCACGCTTCACACCACATGGATTTGCTAACAATACCGACCAGCCGGTGGTCATTACGTTGATATTTAATCCTGCTCAAAAACGAGAGGGATTCGTTCGCGGACTAATCGGCATTTTAGGGAAAGATCCGATCGACCCGGAAGATTATCTTACGCTGTACAATAAGTACGACAGCCATCCGGTGGATCCCAGCAACTTTCTTCCTAGATAAAGATAGCGGGCGCGCCGCCGGTGAATCCGTGAGAGGATAGGTGCCCATGAACGGACTTCCGGCAAGCGCGAGTGACGGACATCCCTCGCGTCGTTCCCTGCGGCAATGGGAATGGTCAGCCGACGAAATTAGGCGAGTCGGGTATGGCGTCGTCGATATGATTGCGGCGCACCTGACGACCTTGCGGCAGAAAGCTGTGTTTCAGCCGTTTCCGCCCGAGCTGGCTGAAAAGTATCTAAACTCTGAGCCACCGGAATCAGGGCAGGAGGTGGACGATCTATTGGCTGCATTCGCCCGCGAGATCCAACCTTACCCATTCGGAAACGGACATCCCTGTTTTTGGGGCTGGGTGAATCCTCCTCCAACGACTGTGGGGATCTTTGCTGACGCGCTGGCTGCAGCGATGAACCCGAGCTGTGCCGGAGGGAATCATGCCGCGATTTACATAGAACGTGAGGTTACTAACTGGTTCAGGCAGATCATCGGGTTTCCACCGGAAGCAATGGGTCTGCTGGTTAGTGGCGGCTCGGTTGCAGCGCTGACCGGTCTTGCAGTCGCGCGGCATGTGCACTGCGGTTACGACGTTCGGACAAAAGGACTCCAAGGGTCCCCCACGCGCCTGAGATTCTATCGCACCGCTGAAGGACATGGCTGCCACCAGAAAGCGATCGAGCTTCTCGGAATTGGCAGCGAGAACCTTTGCATCGTTGAACACGATCGCTCACTTCGAATGATTCCAGCGGCTCTCGACGCGGCAATTCGTGAGGATTTGCGTCGTGGGTTTAAACCAGTCGCCACAATCGCCAGTGCCGGCACGGTCAACACCGGTGTAATTGATCCACTGGACGAAATTGCGGATGTCTGCGCCGAGCATCGCGTTTGGCTTCACGTCGATGGGGCCTACGGAGCGCCAGCAATCTTGACTGCCCAGTACGCGAAAGAACTGTCGGCTCTTGCTCGAGCGGACAGTTTAGCTTTGGATCCGCACAAATGGCTCTATGTGCCGGTTGAGGCCGGGCTGGTGCTCGTGCGCAACGCTCAGCATATGCGCGCAACGTTCAGTCTGGTGCCGCCCTATCTCCAAACAGACGGCAATGTCGCAGGTGTCGGCGGCCTACCCTGGTTCAGCGAATATGGTTACCAACAAACTCGAGGGTTTCGCGCGCTAAAGGTCTGGATGGCGCTGCGATATCATGGTCTCGATGGATACAAGAATCTCTTGGAGCATGACATCATGCTGGCAAAGCGCCTCTTTGAAGCTCTGCGTGCAGCGGGCGATTTTGATGTTTTCGAACCACAGAGCTTGAGCATTGTTTGTTTCCGCTACGCCCCGCCTCAATTAAAGCGTGATCGGAGCGCGATGGACGCGGCTAACCGCGTTATCCTGGAAAAAACTCAGCTGGGCGGGCGCATTTTCCTCTCGAGCACGACGCTCGAAGGAGCGTTCTGGCTGCGAGCCTGCATTGTGAATCCGGGCTCCACGATTCAGGATGTCGACATCATTCTCGACGTGATCCGCGGCGCCGCGGCCTGATCAACGATTCTCGAAATTAGTTCCTCCTCGCCAACGCTCAGGCGACTGGTTACAGCTTGGTCAGCTAGATGACATGAACGAGTACGTTCTCTATACGTTTGCCCAAGTGGCGACTACGCTTGCCGGGTTCTCAGGTCTTGTAGTGGTCTTTCGCCTGCGCGGAACACAGGCGTGGACTGCCACCGAACTGCACTTTCTGGTTTCTGCTGGGCGATAGTTTTCTCGTGCTGTTTTTCTCGCTGCTGCCAGTGCCATTGTCGCTTGCCAACTGGTCCCAGGACGCTGTCTGGGGACTCTGCAACGCGTGTTACTGGGTTCCTGGTTTATCGTAGCTGATTTGTTGGCATTTCTCGGTGCCCACCGGGATCGCGCATCACGTCAAGCGACCACGGTCCCAATCATTACTCCGTTGCTCTATTCCATCAGCGTGATTGCCCTCACCATGGGCGTCGCGCTCTGGCTAAGCGCGTTTGATTTTATTGTGCGCCGTGGCCAGGCAGTGTTCGTGCTCGGCTTACTGATGCTGCTGGTGTTTGCCGCCTTGGAGTTTCTGTTTTTTATCGGGCTGATGTCGCAGCAAGGCCGGGACCAGTGATTGCCTTGGGGGTATGCGCGATAGAGGGTTCGAACCTCTGACCCCTACCGTGTCAACGTGGCCAGAGTCCTCCCGAAAAACCTTTTTCCCTCGTGAGCGACTCCATATGAAGCCATGCAAACCCATGAAAAATCACGAAGTGTGACAGGAAAATGTGACAAAAATAATTTCCGGTAGGGTACGCTGAACCGGCCGTCTCAGCTTCTTAAAGTGTGACATCAGTAGAGCAGCGCTGCGCTCTGATGCATTTTGGTAGGGTATTTCGCGCATTGTCAAAATTTGCATCTTGCCCTCCGGACAAATGCTCCGCACAGGGAGCCGACCAATCATCGCTGCCATATGACCATGCCTGAGTGCTCAAAGGAAGAGTCAAAGGAATAGCAAAATGACTGCAGAGAGCAAACGCTCTTGTCTCATCATGTTTGCCGATAGCGGGAATGCTGTAACTTAGAACGTCGCCTCGAATTCCGCCAGCAACAGAATCTCAGTAAGGTGGGTAAAATTGCTCGCCGGA
>Ga0070706_100002885_pt1 | contig 17129 bp, 11 predicted proteins | sample KBSK5501metaG_FD_65476 | JGI IMG/M metagenome (GOLD analysis project Ga0070706, IMG submission 65476) | Corn, switchgrass and miscanthus rhizosphere microbial communities from Kellogg Biological Station, Michigan, USA - KBS K5-50-1 metaG | ecosystem: Host-associated > Plants > Roots >... | reverse complement strand
CCGCTCGCCACCTTGGCAGTCTGGATGTGGGAATGGCGCGTGCTGGGCGGCTCGGCGGACGCGGCGCCGTTCGCCGTCGCGATCCTGCTGTTCCTGTTGTCATACCTCGGCATCGCGATCAGCCTCTGGCCGATGGTGGTCCCCTATCGCTTCACGCTCTGGGAGGCCGCTTCTTCGCCGAGCACGCAAGCCTTCCTACTAGTAGGCACGCTCTTTCTGCTCCCGGTGATCCTCATGTACACGGGCTGGTCCTATTGGGTTTTCCGCGGAAAAGTGCGTCGGGACATTGGCTACCACTGAGATTGATTGTGTCAGCGGAAGATGAAAGAGGCGCATCTAGAACTGTCAAGTGAGCCATAACACAACAAGGAGGGAGGAGATGGACACGACGAGACGGGATGTTCTGAAACTGGGCATTGCGGTAGCCGGTATGACGGCGGGGTTGATGGCGCAATCCTCTGCGGAAGGCCTTACGGCACCGCCAACTCCGACTTCAACCCGTAAAGGTGACATGCTGTATCGAACGCTTGGGAGCACTGGTGAGCAGGTGTCGGTGATCGGTCTCGGTGGTTACCATATCGGACACCCGAGTGACGAGCAGGAAGCCATTCGGCTCATTCGCGCCGCGATTGATCGTGGCATCACGTTCATGGACAACTCCTGGGACTACCATGGCGGCGGCAGCGAAATTCGTATGGGCAAGGCGTTAGGCGACGGCCACCGGGAAAAAGTCTTTCTGATGACCAAGATCGACGGTCGCACGAGGCAGCAGGCAGCCAAACAGATCGAGGACTCCCTCATGCGCTTGCAGACCGACCATATCGATCTGCTGCAACATCACGAGGTGATCAGGATGGAGGACGCTGATCGGATCTTTGCCGACGGTGGCGCGCAGGAAGCAGTGCTCCAGGCCAAAAAGGCGGGCAAGATTCGCTACATCGGATTCACCGGGCACAAGGACCCAGTCGTTCATCTTCGGATGTTGGAGGTCGCCGCCAAACATCACTTTCGATTCGACAGCGTGCAGCTGCCGCTCAATGTGATGGATGCACATTTCCGCAGCTTTCAGCACCAGGTGCTACCCGTCCTGCTCAAGGATCACACCGGCGTGCTCGGCATGAAATCGATGGCGGACAAACACATTCTTGATAGCGGTGTGGTCACGCCAGTGGAGTGCCTCCACTATGCCATGACATTGCCAACGTCGGTCGTGATCACCGGTATCGAGAGCATGAAGATTCTGGATCAGGCGCTTGACGCTGTGCGGACATTCGAGCCGATGACGGCCTCACAAATGGCGGCCCTTCTCAACCGCACAGCCATAGCAGCGGCCAATGGGCGGTACGAGCCGTTCAAGACAACCGAAAAATTCGACAGTACCGCCCGCAACCCGCAATGGCTGGGCTGACTCTACCGCGGAACAGTTTTGCTGCATCCTTCGGCATGATCGGGCAGAACGTGACGAAGGATCACGCGGAGACAGGACAACCGCGTGACACCCAAGGGGAATAACCATGGCTACAGACAGTCTCTGTCCCCGGTGACGCGGAACAGATGGCCAAGATGTGATGTAGCGACATGCCGGACATGATCCTCGGTTCCATCCTTCCCGTGTTCTTCGTAATTGCGCTCGGTTACTTTGCTGGCTGAAGCACGAGCGCGATAGGTCCTTGTCCAGGCCGACCCTCCCAGTCCCAGTTCATTTTCGCGAAATTTCACAAAGTCACGAAGACTCGTGAGTGGATGATTAATAATCACAAGCGTTTTCAATGGTATGTGATTGGCGCTCGCCTTGCAATCTGTGAGGAACGAGAGCCGCCTGAAACAAGGCCAACGACGACAGAAAGGACTCAGAGGGCCGTGTGATGATGTGGTTAGTTCGCATAGCGCTCCGCTTTCGCTACACGTTCGTCATCATGGCGATTCTGATTACGCTGCTCGGCATCGTGACGATCTTCGGGATGTCCACCGACATCCTGCCTGAGATTGATCTTCCTGTCGTGAGCGTGATCTGGCAATACGACGGTATGGCCGCCGAGGAAATAGAACGGCGCGTCGTCACGTATAGCGAGCGTGCGATGACCACGACGGTTAACGACATCGAGCATATGGAATCGCAGTCCATGTTTGGGGTCGGCGTGATCAAAGTCTTCTTTCATCCTCACACGAACATTGCGGCGGCTGTCGCGCAAGTCACCTCCATCGCGCAAACCATCCTGCGCGTGTTGCCGCCCGGTATTCAGCCGCCGTTGATCGTGCAGTACAGCGCAAGCAATGTGCCGATCGTGCAGATCGCCGCCAGCAGCTCGACGCTCACCGAAGCGCAACTCTACGATTACGGCCTCAATTTTATCCGCACGCAACTGGCCACTGTCCAAGGGGCTCAAGTGCCGTTGCCCTACGGCGGCAAGCCCAGGCAGATCATGGTAGATCTCGACCAACAGGCGTTGCTAGCCAAAGGGTTGTCCGCGTCCGATGTGACAAACGCCGTGAATGCGCAGAACCTGATCCTGCCGTCCGGCAGCGCGAAGATGGGCACGCGGGAATACAGCGTGCGGCTGAACAGCAGTCCCGAAGCTGTGTCGGTCATCAACGACTTTCCGATCCGGCAGATCAACGGCGCCATGATCTATATCCGTGACGTCGCGCAGGTACGTGATGGTTCTGCGGTACAGATCAACGTGGTCAGGCAGGATGGTCGGCGTTCCTCGCTCATGACGGTCCTGAAGAGCGCCGGCGCGTCGACCCTCGATATCGTGCGGCGGGTACGGGAGGTGTTGCCGCGCATTCAGGCGACGCTGCCGCCGGAACTCAATCTGCGGTTCCTGTTCGATCAGTCCGTCTTTGTTCGGGCAGCCGTGCAGAATGTCCTTCACGAGGGTGTCATTGCCGCCGGACTGACCGGGCTGATGATTCTGCTCTTCCTCGGGAGCTGGCGAAGCACCTTGGTGGTGGCGTTGTCCATTCCCTTGTCCATTCTGACCTCGGTCATCGTGCTAAACGCCCTGGGACAGACGCTGAATCTCATGACGTTGGGGGGGCTGGCATTGGCGGTGGGCATCCTCGTGGACGACGCCACCGTGGAAGTGGAGAATATCCATCGCAATCTGGGGCAGCAAAAGGCAATGGATCAGGCGATCCTGGATGGGGCCCAGCAAATCGCCACGCCGACCTTCGTGTCCACGCTCAGCATCTGCATCGTCTTCGTGCCCATCTTCTTTTTAACCGGCATTGCACACTATCTCTTCACCCCGCTGGCCATGGCGGTCGTGTTCGCCATGTTGGCCTCGTATCTCCTCACACGGACCTTGGTTCCCACGATGGTGAAATATCTCCTGAAAGACGAGGCGCACATCTATTCTCAGCCCCATGACGAGCAGACCCCTCCCGTCGATACGCTTCTCTGGAGGATACACTGGCGTTTCGATCAGGCCTTCGAACGGTTCCGCGCGGCGTATCAGCAGCTTCTGGCCCGTGGGGTACAGCTGCAGGCGAAGGTATTTGTGCGGACGGTGGCGCTGAGCCTGCTGTGCCTCGTCCTGTTACCCTTCATCGGGCGGGATTTCTTCCCGCAAGTGGACGCCGGCGAGTTTCGGCTGCACGTGCGCGCTCCGGCCGGCACACGTCTGGAGGAAACCGAGCGCCGGTTCGGGCAGGTGGAGGACGTGATCCGCCGCGTCATTCCAGCGAAGGAGGTGGATACCATTCTCGACAATATCGGACTGCCGGTCAGTGGAGTGAACCTGGCCTTCAGCGATTCCTCGACGATCGGAGCCGCGGACGGCGAGATCCTCGTCTCTCTGAACAAGCAGCAGCATCGGCCAACCTGGGACTACGTGAAAGAGTTGCGGCGCGAGCTGCATATGGAGTTCCCGGATCTGACGTTCTTCTTCCAGGCCTCCGACATCGTCACGCAGATCCTGAACTTCGGCTTGCCGGCGCCGATCGATATTCAGGTCGTCGGGCGGGACTCGAACAACTATAAGGTTGCCCAGCAGATCGACGCACGCGTCTCCCAGATCCCTGGCGTCGTCGATGCCCATGTGCATCAAGTGGTCGACACCCCGGAATTGCGCGTGAACGTTGACCGCACGCGCGCCGACCAAATCGGGCTGACCCAACAGGATGTGGCCAACACCGTCCTATATTCATTGAGCTCAAGCGGACAGGCCGCTCGGAACTATTGGCTGAACCAGCAGAATGGGGTGACCTATCTCCTCGCGGTGCAGACGCCGCAGAATCAGATCGACTCGGTGGACGCGTTGCAGAGCACCCCCGTGGTCGTGAACGGGCAGTCGGCACCACAATTACTGAGCAACCTGGCGACGATCCATCGCGGGACGACCAGTACCGTCGTCAATCACTACAATGTCCAGCCGGTGTTCGACGTGTTTCTGAATGTCCAAGGCCGGAGTCTGGGCGCGGTTGCTCGGGAGGTGGACCAGGTGGTTGCCGATGTGAAGAAGGATCTCCCCCGTGGAACGTTCATCACGATGCGGGGGCAGGTCCAGAGCATGCGGTCCTCGTTCTGGGGGCTGGGGCTCGGGCTCCTCTTCGCACTCGTGCTGGTGTATCTCCTGATGGTAGTCAATTTTCAGTCCTGGACCGACCCGCTCATCATTATCATGGCACTGCCGGGCGCAATGTTCGGTGTCCTCTGGGCGCTGTTCGTGACGCAGACGACCTTCAACGTGCCCTCTCTGATGGGGACCATTATGGTGATGGGGCTCGCCACAGCCAATAGTATCTTGGTCGTGACCTTTGCCAATGATCTTCTGAAGGAAGGCAAGGATGCACACACCGCTGCGCTCGAAGCCGGATTCACTCGCCTGCGCCCGGTGATGATGACAGCCTTTGCCATGATCATCGGGATGACACCGATGGCGTTCGGTCTTGGAGAGGGAGGAGAGCAGAACGCGCCATTGGGGCGGGCGGTTATCGGCGGACTGATAGGCGGGACGTTCACGACCCTCTTCTTTGTCCCGGTGGTCTACAGCTTGTTGCGTCGCCAGCAGCCGCAGGAGCGCTCTGATGAAAAGCTTGCGTGAATCGCCGGATCGGTTCACGCCTGGTCCCGTCACTGACCCAGCGTATGGAGACCAGCTGAGAGAAGATCTCCCTTCTGTCGCGGACCCTCCGGCTGCTCCGCCCCCAACCAGTGCGCGACAACGGTGGCGGCTGGTCGTGGTCCTGGTGATCGTGTTGCTTGCGTTGCTCCTGGCCGGTATCGTCCCGCGATTAAAAGAGCAAGCCGCGTTGAAGGCGGAGGCGAACGCCGTGAAAACCAGCCTCCCGAAGGTCCCTGTGGTGCTGGTCCGGCGAGCGCCGGAAGTGACGAATCTCGTCCTCCCCGGAACCACACGGGGCTATCAGGAGACGGCGATTTATCCGCGTACGAATGGGTATGTCAAGCGCTACCTCGTGGAAATTGGCCAGCCCGTGATGGCTGGGCAGTTGCTGGCTGAGATCGAGACGCCTGATGTGGACAAGCAGAAGGGGCAAGCCGTCGGTACCTTGTCCCAATCGCAGGCGAATCTCGGGCAGGCTCGGGCGAATTTGGAATTGGCAAGAGTCAGCACGGAGCGCTGGCAAAGGCTGTTGCAGCGCAACGCGGTTTCCAAGCAAGAAGCGGACACCTATCGGCTGCAGTTCGAGGCGAGGCAAGCGGATGTCGTGGCGGCGGAAGCCACGATCAAGGCTAATGAAGAAAATGTGCGGCGCTTGAGGTACCTGCAGTCGTTCCAGAAGATTACAGCCCCCTTTGACGGTATCGTCACCGCGCGCAATGTGGATGTAGGCGCTCTGGTCACGGATGGGACCGGCGCGGAGAGCCAAGGCACCGTGTTTTCAAGCCGGGAACTCTTCAGAGTCGCGCAGACGCACATCCTTCGCATTTACGCGAACGTGCCACAGACGTTTGTGGCATCCATCCAGGTCGGTCACACAGCCGAGGTAATCGTGCGAGACCTTCCCCAACGCACCTTCTTGGGGACAGTGGTCCGGACGGCCGGCGCGGTTGACCCTGCCTCCCGGACGCTTCTGGCCGAAGTAGACGTGGCAAATCCGGATCATGTCCTGTTGCCGGGGATGTACGCCGAAGTGAAGTTCGACATGGTGCGGGCGACACCGCCGTTCTTAATCCCCACATCCGCGCTCATTGTTCGGCCGGCCGGTCAATATGTAGCCGTTGTGGACCAGGACTCCATCATCCGATTCCGGATGGTTGGGTTGGGCAGGGATTACGGCAGGGAAATCGAAATTGTCGCGGGCTTGGAAGACAATGAAACGGTCGTATCAAATCCGACTGATGACGTGCGCGAAGGCGCGAAGATCGAACCAGTCTTCCCCAAGCCGCCTGTGGGGACACTGCCGACGCAGCAACCAGATTCAACGAAGCCGGGCGAATCGAAGAAGGGGGCGACTTGATGCTGCCTCTTCTGAAGAAGTTCTTGGTGCTGGCCGTTCCGGTCTTCCTGCCCGTCGCCGGCTGCGCCATGGGACCAGACTACACACGTCCCGCTGTCCCACTGTCGGATTCCTTCCGCATGGCACAGCCGGCTTCGGATTCTTCGTCCATCGCCAACGTACCCTGGTGGGAGCTGCTGCATGACCGGGAGCTTCAGAGGTTGGTCCGAATTGCCTTGGAGGAGAATAAGGACCTCAAGCGGGCTGTCGCGGCTGTCGAGGAATATGAGGCCCGGGCAATGGTGGCGCGCCTGGACTTCGCCCCGCAACTCGGCCTGGCTGGAAACTTGCCCATCGCCAGAATCGGCGGAGTGAGATTCCCAGGGTTCCCGAGCCAATTCGCCCATTATGGCGAAGGAACCTTGTCCTGGGAGTTGGATATCTGGGGCCGGATCCGCCGCGCCAACGAGGCGGCGCTCGACGATCTACTGGCCCAAGAAATGAACCGACGGGCCGTGATCCTGCAACTGGTGAGCGGCGTCGCTCAATCCTATTTCGATCTTCTGCAGTTGGATATGCAATTGGAGATTGCGAAGCGCACGCTCAAGTCTTGGCAGGAGTCAGTGGACATCGCTCATGCCCGGCTTGAGGAAGGGGTGATTACCCAACTGGACGCCGACCAGTTTGAGGCACAACGCGCCAACGCCGCCGCGCGCACAGCGGATTTGGAGCGCCAGATGATCCAGAAGGAGAACGCGCTCAGTGTCCTGTTGGGGCGAAATCCGGTTGCCGTCCCCCGGGGCCGCTCGCTCCTCGATCAGGCGCTGCCCTCGGAGGTGCCTGCGGGCCTGCCTTCGGAGCTGCTTCAGCGCCGACCGGACATCGTGCAGGTCGAGCAACAACTCGCGGCGGCGACAGCCAGGATCGGGGCCGCCAAGGCCGAGCGCTTTCCTAAAATTACCTTGACCGGCATTCTCGGTGTGGCGAGTCCGCAACTCTCGCGTATAGTGAACCCGGGACAATTTGCCGAGTTGGGCCCGGCCTTGGCCGGCCCGCTGTTCAATGCGCAAATCCTGGGCTTCCAGCAGAGAGCCGTCGAAGCCCAGGCTCGGCAGGTGCTGGCTCAGTATGAGCAGACGATCTTGGTGGCGTTCCGGGAGGTCGAGGATGCCCTGGTGGCGGTGCGCAAGACCCGCGAGCAGACGCTGGCCCAAGAAGAACAAGTCACCGCTTTGCACTCGGCCTTGGAGCTGGCCAATCTTCGATACCAGGGTGGCGTCGCCAATTATCTGGATGTGCTGATCGCCCAACAAGGCCTTTTCGATGCGGAACTCTCGCTCACGGCCACTCGCCGATTGCATCTGGTGTCCATCGTTCAACTGTACAGAGCGCTCGGCGGGGGATGGGTACCGGACGGACTGGCTCAGGCATCCCCTGATCCAGTCCCTGTGCGGTCGGACATGCTCGCTGCACAGTGAGCCAACGAGCACTCCCCGAGGAGAAAGGAGCGGGTTCGACACAATCGATGTTGAGGATTCAGAAATCGGCGAACGCAAACAGTGTGGTCTTCACCCTCAGTGGTCAGATAAGGGTTACAGATCTGGCAGAGTTGCAACAAGTTTTTGCACGCGAAGGACAAGAGCACTGCGTCGTTCTGGATTTGAAAGAAGTCAGGCTCGTGGATCGAGATGCAGTGAGGTTTCTGGCAGATTGCGAAGCGGAGGGGACCACGCTTCAGAACTGCCGGGTCTATATCCGCGAGTGGATGAGGAGAGAGACCGAAGGTATTCGATGATCACATGATCATGGGATTGCGGGGCTCAGCGTTTTCGTAAGGGGACCAGATCGGGGTAGTGAGGGATCACACGCGGGCCCGGATCACTCGTGGAGGTCCGGAGCGGGACACATACAAATCTCTGTGATGTGAGCGTGACACCAGCGTGACAGAAAGAATAGATTATGCAGAATTGCTGAGAATTAATGGAATTGGGGACCGGGATTTCTCCATGCGGAACAATTGGAAACTATAGGTAAAAGTGGGAAGACCGCCCAATTAAGCTTTATAACCGATTTGGGAAATTTCTTCTAACTATCCCTCTCAAGGCTTAAACACGGGTTCAAATCCCGTTGGGACCACCATATTGTTATGCTTCAGGTTTTTGCCTCCGGGTTTAAGGAACATGCAGATGTTCCTTAAACCGCTTTCTGTTCCGTGAGTGGCATGCTCAGCAATCGATTCGCGCGTGCTTCGTAAAATTCCACCGTGTGTTTCAGCTGCGGTGGCCGAATCCGCGCATAGCATTGCGTTGTCTCGATGCGCGTATGGCCTAACAACGCGCGGACTTCCTCAAGATCATGATGCTGCTCGTAGACCTCCATCGCAACCCCGTGCCGCAGATCATGCGGTTTCAGCATCGGTGCCCCGATGATCCGGCCGTAGACTTTACAGAGCCGCCAGATGTTTTTCCCCGTCATCGGTTGACGTACCTTGCCGATCCCGCGCCGTCCCCAGCTCGACCAGAATAACGGCGTGTCCGCCTCAATAGCTGCGCCCTGAGGACTCACGACTTGCTCGACGTATCCCCAGAGGAACTGCATGACGGCGGCCGGTAACGGAATGTCGCGCGTCCGTCCGCCTTTCACCAGGACCCCGCGCAAGCCCCACGTCGCATCGAGATGCCGCACCTGTAAGGTCGCGACGGATTCCCGCCGCATGCCCGAGTATCGCAAGATGAGGAAGAGCGCTAGATCGCGCGGACGCTGTCGCTGTTGTGCTGCCTCAATGAGCGCATCCATCAAGGCGCCACTGGGCACCTGCCGCGGTGGCTCTGACCGATGCGGAGGCCGATCCATCTTCGCCACGGGGTTGGTCGTGAGGATCGCCCGCTTGACCAGCCAGGTACATAAACTGGAGAGCGTGGCCTGTCTTGTCCGCATCGTACTGAGAGCCAGGTCATTTGCCGCCATGTCATCCATCCACTGTTGCAGGGTCTCTCCCGTCAGATCCGTCACTCGCGCCTGCCGACCCACTCGCTGCCGTACGAACCGAAGAAATCGCTCGAGCACCCACTGCGTGGCCGCCACCCCTCCTTTTACCCGGCCTCGCTGTTTGAATTGATACAAACAGAACTGCTGCACTAATTCCCCTAACGGTTGCGTCATGGTACGGCCTTTCTGGCCCCGACCACGACCATGAATTCGCCGAGCGGAATTATGCGGGGGCACGACCCAGGCGTCAAGCCGTGACTGGCCTGGGCGTGGCGCCTCCAAGGGCACGAGCCCCAAAGGGTCGTGGCTTGGCCGCGATCGGTCAATGAGGGAAGGAAGGCCGCACTGACCTGGCTCGTCGATGAGGAGCCCTTGGACCTCCGGCGCCTGATACGCGCACTCGGCGCCCCCATCCTGTCCGTTTGGGAGGTCCTGGCTTGGCCTGTTCGAGGAACTGGTAGTCACTGGCTCTCTCACTGAGGTGGTGTGTTCGTCCGTTGCGCGAGCCATTGCTTCACGTCCACCGAGTGCACGCCGCTGGTGATCAGTTCGCATGCCACCTCCAGGATCTGCGTCACCTCCGGAGCCTGATCGGTGAGCCCCGCCTGGTGCAGTCGTGCGAGCAGGCTGACGGCGGCCTCAAAGTTGTCGAACTCAAGCTGATGCTCCTGCAAATATGCCAGGAGTGCGAGGGTCAATTTGACGGACTTCACTGAGATCTGTCGTATGTTGCAATCTTTACTGAGCGCCATGATCGAGTGAAGATCCGTCAGATTGAACCCCGGAGAGTGCGTGGCGCTGTGATAGAAGTCGGTCATCAGATCCGCCGCGTGGGTGAAGGTGATGTGTTCTTCGGCAGCCATTAAAATCAACCGCGCGCGCGTTTCTTCAGAAAGGCAATATGAGGCACTGTCCGATGTGTGATTCGTCATGAAGGGCCTCCTAATAAGTATGTGATCGTCTCCGTCCTCCGTGTCGGGAGTGGACGGGGGTGGAGTGGGTGCGGGCCTGACGGGAGAGGGCCGGGGACCCAGGAGCGAAAATTCACTCACCGTCGTTACCCAGTCGGTACGGGCCCAGCCGAGGGTCTCGATCATCAAGCCGAAGTCGTACATCGTCTGCTGGATGGCGCGTTCGTCATCATCAATGAACCCGCGCATGCCCGCAGCCAGGCTCAGCAGCATCTCGGTATCGATCCGATCGTGCATCTCTGGGCGAACCACCTCACGCACGACCCGCACCACGGCAGCACGATGTTCTTGGAGATCGGTTCGGAGCACGGGCAGTGTGAGGGGGCCGTGCTGCAGGGCGGCCGCCACCGCACGATGGCCGATCAGTGACAGGTCCGGCATGACGACCGCATCGAAATTACACACGATTATTCGTCGCAGCTGCGCCGGATTCAGTCTCGTTTGCTGCTCCAACGTCGCTTTCGCCCTCGGGTTCATCGTCAAGAAGGTCACGCAGTGGAGCTCAACGATGCCGTTCTCATACGGCACCGTGCGTCGACCGCTCAGGAACGGCCCCACGGCGGCCCGCAATGCGTCGCTGGCTTGCAGAAAGTCATCAAAGACAGCGAGCGGGCTCGACAGCACGTTGCGTTGCGAGAGCAGATGCCCATCGCTGGTCCGCCGGACAAAGACGGATCGGCCGGCTTCCGATTCGAGAGTGAGTAGATTCGTGCTTGGATCGACACCGAGTGTGGCGCAGGCCATGAGCCCCAAGGTCGTCTTCCAGCGGAGCGTGCCGCCCATCGCGATGAAGGCGCAGAGATGATCCGCATGGAGGCCGGCGTGACGGACCACCGCGGCGCATAGGAGCAACTCGAGCAATGCCTTATGGTGGGGAGTCGGGATGTGGGCAAAGGGTGGGTACAGATGATCGAAGAGGTCCCACTCGATATGGGTTAGCTCTTCAGCCAACCAACGCTGCCCGACGGCGGTGATGTGATAGCGGCGTCCGAATCGTTTGAGGGCACCGGATTTGACTAGCTTGCCAATGTTTCGGTAGAGGGTGCCTCTGGCGATGTCGCGCAAGAGTCCAGACACTTCGGTCGGGCCGTGAGCGCAATAGGAAAGAATCAGACGAACAATGCGCCGTCTTCGAAAGGGACCCGGTCCTCCCTTGCGCCGCGGCTTGGCCTGCCTCAGAGGAGCATATTGGGAAGGCACCGGGAGGGAAGGGGCGCGGAGAGGATCTGGGCTCGCGGTGGGACGATGCTCTGAAGAGACCGTCTGTGGGATCGTATTCGAGGCCGTGGATGGATCTTCATCAGACATGTTCTGTTCAGTGTCACTCTGAGATCCTCGATTTGGTGTTGAGTCTGGCCTCATGATGGTTCTCCTTTGCGCAACGGCAAGCCCCCATATTCCGATGTCAATAACCGCCAACCTGTTCTGTAACAGCCACATGCTTAAGCAGATCGTGCAGAGTCATAAAATCATGCTCACAGTAGCGGAGTATTGTGGGATCGATGTTTTGGATTCGGTCTAACGCATCGTCCATCCCTTTCTCGAAAACAAGACTCGCGGTGGATAGCCCTTGTGTCCCCTGATTCTCAATGCTATGTTTTGAAACCGGTCGGATCTTTAGTCAGATTTCAGCCCAAACGTGTGATTGCTGGTCTTCTACCCAAGGAAAGTAACGGTTAAGGAAACTTCCATGACAAAACGAGAACTTGTCGTAAAGTCGCATGTCCGTCATGAAGAGTTTGTCCGTGAACTGCAGGAAATTTTTACCCTGTGGATGACGTATGGTCTGTTCAAGGCGTGTGCGCTCGACCCGACGACAAACGAAGGATCTCAAGATCCTCAGACAAGGTTGGAAAAAGTCCGTGCAGCAGTGGGGCTCCTGAAAGAACTAGTAGATCGCTTGGAGGCGTTGCTGGATAGATGGCCGAATGCAGTCTGGTGTTTCTTCCCCGAGACAGGCCATGCAGGGCGGATCCGTTTATGGCGAGAGTTTTATACTGAAGTTTATCCTGTCTGGTTCCCAGAGGCGCCACGAGTGCCCTGCAGCCCCAGACGCATCATCCGTGGTCATCGACTATGTGGTATTTCGAAGCGGATTCGAAAGGAAACCCACCGCACATTCCAAATGTGGGATCAATTTAAAGCAGGCCACAGACCTATGGAGATTGCTCGACGAGAATTTCCGTCCAGATCCTCCCAACAAACCAGGACATGGAAGAAGGAGCTGATGGTGGTCCATCGGAGTTTGGAACGGGCCAGTAAACTGATCTACGAGCAGCCGCTACCGAAAAGGCGGAAAATGAGGCGTCTTCTGGGCTTTAACATTGACGATCATGTGAAAAAGTGCGCCCAATGCCGAAACGCTACCGCCGTTGAAAAAATGTGCCCAAAGGGGCGCGACTTTGTGGACCAAGACTGCAAGAGCTAAACGGAAAGACCTTTGAGCGTAGCCGCACCCAACCTAATGAAATATCAACCCTTCTTGATTGTACCGTCTGGTCACTCGATTCTCTAGTTAGTGCCCCTCTTCCTTCTCTATCTCTATCTGAGTAAATGGCGTCATACATCACACTGATTGTTTCAGCTCACAACCAAATTCGGGAATGTGGTGGGAATGGTCGTGGGAAAATGGGAATCGGACGGATATTCCCTTTCTCCAGAACAATACAACGCACCCTTCTTGGAAGATACATGAAGAGAATCCTGAGCAGACAACTCTGTCCTCGCCTTAAAAGAGCTACTCCGGCAGTTACTACTGAAGATGATCGAGTGAGACCAATTGATACGATCCCGTTGAAGGCATGTAACATTTCTTTCCTACCACTGTGATCATCTACGACTGTAACATCTCCCTGATCGTCACCAAAACCGCTACCGAACCGCAACCAAAACCGCAACCAAGAAAAGCCTGCATTAGTGCCGAAGGCGGGATTTGATTTGAGGCCATTTCAGCCTCTTCAATAATGACGCGAGTTTCACGGACTTTGTACGAGAAAGTCAACGAGTTGTGGCATGAGAGGGAACGAGATTGAGTGAGACGGAATGAGCGGAAGATAGCCCTGCTATACGACCATTTTACGACCGTAACGATCGCAGTCAGCTGCTGGGCAAGTATCCCGAGCCTAGGGGCGACGATTACTTATTGCGTTTGCGTTTTTTCCTGAGCCATGCGAGAGCCTGTATCACCGGAGGATTGTCAATACCTGCGGGAATGATGGGTTTGTCCCTGAGGTCAATGGCGCAGATGTCAGGATCGTTTTTTCCAATTTGCCAGGCTGGACGAACATGAAATTCGTGCTTCTCGATGCTATGGTCGAAGTATAGTTGCGGCGGTTCCAATTCACTTGAAAAATAAGCGGGCAATATCAAGTATCTTCCTATCTGGCGCCACTTCGCCACGAACGCATCAAGATTCTCAGGGCCGGGAGGTACCATACGATGTATTTGCGCTGTCACAATCCAATGTGCGTTATCGGATCGTTTGTCACTCATGTTCGGATTCCCGCTAATTATCACGCTATAGCTTGATGGGTGTTTTTTGTCGATACCTGTAATAACCGATACGCGTAGAAATTCCTCGGAATCGACTTTCCCTAAACGAAATCGTAGTCCATTGAAAATTGCTTTTGCAGCACCTTCATTCTGAAAACCGAGGGCTATAAATGGAAGTTGTCGGGGATCAGGATGATATCCATATGCTGTAGCGGTCCAACTTGCTTGGCCCCAAAGGGGAATATCGATAAGTGATACAACCTGGCGGTCGCGATGTTTTAGATGATCAGTGCTGGCCAGCTCCAACGGAGGGTTTCCGTCACCAGGCCGTAGTTCAGTTGGCTTGGATTTAGTTCCGAGTGCCTCTGTCTTTAAGCCGAAATCCCAAGGTTCGCTACGTCGGAGCTCGAAATGTTCTCCTCGAACATCCTTTCTCCATTCCGACATTTGAAGTTTAGGCGCGTCGCCAAGAATATTGTTCACACAAGTTGTGATATCAGCGATATCTAATGATCTGCTGAAGACTGCTTCTTCCTTGGCCAGTTTCTTGAAATATGATTCTGCCTTATCGATCACAGCGATCTGTGAAATGGTAGTCACTACTATTTCTAGCAGTCTTTCACGAAAGCTGTTTCGTTCCTCTGCCGTCGTATGGGTAATTGAAGCGGGATGTTGAATAACTAGAGCTGGTATGCCTGCGACGTGCTCAACCTTATGCTCTGGCAGGCCAATGATAAAGTCCGATGGCCTAATATTGGCATGGAACTCTGACCTGTATGGAAGTACGCGGCCGCTTAGGCTTGTGGCGAGTAAGGCTTCGAGTGTTCCTAGAAGAGCCTCTCCTAACTGGATTGATGTGAGATTATTCGCGGCAGTCACAATTATTTCGCAACCCAATACAGACGATCGGAGAGCGACTTTCGGATGCGATAGCATTTCCGGTTTTTCAGGCAGATCCTCATTTGCTGGTTGATTCACCCATTCTGAAAAAACTCGCGCACTGCCTCTTTCCCCTCGCTGGCAGAGATGTCTCCATCAGTACGCAGGCGATCCTCATACCCCAGTGCATAAAGGAGTGCCATTCTCGAAAAGTTTAGCCCGTAATGTTCCAGGAGGGAGGGCATGAAGTCTAACCACTTCAATTCCCATAAGTCAGCTTTGAGCAACAATAGACCGAGGACAACATCTTGAGTATTACTTTCTTCAACGAAGGCCGCTTTCCGATCACCTTGCAGCATGAGATGCTGCGCAAGGACTCTTGCAGTCGTCATCCAGGCAAGTGCGCAGGGGACACGCCCAAGTTGAAGCTCTAGCCACACAAGTCGCTGCACACAACGAACGGCCATCGACATAACTTGACCATGTTCCCAAAATTCAGTCAGTGCGTGATTCGCAGCCGTGAGAGCGTTTGCGCGGGCAGCCCAAAGCAAACCGGCCTGTTCATAGGCTGAGCTGCACCCCGCTATTGCAATCACAAATTCTGGTCGGCATTCCCTCACTGCCAACCTCGGCTGAGCTCGACCGAGAAGGCGAATTGCGTCATAACGCTTACCAGCTTCCAATTTCTGAAGACCTCGCTGAAGGAGCATTCGTCCGGTCTCACCTGAACTTGCCCTATCTTCTGCAAGCTTGAGCATGGTTTCGAACAGTTCGTCATATTCCTGATTATCTGGCAGTACTTCACCCAGTTCCCGGACAATATCAATCAGTGGTGACAAAGGGTAAGTGGCAAGACCCGAACTTGCGGCTATAACTTCTTTTAATTCGATGAGAACTTCACTCACCTGGGCGATGTTTCCAATCGCGGAACATAAATCTATGAGAAGAATGAGGGTTCGGGCTTGTAAAGCATTATTGGGGCGGGTCTGCTCAACTGCCAATCGCTTAAGTTCGGCCTTCAACTTTGCAGTACGCGAGGGAAGTTTCGCAATTTCTCCAGCCAACTGCCCTGCCGTAACTGTTGTAAGAAGAACTTGCCAGAGGTTGGTAAGTAGCCCTAAATCAGAAGCCTGAGCGCTTGTTACAGCAAACCCTTCCACTACGTCATACAAGCGGTTCAATTCATGGAAATCGTCATACCACCAGAATACACTCCACGCCCTTGCATATGTAATACGGAGACGCTGCTGCTGACTGCCAAATTTCTCCGCAATGTTTTCCGCTCGTGTTAGGCGTCCTTCCACCTCAACTCGTGGCAATTCGAGATTTCTGGCAAGGATTGCTGCTCGTAAGCAATCTTCGGAGAGCTGATACTCAACACCTTGGTATCGCTCCGTTGTTGCTATTTGTGATTCCAGCTCTCGAAGCTCTGCCTCTCGCTCAAGGTCGTGTGGGCCGGTAACCCTTTTCTTTGCCTCATAGCCTGTGATCTTGAGTGCATCAATTGCTATTTGGTGCCGATTATTCTCAAACACACGTTCGAGTATCCAAGTACGATCAAGAATCCTGACAACGATCCTACATTCAGACTTAAGTGCATCTTCAACCTCTGCTCGGGCCTTATCTTTTACGAACTGATTTGTCATGAAGTAGATCAGCTTGTAATCTCTTTGAGTCCCGGCTATCTTTCTTACATCCTACTGGACCTTCGACCGCCAGGCTTTTTTGGCACTAAAGGCAAAAGCCCATCGCTCTTCACTTGCTTCCCGGCCTATTCCTTCATACCAACGTAACGCAATAGTGTCAGCTATTGGGTATGTCTCAGCATCAACCTTGCTATCACCACCACCGGTTGGCCCCGTTTGAGGTAGCAGATTGGAACACAATTCTTTCTCGGCAAGGCGTCGGCAAAAGTATTCAAAATCATTCTCCTGCTTTCTATCTGTGAGGGTGCTCAAATGGAAATCAAGTACTGAGCGTCCGAGGGAATGTTCTGTCGTCTGGGTAGAGTCGGAAAATAGTTCCGGCCGACGTGACCGCATAAATTCGGAGGGACGGAGATCACGCGGATTTGTTTTGTATATGCCCATCATGGATGTACTGCTATCGTTTGGAAATCAATTCGATTGTACGCCAGTTCGGACAATCTTCGATAGGCAGTACAGAGCTGCACCGCAGAGAATTAACGCTTGCCCGTGGAATGCATAGGCCTGGGCACAGACCGCCCGATTTGGCGCCGCCGGACGGGCGGAAGAACGTCCTGCCTCAGGAAACACGGGAGTCTAGGAATACAAATAACTGTCCCTCAGCCATCTGATTTACGGACACTGGAAGGCTAGCTCTGGCAGGTTGGAATTTCGAGAGTTTGCGAGCCTGAATTCTTGCAGGTTTTGT
>Ga0070706_100002881_pt1 | contig 17139 bp, 19 predicted proteins | sample KBSK5501metaG_FD_65476 | JGI IMG/M metagenome (GOLD analysis project Ga0070706, IMG submission 65476) | Corn, switchgrass and miscanthus rhizosphere microbial communities from Kellogg Biological Station, Michigan, USA - KBS K5-50-1 metaG | ecosystem: Host-associated > Plants > Roots >... | reverse complement strand
TCGCGCGTGGCGCGGGAGACCTATCACCTGGCCGGTGCGGTGCAGCACGGGGCCAGCACGCTCCCGCCCAACGCCTTCGGTAACTTCCCCCGCATCGAAACCGCCGAGATCCACCTCGCGACCAACTTCCAGAACATCGTCTTCGATCACCCCCGCCTGCCGGCCGCGCTCCGCGCGGAGGTCAAGGCGTGGCTCGAGGAGAACGCGCAGGCCGAGCGGAAGGCGGGGGACTCGGAGGAGCAGTTCTACTACAAGGCGCGCAAGAAAGCCATCGGGCCGTTCAAGCGGGAGTTCTGGAGCCTGCCCGATGACGTGCGGGCCGCCATCGCGACGGATCTGGAGGCGACCTTCGCGTTTCTGTTCGCGCAACTCAACGTCAACGGCACCGCGGACCTGGTGCAACGGCACGTGCAGGCGCCGCTGCAGCATCACGCGGCGCTCAAACCCGCGCTCGTGGCCGCCGAAGACGACCCCGACGCCGGGGAATAGGAGGCACCATGCGTCGCACCGAACGCCCGGAAGTCGTCTACGTCGAGCGCGGCGGTGACTCGTCCGCGAAGTGGCTCTTTTGGGGCGCCCTCCTCGGAGCCGGCCTGGCGCTGCTCTACGCCCCCAGGAGCGGGGAGGAGACCCGCCGCCTGCTCCAACGCCGGCTGTGGAAGCTCCGGGCCATGACGGAGGAAAAGCTGGACGAGCTGAGCCAGCAGTTTTCGGGTCGCCGGACTTCGTTGCCTGACCTCGAGGAGGAGGACGAGGACGAGGAGCCGCGCGCGCCGGCCCAGCCGCCGCGCGCCGCGGCTGCGCCCGGAGCCCGCCAGGAGCTCGAGCGTCGCCTGTCGGATGCCCGTGCCCGGCGCCGTGCGGCGGGTGCGGCCGACGTCGACGTCGAGGAGCCGCCCGCCTGAGCGCCATCCGGCGCCCGGGCTGGTATCTCTCACCCGGCGGCTTTCTTCTCCGAACGCTGCAGGCCGCCGACGAAAACAACGTGCCGTTCCTCGCGAGCGCGCTGACCTTCGACGCGCTGCTCGCCGCCGTCCCGTTTCTGCTCCTGCTGCTCGTCGGGTTGACGGCGCTCGCCCAGGCCATGGCCGGCGGCGCCGCCCTCGGCGCGGGGCCCGTCGATCCGAACGAGCTGTTTCACCGTTTTCTTCCGCCACACGACACCACGCCCGGCGCCGACCCGTTCGCGGTGATCGAGCGGATCCTCACCCGCATCACCGAGCGGCGCAGCCAGATCTCCCTGGTGGCCATCCCGGCGTTCGTCTGGTTCAGCACCCGGCTGTTCGCCGGGGTCCGCACGGCCCTGAACGAGATCTACGACGTTTCCGTCCGCCCCAGCCGGCCGCGCCATCCGGTCGTCGCCTACCTCCGGGGCAAGCTGCGGGACGCGGGCATGGTGCTCGCCACGGTGCTCCTCTTCCTCGGGAACGCGGCGGTCACGGCCGGGCTGGTCTACGCCGAGTCACGCGGCGCCCTGGTGGCGCCCCACTTCCGGTTCTGGTTGACTTGGTTGGGCCGTCTGATGGGCGAGGGCCTGGCGTTCGTCTCCCAGCTCCTGCTGTTCTACGTCGTGTATCGTTACGCATCGCTCCGGCGCATCCCCGGCCGCATCGCGCTCATCGCCTCGGTGTTCTCCGCGGTGTGCTTCGAGGTCGCCAAGCGGCTCTACGGGTTGTACCTCGCCCACGTCGCGTCGTTCGAGAGCATGTCGGGAGACGTCCAGGTCGGCACGGTCGGGCTGTTCGTGCTGTGGGTGTACTACACGGCGATCGTGTTCCTGCTCGGCGGGGTGGTCGCAGAGATGTGGGACCTCCGGACCATGCAAACCCAGCAGCGGGGCCGGCTCGATTGAGCGGCCCGGCCGCCGGCTCATTCTCAAGAGGAGGTCGTGATGTCTGGCTCGTTGCGTTGGTCCGTTGCCCTGCTCGCCGCAGTCGTCACGGCGGCGTGCCGGGCCGCTCCACCGGCGGGCGATGGCCCGAGCGGCCTGGGCCTAGCTCCCGCCGACGAAGCTCGCGTCCGGGCCGCGGATTCCGTCTTCGCGATCGGAGCGAACACCGGGGATGTCGAGAAGGTCGCGAGCGCGTACGCGGAAGATGCGACGCTCATGCCGCCCAACGCCCCGCCGATTCGCGGGCGGGCCGCCATCCGGGGGTTCTGGAACGGGCTGCTCCAGGCCTACGGCGTCGAGCTCACCATCGGCGTGGACCAGCTCGAGGGGCGGGGTGACCTCGCCTACATCGTCGGCCACTACCGCTTCGTGACCACGCCCAAGGCAAAGGGGACGCCGGCGCTGCCTCCCGAAGACGGCAAGTTCGTCGAGGTGCTCAAGCGGCAGGCCGATGGCAGCTGGCGCTACGTGGTGGACATGTACAGCGCCAACTCGGCGTCCAAGTGACCCGGGTGGTTCCCCTGACGGTGCCGACAGACTATACTTGGAGTGCCTCAGGTCCGAAGGGCGCCGGCGCGTGAACCGCGTCAGGACCTCGCCGGTAGCAGCGCTAAGCGATGCCCGGTGTCGCTTCGGGGAGCCTGAGGCACTTTTCTTTGCTGGACCCCTCCGCCGCAACTGGCAGGTGAACAGTGAACAGTGAACGGTGAACCGGCCCCGCCCAGCCACCCCCGTTTACCGTTCACCGTTTACTGTTCACCTATGATCGCCCTCGCCCGCCGCTACCGCCCGAAGCGCTTCGCCGATCTCCTCGTGCAGGACCATGTCACCACGGTGCTGCGCAGCGCCGTGGCCCGGAACCGCGTCGGGCACGGGTACCTGCTGACGGGTCCCCGCGGCGTCGGCAAGACCACCGCGGCCCGGATTCTCGCGATGGCGCTCAACTGCCCGAGGCGTGAGCCGTCGGGTGAGCCGTGCGGGGAGTGCGACGAATGCCTCCGCGTCTGGAACGGCTCGGCCAACCTGGACGTCGTGGAGATCGACGCGGCCAGCAACCGGGGCGTGGAGGACGCGCGTGACCTCCGCGAGCGGGCCATGTACGCGGCGTCCCGCGAGGGCAGTCACAAGGTCTACATCGTGGATGAGGCGCACATGCTCACCCGCGAGGCGTGGAACGCCCTCCTCAAGATCCTCGAGGAGCCGCCGCCCCGGGTGATCTTCGTCTTCGCCACGACGGATCCCCAGAAGATCGCGACCACCGCGGCGCCCGTGCTCTCCCGGCTCCAGCGCTTCGACTTCCGCCGCATCGGACCCGCCGCGATCCGGGCCCGGCTCCGCGAGGTGGTGACGCAGGAGAAGATCGAGGCCGACGAGGACGCGCTGACCCTCATCGCCCGGCACGCCGACGGCGCGATGCGCGACGCGCTCTCGATGCTCGATCAGTGCCTGAGCTTCGGCGAGGGAGCGATCACCGGAAGCCGGGTCCGCGAGATCCTGGGCCTGGCGGGAGACGAGCGGTACGCGGAGCTCTTGGCGCTCGTGGCCGACCGCCGGCCGGCGGCAGTCTTTCCGCTGGTGGAGCAGCTCATGGCGGCCGGCGCCGACCTCGCGGAATTCATGGGCGGGGTCGGGGAGATGCTCCGCGCGCTGCTCATGCTCCAGCTCGGGGCGGAGCCGGAGGACCTCACCGAAGCCATGCGGGAGACCCTGCGCCGCTACCGGGATCAGCTCGCCCCGGGCGACGTGCTCCGGATGCTCAAGCTGCTCGGCGACAACGAGACCGCCGTGCGCCGGAGCGGCAACGGGCGGCTTGTGGTCGAGACCCTCCTGCTTCGCTGGGCCATGCTCGACCGGGTGGTGGATCTCCAGCAGGTGCTCGAGCGGGGAGCGACGGGATCGGGTGGGCCGGGTGAGTCGGGAGATCCGCCGCGGCCGGTGGGCGGTCAGGGCCCGGCGCCCAAGGGCGCGTCCGCGCCGCCTTCGCCGACCGCAGAGTTCTCGGTCGAGGGGCTTCGCTCCGTGTGGCCCGCCGTCGTTGCCGCCGTGCGGGAGCGGAAGCCCTTCCTCGGCGAGGCGGCCGCCTCGGCCGAGCCGGCCGAGGTTGCGCCGCCCTGGCTCACGCTGCGGGTCCCGGAGTCCGGTGGCTTTTTCGTGCAGCCGCTCCAGGAACAGGCCGCCCTGGTGGAGGAGATCGTGAGCGGTGTGGTGAGGCAGCCGGTGCAGCTCCGAGTGATGGCAGGCCCCGCGCCGGCGGCGGGCCCGGCCCCGATGCGGCGCATGTCGGAGGCCTCGATCCGGGCGGATCGCCTGACCAGCCTCAGGGCGAAAGACCCCACGCTGGATACGGCCGCGGAGGCGTTAGATTTAGAGATAGTGGAGTAGCCGTTAGCCAGTAGCCATGAGCCTTTAGCTAAAGGCTAACGGCTGGCAGCGAGTAGCTTCCTTGCGGCCGGTTTCTTGCACGTCTAGCTTGGCCCTATGGCGGGTCTACCCGAGAGCATGGCCGATCTTCAACAGCTCTTTCAACTGAGCCAGCAGGTCCAGGGCCGGCTGCAGCAGCTTCAGTCGGAGCTCGCGGGTCGGACCATCGAGACGACGGCCGGCGGCGGCCTGGTCCGGGTCACGGCCGACGGTCGCGGGACCATTCTGGGGGTCACGATCGATCCGGGCGCCTTTCAGGAGCGGGACGCGGAGTTGTTGGGCGATCTCGTCCTCGCCGCGATCGCGGAGGCCCAGCGTCGCGCCGCGGATCTGTTGCAGGCCGAGATGCGCAAGGTGCAGCCGTTCCCGCTCCCGCCGCTCTGACGGTGGGCGCAATCGACCAGCTGATCACCGAGCTCGCGAAGCTCCCCGGGATCGGCCGCAAGACTGCGCAGCGCCTCACCTATCACTTGCTTCAGCACTCCCCCGAGCAGGCCGGGCGGCTCGCTGCCGCGCTTGCGACCGTGGCCGAACGGGTGCGCCCGTGCGAGCAGTGCGGCAACCCGAGCGAGGAGCAGCCCTGCGCCATCTGCACGGATCCCCGGCGCGACCCGGCGGTGCTCTGCGTCGTCGAGGAGGCCTCGGCGGTGAGCGTAGTGGAGCGAGCCACCGAGTTCCGCGGGCGCTATCACGTGCTCGGCGGCCGGCTGTCCCCACTTGACGGGGTCGGCCCCGAAGCGCTTCGCCTGGATCGGCTGGTCGAGCGGGTGCGGAGCGGCGGGGTGCGCGAGGTCATTCTCGCCACCAATCCCTCGATGGAGGGGGAGGTCACGGCCACGTACATCCAGCAGCTGCTGGTCGGGCTGGGGCCCCGCGTCACCCGTCTCGCGCGCGGCCTCCCGATGGGCGGCGACCTTGAGTACGTCGATGGCGTGACGCTCGCGCACGCGCTGAGCGCGCGCCAGGAGGTGTCCTGATGCGGAGTCGCGCGGCAATGTTCGCTGGGGGGGCCGTTGCGGGGCTGGTCGCGGGATGGCTCCTCGCCCAGTATCGCTTCATCCGGCACCGTGAGGATCTGTTCAGCAACCAACCGCTCCGGCGGCTGGGCGCCCTGGGCTTCCTGGCCGGGCAGCAGGGGGTCGAAACCGTTCGGCTCCTTCAGGATTACCTGACCTGGGAGACCCAGCCGGTGCTGCGGCGGCGGGCGGAGACCCTCGTGCGCCGGATGGAGGCAGCGCTCGGATGAGGGAGCGCCCGTGACGGCTGGCGCGTCCAGCTGGTCGTTCCGCGAGGAGGATGCGCAGCGGCTTCAGGCCATCCTGGGCCGCTTCCTGCACGACGCGAGTGCGCGCACCGCGCTCATCGTCGACCGGACCGGGCAGCTGGTCGCCACGGTCGGCGAGGCGCCGGTGTTCGATCCGACCGCGTTCGCTTCGCTCACCGCCGCCGACTTCAGCGCCAACGATCAGCTGGCCCGCATGCTGGGCGAGCCGGAGTTCGGCGCCCTGTTCCATCAGGGCGAGCGGGAATCGATGTACCTCGCCGACATCGCGCGGCGCGTGATCCTCGTCGTGCTGTTCGACACGCGGACCACGCTCGGACTGGTCAAGCTCCGGGTCAAGCAGGCGGTCGGCGAGCTGAACCTCCTGTTCACGGCGATGTTCGACCGCGATGGCGCCGGCAGGGGGCCCGCGATGGAGTCGGAGTTCCTGGGGGAGGCCGAGGACGAGATCGACAAGCTCTTCGGGGCCTGAGGGAGACGCCGCCGCATGTCGATGATCAACTACGCCTCGCGCGAGATCAACTGCAAGCTGGTCTACTACGGCCCCGGCCTGGGTGGGAAGACTACCAACCTCGAGCACGTGTACAACAAGGTCGCGCCCACGTCCCGGGGCAAGATGATCTCGCTCGCCACTGAGACGGAGCGCACGCTCTTCTTCGACTTCCTCCCCGTGGATCTCGGCTCGGTGCGCGGGTTCAAGGTGAAGTTCCACCTCTACACCGTGCCGGGCCAGGTCTATTACAACGCGTCCCGGAAGCTCATCCTCAAGGGCGTGGACGGCGTGGTGTTCGTCGCCGACAGCCAGATCGACCGGATGGACGCCAACATCGAGGCCATGCAGAACCTGTACGAGAACATGGCGCAGTACGGGTACGACATGACCCGCGTCCCGTTCGCGGTGCAGTACAACAAGCGGGACTTGCCTAACGCGGCGCCCATTCCCGAGCTGCAGGCGGCGCTCAACCCGGGCTGGGCGGTGACCGACCCCTCCCGCCAGCGGCTCACCCCCGATCCGCAGCACGAGGGCGAGTACCTCGTGTCGCAGCAGGACGGGCAATGGGTGGAACGGGCCCCTTACTTCGAAGCGGTCGCGCTGACGGGCGAAGGCGTGTTCGACACCCTCCGCGCGATCAGCAAGACCGTCGTCAAGTCCTTGGGCTGATGGGGGCAGGTATGTGGACGTTGCCCAACGTCATCACGCTGGTTCGGATCTGCTTCACTCCGGTCATCGCACTCCTGCCGTTCATCGAAGGCTATTGGCCCAAGCTCATCTGCTTCGTGATCTTCGTCGCCGCGGCCGTGAGCGACGTGTTCGACGGCCGGCTCGCCCGTCGGCGCAAGCAGGTCACCGATCTCGGCATCCTGCTCGACCCCATCGCCGACAAGCTGCTGCTCTTCTCGACCCTCATCCCGATCTACTGGATCTCGCGCCAGCGGCATGACCTGTACGACATCCCGCTCTGGGGCAGCATCCCGCTCTGGGTCTGCGCCCTGCTGATCGGACGCGAGCTGGCGATGACCGGCTTCCGCTGGTGGGCGCAGCGCCGGGGGGTGGTGATCCCGGCCGGCGGGGCCGGGAAGCTGAAGACCGTGTTGCAGAACGTCTTCATCGGCGCCACCATCGCCTGGTTCGCCTTCCGCGATGCGCGCAAGCCGCTCGGCTGGGAGCACAACCGGATCGCCGAGTACTGGAACGAATTCCACGGCACCTTCGTCGCGGTCACGCTCGCCGTCGCCGCGCTGCTCACGGTGTATTCGTTCGCGGTGTATATCTACCGGCACCGGCATTTGTTCTCGAGCCATTAGCCGTTAGCCGTTAGCCATTAGCTGACGGCTACCAGCTACCAGCTCCCCATGCACATCGAGCTCCTCACCATCGGCACCGAGCTCCTCCTCGGTTTCACCCTCGACTCCAACGGAACCGAGATCGCGCGGGCGCTTGGAGAGCAGGGCGTGCAGATCGCCCGGCGCACGTCGGTCGCCGACCGCGCCGCGGACATCAGCGGTGCCGTGGCCGAGGCGCTCGCCCGCACCGGCGCGGTGGTCACGACCGGCGGCCTCGGCCCCACCCGTGACGACATCACCAAACGGGCCGTGGCCGACCTCTTCGGCGCGCCGCTTGTGTTCGATGACCAGGTCTGGCAGGCGGTGGTCGCGCGGTTCGCCAGGCTGGGTCGGACGCCCGGGGAGAGCAACCGGGTGCAGGCCGAGATCCCCCGCGGCGCGATCGTCCTGCCGAACCGGTGGGGCACGGCGCCCGGCATCTGGCTCGAGGGCGCTCCGGGCCTCGTCGTGATGCTGCCCGGCGTGCCCTACGAGATGCGGAACCTGCTCCGGCACGAGGTGATCCCGCGTTTGGTCCAGCGGGGGCGCGGGACCGTCGTGCGGTCCCGCGTCGTGCGCACGACGGGCGTGCCGGAGTCCATGCTCGCCGAACGGCTGGGCGAGATCGAGGCCGCGATCGCCCCGCTGACGCTGGCCTATCTGCCGGGAGAGGAGGGGGTGGATCTCCGGCTGACGGCGTGGGGCGCCGAGCCGGCCGAGGCCGACGCCCGTCTCGCCGCCGCCGCCGAGCTGCTGCGCGAGCGCGCCGGTGACAACGTCTACGGCGAGGGGGACGCGGATCTCGCGGCCGTCGTGCTGGAAGCCGCTCGGACGCGCGGGCTCCGGCTGGCCGTCGCCGAGTCGTGCACCGGCGGGCTGCTCGCCAAGCGCCTGACCGACACTCCGGGCAGCTCCGACGTTGTGGTCGGAGGGGTGGTCGCGTACGCGAACGCGGTGAAAACGGCCCTGCTGGATGTGCCGGCGGAGCTCATCGAGCGCGAGGGCGCCGTGAGCGAGGCGGTGGTGCGCTCCATGGCCCTTGGCGCCGTTCGCCGGTTCGGGGTCGAGCTCGGGGCAGCGGTGACCGGGATCGCCGGGCCGGGCGGTGGAAGTCCGGAGAAGCCGGTCGGGACGGTCTGGCTCGCCACTGCCCGGGGCGCGCAGGTCGATGCGACGCGCGTGCTCCTTCCAGGTCCCCGGGACAACATCCGGAGTCGCTCCGCCCAGGCGGCATTGTTTCTGTTGTTGCGGCGCCTCCGGGCGACCTGACCCTCCACCGTCGGGTGTTATCTTACTGCTACCATTTGGTGGGAGTGCCCAAGTGTCTGACAACGAGCGCTTTACCGACGACGGACGCGATTCCACCACCCCCGGCCCCGCGGCGGGAGGCACCGCTTCGACAGCACCGGACGGGGTGGCGGGCGTGCCTGCCGAGCTGGAGTCGGAAGCGATCCGGCGGCTCGAAGGTGAGGTCGCCGAGCTCCGGGACCGCCACCTCCGGCTGGCGGCTGAGTTCGACAATTACCGGAAGCGGGTCGCGCGGGAGCGGGTCGAGCTGGCCGACCGCGCCCAGGCCGCCTTCGTGATTCGGCTCCTCGACATCCTCGACGATCTTGATCGCGTCGTGGACGACTCCCGCAACACGCCCCTCGAGACGCTCCGTGAAGCCCTCGTGCTGGTGGACCGGAAGCTTCGCAAGGAGCTGGAGGCGGCGGGCGTCGAGCGGATCGATCCGGCCGGCGCCCCGTTCGACCCAGGCGAGCATGAGGCCGTCTCGACCATTCCGGCTCCGGACTCGGCCAAGGATCACGTCGTGAGCGCCACCTTCCAGCCCGGGTACCGGTTCAAGGGACAGCTGGTTCGTCCGGCGCGAGTGCAGGTCTACTCCGCACAGGCTGCAGGCTGACGTGGCGGCAAAAGACTTCTATCAGGTCCTCGGGGTCGCCGACTCCGCGAGCCAGGCCGAGATCAAGAAGGCCTACCGCCGGCTCGCCAAGCAGCACCATCCCGACGCCAATCCGAACAACACGCAGGCGGCCGAACGGTTCAAGGAGGTGTCGGAGGCCCATTCCGTCCTCTCCGACGCGGAGAAGCGGAAGCACTACGACCAGATGCGCAAGCTCGGTGCGTTCGACGGCTTCGCGCGCCGGCCGGCAGGCGCCGGCGCCTCACGCGGCGCGCCGAGCGGCGGGGGGTTCTCCACCGAAGACCTCGACTTCGAGGACCTCGGCGGGTTCGGGCTGGGCGACATTTTCTCGTCCATCTTCGGCCGGGGCAAGCGCGAGGAGCGGGGCGACAGCCTGGAAACCGTCGTCGAGGTGCCGTTCCGCGTCGCGATGCTGGGCGGGAAGGTGCCCGTGACGCTGCCGGTGACCGAGCCCTGCCCTACCTGCCATGGCAACGGAGGCGCGCCCGGGGCCACCTTCTCGACCTGTCCCGAGTGCAACGGCCGGGGAACCATCTCCTTCGGCCAGGGCGGCTTCGCGGTGACCCGCCCCTGCCCCCAGTGCCGGGGACGGGGGAAGATTCCATCGACGCCGTGTCCCACGTGTCACGGGGTAGGCGAGGTGCGGACGGAGCGGCGGGTGATGATCACCGTGCCCGCCGGAACCGAGTCGGGTACGAAGGTGCGCCTCAAGGGCCAGGGCGCGCCCGGCCGGGCGGGTCAGCCGGCCGGCGATCTGGTCGTCACCTTCCAGGTGCAGCCCGATCGGTTCTTCCGGCGGGATGGTCTGGACATCGTCTGCGAGGTGGCGATCAATCTCGCGCAGGCGGTCCTGGGGACCCGGCTCCGGGTCCGGACCCTCGACGGCAAGCGCGTGGTGCTCAAGATCCCGGCGGGCACGCAGCCGGGGCGTCGCTTCCGGATCAAGGGCCAGGGCATCGAGAAGAACGGCCGGCGCGGGGATCAGCTCGTCGAGGTGCAGGTCACTCTGCCGGAGCGCCTCACGCCGGAGGCGCAGGAGCTGATGAAGAAGTTCGCGGAACTGGAGCGGATGACCTACTAACCCCGGACCGCCTCCGCCAGGATGCGGTGAGTCCCCCGCTCCGTCTCGGGGCTGGATGGCTGGCGCTGGAGGTAGGTCCCGTCCGCCCCGAGGTCCCAGGCCTGCCGGTTGTCGCTCCACATCAATTCAAGCAACGTGCGGATCGTCTGACGGTGCGCCGGATTCTGGATCGGCAGCACGCACTCGATCCGCCGGTCCAGGTTGCGCGGCATCCAGTCCGCCGAGCCGATGTACACCTCTTCCTGCCCCCCGTTCAGGAAGTAGAAGGCCCGGGAGTGCTCGAGAAAGCGGCCGATAATGCTGATCACCCGGATATTGTCGCTCACGCCCGGCAGTCCCGGGCGGAGGCAGCAGATGCCGCGCACGATCAGGTCGATCGGCACGCCCGCCCGCGACGCCTCGTAGAGCGTCGCGATGATGTCCGGGTCCACGAGCGCGTTCATCTTCGCGAAGATCCGCGCGGGGCGCCCCGCCTCCTTGTGGCGGATCTCCCGGCGGATCATCTCGATGAACCGCTCCCGCATCCCTCGCGGCGCGACGATGAGCCGGCGGTAGCCCGCCGGCTGCGCGAATCCGGTGAGGACGTTGAAGAGGTCGGTGAGGTCGCCCCCGAGCTCGGGGTCGTCCGACAGCAGGCCGAAGTCGGTGTAGAGCCGGGCGGTCTTGGGGTTGTAGTTGCCCGTGCCGATGTGCACGTACCGGCGCATCGAATCGCCCTCGCGCCGCACCACCAGCATCACCTTGGCATGGGTCTTGAGCCCCGCCACGCCATAGCTCACGTGCACACCGACGTCCTCGAGCCGCTGCGCCCAGATGATGTTGTTCTCCTCGTCGAACCGAGCCTGCAGCTCGATCAGCACGGCCACCTGCTTACCCCGCTCGGCGGCGTGCGCCAGCGTCCGCGCGATGCTCGAGTCACCCCCCGTTCGATACAGCGTAAGCTTGATCGCGACGACGTCCGGGTCGTCCGCGGCGGTCTGGATGAACCGCTCGACCGACGTGGCGAAGCTGTCGTACGGGTGGTGCAGGAGGACGTCGCCCTCCTTGATCACCTCGAAGATGCTCCGCGTGCCGGCCAGTCGCGGCTGGGTGCCCGGATGGAACGGCGGATCCCGGAGCGCCGGCACCTCCAGCGCCGCCAGGCTCAGCAGGTCCGCCGTGTCGAGCAGGCCCCCGGCCTCGTAGATGTCGTCCGCCGTGAGCGGCTGGACTGGCTGCTCCTGCTCGTCGGTGAACTCGCCCATGAGCAGCTGCCGGACCGACGGCGGCATGAGCGCGTCCACTTCGATCCGCACGACCTCCGCGAACCGCCGATTTCGCACTTCCTCCTGGATGAGGCTGAGCAGATCCTCCGCCTCGTCGCTGTCCTCGATCTGAAGATCGGTGTTGCGGGTGATGCGGAACGCGTACCACCCCAGGATCTCGACGCCCGGGAACAGCATCTCCAGGTTCGCGCCGATCACCTGCTCCAGCGGCACGAACCGGTTCGGCGCCGTGAGCGGAACCCACCGAGGCAGGATCTTCGGGACCTTCACTCGGGCGAACCGCTCGTCGCCGTCCGCGCCGCGCAGCACGACGGCCAGCGAGAGGCTCAGGTTCGAGATGTAGGGGAACGGATGGCCCGGATCGACGGCGAGCGGCGTCAGGACGGGAAATACGTTGGCCTGGAAGTAGCGGTCCAGGTGGTCGCGGTCCGCCCGCGGCAGCTCGGTAACCCGGAGCTGGAGGTCTACGCCCTGCTCGGCAAGCGCGGGGATGAGCTCGCGCATCAGGCACTGCTGGTGCTGCCGGCATAGCTCCCGCACCGTCGCGGAGATGGCGCGGAGCTGGTCCTCAGGCGTCATGCCGTCGGCCGTGCGCTCCATGATCCCGGCCGCCAGCTGCTGCTTGAGCCCGGCGACCCGCACCTGGAAGAACTCGTCGAGATTGCTGCTGAAGATGCCGAGGAACTTGAGCCGTTCCAGCAGGGGTGTGCGCGGGTCGAGCGCCTCGTACAGCACCCGCCGGTTGAACTCGAGCCAGCTGAGCTCGCGGTTCAGGTAGAGCGACGGGTGCCGGAGGTCGATCGGCGCCGCGTCGGGCGTAACCGGAGGGAGCGGGGAGACCTGGGTCACGGCCTGAATGTACCCCACGGGCCGTCGCCCGGGAATTCGCCAGGTAACGACCGTGTAACGGCTTGGGGTGCTGTCACTTGCGCGGCACCACTTCGAGCGATTTCCCGCCGGGACCCGGCTAGCCCTCCGCCACCCGACCCACCGACAGCGTAAGGGCCGTGCTCACGAGGCCGATCACGAGCCCTCCCAGGAGTGCGGGGAGAAACCCGTCCACCCGGAAGCCGAGACCGAGGCTTGCGGCGAGCCAGGAAGTGAGCCACAGCATCACCGCGTTGATCACCAGGAGGAACAGGCCCAGCGTCACCACGATCAGGGGGCAGCTGAGCAGCGCCAGAACCGGCCGCACGACCGCGTTGACCAATCCGAAGACGAATGCGACGAGGAGCAGCTGCCCGATCCCGCCGGTGAAATGCATGCCTGGGATCAGCTTCACCGCGGCGAAGAGCGCCGCGGCGTTGATGAGGAGCCGGACGAGGAGATGGCGCATGGGATCCGCTCAGCGAGGGTGGCGATGGACAGGGGACGACAGCAGCCCCGGGGTGGCGGCCCAAGGCGGGGTCAAGCGCGCGGTCACGCGATGACCCCGCCGCCCAGCAGCCGTCCCTCGGCGCCGTAGACTGCGCCGGACTGGCCCGGCGCGATCGCCCGCACCGGGGCGGCCAGCGCCAGCTCGAGCGTCGGGCCGGCTGAGAGCACCGTGGCGGAAACCGCGGATGCGCGATAGCGGAGCTGGACGGTGCAGGCGTCCCCCACCCCGAGTGGATCGGCGAGCCAGTTCAGCTCTTCGAGCAAGACCCGGCGCCCCGCCAGGTCGTCCGCGGTCCCGACCACAACCTCCCGGGTCCCCGGGCGGATTGCCACGACGTACCGCGGCTCGCGCCCGCCTCCGGGCAGCCCCTTCCGCTGACCGACGGTGTACCGGGCGAAGCCCCGGTGCTTCCCGATCACTTCGCCCGACGTGGTGACGAACTGGCCCGGCGCGAGCGCCGGCGCATCCGCCGGCAGGTGCCGCTCGAGGACGGCCGCGTAATCATCGTCGGGGACGAAGCAGATCTCCACCGACTCTTCCTTGTCGGCGGTCGCAAGGCCAAGCCGGCGAGCGTAGGCGCGCGTCTCCACCTTCGAGAGCTCGCCGACGGGCGTGAGCATTCGCGGGACGACCGTGCGGTCGATGCCCCAGAGGAAGTAGCTCTGGTCCTTGCGCGAATCGCGTCCGCGGTAGAGCCCGCCGCCCCGCGCGACGGCGTAATGACCCGTGGCGATGTAGCCGCAGTCGAGGGCGTCGGCGTGGGCCAGGAGATCGCGGAACTTGGTGAAGGAGTTGCACCGGACGCAGGGGATCGGCGTGCGTCCCCGGCTGTACTCGTCCACGAAGTTCCGGATCACGTGCAGGCTGAACCGTTCCTCGAGGTTCAGTACGTAGTGCGGGATACCGAGCGCCTGGGCCACGCCCCGTGCGTCCTCGATCGAGTCGAGCGAGCAGCAGGGCCGATCCGGTACCGAGTCGCCGTAGCAGAAGAGCTTCATCGTGGCGCCCACGACATCGTAGCCCTGCTCGACCAGCCTGGCGGCGGCTACCGAGCTGTCCACCCCTCCCGACATCGCCACGAGGACCCGCTCACGCACGGGCGAGCACTCCGGCCAGCGAGCGGACCTTGGTCACGACGCGGGGGAAGATTTCGGCGACCCGATCAAGCTCCTCCTCGGTGGTCTCCCGGCCGAGGCTCAAGCGGAGCGCGCCGATCGCGAGACTGCGAGGGATCCCCATCGCGACCAGCACGTGCGACGGCTCGACAGCACCGGTCGTGCAGGCCGATCCGCTCGACGCGGCGACCCCGCCGAGGTCGAGGTGCATGAGCAACGCCTCGGAGTCCGCCCCTGGGACGCAGACGTTGAGCACGTGGGGGGCCCGTTCGGCGCGCTCGGCGGTCACCACGAGGTTGGGCACCCCGGCCAGCAGCCGGTCCCGGAGACGATCCCGCATGCCCGCGAGCCGGCAGGCATGCTCCGGCTGCTCGGCCGCGGCGAGCTCCGCGGCGCGCCCGAAGCCCACGGCGCCGGCGATGTTCTCCGTGCCGGGCCGAAGGCCGGTCTGCTGGTTCCCACCCTGGATCAACGGCTCGATCACGCGGCGGTCTCGCACGAGCAATGCGCCCACGCCCTTGGGCCCTCCGATCTTGTGACCGGAGATCGTCAGCAGGTCGCAGGGCAGGTCGGAGAATCGGATCGGGAGGTTGCCGAGCGCCTGCACCGCGTCGGTGTGGAAGAGGACCCCGGCATCGCGGCATCGGCGACCGATCTCGGCGACAGGTTGGATGACGCCGGTCTCGTTGTTGACCCACATCACCGAGAACACGGCCGGCCGCCGCCCGAGCGCCGCATCGACGCCGTCGAGGCCCACGATGCCGGCCTCACCGACGGGCAGGAGCTCTTCGGCGCCCCCAAGATGATGCACCGTGTGCGCCGCGGCGAGCACCGCCTTGTGCTCGATCGCGGAGACGGTCGCGCGCATCGGAGCGCCGCGGGTCCGCGCCGCCAGCGCCGCTCCCACAACGGCGAGGTTGTCGGCCTCGGTACCCCCGGACACGAAGAAGACTTGGGTGGGCTCGGCGCCCAGGGCTTGGGCGATTTGCCGCCGCGCCTGTTCCAGCCCGGCGCGCGCGGCGCGCCCGAAGCGGTGGGAGCTCGACGGATTGCCGAATGTGGTTCCGCCGAGGTAGGGGAGCATCGCCTCCCGGACTTCGGGGCGGACCGGGGTGGTGGCGGCGTAATCGAGGTACACGGGGTTCATGGGCGTAAAGATAAGCACGGCTCCCCGGGCCGAAAGCGGGCGATCGACGTCGGCCGGCGCCGGCGCCGTCGGCTGCTACATGCTCTGCACTTCCAGCTTCATGACGTCGTCGACGAGTATGGTCTCGTGGACGAAGAACGGCTCTCCGTACCGCCGCCGGATGAACGACCCGTAGTGCGCATTCTGGGTCTCGACCAGCGAATAGAGATCCTGTCCGGTGGGGAAGATCTCTCCGGCGGCCTTCGCGCCGTCGAACTGGCTGGCGTAGCAGCGGATGGCGGCAAGCTTGCGCTCGAACTGGGCGCTGATGTCCACGACGAAGGAGGGCTTGATCGGGTCCTCCCGGTAGGCGAGCGCGTAGAGAACCTTGTGCGGCCGGTGCGCTGTGCCTGCGGCGTCGTATCGGGCGAGGCCGGAGAGGTAGCAGGCATCTCGACCAAGCTCGGAGGCGACCCGGTGATCGGGATGGCGGCCCACGGGGAAGGGCAGGATCACGACCCGGGGCGCGAAATGCCGGATCTGTTCCACCACCGCACGGCGGGCGTCCTCCGTGTTGTGGAGGTGGGCGTCGGGCAGGCCCGCATTCCGCCGCTCCGCCACGCCGAGGATCCGGGCCGCCGCCTCGGCCTCTTTCGCCCGAAGAGGGACGCTGCCGTGGGTGCCGCTTTCGCCGGCGGTGAGGTCGAGAATCCCGGTGCGGTACCCCGCGTCGAGGGCCCGGAGCAACGTTCCGGCGCAAGTGAGCTCGACGTCGTCCCGGTGCGCCGCGATGGCGAGGATGTCGATGGACATGATGAGGAGTAAGAAGTAAGAAGTGAGAAGAGAGAAGGCAACCGCCGCCCTCTCCCTTCTCCCTTCTTCCTTCTCACTTCTCACTCATCGCCGCCGTCACGGGTCGGCGCAGCCGCCGGACGCCCCAGACCGCCGTCCCCCCAGCGAGGACGATGGGCACCAGCACGCCGAGCGAGGCGATGAAGCCGGCCGTGAGCTCCATGAAGTTGCGCCAGGCGCGCTCGAACGCCTGCACCAGGACGTTGGAGCCCGGGTCGCCCACAACCGGCAGCGGCTCATGGATGGTGATCGCCAGCGTGCTCATCGCCGCGCGGCTCCGGAGATACCGGAGCCGCCCCTCGTACCGCTCGATCTCCTCCCGCACCCGCGCCAGCTCCCGCTCCACCGCCAGGACGTCCTGGAGGCGTCCGGTGCGGGTGCCAAGGAGGTCGATCAGGCGGGTCTCGAGGCGGCGGGAATTGGTGGCTCGTGCGCTCACGTCCACGAACTCCTCCCCCACGTCCTCCGCGGTGACGTTCACCGACTCCACCTTACCCAGGGGCTGGAGTCCGGCCACGAGGTCGTCGAAGCGGGCCGCCGGCACCTTCACCTCGAGCGTCGCCTGCCGGTATTGAGTCGAACCGGCCTGCACCACGGTGTTCGCCACGTATCCGCCGACCCTCCCGGCCAGGCCGCGGACATTCGCCAGGGCCGGTTCGAGCGAGTCGATCCGGATGCTCGCCGTGCCGGAGCGGATGACCATCATTGTGGGGTCGTCCACCAGGCCGAGGGTGAATGGGTTGTCGGAGAACGGGGCGGGGGACGCGACCTCGCTCGCGAGGGCATTCCCCGTGATGCCGGCCGCCGCCGGGGCGGCACCACGGACCGCGTCCATCGCGGCGGCCTTGGACAGAGGCATCGCGGCAGGGGGGTCGCGGCGTTGCTCCTCCCGGCCGGGTCGGCTCTTGCTGCACGCGAGGGTGGTCAGGGCGACGGCGAGGCAGAGCGCGAGTGACGTACGCATGAGTTCCTCCTTG
>Ga0070706_100002880_pt1 | contig 17139 bp, 17 predicted proteins | sample KBSK5501metaG_FD_65476 | JGI IMG/M metagenome (GOLD analysis project Ga0070706, IMG submission 65476) | Corn, switchgrass and miscanthus rhizosphere microbial communities from Kellogg Biological Station, Michigan, USA - KBS K5-50-1 metaG | ecosystem: Host-associated > Plants > Roots >... | reverse complement strand
CTCGGCGCTGGAACAAACTCGCGGCTGTTCATGAATATTCGCGAGCGCAAGGGTTTCGCATATGACGTGTATAGCGCGGTTGATGCAATGCGCTATGGCGGGACGGTTGTTGGCGGAGCCCAGACCCGCTCAGAGGTCGTTGGCCCGGCTATCAAAGAAGTGCTCTCCGAATTCGATCGACTGGGCCGAATGAGAGTCACGCCGAGCGAGCTCCAGGGTGCGAAGAACTACTTGAATGGACTCTTTTCACTTGCCCTCTCGACCGAGGGCGGCGTCACCGAACGAATAGCGCAAAAGTATTTGTTAGAGCTTGGTAGTAACTATCTTGAGTCGTATCGAACGAGGATCGAGTCAGTCACACCGGAGCAGGTTCAACAAGCCGCCCGCAAGTATCTCAGCATCGAACGGCCCGCAATAGTAATTGTCGGTGATGCGTCGAAGCTAAAGAATCAACTTGAGACGATCGGGCGGGTGGAGGTGTTGAGTATTGAAGGCAAGCCCACCAGGCCTGTCCAGCAGTAGTAAGTAAGAATCAAAAAGATTTAATAAGAGGTTGGCGGAGGGGACAGGATTCGAACCTGCAAGGGCTTTCGCCCGGCGGTTTTCAAGACCGCTTCCTTACCATTAGGATACCCCTCCTCGAGAAGGCGCACTCAGTATAGGCGACTGTTGTTTGTGCTTTCAAGATCGGTCCCGCCGGCGAACCAAGTGGTGTTTCGAGTTGAACTGACCAACTGATACAAGGAAAAAAAATAACGGAAGGAAAAACCCGGGCGGGTAGTCCCTTCCGTTTTCTGCGTCCCTTCAATGGTTGTGTCCCTCAACCATTGAAGAAGAGGAGGTTATTTGACAGCCACAATCCAAATTCCCTCATGGTTGCCGAGTTGGACGGACTATACCAAACGTGAGCGTGCGTGGGAATTGGACGCCCCAGCAAAAGCAAAGAAGAGTATCTTAGTTAAACTTTGCCGAACTTTGGTTTCCAGCGCTGCATAAACTCCTATATTCCATCAATTAAATCAGATAGGTGAATGCGATTCTTTTAACACTTGCGTGAGAAAGAGCGCGTGATTCGATGAGTTCGATAAGCGATTCTCGCGCTTGCACCCAGAATGAAGGCACTTGCCCGCAGAGAGTGTGCAGGTTGAGTACGTCAACAAATCTCCCGAAGGGTCAGCAGCTCATGTGCTTGGATTGCGAGGGATGTATACAGTCTTCCCAATACCGCTACATTGTTCCCGGGAGGAACCTGCCAATTACCAGGGCGCCATTTGCTCAGTCGTCTGGCCTGCACGGTTAACTCGTGTGGTTGGGTTTTTTGATCCGAGCCGATATGAGATTCAGGCGCTGGCACATGCGTCGCATAGTCAGGTTGGTGTGTCGAGCTTGACGATGGCGACAGAAATTACAATGTCTGGCCGGCTCGGCGAATCGAAGAAGCGGTGATGAATTTCCGGTACGCTGACGAACATGCAGGCCTCGTTTTGTCTTGCGAGACCTGTCGTTTACCCCGGTTTCAAATGAGGCAATGATGACATTGCGGATTGCGGATTTTTCAGACCACGGAATGCGGAAACGCACTTGGAAGTCATTGAACTTCCTGGACCGCAATCCGCAATTATCAACGCGAGCGAAAGGATTAGTCCCACGCGTTCAATCTACGACGATTTCTTGTCCGCCTTCACGATGGGCAATCGAAAGTGCGCGATCCTTATAAGGTTCCACTGCTCGCCGGTATGCTGCCGGCGGCAACTGAAGGAGCACGGGCGTCAACCTGATCAACCAGTTTGATTCCAGTGACTGATTCCGAATATCGGACCTGAACCTGGATACGAGGTGACACCACCTCACGGCAAGCAAACATAGGATTGCTCGCTATTGATCCGAAAAACCCCTCCACCATTTACGCTGCCGGGAGGGATGTCAACACCGCTGATAGGAACTTCAAGAGTACCGATGGCGGGAAGACCTGGAAACCAATGGGCCGAATCTCGGAGAATTTAGTGGCAACGTTTGCAATCGATCCAAACAACTCGTCCATTGTTTATGCCGGGATCGGCTTCTCCGCCTTCGCACTGGGCACAGATGCTTTCGTTGCGAAGATCAATCCTACGGGCGCGGCTCTCGTGTACTCAACGTATCTCGGTGGTACAGGTGACGACGCCGGGAAGTCCATAGCGGTAGATGCGCAGGGAAACGCTTATCTCACCGGTCAAACCGTCGTCTGAGGATTTCCTGATCTAGAACTCCCTCCAACCGCTGAAGTCAGGCGGTCCGGTGGCCTACGATGCTTTCCTCACAAAACTCGATCCTTCGGGTGCTCCCATCTTCTCCAGTTATCTCGGCGGGAGCGGCCACGACGATGCCCGGGCAATAGCCTTAGACCGCGCCGGAGGATTGTACATAGTGGGCGGTACGGATTCAGATGATTATCCAACGGCGAATCCCATCCAAGGGACTCACAACGGGCGCTTCGTCAATGGCTTTGTCACGAAGCTTGTTGATCTCGCGGGTAACAGCGCGCACTCTCTCAGGCAAGGCTGGCGTTAAGGTTGATTCCCAATTCCTGACCGCTTGTCACTAATTTCAAGGGCCTTCATCCGTCGATAAAGATGTGACCGGTCGATGCCCAGAGCTTCGGCCGTCCGCGTGATATTGCCGTCGCATTCGGCCAGCTTGCGAAGGATGTAGTTGCGCTCGTAAGCTTCGCGGCCTTCGCGGTATGAAGTGAAGTTGTAGCGCGGCGGCATCTTCACTCCCTCCGCGGTTCCGAGTGGGGGCAAATCCTCGGACGCGATTTCGGCTCTTGCAGTCATTATCACAACTCGCTCGATTGTGTTTCGAAGCTCGCGCACGTTGCCCGGCCAGTCATACTCGCTCAATTGATTGAGCGCGCCGTCGGTGAATAATTTCGGCAAGCGGTTGTAATGAGCCGAGTACTTTCGATTGAAGTAATCCGTCAGCAACGGCACGTCCTCGCGGCGCTCGCGAAGCGGAGGCACTTCGAACGGAATCACATTGAGCCGATAAAACAGGTCGGGGCGAAACTGGCCGCGCTCGATCTCTTCGTCCAATCGCTTGTTGGTGGCTGCAATGATCCTGACGTCGACTCGAACCGTGGTGTTTGAACCAAGCGGCTCAAATCGCTGTTCTTCAAGAACTCGAAGAACCTTCGATTGGACTCTCAGACTCATATCGCCGACTTCGTCGAGCAGCAACGTTCCGCCGTCGGCTTGTTCGAACTTGCCTCGCTTTGCCAGGGTTGCGCCGGTGAACGCGCCTTTGGTGTGACCGAACAATTCGGACTCGATCAACTCCTCGGGGATCGCAGCGCAGTTGAGCTCGACGAATGGCATCGCGGCTCGCGGCGATTGATGATGAATCGCGCGCGCGGCCAGTTCCTTGCCCGTGCCCGATTCGCCGTAGATCAATATGCGTCCGTTGGTGGGCGCGGCGACGAGAATCTGCTGACGAAGAGCGCGGATGGGCACGCTTTCGCCGACCATCGCGTTTTCATCGTCAAGCTGTTCGCGAAGTCTGAGGTTGTCGGCTTCGAGTTGGCGTTGGCGAAGCGCGTTCCGAACTGCGAGCACCGTGCGATCAATTTGAAGAGGTTTCTCAATAAAATCCAACGCGCCAAGCCGGGTCGCTCGCACGGCGGTTTCTATGCTGCCGTGCCCGCTAATCATGATCACCGCGGTGTCCGGGTAAGCGGCTCTCAGACGTTCGAGCGTTTCCATCCCGTCGATTCCCGGCAGCCACACATCGAGCAGCACGCAACTAAACAGACGCCGCTCGAACAGCGAGAGACACTCCTCGCCCGACGCAACCGCTTCGACTGACAAGCCCTCGTCTTCGAGCACGCCCGCCAGCGAACTGCGTATTCCCTCTTCATCGTCTACGATAAGAACCGAGTTGGGCATAGGGATTGAAACGTGATGAGTGAAACGTGATGCGTGAAGCGTGAAACGTGATTAGGATGATCGAGCATTCCGGTCACGCATCACGTTTCACGCATCACTTTTTCACGCATCACTCATCACGTTTCACTCTTCACGTTTCACTCTTCACTCTTCGCTCCTCTTTGGCGGCAGGCCCAGAAGGGCAGACTCAAACTGATCGATGTCTAATCTCAACATTCCGCCTGCATCGGAGAAAACTTCCTTTTGACGTTTTCGCCGCTTCAAGAAAATAGTTGTACCGAACACTGCGCCTCCGGTAAGCACGGTCAGCAATATCAATCCCAGCAAACCGAACGTCGAGAGCAGCATCTCGGCGGCCTTCTGCGCGCGGAACGGATCGTTTGTCGGCCACAACGGATTCCGAAGCCACTTCACAGTGTACGGATATTCGATCGAGGCTATCAGCGACTCCGCAAGCTCGCGATCACGAACTCCGAGCGCCGCCACGATGTAGTTACCCGTGCGCTTGATGATTAACCGATTTCGTTCCTCTTCCGGCAGCGTCGAAGCATAGTCTTCAGCACGCGTCATTGCATCGGTGGCGAATTGTGGCGTGTGATACTCGACAATCACCAGCTTCAAGTTTGAATCAGATGTGGTGGTTGGCGCGCCGTTAGCCGATAACGTTGATGCTGCGGAAGGCGTCGGCTGAACGTATTCGCCGAGAACCGCTTCAGTGTCGCCGGCGAATTCGAAAATATCTCGGCCGTGCTCGGCATAAGAGTTAAGCGATTCGGGACCGAGGAAATAAACTTCGCTTCCCGGCACTCGTGATTTTGTGGGCAGGTAATCGAGAAGCGGCGGCCGCGAGACCGCAGCGCTGGTTGATGAGATGGACTCGGCTACCGCTCTAGCGAGAGTTTCATGGGCAGGTGATTCTCCGCGAGCTGACCTCGAGCTCGCGCTCCCAACTCGAACGAAGAAGTTGCCTTTCCAGAATGTGACCGAGCCACCGATGCGCGCGCCACCGGAACCCAAATCTATCGCGGCCGATTTGTTCGCGATCCCTCCGGTGTTGTAAGCGAACAACCCGAAAGCCGCGAACTGATTCCTTGTCTCGAAAATGTCTGCTCGTGTTCCCGCGTACTCGCGCGAAGCGGCCGAAGCGACGAGGTATTCGCGATAAGCTTGTGCTTTGTCCGCCACAAGCTCAGAGAGCTGGTCCAGAGCTACGACGCTAGCCGGCCCGGTTGCTTTCACGCCCGCGAGCGAATCGGGCAACAGGCGCTCGATTGCGCTCGCCGCGAGCGGCGTCACCGGCGGCGCGCTTGCTTGCTTCTCCGGCGGAGCTTGAGCATTGATCGCAAGCGGCGCGAGCAAAATAACAATCATCAGCGCGAGCCGCACTTTGGCAAACGAGGTTATTTCTTTTTTTAAACGATCCATAGGTAAACTTAGACCCCGCCGGCGCCGGCTTAGTTCCTGCGCCGCAACTGCGCCAATATCATGTTCGTGTAGCGGTCCGGATGATGAATATCGTCGAGGATGATCTTGCCGGCTTCCGCCGCGCTGTCGATTTCGATATCCCCGAGATTCAGAAATCGCTGCCACACCGACGCCGTCACCGTAACATCCTGAATGTTACGCAGCGGTATGTTTCGCATTGTCTTGGCGATTATTCCGTAACGCATTTCGAGCTTGTGATTAGTCAGCGTATACACCTCGCGCTTTCTTTGAATGTGATGATAGATGGGATTTGCGAAAGAGAGCAGCCCGACACCGAGTATCACAAGGAAAGCGACTTGCCCGCTGACTCTGCTTGCGAGCAGTCCCATCAACGCCGCTGCCGCGATCAGGACCAACGCCGCGATGACGTAGCGCACGACTACAAATATCATTGTCGGCCTGAGAGTAAACATCACCTTCTCATCCGGATCGTCCGTAAGCGCGGCGCCGTCCTGAACGGCGACTGGCGCTATTGTCTGTGTGCCGCAGCTATTGCAAAAGCGGCTGCCCTCCGGGACCGTCTGACCGCACTTGTTACAGAACATGTCGTCACCTGCGAGCTGGATTTTGTTTCGAGCCAGATCAAATCTTAGCACATCAACCGCCGGGCATCTAAAGTGCGCCAGCCGTATGATTCGCAGCTTGACGCGCCGTGCACGCGGCGTAGAATTGATCAACCCCCTCGGTCCGCTTATGCAAGACTACATCGATCGCTTCAGTGATTATCTCAAGTATCAGCGCAACGCGTCCGTGCATACGCTGCGTAACTACCTCAGTGACCTCGATCAGTTTTACGACTATCTTTGCCCGAAGAATTCCGAGGGGGAACGACCCGCCATCGACATTCGAGACATCGATCACATCACTATTCGCGAGTACATGGCGATGCTCTACAAAGAGAATCGTAAGAAGTCGTCGATAGCGCGAAAACTCGCAACCCTTCGGACGTTTTTCAAGTTTCTCTGCCGCGAACAGATACTCGAACTGAATCCCGCCCGATTGGTTTCAAGTCCGCGGTTGGAGAAGAGGCTTCCAAAAGTTATTTCAGTTGATGAAGTCGTTCACTTCATCGAGACGCCCGACACCGACACCGCGCTTGGAACGCGAGATCGCGCGATACTGGAACTGCTGTACGCCACCGGCTGCCGGGTGTCGGAAGTCGCCGGAATGAATCTCGAAGACATCGACTTCAAGCACGAGACGATTCGCGTTCGAGGCAAAGGACGCAAGGAGCGCTTCGTGCCGTTTGGATCGAAGGCAAAGGAAGCGCTTACGGCGTACCTGGAGATTCGAGGCGGGCTGCTCGCCGAAGCGCCCGAGCATAAACGCGGCGGGAAAGCGCTGTTGCTCAATTATCAGGGCACTCGGATCACGACTCGTTCGATTGGGCGGCTGGTCGAAAAGTATGTTCTTCAATGCGCTCTTACTCATGACATCAGTCCGCATTCGCTGCGGCATTCAGTAGCAACTCACTTGCTGTCTGCTGGAGCCGACTTGCGCGCGATTCAAGAGTTGTTGGGGCACGCTCGCCTGTCTACCACACAGATTTACACTCACGTATCGATCGACAAATTGATGCAGGTCTACGACAAGGCTCATCCTCGGGCCGGGACCGGCCACACCTCCTAGCTTGACGCTTGCCTTTTCGTGCTTGTAGAAGTCGTTTCATGACCGCTCAACAACCACAACGCCTCTCTCTGCCTGGACTCGATGTCAGTGACTACCGTATCGAAGCCGCCGATCGGATTATGACACCGGCCCTCGCCATCTATCCCGGCATTGTTGATTCGAATATCGACATTACTCTGCGCCTGTTGGGTGGTGACGCGAATCGCTGGCGTCCCCACGTCAAGACCGCGAAGCTTGGATTCATAATGCGACGGCTTGCGGAACGTGGCATCGAGAACTTCAAGTGCTCAACCTCGCTCGAGTTGTCCACCGCGTGTGAGAACGGCGCCGCGGATGTGGTCGTCGCGTATCCGTTGGTTGGCGCGAATGCTCGGCGCGTGAAAGAAATTGCGGAACAGTTTCGCGAAGTAAGAATCTCCGCGCTCGTCGAATGCGAGGAACAGATTTCAGCGTGGCGGGGAAGCGCGATCGGATTGTTTATCGACGTCAACCCCGGCATGAATCGAACGGGTATTCCGGAAGAGCGAGCCGCTGAGATAGTTCAACTGGCGCGAGCTATCCAGGGATCGCGCCAGATCTTTCGCGGGTTGCACTACTATGACGGACACCTTTCGTCGCTGGATCTCGCTGAGCGCGAGCGGGTCGCGCACCTTGGTTACGATCACTTAATGCGGATCGTCAACGCGTTCGGACAGGCGGGCATCCCAATCGCGGAAGTGATCACCGCGGGCACCCCGGCTTTTCCTTGTTCGCTTTCCTATGGTGGATTCACGGATGCGGCGTTCGTTCATCGCGTCTCGCCGGGGACTATCGTGTACAACGATTGTTCGAGTCTCGTTCAGCTTCCACTCGAGTATGGTTACCGGCCGGCTGCTGTCGTCGTTTCGACGGTTGTCTCGCGGCCATCGCCGGGCCGCTTCACTTGCGACGCGGGACACAAAACTGTTTCGGCCGACGCCGGAGTGCCCACGTGTGCAGTGCTGGGCGAGCCGGGCTACTCGCCGTCAAAGCCGAGCGAGGAACATCTGCCAATAGATGTTATGGAGGGTTTAGGGCCGGCGATCGGTGATCTGCTTTACTTGCTGCCGCGTCACATCTGTCCGACCGTTAATAACTTCGATCATGCGGTGCTCGTGACCGGCGGGAGAATTGTCAACATTGAGCGCGTTACAGCGCGAGGGCGAGAGGCTCCGATGGTGAATAGGTGAGGTGAGAAAGGGGACGTTCCTTGGGTTCACGGAGCATTGAGAATCAGACGGCCGAACCTCACTTGCTCGTAACCGCAGCGGGGATCGACTTGCCAGCGTTGTTTTGTCGCTTGTAGTAATCCGAGATATAGCCTCTCATCCCGAACTCCATCCAACTCAGTCCGTGTTTTTGAGCCTCAGCCGTGGCGCGCTCGGCGGTCCATCCTTCGTGGCCGATTCGATAGACTGCCACCATCGTTCCGGTCCTGTCTGAACCGCGCTTGCAATGTATGAAGACTGGTTGATTAGCGGGATCATCCATAAGCGCAAGCACCCGCGCAACCTGTTCATCAGCCGGAGCGCTGAGTCCCGGCATCGACACACCGAAGTACTTCAAACCAGCCGCCTCCGCAGCCTTTTGCTCCTGTCGAGAGAGATCGTCCTCGCCTCGGAGATTTATGACTGACTTGATGCCTAGCTCCGACAGTCTCTTCATACCGCCGTCGAGAGGTTGTCCCCCGCGATACAGCTTTTCGCTGACCTGGTGGAAGTTCGGAAGCTCTTTGTAGGTTGCCGCGCTCTGAGCCAGGCTCGTCGAGACGAGCAGCGCCAGTACGCAGACAGATGCACTTAATCTGCTTCTTCGATTTGTCATTTTGTTACTTCAGACGGAATCGTTTGATGATTCCGATTGTGCTAGTGGTTGCTAGTGTTGACCACGACACCCTTCGATTCGATGTTCGAGTAGTAGTCGTAGACAAAACGCTTCAGCGGGCTGTGCCCGAAACCGTAATCGAAATCGTATTGCTTCATTTCAAGGAAAGCCTTGTCGGCATTCCAACCGTCATGGCTGAGACGATAAATCGCAGTCATTGCGCCAGTGCGATGCCGGCCGCCGCGGCAGTGGATGAACACGGGCTGGTTTGCCGGGTCGTTGACGATCTTCAGGAATTGCTCAGCCTGCTCGATGGCGGGGCTGCTCTTGTCGCTCATCCCGATGCGAAAGAATTTCATGCCTTGCGCTTCAACAAGGCTCTTCTCATCGCTCTCGCCGTCTTTTTGAAGATCGATGATTGTTTTCACACCCATCGCTGCAAGGTCCGCATAGTCTCTCGAGCTGGGTTGAGCGCCGCGATAAAACTTTTCGTTCACGCAACCGAAATTTTTGATTTGAATCTTTTGAGACTTATCGCTCTGAGCGGCTTGCGCCACCGTGAATACCGTTAAAGCCAGGCTGACAACCGTGATTGTGTGACGAGGTGAGAGTCGGAACGCGCGCATCAGTATCTCCTTAAACCCACTACCCTTATTCGATTTCCAGCGTATGCCAAGCATGATACCTTGGTCAGCGAGGAGCCGCAACGAAAAAAATGTTGCAAAAGTGTTTTGAAAAAACGGCGAAGGAGATATGAAATGAGCGACAAGGAAATGCTCAAAGAACGCGCGCGAGACTTCTTCGCCGCGCTGCAGGACGAAATATGCGCGGCGCTTGAGAAAATGGACGGTGGCGCGCGATTCCGCGAAGACCTCTGGACGCGTGATGAAGGCGGCGGCGGACGAACGCGAGTGATGGAAGGCGGCGCGCTGTTTGAGAAAGCCGGCGTGAATTTTTCCGAAGTGTACGGGCGATTCGACGAAGCCTTCGCCGCGAAACTGCCAGTCGGCCAAGGCGCCAAGTTCTTCGCAACCGGCGTCTCGCTCGTTCTGCATCCGTTGAATCCGATGGTCCCCACGGTTCACGCAAACTTCCGCTACCTTGAAAGAGGCTTGAGTGGGTGGTTTGGAGGCGGTACCGATCTGACGCCTTACTATCCTGACATCGAGGACGCAATTCATTTTCACAAGACGTTGAAAGACGCGTGCGATAAGTTCGACCCGTGGTATTACCCGCGATTCAAGAAATGGTGTGACGAGTATTTCTTCATCAAGCACCGAAATGAAGCGCGTGGAGTTGGCGGGATATTCTTCGACTATCTGACGGGCAAGCACGCGGACGAACCCCTCGCACCCGACGACGAGCGACAAGGTGCCGATCCCGGAATCGAATCCGTTTTTGAATTCGTTCAAGGCGTCGGACGGTCTTTTCTTCCTGCCTATCTTCCAATCGCCGAGCGGCGCAGAACCGAACCCTATACGGACCGCGAACGTGAGTTTCAATTGATTCGCCGCGGGCGCTATGTCGAGTTCAATCTCATCTATGATCGCGGCACGCACTTCGGATTGCAGACGGGGGGCAGGACCGAATCAATACTGATGTCACTGCCGCCAATGGTACGCTGGCAATACGACTATCAACCGGAACCCGGCTCTCGCGAGGCCGAAGCGTGGGAGTTTTTCCATCCGAGGGATTGGTTACACCCTGGTGAGTGAACCGAGGTGTCCGTGGTGGCGAGCTTGTCTCTCTCAAAGTCGTTCAACCACGCGATCCATGCAAAACGGAATTGACAGCATTCTTGTCGCTTGTTAGAAGACTGCCTTGGGTCTTGCGACTTTCGGCAGTCTCGTCACAAGAAAGCGAGAAAAGATTATGGCTTCAAAGGCATTCACCATCTTGAAATGTTGCGTTGTAGCATTGGCACTCAGCGCGTTGTCGTTAACCGCGGTTCAATCAAATCAAGAGCCCGGCAAAGTTGATTTTCGCCGCGATGTCCAGCCGCTCTTGAGACAGTACTGCATAAGCTGTCACGGACCGAAACAGCAGATGAACGCGTTTCGTCTTGACCGCCGCCGCGATGCGATGAGGGGCGGGACCATCCCGGTTATCGCGCCGGGCAATAGTCAGGGGAGCAGGTTCTATCTCAAGCTGATCGGAAGCCAGTACGGTCCGCAGATGCCTCCGACCGGAGCCCTGCGACCTGAACAAATCGCGATACTGAAAGCCTGGATCGATCAGGGCGCCGAGTGGCCCGACGACGTATCAGGAGAAGAACCGTCGCCGCTACCCGATCCGAAGGCGCTGCCGATAATGAAAGCGCTGCGCGAAGGCGATAAGCCGGCTTTCAAGCGGCTCGCGCTTCAGCAACCAAAAGCCGGAAACCTGCGCGGGCCCGGCGGCACAACACCGCTGATGCAAGCCGCGCTGTACGGAGACGCCGAATCGGTTCGGTTGTTGCTGGACAACGGCGCGGATCCGAACATTCGCAATGAAGCCGGAGCGACGGCGTTGATGTGGGCGGTGAACGATCTCGAGAAAACGCGGCTGCTGCTGGATCGCGGAGCCGACGTGAATGCGCGCTCCGAAGACAGCCGCACCGCGCTGCTGATCGCGGCGGGACGGTTTGGCTGTCGCGACGTTGTGAAGCTGTTGCTCGACCGCGGCGCGGACGTAAACGCGAAATCGCCCGGGCTTGGCTTAGAGATGACACCGCTCGCTGAGGCGGCACGGCTCCCGGACGAAGCGCTTCTGCGGTTGCTCCTCGAGCGAGGCGCCGACTTAAAAGCTGCCGGACCCGGCCCGCTTGCGTACGCACAATACGCGCAGTGCGACAAGTGTATCGAGGTGCTGACCGAGGGCGCCCCTCCCGAATTGATTAGCATGGGCGCGTTCTTTGGCGCGCCGCCGAACCTCGACGCGACGGCCATGACTCGCTGGCTCGCGCGAGGCGCGGACATCAACGCAAAAGACCCCGGAGGCAACACGCTTCTGATGCTGGCCGCCAGCTCGGACTCGCTTCCGGTCGAGGCGGTCAAGACTCTGATCGACCGCGGATGTGACATTAACGCCAAAAATGCCGAAGGAAGATCGGCGATGGATTTTGCCAGGCTTAGAGGCGCAACACCGGTTGTCGATCTACTGACAAAAGCCGGGGCGAAAGAAGCCTCGCCGTTCAAGCTCCCGTCCGTAAATCCGAAACCTGCAGGTTCACCTCGCGAAGCAATCACGAGAAGCCTGCCGCTGCTTCAGAAATCGGATTCTATTTTCCTTCAGAAGTCCGGCTGTGTGTCGTGTCACAACAATACGTTTACGGCGATGACAATTGCGGCCGTGCGCAAAAGCGGGCTCTCTTGTGATGAGCAGCTCGCGGGCAATCACGTGAAGAAGATCGCGGCTTACATCGAGAACTGGCGAGAGCGGGCCTTGCAGGGCGTCGGCATACCCGGAGACTCGGACACCGTCGGGTACATACTGCAAGGCCTGGCAGCGGGGAATCACCCCGCGGATGAAGCTACGGACGCGATGGCTCGATTCGTCAGAGGCCAGCAGTATCCGGACGGAGGATGGCGAATCTTCGCACACCGGCCGCCGATCGAATCCAGCAACATCGAAGTCACCGCAGTTTCGATGAGAGCTCTTCAGCTCTACGGCCCGAAAGCTCATCGCGCGGAGTATCAAGCGGCTGTTAAGCTCGCAACTGATTGGCTGATCAAAGTCCGGCCACAAACAACTGAGGACCGCGCTTTTCAATTGTTCGGTTTGCGATGGGCCGGTGTGAGCTCCAAACAGGCGATTGTGCAGAAGGGCGTGCGAGGCCTTCTCGCGAAGCAGCGGCCCGACGGCGGGTGGTCTCAACTCCCTTCGCTTGCGAGCGACGCCTATGCGACGGGCCAGGCTTTGGTGGCTTTGAGAGAGGCGGGGCTGCCGGCAACGGATCCGGCTTACAGGAGAGGGATCGCGTTTCTTCTCAAGACGCAACTCGAAGACGGATCGTGGTATGTGAAGAGCCGGTCCATGCCGTTCCAGCCATTCTTCGAGAGTGGCTTTCCTCACGGACACGATCAATGGGTTTCGATGGCCGCAAGCAACTGGGCGACAACAGCGCTGGCGTTGAGCGTGAGTCGATGAATGTCCACCTGATTGGCTGAAACCGAATGTGAACGCGTCCGTTGTTCGGCTTGCCGGTGAATGCTAGATTATTAACGCGATCATCATTTGAGGAGCAGCTATGGCGGCACGCAAACGAAAAGAGTACGGCGAGTATATTGTCTCAGACTCGAAGATCTGCGGCGGGGACTTAACCTTCAAGGGCACGCGTCTGCTGGTGAAGGATGTTCTTCACTACGTTGCGAAGGGTAAGGATTGGAATTGGATTTCCAAAGCGTACGATGGAAGGCTCAGTCACGAGGCGATTGCGGAAGCCGTTGAGTTGGCCCGTGAGGCGTTGGTCGCAAGCACCGAGAAGCGGCGGCGGGCAGCTTGATTGTGCTTGATGAGAACCTGGATGTCTGGCAGCGGCGAAAGCTTGAGCGCTGGGGCATTCGCTTTCGACGCGTCGGTGGCGACATCGGGCGCTTCGGAATGGACGATTACGACGAGATCATCCGGCTACTTCACTCCCTTCGCCGTCCGACTTTCTTCACACGCGATAAAGATTTTTACCAGCGATGGCTGAGCCATCATGGCTACTGCCTGGTCTACCTTGACGTTGGACCCGAGCATGCGGCGGAGTTCATTCGACGTTTCTTGCGACATCGCAGCTTTCGCACCCAAGCTCAACGGATGGGAAAAGTAGTTCGAGTCCATCAGGCCGGCGTGACCGTCTGGCAAGCAGGTATGGGCGAAGGACAAGAGATCGCTTGGTGACCACTTTGAAGGATAAAGCGTTCGATCAAGAATATTTGAGCGCGAAACGGGCGGCGGCCAGAGCCGAGATAAATGAGTCGCGTGCGAAGTCCGCACGCTATGATCGCCGGACGAATCGAATAGTCGTGGAACTGCGAAGCGGTGCAACTTTCATGTTTCCGGCTGAGTTAGCGCAGGGGCTGGCGGGAGCAGCACCGAAGGATCTGGCCGAGGTGAAGGTAACACCTTCGGGCGCCGGGCTTCGATGGCCGACTCTGGACGCCGACTTCAGCTTACCGAACCTCTTAGCCGGGGAGTTCGGATCGAAGAGTTGGACGGCAAAGTTGGGCGAAAGAAACTCACATAGGCATAGCACGGAAGAAGCCCAACATCGCAGAAGCACCCGAAGATCGAGAGCGTAACAACTCTATCCATTCATTCTCGATTTAGGCTGCTGGCATTCGTGCGGTCCTTCGACGAAGCCACTCGCTCGACTTGCGACATCACCCGCAAAAGATTCTCTCCCAGGAATTTCTTGATGTCCGCGTCCGAATAGCCGCGCTTCATCAATTCATAAGTAAGAGTCGGAAGCTTCGAGATGTCTTCCATTCCTTCCGGCAAGCCCGTGAAGGGAACGCCGTCGAAATCTGAACCGATTCCGATGTGATCGATCCCGGCAACCTTCACGATGTGATCAATGTGATCCATCAATACTGATAGCGGGGTCTTTCCCGGATCATTTGCCTTGCGCCACGCTTCGATTTCATCCTGAACACGCTTCGGATCGTTTGGGTACTTTGCCCGCAACTCGTCTTCCAGGGTACGCGACCGCAGCGCGAGTTCCGCTTTGCGAGGATCGAGAAAGCCATCGTAGAAGTTGACCATCACCACTCCGCCGTTCTTAGCCACCGCCCGAAGCATGTCATCGCTCATGTTGCGCGGATGATTTGCAATCGCTCGCGCCGAAGAGTGCGAAGCGATGACCGGCACGCGCGTCGTCGCGATCACGTCGTAGAAAGTCTTGTCGGCCACGTGAGAAATATCGACCATCATTCCAATGCGATTCATCTCGCGAATCACATCGCGGCCAAGATCCGTAAGCCCGTTGTGATGAGCCACGCTCGTATTGTTGATGTCACCTTCCGAATCCGCCCAGTCGTTTGTGTTGGTGTGTGTCAGCGTCATGTATCGCACGCCGAGTTTGTAAAACATCCGCAGCGCCGGGAGGCTGTCCTCGATTGCGTGGCCGCCTTCGATTCCCATGAGCGCCGCGATCTTGCCGCTCCTGACGATGCGGCGAATGTCGGCGGCCGTTGAAGCGGCTTCAAGCGATTCGGGATGACGCCGAATCTGTTCCTTCACCACGCCGATGACGTCGAGTGCTCGTCGCGCGGCGCCTCCGCCTTCCGAGGGCTTCTTGTTCACGAACTCTTTTCCGACATACACGGCGAAGAACTCGGCTCCGAGCCCGCCTGCTTTCATTCGACGCAGATCGGTGTGAGTTTTGATCTTCGCGTTCGGATCGTCGCCGTGCATCGCAAGATCAAACCCATCGTCGAGCAGCGGCGAGGTGATGTCGTTGTGAGTATCGATGACTATCGACTGTCGATGAAGTCTCTCGGCGCGCGCACGAAGCGCGTTGTCCCCGCCCGATTGCCCTGATGCGGCGCGCTTTGATGATGGCGCTTTGCGTTGCGCTGAAGCTGCATCATCCGCTGTGATTAGTCCTGCTGTTAGCAGAGCGACGGCCAGACACATCGCCGATGAAAGTTTGAGAGAGAGTATTCGCATGATCGAGAGTCCTCACGTGTCGGAATTGTGGTGGTCTAAAAAGGCGTTGCGTAGTCAGAATACTACTTCGCAGTGTAGTATCCGCGTCGCGCGCGCACCTGAAGCCCCGGGCGTTTTACTTCCACTCGAATTGCCTTGAACGTACCCGACTTTGCTTCGCTCTTGCTGTAATACGTCAGAACAAACTGCGCTCGAACTTCTGCCGCAAGACGCTTGTAGATCTCGTCAAGATCGCGCGTCTCTTTCCGCTGGTCTTCGTAGATCGGCGGAAAAAAAGCGCGGCCGCCGGTGTCCTCGCACATGGTTTTCAAAACGAACTCGCCCGCAAGATCCTGAACGCTTGCCGAAGGCGCGACGCCCGTTGAGTGCACGCCGTAGATCACCGCGTCTGACTTCTGCACTTCGGTGAGCGCCTTCGCCAACGAAGACGTCGAGACTGTATCCGTTCCGTCGGAGAGAACGACCATCACGTGACGCCCTTCGGCGGGGCGCAGATATTTGGCCGCGGCGATCATCGCGTCATAGAGAGCAGTAGCTCCCTGTGGTTTGAGCTGACCGAGCCCGCTGACCAGCCGGTCTACGTCTGACGTGAATTGCAATTCGATTGTTGCGTCAGTCGAGACGCTCATCAATGCCGCCTGATCCCCGGGGCGCATTACGTTCTTAAAGAACTGAGCCGCTGCGCGCTGTTCGAAGTCAAAGCGATGCCGAATCGAACTCGATGTGTCGAACAAGAAGATCAGCCGCAGCGGAATCTGTCCCTCGCGATAGAAGCCCGCGATGTCCTGCGCCGCGTCATCCTCGAACAAGTCGAAGTCTTTCTGAGTGAGATCGTTTACCTGATTCCCGCTTGAATCGGTGACGGATGTAATGACCGTGACCAAATCTGCTTTGAGCTTGAGTGGTTTTTCGTCCTGCGGTTCGTCTCCCACGCGGCGCGGACGAGTATCATCCGAAGGCGGCTGAACGGGACGTTGTCCCTGTGAATGCGACGGCGCTTGAGGCTTTGGCGGTGGCGGTATCGGACGCCCGGATTGCGAGAAGGCAAGCGGTAAAACAAAAAAAGCCAGTAGGAAAAGCGAGGGGGCGACGCGGCGACGGTGCGACGGGGCGATCCCGGGCAATCGCCGATTCGCCCCGTCCCCCCCTCGCCCCCTCGCTCTGTCTCCCTCAATACTCATATCGTCGCTTCCGAAACCGCAGACTTCGAAAGATAACTCGCGCGCCACTGTTCAAAGTCCTTCAATGCAAGCTCGACTTGAAAACGCCGCCGATCAACCTTTCGTTTCAATCTTCGCCGATCCGCTTCTTCGAGCGGCGGCAGTAACGCAAACGTGATGTTCATCGGCTGAAAATTCTTCGTGTCCGCGTTGGCGATGTAGTTCGTCAAGCCCCCCATGGCAGTGCGCCGCGGCGGCGCTTCGGGCGCGCGGCCGCGCGCGAGTTCAGCCGCGTGTACGCCCGCCATGAATCCCGTTGCCATCGCTTCGATGTATCCCTCGACTCCCGAAATCTGTCCCGCGAAAAGAACGCGCGGATCACTTCGCATTTGCAACGTCTCTCGGAGCACCGCCGGTGCGCAGATAAAAGTGTTGCGATGAATCTGACCGAAGCGCATGAACTC
>Ga0070706_100002879_pt1 | contig 17145 bp, 15 predicted proteins | sample KBSK5501metaG_FD_65476 | JGI IMG/M metagenome (GOLD analysis project Ga0070706, IMG submission 65476) | Corn, switchgrass and miscanthus rhizosphere microbial communities from Kellogg Biological Station, Michigan, USA - KBS K5-50-1 metaG | ecosystem: Host-associated > Plants > Roots >... | reverse complement strand
CGTCCTCGGGGACCAGGGATCCCGAAACCAATGGTGGCAGGAAGCGGTTTAACTTAACCAAGCGCCCTTTGATGGAAGGCGATGACAACCGGAATCTTGAAGACCAGACTTGGGTTTGCGCGGCGCTATGCGCGCGCGGCGCTGAGCGATCGGCGGCACGATGGGTGCCCGGTCACCCCTGCCCCCCTTCGCCCGACCCCGGAGCAATGGCCGGACGACCGGGCCACGTTCGCGTGGCTGGGCCACGCCACCGTGCTCGTCAATTTGTACGGAACCTGGATCCTGACCGACCCGGCGCTGGAGACCCGCATCGGAGTGGGCCAAGGCATCGCCAAGCTCGGCCCTCGCCGCCTGGTGGCGCCCGCGCTTCGACCGCGGGATCTTCCGCCCCTCGATGTTCTCCTTCTCTCGCACGCGCACATGGATCACACGGACGTTGGCACGCTGCGGCGGCTCGCGCGGGACGTGCGGGTGATCGTGCAGCCTGGCAACCGCGACCTCGTGCGCCGGTTCCGGCAGGTCGACCAGCTCCCATGGGGCAGCCGGACCCGCGTGGGTGACCTCGAGATCGAGTCGGTCGAGGTGAAGCACTGGGGCGCGCGCATGATCACCGACCGGCACCGCGGGTATGGCGGGTACGTGCTCCGGAAGCGGGGCCGGACCATCCTGTTCGCCGGCGACACCGCCGACACCGACGTTCTCGCCCCCATCGGTCGGGGCAGCCCGATCGACCTCGCCATTCTCCCGATCGGAGCGTACGACCCTTGGATCTACAACCACGCCTCGCCGGAGCAGGCGTGGCGTATGGCGCGGGACATGGGCGCGGCCAGCGTCTTTCCCGTCCACCATTCGACCTTCCGGTTGAGCCGGGAGCCGGCCGAGGAGCCGATCGCCCGGCTTCTTGCCGCGGCTGGACCGGAGCGGCAACGGGTGGCCGTGACCCGGATCGGCGAGACGTGGGTCCTGCCGGAGTAGCCCACCACCGACTACTCTTGCGCCGGCGAGCACGCGGCCTAATATGGAGGCCCCTCAGAGGCTATGAAGTCCGGCGCGCACGAGAGGATCGCCCATGCGCCGGATGGAGCGAATCGCGATACCGGCTGAGCACGAGCCCCAGGGGCTCTCGCTCGGCCGGTGTTGTTTTCGCCGTCTGGGGTCTATCGACAAGGATTGGCAGTGACGGTCGCGATTAAGAAAGTGAGTTGCCAATGAGCGTATCCACCGTTGTCGATACAAGGGGCGCCGGGATCACGATGAAGATCGCGCTGACCGTCAACGGTCGTGTGCGGCGCCTCGAGCTGGACCCGCGTACCGCGCTGCTCGACGCGCTGCGCGAGCACCTCCACTTGACTGGCACCAAGAAGGGCTGCGATCACGGGCAGTGCGGGGCCTGCACGGTGCTGATCAACGGCCGGCGCATCAACTCGTGTCTGACCCTCGCCGTCATGCACGAGGGCGACGAGATCGTGACGATCGAAGGTCTGGGCGCGCCGGGCGCCCCGCACCCCCTGCAGGCCGCGTTCGTTGAGCATGACGCCTTCCAATGTGGCTACTGCACCCCCGGCCAGATCTGCTCGGCTGTCGGCATGCTCACCGAAGTGAAGGACGGTTGGCCCAGCCATGTCACCATCGACGTGGCGTCGCCGCGGGTCGAGTTGACCGACGCGGAGATCCGCGAGCGGATGAGCGGCAACATCTGTCGGTGCGCCGCCTACCCGAACATCGTCGCCGCCATTCGCGATGTCGCGGAAAGAGGTCGCCGATGAGGCCCTTTACTTACGAGCGCGCCACCGACCCGCGGGCCGCGGTCGCTGCGGTGTCCAGAGCCGGTGCCAAGTTCATCAGTGGCGGCACCAACCTGCTCGATCTGATGAAGCTCGAGATCGAGCGGCCGACCCATCTGGTCGACATCAGCCGTCTGCCCTTGAAGGACCTCGCGGAGCTGCCGGACGGCGGGCTGCGGATCGGGGCCCAAGCGGTCAACTCCGAGGTGGCCGCCGACGGCCGGGTGCGTACCCGCTACCCGGTCCTCTCCCAGGCGCTGGTCGCCGGGGCCTCAGGCCAGCTGCGCAACAAGGCGTCGATCGGCGGCAACCTGCTGCAGCGCACCCGCTGCCCCTACTTCTACGACACGGCCGCGGGCTGCAACAAGCGAGATCCCGGCTCCGGCTGCTCGGCGATCGGCGGCGTTAACCGGGCACACGCGATCCTGGGCGCGAGCGACGCCTGCATCGCCGTCCATCCCTCGGACATGGCCGTCGCGATCACCGTCCTTGACGGTCAGATCGAGCTGCTCGGCGCCGACGAGGGCGCCCGGCGCGTCGCCATCGGCGACTTCCACCGCCTGCCGGGCGACACACCGCATATCGAGACCGTCCTCAAGCCGGGCGAGATGATCACGGGCGTGGTCCTGCCGCCCGCGCCGCCGGGCCGGCAGCTCTACCGCAAGGTGCGCGACCGGGCCTCCTACGCCTTCGCGCTGGTGTCCGTGGCGGCCATCGTCGCGACGGAGCGGGGTACCATCACGGCAGCCCGGGTGGCGTTCGGCGGGGTGGCGCACAAGCCCTGGCGTTCGGTCGAGGCGGAGGCTGCTCTGGCGGGCCGTCCCGCCACGATGGCCACCTTCCGGGCCGCCGCCGAGGCTGCCATGGCGCATGCCGTGGGACGAGGTCACAACAACTTCAAGATCGAGCTGGCCAAGCGCACGCTCTGCCGCACGTTGGTGCAAGCGGCACAGGCGGGCTGAGGAGACCACGATGACAACTGTCGGGCAACCCATCAGCCGCGTAGACGGCCCGCTCAAGGTCAGCGGCAAGGCTACCTACGCGTACGAGCACTGGGACGTCGGCCAACCGCTCTATGGCTTCATCGTCGGGGCCACGATCGGCAAAGGGCGCATCACGCGGATCGACGGTGCGCGCGCCGAGCGGTCGCCGGGAGTGCGGCTGGTGATGACCCATCGCAACGCGCCGGAGCAGGGCACCCCCGACCTGTCGATCCCCTCGCAGTACTCGCGGGCCTTCCCGGTGCTGAACGGGCCGGACATTCACCATTACGGCGAGCCGGTGGCGCTGGTCGTCGCCACGACCTACGAGCAGGCGCGCGCGGCGGCGAGTCTGGTGGACGTCGAGTACGCCGTCGAGCCGGGGCACTTCGACTTTGCCGGGCAGCTGGACCAGGCGTACGCTCCCAAGGTGGTGAACGCTGGCCTGCCGACCGATGCCGCCGTGGGCGATTTCGACGCCGGCTTCGCCGGGGCCGAGGTCAAGGTCGACCAGGTCTACACGACGCCCTACGAGTGCTCCCAGCCGATGGAGCCGCACGCCTGCATGGTGGTGCCACAGGGGGAGGACCTGGACATCTACGTGAGTGCCCAGATGCTGGGCGAGGCCCGGACCTCGATCGCCAGCACACTTAAGGTCGATCCGCAGCGACTGCACCTCGTGACGCCGTTCGTGGGCGGCGGGTTCGGCTCCAAGCTCGGCATCCACTCCGAGACCATCCTGGCGGCGTTCGCGGCGCGTGCGTTGAAGGAGCCGGTCAAGATCGCGCTGACCCGGCAGCAGATCTTTCAGCTCATCGGCGTGCGTCCCACGACGAGCCAGCGGGTGCGATTCGGGGCCGGACGGGACGGTCGGCTGGTCGCCGTCGGCCACGACGTCACCATGCATATCAACCCCATCGCGGAGTACGCCGAGCAGAGCGCCGCCGCCGCGCGCGACCTCTACGTCGCACCCAACCGGCTGACGCGGCACCGGCTGGTGCCGCTGGACGTGCCGCGCGGGGAGGATGTCCGCGCGCCCGGCGAAGCGCCGGGCCTCCTCGCGTTCGAGTCGGCGATGGACGAGCTGGCCCATGCGCTGGGCATGGACCCGATCGAGCTTCGGATCCTGAACGAGCCAAAGGTCCATCCCGAGACCGGACGCCCGTTCAGCGACCGCCGTATGGTCGAGTGCATGCGGGAGGGGGCGCGGCGGTTCGGCTGGGAGCGCCGGCCGACGAAGCCGGGGACCCTGCGCGACGGCCGCTGGCTGGTCGGCTATGGCATGGCGGCCGCGATCCGCATGCAGTTCCAGGCGGCGACTACGGTGAGAGTGCGGATGGGCCCGGACGGGATCGCCGTGGTCCAGTCGGACATGACGGACATCGGCACGGGCACGTACACCATCGTCACCCAAGTGGCGGCCGACGCGCTGGGCCTGCCGCTCGATCGGGTGCGGGTCGAGCTGGGGCGCTCCGAGTATCCTCCGGGCGCCGGGTCCGGCGCCTCCTGGGGCGCAACCAACACGTGCACCGCGGTCCATCGTGCGTGCAAGGCGCTCAAGGAAAAGCTAAAGGACGGAAAGATCCCTGCCGAGGGAGTGGAGGCGGAGGGCAAGATTCCCTGGATGTGGAAGGAGCCGAACTACAAGAGCTACGCGATCCACGCCTATGGGGCCCAGTTCGCGGAGGTCGGCGTGGACGTGGACACCGCGGAGATCCGGCTCCGGCGGATGCTGGGCGTCTTCGCGTCCGGTCGCATCTTCAACGCGAAGACAGCTCGCTCTCAGCTGATCGGCGGCATGACATTCGGGGTGAGCATGGCCCTGCACGAAGAGGCCATCGTGGACCCGCGTACCGGAGCGTTCGTCAACCGGGACCTGGCCGAGTACCTGGTGCCGGTGCACGCCGACATCCCCGAGATCGACGCCATCCTGCTCGACAGCTTCGACGACAAGGCCAACGAGCTTGGGGCCAAGGGCGTGGGTGAGCTGGGTAACTGCGGCGCCAATGCGGCCGTCGCGAACGCGGTGTTCAACGCCACCGGGGTGCGGGTGCGCGATTTTCCCATTACGCTCGAGAAGGTGCTGTCCGGGTTGCCGCTCCAATCTACGCCTTGAGTTTACAGGAGACAGCCGTAGCTCGTACGGACAGAAAACGAGAGAGCCGGGGACGAACCCCCACGCGCGGCGTTATCAAGTCGCCGGCTCCGCAGTGGTCCGTACTCGGCCCCGTTCTACGTCGTTTCGCCCGCTACTCCACCGTCACCGACTTGGCCAAGTTCCTCGGTTGATCGACGTTGCAGCCGCGCCGAACCGCGACGTAGTACGACAGCAACTGGAGCGGGATGCTCGTCAGGATCGGCGTCAGGGCGTCCAACGTCTCGGGAATGGCGAAAGTCGCGTCCGCCAGCCGCTCGATCTCAGCGTCACCGGCATTTACCAGGGCAAGAACCCTGCCACCACGCGCCTTCACCTCCTCGATGTTCGACACGATCTTGGAGTGCACGGCATCCTTTGGCGCGATGAACACGACGGGCATGTTCTCGTCGATCAGGGCGATCGGCCCGTGTTTCATCTCGGCCGCCGGGTAGCCCTCCGCGTGGATGTACGAGATTTCCTTAAGCTTGAGCGCCCCCTCGAGCGCGACGGGGAAGTTCACACCCCGGCCCAGGTAGAGCGCGTTGTGGGTCGTCGCTAGAAACCGCTCCGCGAGACGCTCGATGTCGGCCGCGCGGCTCAGGATGTCGGCCATTTGGTCCGGGAGCCGGCCCAGGGCCTGAATGAATTGCCGGCCCTGGAGGATGCTCAGGTTCCGGAGCCGGGCGATTCTGAGGGAGATCAACGCCAGGGCGGCCACCTGGCTGGTGAACGCCTTGGTGCTCGCGACGCCGACCTCCGGGCCGGCGTGCAAGTAGATCCCGCCGTCAACCTCGCGGGCGATGGTCGAGCCGACCACGTTCACGACGCCGACCGTCCGGGCCCCGCGCCGCTTCGCCTCCCGGATCGCGGCGAGGGTGTCGGCGGTCTCCCCGGATTGCGAGATCCCGATGACGAGGGTCTTAGGATCCACGACGGGGTTCCGGTAGCGGAACTCGGAGGCATACTCGACCTCCACCGGAAGCCGGGCCATCTCCTCGAACATGTACTCGCCGATGAGGCCGGAGTGCCAGGACGTGCCGCACGCGGTGATGATGATGCGCTGGACCTGCTTCAGCTCGTCGTCGGTCAGGTTGAGGCCGCTGACGCGGGCCGTCCCCTCGTCCTCGAGCAGGTGGCCGCGCAGGGTGTTCCGCAAGCTCTCCGGCTGCTCGAAGATCTCCTTGAGCATGAAATGCGCGAAGCCCCCGCGCTCGATGGTCGCGAGATCCCACTCGATCTGGTCTACGGGCTTGTCGATCTTGGTGGTCTCGAGATTCCGGATGCGGTAGCCGTCGCGGGTCAGCACCGCCATCTCGCCGTCGTCGAGGTAAATCACCGAGCGGGTATACTGCAGCAGCGGCGACGCGTCCGAGGCGACGAACCACTCGTTCTCGCCCACGCCCACGAGCAAGGGTGAGCCCTTCCGGGCCGCCACCAGCACGCCCGGCTCGGCGGCCGATATGAACGCCAGCCCGTAGGCGCCATCGACGTCACGAAGCGCGGCCGCCACCGCCTCTTCCAGGTTCCCGCGATAGAACTCGCCGACGAGATGCGCCAGCACCTCGGTATCGGTCTCCGACTTGAAGGTATGGCCGCGTTGCTCGAGCGCCTTCCGCAGGACCGATGCGTTCTCGATGATGCCGTTGTGGATGACGGCGATCCGGCCGGACTGATCCGTGTGGGGGTGGGCGTTCGGCGTGGTAGGCGCCCCGTGCGTCGCCCAGCGGGTGTGGGCGATGCCGAGCGTGCCGGTGGGGAGATTACCGTCGAGCTGCTGCTCGAGCGCTGAGATCTTGCCCGCGGCCTTCACGATCTCGAGGCCCTTACCGTTCACGATCGCGATCCCGGAGGAGTCGTACCCCCGGTATTCAAGGCGCTTCAGGCCCTCCAACAGCAGCCGCGCGGCCGGGCGAGGGCCGATATAGCCGACGATGCCACACATCCGTGCGCGGTCCTCTAGGTCAGGAGTTCTTGGCCGACCGCCACCAGTTGCTCTGCGTCGGCGGCTGTCGGGGCTTCGGCGATGAGCCGCACGATCGGCTCGGTACCCGAGGGGCGGACGTGCAGCCACCGATCCCGCCAAGCCAGCCGCAACCCGTCCCGGTCGTCGATTGTCGCGTCGGTGAAGTGCCGCCGCATCCGATCGAAGGAGGGGCCGAGGTCCTCCCCTCGCGGGGCTTTCGCCTTCAGGATGGTGTATCGCGGCGCGGAGGCCACGACCCGCGACAGCGGGGCCCCAACCTTGGCCAAATAGTGCAAGATAAGGGCCACCCCAAGCGGCGCGTCTCGCCCCACGTGCAGCCCAGGCAGAATGACGCCGCCGTTTCCTTCCCCCCCAACCACCGCCCCCTCATCCCGGATGGTCCGAGCGACGTTCGCCTCGCCCACGGGGGCCCGTACCAGCCGCGCGCCGAAGTCGCGCGCCGCGTCCTCCACCACGAGACTGGTCGAAAGATTCACGACCACAACCGGCTTGCCGCCCTGAGGGTTCCCCCTCCCGGAGAGCACCGCGCGCACCGCAAGCGCCAGCGTGTAGTCCTCGCCGATCGGCGTGCCGGTTTCGTCTACGAGGGCCAGCCGGTCCACGTCCGGATCCACCGCCAGCCCGAGATCCGCGCCGCTCTCGTGTACCAGGCGGCCCAGGTCCCCCAGGTTCTCCGGCACCGGTTCCGGTGGGTGGGGGAACCGACCGTCAGGCTCGAGATGGATGCCGGTCATCCGCACGCCGAGGCGCTCGAGCAACGGCGGGATCGCCACGGCTCCCGCCCCGCGGACGCAGTCGAGAGCAACGTGGAACCCGCGGGCCCGGATCGCTGCGACGTCGATCACCGGGAGCGCAAGGATCGCGTCGAGGTGGCGCGCCACCGCCTCCGGGTCCTCGCGGACCCGACCGATCCGGCTCCAGTCGGCGCGCGGCGGCCCGGCATCGGCCAGCGCCCGCACGGCTGCGCCGGCGGCAGCATCGAGGAAGATCCCGTCCGGGCCGACGAATTTGAGAGCGTTCCACTCGATCGGGTTGTGGCTTGCGGTGAGGATCAGGCCCGCGCCGGCATGGTGGTGCTCGACGGCCAGCTGCGCCGTGGGGGTCGGGACGACCCCCAGCTCCACCACCTCCGCCCCGACCGACATGAGACCCGCTGCTGCGGCCCGTGCGAACATGGGGCCGCTGCTGCGCGCGTCGCGCCCGAGGACGACGAGCGGTCGGCCGTTCCGACCAGCCCATGCCCCAAGGGCAGCCGCGTAGCGGGCCACGATCTCCGGGGTGAGGTCGGTGCCGACGAGGCCGCGGATCCCCGAGACGCTGACCATCAACGTGGCGGACATGGCGCGGTCTAGACGTGCAGTGGCAGAGCGGGGACGTCCGGGAAGGCCGTCAGAAAGGCCTCGACGACGTCAGAATCGAAATGCATCCCCGCGCACCGCCGAAGCTCTTCCACGGCCTCGGAGGGTGTCCGGGAAGGCCGGTAGGCGCGGTTGGTGGTCATGGCATCGAACGCGTCCACGACGGCGACCAGGCGGGCCTCCGCCGGAATCTCGCCGGCCTGGAGCCCGTCGGGGAACCCGCCGCCGTCCATCCGCTCGTGATGGGACCGGACGATTCGGAGCACCGCAGGGGACTCGCGCATGAACGGCGCGAGGATACGCTCGCCGAGGGTGACGTGCACTTTCACGTGGGCGAACTCCTCCATCGTGAGAGGGCCGGGCTTGTTGAGGATCGCCTCGCGCGTCCCGATCTTGCCGATGTCGTGCAGCTCGCCGCCCAGGCGGATGGCCTCCAGCCGGTCCCCGGTGTAACCCAGGACGACGCCGGTCTTCACCGCGTAACGGCTGACCCTGGTGGAGTGCCCGCTGGTATAGGCGTCCTTGGCCTCGAGCGCGTGCACCAGCGTCTGCACCCCGTTGATCAGCGACTGCTTGTTCCGCCGGTCCAGCTCCCGGACCCGGCTCTCGAGATGCTGCTGATAGAAACGGTTCTGGAGAATGAGTTCGCGCTTCTCCAGCGCCTTCTGGAGCCGGGCTCGGACCTCGTCAATCAGCACCGGCTTCGAGATGTAGTCGAGAGCACCGAGCTGAAGGCACTCCACCGCCGTGCTCACCTCGGCCACGCCGGTGAGCATGATGATGGCTATATCGGGGTAGAGCTTGAGGGCCTCGCGGAGGAAGCTGACGCCGTCCATCTCCGGCATGTTGATGTCGGAGATGCAAACCGGCACCTCGCCCTCAGTCTTGAGGATCTCCAGCGCCGCCGCGCCGGAGCCCGCCTGGACACAGGCGAGCCCCTGCGATTCGATAACACGCACCAGCGCGCCGCGCACCTGGGCGTCGTCATCCACCACGAGGCAACGGGCGGTCGTGGCGGTAGCTTCGGAAGGAGGGGTCACTCCGCGAAGCTACCGGCGGTTGTGAAAATGTTCAACCGCCGGCTTGCCCCAACGCGACGAAAGCCGTTACGCTTCCGAGACTTCAGAGGCCCAGAGACGATGACGCGCGTGCTTCCCGACATCCCCGACAGAGGCTTCGCCACCCGCGCGATCCACGCGGGCCACGTGCCGGATCCACTCGCCGGCGCGGCGATGCCGCCGATCTACCAGACCTCGACCTACATCCAGGATGGGCTCGGCCGGCACAAGGGCTACGAGTACGCCCGCACGCAGAACCCGGGAGGCCTTGGAGCGCAATGTGGCGAGCCTCGAGGGAGGCACGCACGGCTTCGCCTTCGGATCGGGGCTCGCGGCGCTCGATGCCGTGCTCAAACTGCTCAGGGCGGGGGATCACGTCGTGTGCGGCGAGAACGTCTACGGCGGAAGCATGCGCCTCATGACGCAGGTCTACGCCGAGCTGGGACTCGACTTCTCGTTCGTGGACATGCGCGAGATCGGGCCGATCGAGCGGGCCCTTACCCCGGCGACCCGCTTGGTGTACTGCGAGACGCCGACCAACCCGATGATGTTCCTCACCGACCTCGCGGCCGTCGGGGACCTCACGCAGGCGCGCGGCCTCATCTACGTGGTGGACAACACGTTCGCGACGCCGTATTTCCAGCGGCCGCTGGCCTTCGGCGCCGACATCGCCCTCCATTCGACGACCAAGTACCTGAACGGGCACAGCGACATCGTCGGCGGACTGCTGGTCACCGGGCGGGACGACCTCGCCGAGCGACTCGGCTTCCTCCAGAACGCCGCGGGCGCGGTGCCCGGGCCGATGGACTGCTGGCTGGCGCTCCGGGGGCTCAAGACCCTCCCGCTCCGCATGCGCCAGCACGACGCCAACGGACGCCGGGTGGCCCAATGGCTCGCCGGACGGCGGGAGGTCACCAAGCTCTACTACCCCGGGCTACCGTCCCACCCCCAGCACGAGCTCGCCTGCCGCCAGATGACCGGATTCGGGGGGATGATCTCGCTGGACCTGGGCGACGCCGACCGCACCCGACGGTTCGTGGAAGCGGTCCGGATCTTCGCGCTGGCCGAGTCGCTCGGGGGGGTGGAGAGCCTGATCGGCCACCCCGCCTCCATGACGCATGCATCGGTGCCCCCGGCGCTGCGCCAGGCCATGGGGCTCACCGACAGCCTCGTGCGGCTAAGCTGCGGCTGCGAGGACGCGGAAGACTTGGTTGCCGATCTGGAGCAGGCGTTCGAGAAAAGCAGGTGAACGGTTCACCGTTTACCGTTTACGATTCATCTTGAAACACCCACGGCCACCTTCCGTACTGTGGCCACCCCCAGCCGTGAGCCGACCATGACCACCATCCCCACCACCCGCCCCCGCCAGCGCTTCCCTGAGATCTCGGCCGTGTCGTGGGAGCACACCGCCGATCGTGCGGCGCTCCAGGCGTTGCGCTCCGTCCCCGGATTCGACGATGTCGTCCGCAAGGTGATCGGGTTCCTGGGAGGCGAGCGCGGGATCCGCCTCCTTTTCCAGGGCAACGCGGTCCGCGCAGGCGCCGCCCAGTTCCCCAAGCTCTGGACGCTGCAAGCCGAAGTCGCGGGCACCTTCGACTGGCCCCGTGTGCCCGAGCTCTACATCTCACAGACGCCGGTGTTCAATGCCGGCGCGTACGGCGTCGACGACCCGTTCATCGTGGTTCACTCGGCGGCGCTCGAGATGCTCGATGACGACGAGCTCCGTGTGCTGCTCGCGCACGAGATGGGGCACGTCGTGAGCGGACATGCCCTCTACCGGACGATCGCGGAGATTCTCCTGAGCATCGGTCTCTCCGCTCTTCCGATTCTCGCCGGGATTGCTCTCTTCCCCATCCGGCTCGCGATCCTCGAGTGGGCCCGCAAGTCTGAGCTGTCGGCCGACCGCGCCGGGTTGCTCGGCAGCCAGGACGTGATCGCCTCCCAGCGCCTGTTCATGAAGATGGCCGGCGGCACCCGCGGCCAGATCAACAGCGGCCAGCTGAGCGTGGACGCCTTCATGGTGCAGGCGAACGAGTATCTGGCGAGCCGAGAAGGGTTCGACGCGGTGTACAAGATCCTCAACACGCTCGCGCTCACCCATCCGATGAACACCATCCGGGCCGCCGAGCTCCAGCAGTGGGTCTCGAGCGGCGATTACGAGCGGATCGTCCGCGGCGAGTACGTGCGCCGCGGCCAGCAGGAGCAAGAGCGCCCCCTGGTGGATGACCTCAGCGCCGCCGGGAGCCACTATGCGTCCGAGGCACGGGAGCTCGCGACCGCGGTGGTCGACGCCGCCCGCCGAGCGGCTGAGCGCGCCGCCGACGCCTTCCGGTCGGCGCAGCGCCGGTGAGAATCCTGATCGTCGGGGGCGGGGGGCGGGAGCATGCCCTCTGCTGGGCGTTCCGCCGCGAGAACCCCGACGCCGAGCTCCACTGCGCGCCGGGGAATCCGGGCACCGCGGCGCTCGCGCGCAACGTCCCGATTCCGGCGGATGACATCGACCGGCTGGCCGACTGCGCCGACATGCTCGGGATCGACCTCACCGTCGTCGGCCCGGAAGTGCCCCTGGCGCGCGGGCTCGCCGACCGTCTGCGCGCCGAAGGCCGGGCCGTGCTCGGTCCCAGCGCTGCGGCTGCCCAGATCGAGGCATCGAAGGCGTTCGCCAAGGACGTGATGGCGGCCGCCGGCGTGCCCACGGCGGCCAGCCGGACGTTCACCGATCTCGCTCAGGCGCTCGCCTGGGTGGACCGGCATCCGGAACCGCTCGTCGTGAAGGCCTCCGGGCTTGCCGCCGGCAAGGGCGCGGTGGTCTGCCCGACGCGGGCTGAGGCGCGTCAGGCGGTGCAGGCCATGCTGGGCGCCGGTGCCTTCGGAGAGGCCGGCCGGACCGTCGTGATCGAAGCGTTCCTGGAGGGGGAGGAAGTCTCCCTGTTCGGGCTCACTGACGGCACCGACGTGGAGTTCCTCCCCGCCGCGCAGGACCATAAGCGTCTGCTCGACGGCGACCTGGGTCCGAACACCGGCGGCATGGGCGCGTACAGTCCGGTCGCCATCGCGACTCCGGCCCTGTTCGATCGGGCCCGCCGCGAGGTGTATCTCACCGTCCTGGAGGAGCTGCGCCGGCGGGGGATGCCGTTCTCCGGCGTGCTCTACGCGGGCCTGATGGTCGACCCGGCGGGAACGCCGTGGGTGGTGGAGTTCAACTGTCGGTTGGGAGATCCCGAGGCTCAGGTGGTCCTGCCCCGCGTGGGCGGTGGGCTGACCGACGCCTTCTGGCGGGTCGCCCGCGGGGAGCGCCCGACGCCGATCCGGGCACGCTCGGTGGCAGCGGTCACCACGGTGCTGGCGGCGCAGGGCTACCCGGACCGGCCCCAGGGAGGCGCCGCGGTAACGATCCCGCAGGACCTGGCGGCCGGGGTCACCGTGTTCCACGCCGGGACCACGCTGGACGACGCGGGAATGCTTCGGGTCGCGGGTGGGCGGGTGCTCAACGTCACCGGAACGGCGCCCACGTTCGCTGAGGCCCAGCGGCTCAGTCGCGAGACCGCCGAGCGGATCACATTCGCCGGAAAGGTCTTCCGCCGCGACATCGGCTGGCGCGAGGCGGGGCGGCTGGCGCCGGTCTAAAACCCCTTCAACCCCTCCCCCCGACCGGGTCCGTTCAGCCCCACGCACTTGGCGCGTGCATGTGCGTGCATCAGCGGACTTGTCGTCCCATTAGTCGAAGAACTCATTCGCCCCCGTGCCGGCCCGAGCCGGCCGGTCAGTCCTCCACCCTGCGCGAGGCGCATCCATGCGCGCTCTTCGACTGCTGTTACGTCCCCTTCTCGTCTGCATCGTCGCCGGGTGCAGCAGCAACACCACCGGCACCACGGGCAACAACGCGCCCCCACCGACCCCCGCGACGGGTGACATTCAAATCGTCCCGGGTGCGTCCACGAAGGGCGATCTGGCGTTCAGTCCCAACCCGAAGAATCTCTCTTTGGGCACGGCAATGACGGCCACCGTCCGGTGGATCAACGGCGATATCACCGACAATAACTACATGACCGGCACAGCCACGCAGCACCACATCGTGTCAAACGACGGGACGTCGTTCGACACCGGAATCCTGACGGGCAATGCCACGGCGTCAGCCAACCTGGCGGCAGGTGATTATCCCTACCACTGCTCGATTCACCCCACCATGGTCGGCACGGTCCACGTAGGTCCGTAAGCGCCCGAACCCGCCGGGGGCTCCCGGTTGGTCTCGGAAGAACCGGGGCCGCGGGCGCATCGCTCGCGGCCTGTGTAGTTTGCGGGCACGCATGCCTGAGCTGCCCGAGGTCGAGACCATCGTGCGGGAGCTGCGCCCACGGGTGGTGGGTCACTCGCTGCACGAAATCACCCTTTCCCACGACGACGTGCTCCGCGGCGTGACCCGCCGGCGCCTCCTCCGGGGCCTGGAGGGCGCCGCCGTGCGCGGGCTCGGCCGCCGGGCCAAGCACGCTGTGTTCGACCTGGGCGACCGGCGGCTGGTCGTACAGCCGGGGATGACGGGCTCCCTCGTGGTGCACGAGCGGCCGCTCACGCCGGACGAGAGCCGCTACGCGGTGCTCTCCGCGCGGCTGGACGACGGCCACCGACTGGTCTATCGCGACGTCCGGCGGCTCGGCACGCTGCTCCTCCTCGATCAGCGCGGCTGGCAGGCGTACGACCGGTCCATCGGGCCCGAGCCGCTCGATCCCGCCTTCACCGCCGAACGGCTCGGGGAGATCCTGGGCCGATCGCGCCAGGCGGTGAAGAAGGTGCTGATGGATCAGCGGCGGCTCGCAGGTATCGGCAACATCTACGCGAACGAAGCCCTGTTCGCCGCCCGGATCGACCCGTCGCGCGCCGCCAACCGGGTGCGGCCCGACGAGGCCCGCCGGCTCCAGATCGAGCTCGTACGCATCCTCCGCGCCGCCATCAAGTCCAACGGCACGACGTTCCGCGACTACCGCACCGGCACCGGCGAGTCCGGCAACTTCCAGCTGGAGCTGTTCGTGTACGGCCGGGAGGGCGAGCGGTGCAAAGTGTGCGGCACCCGCCTCGTCGGGACGCACCTCATCGACGCGCGCATCAGCGTGCTCTGCCATCGCTGCCAGTCGTGAGACGCGCCCGCACCCTCCGCCTGCCGCTCCCCGCGACGGATCTCGGCGTGTTGCGGGACCGGGTGCGGGCCCTCGCCGAGAACCGGCCCGGCGTGTACCGGATGGTGGACTCCACCGGCCGGGTGCTCTACGTAGGGAAGGCGAAGCGCCTGCGAAACCGCCTGCTGAGCTACTTCCGCGCGACCTACCCGGACGACAAGGCGGCCCGGATCCTGTATGCGGCGAACGACGTCCACTGGGAGTACGTGCCCAGCGAGTTCGCCGCCTACCTCACCGAGCTGCGCCAGATCCAGCATCACCGCCCCCACTTCAATCTCAGGCTGAACCGGACCCGCCGGGCGGTCTTCGTAAAGCTGTCCGGCGGCCCGGCACCCCGGATCACGAGCGGCGCGGCAATCGGCGCGGACGACGCCCGCTGTTACGGACCATTCCGCTCCGTCGGGCGGACGGCGGAAGCGGTGCGCACTCTGGCCGATCTGCTCGGTCTCCGCGACTGCGCCGCGAGCATGCCCATCGTCTTCGCCGGGCAGGGCGACCTTTTCGACCAGAGCCGCCGGGCCGCGTGCATGCGGCACGAGTTCGGCTTCTGCGCCGGCCCGTGCGCCGGGTTCGTGGCGGACTGGGACTACCGGCAGCGGGTCGAGGCCGCGATCGCGTTCCTGGAGGGTCGCACCATCCAGCCGATCGATCGGGTGGTGGCGGCGATGCAGGAGGCGGCCGGGCGGGCGGACTTCGAGCTCGCGACTCGGTGGCGGGAGAAGTTCGAGCAGCTGGAGTGGCTGTTCGGCGCGATCGTGCGCGCGCGCATGGCCGTCGACCTGCTGACGTTCGTCTATCGCGATCCCGGGGCCCTCGGCGACGACCGGGTGTACGTCGTGCGCCGGGGGGTCGTGCGGGCCGCCTTCCCTTGCCCCGCTACACCCATCGAGCGCGAGGCGTTCCGCGGCGTGCTGGCGGACGAGCTCGCCCGACCGGCCCCCTCGCCCGGACCCCTCCCCGTCGAATCGATCGACGAGCTGCTCCTCATCATGGCGTGGTTCCGGGCGCATCCGGAGGCCTTCCGCCGTACGACACCGCTCGAACAATGGGCCAGCTGACGCCCGGCCGGCGCGACACCTCCCCGCGCCGACGGCTACGAATCGCCGGCAGGGAGCAGCGGCACCAGCCTCCCCCGCGGCGGAATCCCCGGCTCGAGCTCGAGGATGCCGACCGACGGCGGGAGGTCGAACCGCTTGGGGCCGGCGCCCCCCGGGTTGATCACGGTGACCACGACATCCACCAGCGTGAGCAGGGGCCGGTGGGTGTGCCCGAAGACCAGGATCTCTCCATCCGGAAACGCGGTATGGAGGTTGTCCGCATTCGGGGAGCCGAGCTGGTCGCCGTGGGTGACGACGACGCGGAAGCCGTCCAGCTCCAGCTGGGCCACTTGGGGGAGCCTGGACCGCACCTCCCACCCGTCCGTGTTCCCGTACACCGCCGTCACAGGGGCGAGCGCCTCGAGCTCGGTCAGGAGCTCGAGCGGGCCGATGTCCCCGGCGTGGAGAATGTGGTCAACATCCTCGAAGGCGTCGAACACCTCGGGTCGCAGGAGCCCGTGGGTATCCGCGATGACGCCGAGCCGCATGGAAGGATCAGCCCTGCCAACGCTCGGTCACGGTGATGTCCACGGCCAGGTGGTCCAGCACCCGCTGGACGACGAAATCGACGAGATCGCTCACCTCGGTCGGCCGATGGTAGAACCCGGGTGCGGCGGGGATCACCGTGGCGCCAGCCTCGGTCACTGCGACGAGATTGCGGAGGTGGACGAGCGAGAGCGGCGCTTCGCGCGGCACGAGGATGAGTGTACGCCGCTCCTTCAACGTGACGTCGGCCGCGCGCTCCACCAGCGACCGGCTCGTTCCCGCCGCGACGGCCGCGACGGTGCCCATCGAGCACGGGCAGATGACCATGCCGGCGGTCCGCTGGGACCCCGAGGCCGGCAGCGCTCCACGATCGTCATCGGGGAAGTCCCGAACGCTGGACCAGTCGCCGCCGGTGGCGGCGCGGAGGGCGCCGATCGACGTGAGACCGCACTCGTGCTCGAGCAGGCGCTGCCCGTGGCCGGACACGATGAGCCAGACCGGCACCTGATGCCGCGCCAGGACGTCGAGCAGCCGGACCGCGTAGGGCGCGCCGGAGGCCCCGGTAATCGCCAGGACGATCGGGAGGCGGCTCACCGGCCTCTCCGGTTGGGGGTGGGGGACCGGCGGGGGTGCTTGGCGGTGAACAGTGAACAGTGAACAGTGAACGGGGGCTTCCCGGCATTCGCGGGCTGCCTCGCGTCGGAACCGGCAGCCGACCCGTGCGGGCGCTGGTGCTGCTTAGACTTCCCTTTTTTCCTGTTCACTGTTCACTGTTCACTGTTCACTGCTTTCCTGTTCACGTTCACCGTCTTAGCACCCGGTCCACCATCGCGAAGAAGAACACGGTCGCCGACATCACCGCGTTCATAGTGAAGAACGCCGCGTTGAGCCGCGACAGATCGTTCGGCCGCACCAGCCGGTGCTCATACACCAGGATACCCCCGGCCGCCGCCACCCCGGCGAAATACCATTTCCCGAACCCCGCCCCGAGCCCGAACGCGACCAGCGCGGGAATCGTGACGCCGTGCAGCAGCCGGGCGGCGAGGATGCTCCGCGTCACCCCCAGCCGGACCACTGCGCTCCGGAGACC
>Ga0070706_100002878_pt1 | contig 17149 bp, 11 predicted proteins | sample KBSK5501metaG_FD_65476 | JGI IMG/M metagenome (GOLD analysis project Ga0070706, IMG submission 65476) | Corn, switchgrass and miscanthus rhizosphere microbial communities from Kellogg Biological Station, Michigan, USA - KBS K5-50-1 metaG | ecosystem: Host-associated > Plants > Roots >... | reverse complement strand
GGTTTAATCTGGAGGACGTTGAGCGCTGATAAGAGGCGGCCGGGCGCAGGCGACCGCAGTCACGGTAATGCCTAAGCCGTGATAGTATCTAGTTGAGAACCGAAGGCAATTCAAATCATTGAGTCACGAGTCCAGACTAGAGCACCCGTGCGTGAGATCGACGAGCATCGAGAAACTCCAGCAGCTCCACTACGACAGAATTTACTCGCAATATGAAGCACACTATGGTGACGCCTGTAGCCAAAGATATCGTCAGACATTTATTCACGAGCCACTATTTGACGGGATTGAGCTTTCCGGAATGGATGTTCTTGAGGCGATGTGCGGCAACGGACAGACGACTGAATTCTTACTCTCCCGGGGAGCGAGAGTCACCGGCTTGGACATTTCAAACGCAGAGATTCATTCCTTCAGGGAGCGCTGGTCGAACTGTGACGCGAGATGTGCCTCAATTTTTGATTCGGGTTTCGCGAGTTCGTCATTTGATTGCGTCGCTACCGTTGGCGGCTTACATCACTTACAGCCAAACATTGGCGAGGCTATTTCCGAGATTCAAAGAGTCTTAAAGGTGGGAGGCTATTTCTGTTTTGCGGAACCACACCAAGGGTCTTTCCCGGACTTAATCCGAGCATTCTGGTACAAGCATGATAATTTGTTTGCTTCTAATGAAGCATCTATCGATTTGCAAGTACTGAAGAAAGAGTTTTTTCATCAGTTCAGCGTTAGCAAAGAGCTGTACCTGGGCAATGTCGCATACTTGTTGGTGCTAAACTCCATGATTTTCAGAATACCTGTGCGATTCAAGCGTTTCTACACGCCGACGCTGATGAGAATCGAGTCTTTGATCGACAAATTTCAGGGCAGGCGATTTTCCTGCTTCGTAGTTTCCCAGTGGCGAAAGCTATGACAAGCGGTATCTCGAACTCGCCGAACGACCTTAGCTATTAAGTCTATTAGCGCCAGTATGAAGTTAGATCGTAGTTGATGAGCAGCATGAATTCAGGCAGCGACGCGCCTCAAGCGCTGAGCAGGGAGAATGGCCAACCGAAAAACGGAATCTCCTTTGGGGCTTCTTCACCGGCGCAGCCTTGGATCGGTATTAAGAACCTGGCTGCCTAGGTTACCTCTGGTCATCTGCGTCAGTCTATTTCTCTTCCACTTCTCGCTAATAGAGAAGTATGCAGTAAACATTCCTTACCAGGACGAGTGGGGTTTGATTTTTGGGGACAATCATCCAGCGTCAGTTGACCTGTGGTGGCTTTACGCTCAGGTCAACGATCATCGGACCGCAACCACAAAATTATTCGTCTGGCTCCAGTTTCATCTTAACCACTGGAATATAAGGACACAGCAGGTTCTCGACTTTCTCATCTACGGTACAATTCTCGTACTGCTGGTTCTATTCGCGCGCAGGCTTATACCACAAACCTGGATTGTCCTTTGTTTTGTCGTCTTTCTTATTTCTCCGATTATCGGCTTCGATCACATATTGGTGTACGCAGTGGCAGTGCATTTCTGGCTATTGTTCTTTGTAATCTCGGCATACTTTCTATTTGCCGAAGCTCAGAAGTGGTTTGCGTTAGTGATTGCTTGTGTGGCATCGATCTTATCTATCTACTCATTTGGCTCAGGCTTCATCACCAGCTTTGTTCTGCTGATGATGTTTAGCCTGTTTAAATGCTTCTGCGCCGTGAGAGCCTCGTCAGGAAAAGAACGGATCCATGAAGTTTTGCAGTTATCACTCGTTGCAGCATTAATCGGGGGCGCGCTGGTCACGTGGATTGTCGGGTATCACAAGCCGCCTTACATATCGTCTTTTGCATTACCCTATACTATGACTTTCTGGTCATTCTTTTTGAACCTGGTTTCTTTCAGCTTCGGCATCGACAAGCTGTCGCGGACGTTAGGAGCTATCTGTGTATTGATCGTGGTGGTTCCGATCTGTGCCGAGGTTTGGAAGCGTAAGGGCCGCTTATCAAACAATCAATGGGCAGCTTACGCAATGGCAGTGGCGATTCTCGGCGATCTCGCCGCTGTCGCGATGGGTCGCGCGGGCTTTGGTATTCTCTGGTCGAAGGTCGAGGAATATGCAGAACATGGTATGCCGCTCATTATCTTGTCCGTAGTTAATTGGGTGGTTTTTCTGAAAGGCAGGAGGAAGTTGCAAATCGCCTCCACCGTGACCTTATGGTTTTTTTGCTTCGCCGCGTTCTCGGATAACTGGGACTTTGATATCTACGCCCGTGCATCCGCACAGAGAATGGCAAACTATCGATGTGTTGAGGCCTATTACGAACAGGTCAGTAATGGGCATTGCCCTGGAACCTTTGCTGATACTCCCCATCCGGAAATTTTCCTGGAACAAGCGAGGAGGTTGAATGTGTCCTTTTATCAAGAAATGCGCCAACACATTCAGTTGAAGAGGGAAAAGGGCTCCGCACCATGACCTGTTTACTTTAGCGGATTTGCCTATTGAACACTCAGAAAACAATCACTTGCGCGTATCCCTGAACTTTGAGATATTTGGATCCAATCTTACTTGCTAGTCAACGCTTTCCGAGGCAATATCGAAGTACCTAAAAGAACAGCGATGGAATTCACGGGCGAGAGATTCGTACCTGGTCTGGGAGGCGAGATCAAGCACACGCACGTCCATCGGTATGCGCTCGCCCAGGAGTTCGTAGAAGGCAAATGCGTGTTGGACATTGCGTCGGGCGAAGGCTATGGAGCCGCCTTACTGGCAAACACGGCAAAGTCTGTCATCGGAGTAGACATTGACCCGAAGGCCATCGAGCACGCCCAGCACAGTTATGCGGCCCAGCTAAATCTGGAATTTCGCGTTGGATCATGTGACAAGGTCCCTTTACCTGATAAAAGCGTTGACGTCGTTACTTCTTTCGAGACGATTGAGCACGTCGATAAACAGGTGGAGATGATGAGGGAGGTTAAGAGGGTGCTTCTCCCCGGCGGAATTCTAGTCATTTCATCACCCAACCGCCCGCTTTATTCGGAAAGGTTTAACTTGGTGAACCCCTTCCACGTCAAAGAACTTGATCACGACGAATTAGTAAACTTGCTGGAAGATCATTTCCGATTTGTTCAACTCTACGGTCAAAAACTCGCCGCTGGATCATTTGTCTTTCCATTAAGCGATTCTTCCAACGAAGGTTTTGCGATATACGCGGATAATGGAGGCAAGATCAGCCGGAAGTCTCCCTCGCTGAAATATCCGGAATTCTTCGTGGCCCTCTGTTCCGACGCGGAGATTCGGGACCCGGAAACCTTGGAGTCTATTTATATAGACATCGAAGAAGAACTACTTCAAACCACGCATGACGAATTGAGTTGGATGCGAGCTAACTATATGAAAGACGTCGCGCTGCTTGAGGACATCAAGTCGAGTTTGGGTTTCAATTTGGTTTCGCGATTGATTTGGCCGCTCTCGCGCAGATTGGTTCCCCAGAGGCTGCGCGCTCCGATTAAGGCCGCCTTGATACGGTTGAAGCAGCGTCTTTCTTCGCCGGCGGCGTCTCAGCCCTCCAACGTTCGAAATGAACTACCGTGGTTTGCCTTTCAGACCGCGGGACTGGACGCAAGCAGTGCCGTTGATTTCATCCCTCAGAAGATCGCTCCCCTTAGACTGCAAGTCGCGGAGAACGTTCAGCGCCGCGTCAACGTTCTCATCTCGATCGTTAATCTCCAGTATTTCTTCGCGGGTTGTATGTGCATGTTCAACCTGGCCCTGCAACTGAAGCGAAACGGTTATCATGTTCGTCTGGTCATCGTTGATTCCTGCGACTACAATCCATCGCGTTGGAAACGCGAAATCGCCGAGTATGATGGCCTGCGAAGTTTCTTCGACGAAGTTGAGACCGCTTACGTATTCAACCGTGCAAATTCTCTGGATGCCAGCCCCACAGATGTTTTCCTCGCTACTTCATGGTGGACGGCTCATATAGCTCATCACGCTACCAGACAACTAAGGCAAGAAAACTTCGTCTATCTCATTCAGGAATACGAGCCGATGTTCCACCCGGGCGGATCGTTTTACGCGCTGGCGGAACAGGCCTATACATTTCCGCATCATGCGATCTTTTCAACGGAAGTCCTGCGGGATTATTTTCAACAGAATCGCGTCGGGGTGTTCGCCCCTGGCAGCAATGGGCGACTAGATGCGAACCCCGTCGTCATCCGTAACGCCGTCAATTCCTTTAAAGTAACCGAAGAAGACCTTCGCTCCAGACAGCGGAGAAGACTGCTTTTTTACGCGCGTCCCGAGCAAAACTACAACGCTCGCAATGTCTTCGAGCTCGGCGTGCTGGCAATTAGAGAGACCCTTAGGGACGGCCACTTCGATCTGATTAAGTGGGATTTTCACGGCATCGGCGCGATGAGCAAGTACCGGAGCGTGCCGCTGCATCATCGCGCTGAATTGAAAATGCTGCCGGGAGTGAGCCTGCCCGAGTTCGTGAAACTGCTGCCGACATACGATCTGGGGTTAAGCTTGATGCTCACTCCGCACCCCAGCCTGATGCCGCTGGATATGGCAGCAGCAGGTCTGGTAACCGTAACCAACACATTTGCCACCAAGACAAGCGAGAAGATGTCGGAAATATCTCAGAACATTATCGCGGTCCCGGCCACGCTCGAGGGTTTGAAGACCGGGTTAATCGCCGCACTCGCCGACGTGAACAACTTTGAAAAGCGTGTTGCCGGCTCGCGTCTGAACTGGAGCATGAGTTGGGACGAAACTTTTGGGGAATCAGTGATGACGCAAATAAAGGAATATCTTGCTTAGTTTCTTCCGCCTCCAAACCTGTGCGGTTGCTCGGTGTGCCGAATCGTCCAAGCTAAGATATCGTGGGGTACCGAGTCCTGATGATATCGTCGAGGTTGACCGGACATTCGAGCGTCGTTCCGCAAATCTTTTTTAAAAGCACCCACGAGGTAAGATAAGCAATCGATGCCTCAGAAAAATCTGTGGCAGGATGGCAAACCTTCGCCACGACAAACGCCGGCTCTTCCATTCTGGCATCAACGATTTCGAATCCGGTCTTATCATTTAACAATAATTCTTCAGGCAGCAAACGCTCGCGATGGGTGTTCTTTTCCGGATCCTTCTTAGTGCATCAGGGTCGCGAGCCACTCGCGCGGCATGTCTCCAATTCTCTCAAGACTCCGTGGGCTGGATACGAAGGACCACATGCCGAAGTGCCCATCCTAGCAGCAAACCGGCATTCCAGGGCGGACGCTGCTAGGCCTGGCTGGTTCCGACCACGAATGGCCAGAAGCGACTTGCCCCCTGCGGAACAAAGCGATGGTTTTGATGAACCGTCTCCAAAATTGTTCCGTTAAGAAGTTCGCTCGTACATCATAGAACAGCTCACTTTGATTTGCCGTACTAAGTAGCATTTTCACTCGCCGCCGGCAAAGGCAAACGGACTAAACCTAGACAATCATATTCGTCTTGTCTATAGTTTCCAGCCCAGAGTTTCCTGACCAGCTAGACCAGATTCAAGCTGTTCGCACCTGCGTTCCGAGCGCAAGACACGGGTAAGAGTGAGATCTGGAGGTAGTGGACAAACTACAGAATTTCTGTTGGCGAGAGGCGCGAAAGTCACGGGCTGGATAGTTCTCGATCTCTACAGGGCCATGTGCCAAGAAGCTGAGTGCCCGAACGCTCTAAAGTCTTACATGTCAACGTTATGAATCAACCCATTCTTATCCCACCTTACGGTGGCAAATTAGTAGATCTTACTGTTCCCGCGGAGCAGTCGAATGCACTTAAGTCGCTTGCAAATAAGCTGCCTTCGATCCGGATTTCAGAACGCTCGGCTTGCGACCTTCAATTGCTGGCCTGTGGAGCGTTTTCCCCACTCAATAGCTTTATCGGCAAAGAGGATTATCAGCGCGTCCTCGATCAGATGCGCTTGGGCAGTGGGCACATCTTTCCAATTCCGATCACGCTCCCAGTAAATGCGAATGCCGAGATACATCTGGACCGCGACTTTGCACTGCGCAGTGCCAAGAATGAACTGCTGGCCATCCTCACAGTCGAAGAAATCTATGAATGGGACGTCGGCGAGGTGTCGCAAGAGGTTTTCGGGACCAGGGACCCAAAGCATCCTCTCGTGGCGGAGATGGAGCGATGGGGCAAGCTTAATATCTCTGGCCGGATTCGCGTGCTGCAACTTCCGCGCTATTACGATTTCCAGGACTTGCGCCTAAGCCCGGCAGAGGTGCGCGCAAAACTTGAGAGACTTGGACGCCGAAACGTTGTCGCCTTTCAAACACGAAACCCGCTGCACCGGGCGCATGAGGAGATGACGAAGCGCGCGATCGCCGAGGTTGACGGCGTGTTGCTCCTGCATCCGGTCGTGGGCATGACCAAGCCGGGTGACATCGATCATTACACCCGCGTTCGCACTTATAAGATTCTGGCGGAGCGCTACTACGATCAAGGACGAATCCTGCTGGCGCTGTTACCCTTGGCGATGCGGCTGGCGGGTCCGAAAGAAGCCTTGTGGCATGCGCTGATTCGACGCAACTATGGCGCGAACCATTTGATCGTGGGCCGCGATCATGCCAGCCCTGGCGTTGACTCGTCGGGTCGCCCATTTTATGGACCGTACGCGGCGCAGGAGTTAGTCGCGCAATTCAGCGAAGAGATAGGCGTCGGCGTCGTGCCTTTTCAAGAGCTGATCTACTTTCCCGATACTGATCGTTATGACACTGCCGTTTCTGATGCAGCTTCATCAAACGGCTTGACGATTTCAGGGACCCAAGTACGTGAAGATTATCTGAACCGCGGACGGAAATTGCCCGAATGGTTCGCGCGGCCTGAGGTCGCCGCCATCCTTGCCGAAGCTTATCCGCCAAAACATCAACAAGGGTTCTGCGTATGGTTCACCGGACTAAGCGGCGCCGGCAAATCGACTACGGCGGAAATCCTGACTGAGTTGCTGCTCGAATACGGTCGCCAGGTAACATTGCTTGACGGCGATGTGGTGCGTACGCATCTTTCAAAAGGTCTCGGCTTCAGCAAAAAGGATCGCGATACTAATATTCGACGCATCGGTTTTGTTGCTTCAGAGATCGTGAGGCACGGAGGCGTTGCTGTCTGTGCCGCGGTCAGTCCGTATCGCGCCACTCGCAACGATGTACGCTACATGGTGGGCGCCGATCGATTCATTGAGGTGTTCGTGGACACGCCTTTGGAAGTATGCGAGCAACGCGATACCAAAGGAATTTATGCTCAGGCAAGGCGAGGTCAGATTCAGCAGTTCACAGGCATTGGTGATCCTTACGAAGAACCGCTGAACGCTGAGATTACTCTTCATACGACATCGACTACTGCGGCAGAGAACACCCTTTCAATACTTGGACACCTAATTGAAAAGCGTTTTGTAAGAGCCGGCCAGTGAGTACCTTGGGACACTATTCACGTGACGATGCGTGCATAATCCTAGTCTCAATCTAGCCATTCGCGTCGGAGTTGCGGGAAGGTCAATCGATTTACAGGCGACTCCCAGAATACTTATCTGTTCGCCACCGTAAAGACTTCTGCACGACTCCAGAGAGCGAACCAAATTCGCCAAAGCGGACCTCGGCGATTCCCTGGCGTCGTTTGTTGCCGCCCAGGCGGCACGCGACCGCGCCTTAGCGCGAGCCAATCCCGCCAAAGCGGGATTCATTCATCCCTCGGAATGATTCGTTCATTCCTCGGAATCGCTGATCCATTTCTCGGAGCGGCCGATCCACTAATCGGAATGAGTGGCGGACTAGTCGGAATGAAGGTCTATTCCCACTATTCCCAGCCAACTTGCTCCAAAAAAACCTTTGGCCGTAGCCGACTGCTAACTACTGCCTACCCTCTACTACCTACTGTCTTGATTTTCCGTTCGGGTTTCAGATCTTTGAGGATCGGGAGGCCCAAACCGTTTTATGACGGGCGCTAAATATCAGAGTTGAGGGAGAGTGTCAATGGTTTTGTCCGGAACTGGTTTTCTCCGGGACTATGCTCTCAGGTATGGTATCGAAAAGAATGTGGCTCGCCGTGTTATGAAGCAGGGCAAGCCGCAGGATCAAACGAAGTGTGATCTCCCTATTGCGGGTTCGGAGGTGCCGGTTCAAGTTCAGACGCCTAGTCCGCTATTACCGGGAGCGCGGGCACACGCGCTCCCAGTGAAATCTACCCGGTTTGAAACTGAACCAGCACCCGGCGTCAAAATCCCTTGACCGGGCGCTCGTATAGAAATGTCGCGCTCATTATTGACTGACTCCGGGCGCCGTTTTCAAGTCAACAGCATCGGCCGGGAGTCTTGCTCTTGGCCGGAGAGTCACACTTCAAGACCATCCCCGAGCTTAATCACTCTATTCAAACCAAAGGAGAAACCTGCAAATGGACAAACTACGACTCAGTCTTTTCATCGGTGCTGCGCTAGTTGTCTCGGTGGCGCTTTGCTCGGCGGCGCGGGCGCGCGTCTTCGTCTCCGGTGTCGGCAGCGATTCGAATCCATGTTCCCGAACAGCACCATGTCGCACATTTCAAAAAGGGCACGACACAGTCGCCGCAGGCGGCGAGGTCGTGGCCCTGGATCCCGCGGGATACGGAGCGGTGATCATCACAAAGTCCGTCACGATCACTGGTGAAGGCTTGTAGCCGGGATCACTGCTACCTCAGGCGACGCAATTAACATCAATTCCGGTACGGCTGTTGTAGTCTTAAGGAATCTGTCGATCTATGGATTGAGCTCCGGCACTAACGGCGTTATCGTCGTCAATGCCGCAGCAGTGCACGTCGAGAATTGTGCCATCCAAGGCTTCACTAATGCCGGTTTCTGCGTCAGCGGTACTGCCAACTCAGGCATTACGACGTTCGTGAAAGATACAGTGATGCGAAACAGCCAGATTAACCGGGTCGATATGGGCAAAGCTGTCTTTGAAAATTGCCGGTTCGAGAATGATTCGGAAGGCTTGGAGGTCAACGCTAAAGTGACGCTGCACAATTGTGTGCTGGCAGGAAACCCTTTCGACGGATTGTTGTGCGCCGGCGGCCAGACGATGGTGGACAATTTCAAATCTTCGGCAATGGCACCGGTATCGATGGACTTTCCAGTCAGGTTCGAGTGTCGAATTCAAGTATCACTAACAACACGACTGGGCTATTCGTTTTTTTGGTGCCACGATTCTATTGCGCATCTCGAACAGCGTGGCTACCAACACAGTTGAGGACAACGGCACGAACGGTGCTTTTACGGGAGTGTACTCGGCCAAGTAGGGCAGCATTAAGAAAACTACTCTCTCGCCTATCCTCGAAGTGCCGCTGGCGGCGCTGAGATGAAAGACTAAAATGTTTGGTGTGCAACAGTGTGCGGCAACGCGACTGCGCGTTAGCCGCCGACCAACCGTTTAGTCCTCCTCTCAACCGAGCGGATCCCTGAGAACAAAAGAGAGGGTAGTTTCTTAATCCGTCAGCTATGGCGTTTACCCCAGCCCTCACTAAGCCGGTAGAATAGAGGTTGTACCATTTCAAGGGTTTCGCGCAGAGCTTCCAAGTTGATGGCGAAGGTCAAACCTCCAACAGTTATCATAAGCGGAATGCACCGCTCGGGCACGTCGCTCGTGGCCTCCCTCCTGGCCGCGCTTTCTGTAGATCTAGGGGATCAACTGCTGCCGGCCGACTCGCACAACCCGCCCGGTTACTTTGAGGATGTGGAGTTCCTTAGTTTTCACCAAGGGGTTCTTTCCCAATTGTGTGTTCCAAACGAGGCAGGCCATTCCGATTGGGGCTGGACAGAAAGTGAACGCCTGGACGACAGCCGATTCAGCGAGTTTCGCGATCAGGCACAACGCCTGCTGTTGGCCCGTACTGATACAACAGGTCCATGGGGATGGAAAGATCCGAGAACCACACTGTTCCTTGATTTCTGGGATAGCTTGTTGGAAGAAGGGCGCTACGTCTTGGTCTATCGGTTCCCTTGGGACGTTGCGGATTCAATGCAGCGGCTGGAGGCTGAGGTATTTCTTAAGAAGCCCGAGTATGCATACCGAATCTGGGCATTCTACAACAGACGACTGTGCGACTTTTACATGCAGCACTCAGATCGGTGTCTGCTCGTAAGCATCAATGCGCTCCAAGAAAACCTCGAGAGGTTTGTCGACCTCCTTAGCGATAAGCTAGACGTGCCCACGCGAGAATCACAACTTCAGGAGATATTCAAAGACCATTTGTTCAAGACCATCGGGGGCCAGGACCCGTTGATCGATCTGGTCACAGCCGCGCATCCAGATTGCTCTCGACTTCTTTCCGAGCTTGATGAACTGGCGGACATCTCTGGTGCTGGCCTGTGGCAGGCAAGGCCCGTCAAGAGCAGGCTATCCAGGCCCGGTGCTGCGGATAATGGGACGATTGATGTGTCAGTGGTCACCCCTTGTTATGAACAGGGAACCTTGCTCCTGGAAGCCATCGCCAGCGCCGAGCGACATGCCCCGCCGCGCTGTGAACTGATAATTGTCAATGACGGATCCCGCCAACCAATGACGCTAGAGATTCTGGATTTACTGAAGCGTTGCGGCTACTTCGTAATCGATCAGGAGAACGCTGGCCTATGGGCGGCCCGTAACAATGCTATCGGTCTGGCCCGTGGACGCTACATTCTCCCGCTGGACGATGACAACCGGATTAGGGAGGGCTTTCTTGCCGAGGCGATTCGTGTGCTTGATGGCTCTCCGGAGATTGGAATTGTCTACGGTGACCGCTACGATTTCGGGCTTCTAACCGCAATCGAACAGATACCCGAGTTTGATCTGGATGCACTGCTCGATGGCAATTACATCGATGCCTGCGCCGTGTTTCGCAAACAGGTGTGGATTGATTGCCAGGGATTCGATCCGTTAATGTGTCCGCTGGATGACTGGGAATTTTGGGTTCATGCGGCGGCGCGCGGTTGGCGCTTTCACCACATTCCTCGCGTCACGTTCGACTACCGAGTTAGGCCGGGCTCGCTAATTTCCGAAATCCGTTCGGGGGGAACAGCCGAGGGCTTTCGGAAGAGGATTCGAGCGAAGCATCCCGAGTTGTACTGGGCGAAATCAGTAAAGGAGTTGGAAGCTGTCAAACGGCTCCTGGCCGAATCAGTAAAGGAGTTGGAGGCCGTCAAACGGCTCCTGGCCGACCGCGACGCTCGCATCGAAAGAATGACCAACTCAAGAGCCTGGCGGTTGATATGTTATTACGGTCGCGTCAAGCATCGGTTTTTGTCGCCGCTTTACCGGCGATTCGGTCGAATCTCGTCGGAAGGGACCGAGGCCACAAGCTTGGTAGGCTTGGCGCCGCATGAAGCAAGCGTAAGCGAGCGACTCGGTTCGCCTGGAGACGACAGGGGAGAAGAAATAGAGGCGAGCTGTGAAGTGAAAACTTCTTACCAAAAGGAGGATTATCCGCTTCGCAACTTCAGCCGCGATCCGATCGCTCAACTGGCCGCAGATTTTCAGCAAGCTCAGCCCTTTCCGCATGCCGTCTTGGGTCCGAACGTTATTGGCGCCACGGGTGGCTCTGGCACACGTGTGTTCGCGCGCATTGTTCGTCATGGTGGCATGTTCATCGGAGACAACCTAAATGTGTCGGAAGATTCGCTGGACATCGGTCATTACCTGGATCGATGGATTGACCGTTTCGTTCCCTATTGGAGTTCACCGCTCGACACGCCTCATTTGAGCGAGATGCTCGAAGATCTAAACCTGGCAATTGAAAAACACCGGGAACGCCTTGGACGTGGCGACGCTCAACCGTGGGGCTGGAAAGAGCCGCGCAGTATTTATCTGCTGCCCTTTTTCCACTCTCAATTTCCCAAACTGAAGTTCTTGCATGTGGTTCGCGACGGTCGTGACATGGCCTATTCCTCGAATCAGAATCAACTACGCAAGCATGGCCACACGCTACTGGGCTGGAGAGACAGACTCAGAAGTCCGCCATTACAATCAATCGCGCTGTGGAGTCGCATCAATCTGCTGGCGGCAGCCTATGGTGAGAGACATCTTGGTGAGCAGTATTTGCGCATCAGGTTTGAAGATTTGTGTGCTGATCCCGTGCCAGCTATCCGGTGCATCTTTAATTTTTTTGAGTTGAGTGGGAACGTTAATGAAATAGCAGCGAGAGAAGTTTCACCTCCTTCGACGCTCGGTCGCTGGAGAACAGAAGCTCCACGCTCGATAGCTAAACTAAACCGGATCGCAGGAGGCGCGCTAGAGAGGTTCGGGTACTGAGCGCGGGATAAATCAAACTGGCCCGGAAAGGTCTCGTTTTCAGCGGCCGGATTCCATGGAAGGATTACATCTCCTCAAACTCCACTCCTGGATTCATCAACAGGGTCTCTTTAGCACACCAAAAGGCCCGCCTCGTCCCCTCCTGATAATCAACCGCCCCGATGTAATCAGTCATTCGCGGTTTAAGAATTACTGCGGAGTAACCGAGATACCGGACTATATCCAAAATAGCTTGTTTGGAAGGCAATAATACCAGTTCGGAGGCTAATGAGTTTCTGGGATCAGTTGTTTTCTCTCGAGTGACCTGGAAGTAAGAACCGGTAACGTTACAAAAAGATGTGTCAATGATAAGAATGTCACTGTTAACTTGTGCAATCTTTTCCAGCAGTAAGACAGGATCGGAGACATGGTACATCAGGCCTAGACACAGCACGACCTCGAATGGCCCGAATTGCCGGAAGTCCAGATCAAAGACGTTCCCAGCGATGAATCTATACCTGCTCAGATCAATCCCTTTGACGTCAAAGACAAAGTTAGCCTGATCGATGTGCATTTGCCTTCCGTCGATACCGATCACCTCACGGGCGCCTGCTTCGATACATGCAAGAGACCAGAATCCGGCGTTACATCCGAGGTCAAGTACTCGCTTGCTGGCCAGCGAACCACCTAAAAGTTTGACCAATGGGTCAAAGAAATAAGGCTTGCGCTGAAGGTGCCGGTTTACGCATGCTGGGTCGGCGATGGGCGTGCGGTTGCCCCGCAAGTCAAATTGATAGTGCCATCGCGGGAAAATATTTATCCTGCGAATGATTTCACTCTGTTCCATTCGTAGCCCAGGTTAATCGCCCACAGTCTGTACACCTACTCTCCTCGGCGCCGCTGACAAACATGAAAACGCTTCCGCCCTTCTCTGTGTAAGAAGAACGGAAGCGTTGCGCCCCTACAACTCCCGACAGAAGTTATTTAAGCGGTGTCGTTGGCGGAGTCACTCCATCGCCACCGGCATTACCCGCTACCTTGTTATTACCGAATGACAGGAACACACCGCTGTTAGCGACAAGCAATCCCATGTTGATGTTATTGACTACTGTGACGTTGGAAAGGCGAACGGTGGAACTCGCGCCGTCTGTCCTAACGCCGTTCGTGCCATTGTGCGTTGAGACGACGCTCTCCAGATTTAACTCGACTGCCGCTGAGGCCGAAATGGACAGAAACCCATTGCCAATGTTGTTTGCGGCAATGCTATCGCGTATCGTCACCTTCGAATTGTCTTCAACGCGCGCTCCGAACTGATTCTTCACCATTCTGACCTTATCCAACGCTGCCCGGGCTGTTCCGCCGCCAGCAGGTTTCACAAGTACGCCTCCTCCGGAATTGTCCTTGACAAGCGTGTCCATCACGAACAATTGACTGTCGGTCGCCTGGTTAGGCTCGAAATCTATTCCTGGACCCGTGAACTGATAGATGTAGCAGTTTTCAATGCGCAGGGCACCGCCGGCAAGAAACTTGATGCCGCTCAGTCCGGTGTTTAGCCCATTAATTGTCAATCCTCGGAGCTGCACCACGGCAGTTGATGGCGCGCTGATTATGATGCCGTTGGTTCCTGATACAAGCACGCCCGCGATCACTCCATCAGCCTCAATCGCTATCGACTTCGTTATCGTAACTGCACCGAAGCCACCCGGATCAAGGACATCAATTTCTCCAGCTATGGCTGTCTTTGAGATCGCCCCGGCGAAGGTCTTGCACGGCGCGGTGCGGCTACACGGATTAGCGTCGTCACCAACGCCCGATACCCATGTTCTCGTTGCTTGGGCGTGCGCTACCATGCTTCCCGTCAGAATAATGGTGAACGCTAACAGCCCGACTTTCGCTCTGTTCATTGAGTCTCTCCTCCTTACTGTTAATTAGCGCCAGTTGAGCTTGAGTGAGGTGAACTCAAAAGACCGCCGGTCAGAGAAATGACTACCCGCGGTCGTGAAGTTCAACCCCCGCAATTCCAAATGGTGATAGACAGTACTTCAGGCGCGACAGGCATGTCAACAGGTAGGTCCGTTTCGCCCGCTGTTCTTGGCAATAGCGCACACCGCCAAAACAAAAGTTAGGGCAGCTATCAGCATGCACCCTGACACTTCGGTACGAAGTTTCAGCGCGCAAACGGAAGAAGTAGATCAGTCAGGTTCCGGCACGCGCGTCTTGCGCGTGCCATTCACACTCGTTAGCCTTTCCGCATCGCTGACCGAGCCGTGATGTTCCGTGTTGTTTTAGAAACACCTAACCCCTACCGGCGCTCGATCCCATCCGATAAGTCTCTGTCGACTCCCGGGCAGAGTCTCGCAACACGAAGTAGTGTAATCCGCTCGCGGACTGGGACGGTCTCTTTCCAGGTATTATGTTGTTCATCTCGCAGAACACCCGGAGGATAGTGGAGTGAGTTCTTGCGCGCCGCTATTATTCGGGGTCCTTTCTTGACGCGCACTTTGACCAGTCGATAAACTAACGTCGTTTACTTTTCAGCGAAAACATATCACGCGGATAATACATAGAATGCCGATTGCTGCTTAAGAACAGACCGGTCAACTAAATCTGCGGATATTATTCCCTGCTAATCGAGCCTAGCGACATGATCAGCGAGAACCCGCGTGTCAGCGCCGCAAATTTGACGAGCAAGGCGCCGCCGTTATCTGAGAAGTTTCACTCTTCGTTGATCCTGCCGGAAGATCCACTCATCAAGATCAGGCCGACCCGGTCGTGGTCTTTCATCGACTTGCGTGACGTGTGGGCGCACCGTGAGTTGTTCTATTTTCTGGTTTGGCGCGATCTCAAGGTGCGCTATAAGCAGACGCTGCTTGGCGCGCTATGGGTGATTCTACAGCCCGGGCTAATGACCTTAATCTTTATGGTCTTTCTGGGACTGCTTGTACGCGTTCCGACGCCAGGCGTACCCTATCCGCTCTTTCTTTATGCCGCACTCTTGCCCTGGACTTTCTTCTCCAATGCGGTGGCCAGCAGTAGCTACAGCCTCGTAGCCAGCGCGCACATGATCACCAGGGTTTATTTTCCGCGCGTGATGGTTCCCGCAGCGATGGTCGCGGTCCGCCTGTCTGATTTTCTGATTGCCTTCGTCATTGTAGTCGGATTGATTATCTATTACGGCGTTCATCCAACATGGAGTCTGTTGGTGTTGCCGGTTCTGGTTGCACATCTCACGCTGCTGGCGGTGGCCGTGGGGTTATGGCTTGCGGCTTTGAATGTCAGATATCGCGACGTGGGAACTGTAATTCCAGTACTCTTACAACTGTGGATGTTCGTCTCGCCGATCATATATCCGTCGAGCATGGTGCCAGCACGGTGGAGAGGACTTTACTTCTTGAATCCGCTGGCCGGCATCATTGAAAATTTCCGTGCCTGCCTCTTGGGGCTTCCCTTTAATCGCGATGGTTTGATCATTTCGGCCTGCATTACGCTGGCGCTCCTTTTTTACTCTGCTCACGCTTTCCGCCGGATGGAAGATGAGTTTGCGGATGTGATCTAGAAACGAAGATGCGGCCAATCATTCAAGTCAGAGATTTGGGCAAGCGCTATCATCTGCGCAAAGCGCGGAACACCAATCCAACACTGCGCGAGGCCGTGGTAGGAGCGCTGAGGTGGCCAATTGAGCGGCTCGGCGGACGCAACGGTTCGGAAAAGAATTCGCTGTGGGCGCTGCGACACGTCAGCTTCGACGTTCTGCCAGGCGAAGTAGTGGGCATCATCGGACCCAACGGCGCCGGCAAGTCGACGCTGCTGAAAATCCTTTCGCGTATAACCAAGCCGTCAGAGGGCGAAGTCGATATCTATGGACGTGTGGGCAGCCTTTTGGAGATAGGCACCGGATTTCATCCCGATCTAACCGGGCGCGAGAACATCTATCTCAACGCTGTGATCCTGGGAATGAAACATGCCGAGACCAAGCGCAAGTTCGATGAGATCGTAGCCTTTTCAGAAGTCGAGCAGTTCCTGGACATGCCGGTCAAGTTTTATTCTTCCGGCATGTATCTCCGCTTGGCATTTGCCGTCGCGGCTCACCTTGAGCCCGAGATACTTATCCTTGATGAAGTGCTTGCCGTCGGTGATGCAACTTTCCAAAAGAAATGTCTCAGCAAGATGAACGAGGTTCGCAGCCAGGGACGAACAGTTTTCTTTGTCAGTCATAACATGCTTGCCATTAAGCAGATGTGCAATCGTGTGTTCATCGTCAACGGCGGTCGCCTGAGTGCAACTCCAGATCCGGCCACTGCGATCGCTACGTATGCGGCGAGTGGTGCTAACGCTGAGAAGGGACGTACCGGCATCAACCAATTTGGTTCAGGACTGAACAACATGGCGGCATCGGCTTGACGAGAGACCTGACCCGATCTTCGCTGAAGAATTATTCAGGATGGATCGGCCAGCATCGCCCATCAGCTTAGCGAGCCCCGAGACATGCCAAGCGTCAGCGTCATAATTCCAACCCATAGTCGTCCTCGCTTGCTTCCTCGCGCGGTTGAGAGCGCGCGGGCCGCAGGAGCAGACGTCGAGATCATCGTCGTTGATGATGCATCTGTGGATGAGACGGCAACCGTCTGTCGGGATCTGAGCGGCATTAAGTACATTCGTCTGCAGCGAAATCAGGGCGTGGCCGGCGCGCGCAATGTTGGCATCCTGGAAAGTTCAGGCAAATACATCGCTTTCTTGGACGATGACGATCTGCGCTTGCCCGGCTCGCTCGATGCACAGGCGGAAGCGTTGGACGCGAACCCGGAAGTCGGGTTTGTCTGTGGCGCGATGATCATGGCAGATCAGGAATATCGGGCCACAGGCGAAGTAATACGGCCACCATACGCGGGCGGCGATGTCTTTT
>Ga0070706_100002873_pt1 | contig 17160 bp, 14 predicted proteins | sample KBSK5501metaG_FD_65476 | JGI IMG/M metagenome (GOLD analysis project Ga0070706, IMG submission 65476) | Corn, switchgrass and miscanthus rhizosphere microbial communities from Kellogg Biological Station, Michigan, USA - KBS K5-50-1 metaG | ecosystem: Host-associated > Plants > Roots >... | reverse complement strand
GGGCTGGTATTTGGTGCCGGCGGGTCTGCCGTCTGGGGCACGGCCGTGGGCGGGGTCTGGCGGCGACGGGGTGATCCCCTCCCTTCGTGACCGGGGCCGGCGCCAGGACCACGATGCCGACAGGGTAAAGGGTTACCCGTTTCCCCGGGCGGCCGCCACTGGCGCGTGCGGTAGGGTCGCCCCATCTTCTTAAGTTCGCCATGGTAACGGCGAGACCGTGCCACCAAGCTCCCTTAGGTCCCCTAGAGGAGGGTAACGTGATGCCGGTTGGGTATCGTGGTGCCGTAGTCGCGTCGTCGCTGGCAGCGCTCGCGCTGGTCGCCGTAACGGCGTGCGGCGGAGCGTCGAAGTATGCGGGAAACTACAAGCGAGAGCTGTACGGCGAAGGCGATGTCGTCATGAAGCTCGGCGGTGACGGAACGGTCGAGCTCACCCTGCCTGCGCCCCGTTGGGCCGACAACCCCAACATCACCACCAAGGCCGCGTTCAAGGGCGACACCCTAGTGTTCCCCGCGGACACGGCCATGAAATGCGCTGCGGCCGAGGCGCGCTATGTGTTCAGCGTGAGCGGCGAGGAGCTCCAGGTCTCGGGCGTGGGGATGGACGGGTGCGGCGCGCGCCACGCGGCGCTCGAGGGCGGCTGGAAGAAGGGCTGACCGCTTCGCGGCTCAGGCGGCGGGCCACTGCTGGGTGACGCAGTGAAAAGCGCCCAGTCCCCAGACGAGGTCGATGCAGTCGATGACGACGACGCGGCGGTCAGGCAACAGGTGCTCGAGCGTCGCTCGGGCCTGGGCATCCCGCTCCGGGTCGTAGCCGGGCAGCAGCACGATGCCGTTCGCGATGTAGAAGTTCGCGTAGCTCGCCGGCAGCCGCTGCCCCTCATGATGGAGCGCCGGGGGCATCGGTAGCTGCTCGACGCGGAGGGGCCGGCCGTCCTGATCGGTCATGCTTCGAAGCCGCTGCAGGTTCTCCTGCAGCGGCTCATAGTTTTCGTCCCGCGGATCTCTCTCCACGACGGTGACCACGGTCGTCGGATCGACGAAGCGCGCGAGGTCGTCCACGTGGCCGTCCGTGTCGTCGCCGGCGATGCCGTCCCCGAGCCACAGGATGTGCCGGACGCCCAAGTAGGCCCGGAGGCGGGCCTCGATCTGGGCGCGGGTGAGGTCCGGGTTTCGGTTTGGGTTGAGGAGGCACGCTTCCGTGGTGAGCAGCGTCCCCTGCCCGTTCACGTCGATCGCGCCGCCCTCCATCACGATCCCCGGATGGAACACGGGAAGACCGAGCTCGCGCCCGATGCGCGTGGGGATGACGTCGTCGAGGTCGTAGGGCGGATATTTCCCTCCCCAAGCGTTGTAGTCCCAATCCACGATGGCCTGCTCGCGGCGCCCCTCCGCCTCCCGGTGGACGAAGATCGGGCCGTGGTCACGGCACCAGGCGTCGTTCGTGGGATTGGCGTGGAACACGACGCGAGCAAGATCGGCCCGCTCCCGCTGGAGGAGCGCGCGAACGTTCTCCTCCATGTCCGGCCCCGCGACGTTGATGTGCACTTCCTCGTGACGGGCGAGCTCCCGAACCATCCGCGCGAAGATCCCTGGCACGGGCTCGAACTTGCCAGGCCAGGAAGCGTGCTTGTGGGGCCAGCTGAGCCAGGTCCCGCGGTGCGGCGCCCATTCGGCCGGCATGCGGAAGCCGAGGGAGGCCGGCGTCGGGAGATCAGCCATGGTGGTGTGGAGGAAAAGCGTGAACAGGGAACGGTGAACAGTAAACAGGGAGGTCCGCGCCGCAACGGAGCCCCCTGTTCACTGTTCACGCAGTTCAATCGCGGTACCGCTTGGTGAGATCGCCGTACGCGTCGATCCGCCGATCCCTGAGGAACGGCCAGTGGGTACGCCTCGCGTCCACCTTCGCGAGGTCGCAGGTGGCGATGAGAACCTCTTCGCTCTGGCCGCCCTTCACCAGCAGCCGGCCGCCCGGATCGGCGACGAAGCTGCCGCCCCAGAACTCCAGTCCTCCGCTTGCGGGCCCCTCGTGACCCACGCGGTTGACGGCACAGACGTATACGCCGTTCGCGATCGCGTGGCTTCGCTGGATGGTCTCCCAGGCCGCCTGCTGCTGTGCCCCGTGCTCCGCCTTCTCCGCCGGCAGCCATCCGATCGCCGTGGGGTAGAAGAGAATCTGTGCGCCGGCGAGCGCGGTGAGGCGCGCGGCCTCGGGATACCACTGATCCCAGCACACGAGGACCCCGATCCGCCCGACCTTCGTGTCCCACGCGAGGAAGCCCAGGTCGCCGGGCGTGAAGTAGAACTTCTCGTAATACTGTGGGTCGTCCGGGATATGCATCTTCCGGTACTTCCCCAGATACTTCCCGTCCGCGTCGATGATCGCCGCCGTGTTGTGATACAGGCCCTCCGCGCGTCGCTCGAAGAGCGAGGCGACGATCACCACGCCCAGCTCCGCGGCCACCTTCGACAGCGCTTCGGTGCTCGGTCCCGGAACGGGCTCGGCGAGCGCGAAGTGGCCGTGATCCTCCGTCTGACAGAAGTACTGGCTGCGGAAGAGCTCCTGGAGGCACACGAGCTCGGCGCCGCGAGCCCGGGCCTCGCGCACGCCCGCGATCGCCTTCCGGAGATTCTCCTCCGGGTCCAGCGTGCAGCGGCTCTGCACCAGACCCAGCGTCACCGGCCGGGACGGAATCGGATTCGGCATGGGGCAAAGATAGCGACGGCTACCCCCCGGGGGGACCGAGCTCGATGCGTGCGTGACCCAACCGAAGGGGCCACCGCGGCGTCACCGACTCGCCCTGGCGGGTGCGGTCGAGACCCCGCTCGGACTTGGCCACCGTCTCGACCGGGAACACCCACATATCCGCCTCGGGATCGCAGACGACCGGCAGCGGCCGGAAGAGCGAGAGCTCGGGCGCGAAGAGAGCGCCGTTCTCCTCCACCGCGGGCCACTCGTACGCCAGCGAGAGCCGGCCGTCCGGAGCGATCCGCACGGTCTTGAGCAGCGAATTGCCGTCGGCATGGAAGCTCAGCCGGATCTCGACGCCGTTCCCGGACTCGGCGATCTGAAAGTGTGCCGGCGCCGCCGCCCAGGAGCGGAGGGGCGCGTAGCCGCCGCGGCTGTAGGCCTCGAACGGGAGGTCGGCGGGGAGGACCCGGTCCACGAAGAGCGCTCGATCCTCCGCGTCGAGCGGCGGCCGCTCGGCGAGCCGCAGCCCGTCTTCGATGTCGTGGATGCTTGGCGTCCCGCCCCCCTCCCCGTCGCCCCCGGCCGAGCTCTCGACCGCGGTCACGTGGTAGGCTTCGAGGCGGCGGGTCAGCACGTTCGCGTAGTTGATGCCGGATCCGAACAAGGTCAGCTCCTCGACCGCCCCCCCGCGCCACGGGCTCAGCACGACGGAACAGCGGTCCGAGTGGACCCAGATCTCGTCGTGCCCGTCGCCGTCGAAATCGAGCACTTCCCAGGCGAGGCCCTGGCCGGCCCGCAGCTCCGCCTCCGCCTGGGCGAGGTTCCTCCAGATGGCCTCGCGGAGATGCGGGAGGTAGAGCCCGCCGAACACGCCGTGCCAGTAGGCGTCGTTGCACTGCGCCCGGCCGATCGCCCGACGGGCCTCGACCGGGTCCTCGCGCCCGCGGCAGAGCGCGGACAACGCCTGCATCTTCTTGTGCATCCGGTTCGACTCGGGGTACTTGGCGAGAAAGTTCCGCCAGTGCGCACCGCGCACGAGCGCGCCGTCTGGGCCGGCCATGCGCGTCTCACCGAGGTCGTGCTCGAGGCGGCCGAGGCGCAGCGCCGGCTCCGGCGGCAGCGACCAGGCCTCCATCTCACGGTACGACGCCGTCGGCAGGTAGGCGATGCCGCCGCTCGGCACCTCGGCGAGGGCTTGCCCGAGGGTACAGAGCCGGACCTCGCCGTCCGCCACCAGCCCCCGAATCGCGTGCATGAAGCCGTCCAGCCAGCCCTTGTCGTATACCCACTCCCGGGTGCCCGGCCAGCCACCGAATTTCTCGCCGTCGTCCGCGAGGACGGCGAGCTGGTGGCCGGCGGCGCCGAGGCTCCGCAGATAGGCGGCGGTCTCTTCCGGCGGCCGGAAGGGGACGAGGTACCGGAGCCGCTCGTCGATCGGAAAGAGAGCGACCCGCTTGCCGTCGGACTCGGTCCAGTAGGGAGCGTACAACCGCTCCTGGGGCAAACCGCACACCACGAAGTGCCGATCGTCCACCAGCGCGTATCGCACGCCGGCGTCGGCGAGGTCGGCGGCCAGCTCGGGCTCCCAGACCCGCTCCGTCAGCCAGAGGCCGGCCGCCTCGACCCCGAATCGGCGGCGGAGAACCTCCCGCATCCATTGGATCTGCTCGACCCGGTCACGGCGGGGGAGGGACGCCAGCACCGGCTCGTAGAATCCCGAGAGCAGCAGCTCAACCCGGCCGTCGGCCGCGAGCCCTCCCAACCGGTCCATCCATCCCGACGCGTGCGCCTCGAGCCAGTCGAGGAGCGGCCCCGAGACGTGCAGCACGATGGGGAGGAACTCCGCGCCCGCCAGCCGGTCGAGGAGCGGTGCGTAGACGTCGTCGAGGTGCTGCTGGAAGACGTGGTCGAAATTTCCGACCGGCTGATGGAGGTGCAGGCCGAATACGAACCGGACCGGAGCCATATCAGCCCAGAACGAGGGTACGCGAGCCGCTGAGGGCCGCGGCCACCGCGGGGAGGATGTCGGGGAACAGGTGGTCGCGACGCGCGAGCTCGGCGGCGAGTGCCTGGCCTTCCTCGAGCGAGCTGCCGCTCCCCGGCGTCACGGCCGCAACCAGCTTTTCGGTCTCGATGCAGTGCTGGGTAAACCGGCGGACGGCGTAGTCGGCCACGGCGCCGGTCGAGATGATGAACTGCCAGTCCGACGATTGCGTAAGCAGCAGCGACCGGGCCGCCTGGGCGAGCACGGGGCGCGCGCCGGGCTGCTCGAGCGCCTCGGCGGCCACGTCCCAGAACCGCTGCTCCAGCGGCCAGAGGCGCTCCCACGTCCAGGCCGTCGCAGGACCGAGCCACATGGAATAGTCGCCGTTGGCGCCCCAGGTCCCCTCCGGGAGCCGGATGGCCCCCCGGGCCGGGTGGTCCGCGAGGTGGCGCGATCCCGTGGCTGGCCGGACGCTCGACTGCTCCGGCAGCGTCCGGTACACGTCGCCGAGGAAGTCGGGACCCTCGAACCACCAGTGGCCGAAGAGCTCGGTATCAAAGGGCGCCGCGATCACCCCGTCGGGTCCGGGCGACGCGCCGTCCGCGATGCGGCCGAGGAGGGCCGCGAAGTGCCGCGCGTGGCCGCGCGCCTGCCCCCGGGCATCGGTCGGATCGTACGGCTGCTTGTCGCCGAGATCTACACCGCCACCGGTCACCCGCCAGAGCTTGAGGCCCCCGGGCCAGCGGATCTTGTGAAACTCCAGATACTCGGCCGCGCCGGGGTAGCCCTGGTGACGGCTCCAGACCTGCATGGACGCGCGGGGGTCCCGGACGAAGGCGGCGACCGATGCCGTGCCGCGCGCGGGCGAGACCCGGTACGCCCGATAGGGGGTGCGGAGGGCGTGGAGCGCAGCCAGCTCGATGTCCGCGGGCGCTTCCCGCGGCCCCACCAGGGGATCGCCGTACACTCCGAGCGGCCGTCCCGCCGCCGCCATGTGAGCATCCACGAAGAAGAACCTGAAGCCCGCGTCGCCGAGATGCTCCTCGACCCCTCGCCGGACGCCGGACCGTGGTGCGCCGGGCCAGGGGGCCCACGGACCGCGGGGACGGTAGGCGCACTCGGGCAGCCAGGCCCCGGCTGGCGCGCGGCCGAAGAGGCGTCGGTGCTCGGCGACGCCGACGGCGAGTTGCAGCCGGATGCTCTCGTCCCGGCCCAGCAGCGGCAGGAAGCCGTGCGTGGCCGCTGAGCCGAGAATCTCGATGCGACCGCGCGCCTCCAGGTCGCGGAAGGCCGCCACCAGATCGCCGCCGATGCCCCGGAAGAGGTCGCGCAGGCGGGTGAACCGATCGCGCCAGAAGCCCACGAGCGGCACGAGCCGGGGGTCGGTGGAGATAAGATCCGCCGCGGCCTGATCGCAGGCTTCCAGTCGTTGGGCCAGGAAGGCCTCCAGCTCCTCGACGAAGACGGGGCTGGCGAGCTGGTTCGCGAGGACGGGCGTGAAGCCGATGGTGACTGGTGCCGGCACCCGCTCCCGCTCCAGCTCCTGGAGCGTCTCGAGCAGCGGGAGGTAGGTATCGAGCGCTCCCTCGCTCAACCAGTCGCTGCCGTGGGGCCACCGGCCGTGGTTGAGCACCCACGGCAGGTGACTGTGGAGCATCAGGACGAAGTCCATCAGTGCTCCGATCAGGCGCGAGGTCCGCGAGCAACAACGCGCCGGTAGACGTCGATGTACGCAGAGACGGAGGGCTCCCAGCCGAAGTCGCGCGCAAAGGCCGCGCGCATCATCCGGGTCCAGTCCGCCGGGCGGCTGTACGTGGCAAGCGCCCGGAACGCCGCTTCCTCGAGCGCCGCGGCCTCGTAGGGGTCGAACAGGAAGCCGGTCACCTCGTTCTCGATGGTGTCGGCGAGCCCGCCCACCCGCCGCGCCACGGGCGGCGAGCCGTACCGCTGCGCCCGCATCTGGGTGAGCCCGCACGGCTCGTAGAGCGACGGCATGAGCAACAGGTCCACGCCGGCCATCAGCCGATGCTCCAGCGAGTCGCGGAACGCGAGCTGGACCCCGATTCGATTGGGCGCGGCCCGCGCCAGCCCGGCGAGCGCCTCCTCGTAGCGGGGGTCGCCGCTGCCGAGGAAGACGAACTGCGCGTCTTCCTGGAGCAGCTGGCGGCTGGCGAGGATCAGGTCGAGACCTTTCTGCTGGACCAGGCGGCCGGTCATTCCAAAAAGCGGCGCGTCCGGTCGCTCGGGGAGGCCGTAGGAGCGCTGGAGGGCCGCCTTGCAGCGCCGCTTACCCTCGAGGTCGTCCGCGCCGTACCGGGCGTGGATTTGCGGGTCGGTCGTTGGGTTCCAGACCTGCTGGTCGATCCCGTTGAGGATGCCGACGAGCCGGTCGCCGAGCGCGAGGTACGTATCGTGCAGGCCGAAGCCGCCGCCCGGCGTGCGCAGCTCGACGGCCTGGCTGGGGCTGACGGTAATCGCGCAGTCGGCGAAGGTCAGCCCGCCCTTCAGGAAGTTCACTTTGCCGTACCATTCGAGCTGCCGCCAGTTGTACAACTCTACGGGCAGGCCGATCTCGAGCATCGCTTCGGGGCCGAAATGACCCTGGTACCCCGGGTTGTGCACCGACATGACGGCGAACGCGTCCCGTGCCCAGGGCTCGTCGGCGAGCACCGTTCGCAGATAGATAGGGGCAAGCGCGGTGTGCCAGTCGTGGGCGTGGACGAGGACCGGACCCGGGGCCACCCGCGGCAGCGCGAGACACGAGGCCAGCGCGAAGAACGCGAAGCGGCGGGCGTTGTCCGGGTAGTCCTGCCCCTGCTCACCGTAGATGCCGGCGCGGTTGAAGAAATCGAGATGCTCGACGAAGAAGACCCGGGGGCCGGGCGCGTCCCCGGCGATGCGGAAAATGCGGGCCTCCTCGACTTTGGCGCCCAGCGGCACCCGGATCGGCGGACCGACGGGCTCGAGGTCGGGCGCCTCGTCGCGCACGGTGCGGTAGAGCGGCAGGATAACCGTCACGGCGACGCCCTGCGCCTGCTGGAACGACGCGAGGCCCATCACCGCCTCGGCAAGGCCGCCGGTGCGCGCGTAGGGGAAATACTCGGCCGACAGATGCGCGACCGAGAGGGGCTCGCCGCGCGACGTCAGCAGCGGTGCGGGACTCGCGGCCTGTGCGGGCGCCGGCTCCCCGTCATGCGGTGGGCGGGTCGTCGGCGGACGACTCGCCCCGGAACGCGGGCGCGTAGTACTTCTGGACATATTCTTCCATCATCCGCCGGGCCGCGAACCGCGCTCCGCCGAGCCTGATGGAATAGCGCATCTTCTCCACCCAGCCCAGCGGGACGCTGCGCGCGTCCCGATTGTAGTAAAGGGGGATTACCTGCTCTTCGAGCAGGCCGTAGAATCGGTCAGCGTCCGCGTCGTCGGCCTCCTCTTGTGCGCCGGCCTGCGGGATGGCCCAACCTGCCTGTCCATCGTACGCCTCTTTCCACCAGCCGTCCAGCGTGGCCAGCTGGGGCACGCCGTTCAAGGCCGCCTTCATGCCGCTCGTGCCCGAGGCCTCAAGGGGCACGCGGGGGAGGTTGAGCCAGAGATCGGTGCCCTGAACCAGCAGGTGGGCCAGGTGCATGTCGTAGTCCTCGACGAACGCCACCCGGCCCTCAAAGGCTGGGTCCCGGGTGAACCGGTAGACGCTCTGGAGCACCTCTTTCCCGGGGTTGTCCGCCGGGTGCGCCTTGCCGGCGAAGACGAGCTGCACCGGCCGCCACGGGTTGGTGAGCAGACGGCGCAGGCGCTCGAGGTCGCGGAAGATCAGATTCGCCCGCTTGTACGTGGCGAACCGGCGTGCGAAGCCGATGGTGAGCGCCTTGGGATCCAGCAGGGTCCCGGCGCCCACGACCTGGGCCGCCTCCTTGTGCTGGCCGGCGAAGCGGTTGCGCGCGTCCTCACGGATGTGATCGTGGAGGACGCCCTTGAGGTCCAGGTGCGCCTCCCACAGCAGGCCGTGGTCGAGTGTCAGCACCTGATCCCACAACCCCGGGTCGCTCTCGCGATCCGTCCAGCCGGGCCCCAGATGCTGGTCGAGCAAGCTCATGATCGGGGCCGCCATCCAGGTATGCAGGTGGACGCCGTTGGTGACGTGGCCCACCGGGATCGCCTCCCACGGCCGGTTGGGCCAGAGATCGCGCCAGAGATGGCGAGAGATCTGACCGTGCTGGCGGGAGACGCCATTCACCCGCGACGCGCATCGAATCGACGCCGCCGTCATGTGGAACCGGTCGGGGAGCGCAGGGTGGCGGCCTAGCCTGAAGAACGTCTCTTTGTCCACGCCCATCTGCTCCCACAGCGGACCGATGCAAGCCGCCACATCGTCGGTCGCGAAGGCGTCATGGCCGGCGGGTACGGGGGTGTGGGTGGTGAAGATGCTGCGCGCACGGATTTCCCGGACGGCGTCTCCGAAGGAGGCGCCGCCGGCGGTGAGCTCGCGAATCCGCTCGATCATCATGAAGGCCGCGTGGCCTTCGTTGGCGTGCCAGACCGCCGGATGGACGCCGATCGCGCGCAGCATTCGGACGCCGCCCGCGCCCAGGATCCACTCCTGCCGCAGCCGCAGCTCGGGCCCGCCCGCGTACAGCTTGTTCATCAGGCCGCGGTCCTGTGGGTGATTGGCCTCGAGGTTGGTATCCAGTAGGTACACCGGGACCCGCCCCACCATCATGCGCCACGCGCGCACCTGCACGGGCCGGCCTGCAGTCTCGACGGTGGCGAGGAACAGGTCACGGTTTGGCCCGACCACCGGCTCCAGGGGCGTGCGGTTGACGTCGTACTCTTCATCGCTGTCTTCCTGCCACCCGTCGAGGCGCAGCCGCTGGTCGAAGTAGCCCTTCATGTAGAAGAGCCCCACGCCGATCATGGGCACGCCGAGATCCGAGGCGGACTTGCAGTGGTCGCCAGCGAGCACGCCGAGGCCACCGGAGTAGATCGGCACCGAGGCGTGCAGCCCGAACTCCGCGCAGAAGTAGGCCAGCGGGCCGTCGCTGTAGCCCGGGTAGGTGCGCTGGAACCAGGTGTCCGGAGTGGTGAGCTCGTGGGTCATGCGCGCCATGACCTCGTCGTACCGCCGGAGGAAGTCGGTGTCGCTGGCGCAAGCGGCGATCCGGGCCGGGTCGACCTGGCAGAGAAAATCGATGGGGTTGTGGCGGACGCGGTGCCAGAGCAGGGCGTCGATGGAGCGGAACAGCGTGCGGGCCTCGCGGCTCCAGCTCCACCAGAGATTCATCACGATCGAGGACAGTCCCTCGATGCGGGCGGGTAGGTAGGGCACGCGGGACTGGTGGGTGAGCATGAGGGGGGAAGGTAACCGGGGCAGGTGAACAGTGAACAGTAAACAGTAAACCGGGGGCTTCGTCCGGACGCGGGGCCCCTGTTCACGGTTCACGGTTCACTGTTTTCGCTGTTCAATGGACCAGCTTCTTATACCGTATCCGGTGCGGCTGGTTCGCGTCCACGCCTTTCCGGCGCCTGAGGTCCGCGGCGTAGTCCTGGTAGTTCCCTTCGAACCAGACGACCTCGCTGTTGCCCTCGAACGCCAGGATGTGGGTGGCGATCCGGTCGAGGAACCACCGGTCGTGGCTGATGACTACCGCGCAGCCGGCGAACCCGACGAGGGCCTCCTCGAGCGCCCGAAGCGTGTCCACGTCGAGATCGTTGGTAGGCTCGTCGAGCAGCAGGACGTTGCCCCCGCTCTTGAGCAGCTTGGCGAGGTGCAGGCGGTTCCGCTCGCCACCCGAGAGATCCTGCACCTTCTTCTGCTGATCGGCACCCCGGAAGTTGAACCCGGCGCAATAGGCCCGCGCGTTCACCTCCCGCTTCCCGAACTGCAGGGTGTCCTGCCCGCCGGAGATCTCCTGATACACCGTCTTGCTGCCGTCCAGCGCCTCGCGGCTCTGGTCCACGTGCGCGAGCCGCACGGTCTTGCCGACGACGAGCTCGCCGGCGTCGCTCGGCTCGGCGCCGGTGATCATCCGGAACAGCGTCGTCTTGCCGGCCCCGTTCGGCCCGATCACTCCCACGATGCCGCCGCGGGGCAGCGCGAAGCTCAGCCCCTCGAAGAGGAGCCGGTCGCCGTAGGCCTTCGCGATCCCCTTGGCGATGACGACCTCGTCGCCCAGGCGCTCGGGGACCGGAATGAGAATCTCCGCGCTTCCCTCGGACTGGCGCTCGGCCTCGGACCGCAGCTCCTCGAACCGGGTGATGCGCGCCTTGGCCTTGGCCTGCCGGGCGCGCGGCGCCAGGCGGATCCACTCCAGCTCCCGCTCGAGCGTCCTCTGCCGCGCCGAGGCCTGCTTTTCCTCCCGTGCGAGGCGCTGCTGCTTCTGCGCCAGCCAGGAGGAATAGTTCCCCTCCCAGGGGATCCCGGCGCCCTGGTACAGCTCCAGGATCCACTTGGCGACGTTGTCGAGGAAATAGCGGTCGTGCGTCACGGCCACGACCGTCCCGGGAAACTCGGCCAGGTAGCGCTCCAGCCACCAGACGCTCTCCGCGTCGAGGTGATTGGTCGGCTCGTCCAGCAGCAGCATGTCGGGCTGGGCCAGCAGTACCTGGCAGAGGGCGACGCGGCGCCGCTCACCGCCCGAGATCCGGCTCACGTCCGCGTCGCCCGGCGGCAGGCGGAGCGCGTCCATCGCCAGGTCGATCTTGTGATCCAATTCCCAGAGGCCGAGCGCGTCGATCCGCTCCTGGAGATTCCCCTGCTTCTCCAGGAGACGGGTCATCTCGGCGTCGTCCATGGGGTCGGCGAATCTCGCGCTCAACGCCTCGAATTGCTGGAGCAGCGCGCGCGATCCGGCGACCGCGACCTCCACGTTTCCGCGGACGTCCTTCGCCGGGTCCAACTGCGGCTCCTGGGGCAGATACCCGATGCGGGTGCCGGGCAAGGCGCGGGCGTCGCCGAGGAAATCCGTGTCCACGCCCGCCATGATCCGGAGCACGGTGGACTTCCCCGCGCCGTTGGAGCCCAGGACGCCGATCTTGGCGCCCGGGTAGAACGCGAGGTGGATCCCCTTCAGGACCTCCTTGCTCGGGGGCACGACCTTCCGGAGGTCGCGCATCGTGAAGATGTATTCGCCGGCCATAGGGGGCAAAAGATAAACTGCTGTCAACGCAAAGGGCGCTCCGACGGGAGCGCCCTCGGGATCTGCGGAGGAATGACGCCTAGCTCAGGTGTTTGCTCACGAGCTTGGTCATCTCGAACATGTTCACGACGTCCTTCTTAAAGATCGGGCGCAGGGCATCGTCGGCGTGGATGTTCCGGCGGTTCACCTTGTCCTGAAGCCCCTTGCGCTTGATGTACGCCCACAGCTTGCTCGTCACTTCGGTCCGGGGCAGCGGCTTGCTCCCGACGACCTCGGCCAGCGCGGCGCTCGGCGTCATCGCCTTCATGAATGCCGGGTTCGGCTTCCGCTTCGCGGCCGTCTTTTTCTTCGCGGGCTTCTTGGCTGCGCGGCGCTTGGCGGTGGACTTCTTGGCCTTCTTGGACTTCTTCTTCTTGGCTGCCATCGCGAGTCTCCCGTGAGGGTAGGGGAAGCTGAGCGTGCCACTGAAGGAGCTGATCCGAACCAATCCGACGCCCATCAAAGTATGACGCTTTTCTCCCACGGCAATAGGGCGCGCCGCCCGGGCCGCTGCGCGGTGTAGCCCGGGGCACGGGGGGCGGGCCATATTTCCCGCATGATTCCGTCCGGATTTTCCGTCGGTCGCCTTGCCCTCCCGCTGCTCGGGCTCGGCGCCGTCGTGCTCCTCGCCGCCACGCTCCGGCATCCCGCCACCGCGCCGCCGCGTCACGCCGACCGCGCCATCTGTGCCGCGGACAACGGCGGCTTGACGCTGCCGAAGGGCCTCTGCGCGCTGGTGGTCGCCAGGGACCTCGGTCGTGTCCGCCACCTCGTGGTCGCGCCGAACGGCGACGTCTTTGCCAACGTCGAGGGCCACGAGGTGCTGGCGCTCAGGGACACGTCGGGCGACGGCGTCGCCGACGTGATTCGCCGGTTCGGCGGGTCCGGGGGCACCGGCATCGCGCTCTCGGACCGCTACCTGTACTACAGCAGCGACGACGGCGTGTACCGCTATCCCTGGAAACCGGGCCAGCTCGAGCCCGCCGGCCCGCCCGAGACCGTCGTGGCCGGGCTGCCCGCCGGGGGCGATCATCACTCCAAGAGCATCGCCCTCGGCCCCGGCGGCGCGCTTTTCGTGAACATCGGCTCGGCCACGAACAGCTGCCAGGAGCGGAACCGGGCGCCGCGGTCGCCCGGGCGGGATCCCTGCACCGAGCGCGAGACGCGCGCCGGCATCTGGCGGTTCGCGGCCGATCGTCCGGGGCAGCGCTTCGCGGACGGGCAGCACTGGGCCGTGGGGCTCCGCAATACGGTCGCGCTCGCGGTCGAAGCCCGAAGCGGCGGCTTGTACGGGGCCGTGAACGGGCGGGACCAGCTGGCGCAGAACTGGGGCTTCACCCCGGAGCGGAGCGCCGAGAACCCGGGCGAGGAGTTCGGGCGGATCGAGCAGGGCGACGACTACGGTTGGCCGTATTGCTACTACGACGTGGACGCGAAAACCTTGGTGCTGGCTCCCGAGTACGGCGGGGACGGGAAGCGGGTGGGGCGCTGCGCTTCGGCCAAGGCGCCTCTCGCCGTCTTCCCCGGGCACTGGGCTCCGATGGCGCTGGCGTTCGGCCCGGCGAAGCTCCTCGGGGACGGGTACGAGGACGGCGTCTTCATCGCGTTTCACGGCTCCTGGAACCGCGCGCCCCTGCCGGAGGCCGGCTACCGGGTCATCTGGCAGCCGCTCCAAGACGGCGCTCCCGCTGGGCCGTACCGCACGCTGGTGACCGGCGCCGCCGGCCCGACGTCGGTTCGCCCGTCCGGCCTCGCGGTGGGGCCGGACGGCTCGCTGTATCTCGCCGCCGATGCCAATGGCACGGTCTGGCGCATTCTCACCGATTCCGGTGCCGCGCGCACCAGGGAGGCACAATGAGTCTGGCCCGATGGGCCGCAGGGGGAGCCGTGGTGTGGGCGGCGGCGGCGGCACCGACCGCGCAGCAGCAGGAGCAAGGGCCCCCCGTGGGTCAGCCCGCCCCGGATTTCGCCCTCGTCGCGGCGACCCGTGCAGGGGTGGCGAAGGCGCCGGTCCGGCTCGGGGATTTCAAGGGCAAGACCGTGGTCGTGGCCTTTTTCTACAAGGCGCGGACCAAGGGGTGAACCATCCAAATGGACGCGTACCGTGATCAGTACGCGAAACTGTTCCACGGCGGGAAGGACGTCGTCCTCCTCGCCATCAGCGCCGATCCGGCCGATAGGCTGGCTGCCTGGGCCAGGGACGCGGGCTATCCCTTCAGGTTCCTGAGCGATCCCGGCGGCGAGGCGGGCAAGCTGTACGGGGCGTGGCTGCCGGACGATAAGCTCGACAACCGGAGCCTGTTCGTCGTAGGGCCGGACGGGAAGATCGCCTACAAGGCGACGCCATTCCGCGAGGTGGATCCGACCGCCTATACCGAGCTCGGCGACGCGATCGGCCGCATCGCCGGCGGCAAACAGGGCTAGGCCGGCGGCCCCGCTGACCCGCGTCGCGGTGCCGGCGGGAAATACCGCTCGAAGTAGACGTTCTCGGACTCCGCGCCCGCCGCCGGCCTCGGCCGGCGGCGCTCGCGGAGCTTGTAGGCGGCGTAGCTCGCCGCGGCCAGCACCACCGTCACGATGAACGAGACGAGGATGATGATCGACAGCAGGGTATTGAGGCTCAGCGTGTTGAGCTCCACGACCCCTCCCGGCTAGATGCGCCCCACGCGCTCGAGCTTCCCCCACGTCATCCGGACGCCGAGGAATTGCTCGATGGTCGCGCAGAGCTTGGTGACGTCGATCGTGGCGATGAACACGTAGCGGTAGAGCACCGCGTACGGCACCAGTCCGAGATCCTCCTCCTCCATGGCAATCGTGTACGCCGCGGCGGTCACGTCCAGCAGCGTGAGCAACAGCCACCAATACAGGACGTAGGCCGCGACGCCCGCCTCCAGCGCACTCACCGCGAAGACCAGGTTGCCCACGATATTCGCCGCAGGCCAGAGAATCGCCTCGAAGAACATGAACAGGAGCGAGGCCCAGATCGCGGCGCCGTGCTTGGGCAGAAACAGCCAGGCCTTCCGCTTCATGAGCGACTGGAGGATGCCCCGGGTCCAGCGGTACCGCTGCTTCAGGAGATCGAGCAAGTGCTCGGGCGCTTCCGTGAAGGCCACCGCCTGGTCCTCGAAGACGATGTGATACCCGGCGGTGAGCAGCTTCAGCGTGAGGTCCGCGTCTTCGGCGAAGGTGTCGGTGTCGTAGCCGCCGACCTGGGTCAGCACGTCGCGCCGGAAGATGCCGATCGGGCCGGGAATGATGTTGACCGCGCGGAGGAATCCCTGCGCCCGCCGGGCCATGTTGAGCCCCTCGACGTACTCGAGCGCCTGCAGCCGCGTCCACAAGTTGCGGCGGTTCACTACTTTGACGTTGCCCGCCACGGCCGCCACCCGTGGATCCCGGAAGTGGCGCATGGCCGCCCGAAGCGTGCCGCGCGTGAGCCGGGAGTCGCCGTCCATGCACAACACGAACCCGTGGCGCGCCAGTGCGATACCGGCGTTGAGCGCGCTGGCCTTCCCGCCATTCTGTTTGCTCACGAGCCGGACGGTCACGTCGCCGTAGCGTCCCTCCAGCTCGCTCACGCGGGCCGCGGTGCCGTCGGTCGAGCCGTCGTCCACCACCAGGATCTCGTAGGCTGGATAGTCGAGCTCCAGCAGGCTCTGCACCGCCGACGCGATCACCGCCTCCTCGTTGTACGCCGGCACGATGATCGTGACGAACGGCTCGTAGGGCGACTCCTCCGGCGGATCTACGATCTTGGTCTCGATGTGGTGCAGATAGCCGAGCCACATGAGTGACAGATAGCGGGCGATGAGGATCACGAGGAACACCAGCAGCAGGGTGACCCCGATGAACAGCGCGACGCCGTGCCCGCGGAACGGGATTCGCGAGATGAGGTAGCCCATCGCCGTCGCGGCAAGGAGCATCACCGCGATGCCGATGAACAGGACGATGAGGTAGCGGGGGCGCATCGGCGTCACCAGTACCAGCGGAGCCGGGCGAGCCCGCTCCCGGCCTCGTAGCCGGCGTCGGAGCGGTCCCGCCCGTACGCGCCGAACACGCCCAGCTCCCAGCGGGGCCGGCGGTAGGCGAGGTCGAGCGTGGCGGACCACTGGAAGACGGAGCGCGACGCCGCCGGTCCGCCCGGCACCGTCTGCTCGCTCAGGAAAGCGACGCCCGGGAGCCCCCGGAACGCGAGCCGGAAGCCCGACGGCCGCTCGATCCGGTACTCGAGGCCGAGCGCCTGGAGCACATAGTGCCGGGGCGACCAGTACAGCGGGTCGAGATCGCCGAAGCCGAGGCCGCCGCCGGAATACACGGCGGAGAGCCCTTTCACCAGCGGGTACCGGACGGCCACGCTGACCGACGTGCGGTCGTTGGTATCGCTCAGCCAGAGGTGCTCCGCGGACGCCCAGAGGTCGGCGCCGTTGCCGAGAGGCACCGAGACGGTGCCCGACAGCGCCGTCGCGCGGAGAGCGGGATCCACCCCGGGCGCCACCGCGAGACCCAGCGTGCGCCCCGCCCGCAGCGTCTCGTAGGCGGCGCTCCGGCTCACCACCACGCTCAGGCGGAGATTGGGCTGAATCACTTCGCCCTTGAAGGCCCACGTCCCGATGTCCGGCACGTCCGAGTGGTGCAGCAGTCCCACGCGCGCGCTGGCCCGGAAGTGCCCGAGCCACTGGGCCACGCCTCCCTGCACCCAATAACCGTCCACGCGCCGCGGGCCGGTGAGACCCGCCGTGTCCCGCGAGACCCGGCGGACGTCGCCGCTCGCGAAGAGGATCGTCCGGTTCCGGTCCCCGAGGCCGACGCCTCCGCTCAGCTCCGTCGCCACGAAATCGAACCCCGCGTTGTCGGACACGAAGCGCGTCGTGCTGGCGAAGCCTTCGTCGTCGTCGGGGATACGCCCTGCGCGGGCGGCGCGCCTGGTGGCTTCGAGCCCGCCGAGCGCCGTGGGGTCTCCGGGCCTCCGGCTGAGCGCGTCCTGGTAGGCGGCCGTCGCGCGCGGCGCGTCCCCGCGCCAGTGGTAGAGGTCGCCCAGCATCATGTCCGTCTCGTACGCGTGGCGAGCGCCGGCCGCGCCCCGCAGGTCGGCCTCGGCCGCGCGATCGTTGCCGGCCCAGAGATACAGCTGGCCACGCGCCGCCAGCACCTCGGGGTCCCGGGAGCGCTCGAGCAGGACCGAGTACTCCCGGATCGCCCCCGGGCCGTCCCCCGACCAGGCCAGCGCCCGGGCGTAGTCGCGGCGCAGCAGGGTATCCGAGGGGGCGAGCGCCACCGCCTCGCCGAGCAGGCGCGCCGCGCCGACCGAGTCGC
>Ga0070706_100002872_pt1 | contig 17162 bp, 14 predicted proteins | sample KBSK5501metaG_FD_65476 | JGI IMG/M metagenome (GOLD analysis project Ga0070706, IMG submission 65476) | Corn, switchgrass and miscanthus rhizosphere microbial communities from Kellogg Biological Station, Michigan, USA - KBS K5-50-1 metaG | ecosystem: Host-associated > Plants > Roots >... | reverse complement strand
ATACAAGGTTTGAGTCCTCCAAGGTGATCGCGCCCTGTTGTAGTCCCGCCGTCGCCATCAGTGGCTTCCAGGTTGAGCCCGGCGGATACCGCCCTTGAATCCCTCGGTCGATCAGCGGATGGTTCGGATTGTTCAGCAGTTTCTGATACTCCGCCCGACCCTCTTTGGTGGTAATGCGTTGCGAGAAGAGGTTAGGGTCGAAAGTGGGCGCCGATGCGAAGGCGAAAATCTCACCGTTGTTAGGATCCATCGCAATGATCACGCCGCGACCCTGCGGCGACTTGCGCAGTTGGTCCTCGGCCGCTTCCTGAAGATCAATATCAATTGTCGTCACGATATCCTGGCCGGACTGCGGCTCAACCCGCTCGACTTCACTTTGAATATGGCCGCGACTATCAACGATCACCTTCCGATAGCCGTCGCGGCCGCGCAGGTACTCGTCATAGACAGCCTCGAGCCCTTCCTGGCCAATGATGTCGCCTGGTTTGTGACCCTTGTCCCGATACTCTTGTTGTTTCACCTGCTCGGGACTGATTTCGCCAACATAGCCGAGCGCGTGCGCCAGCATGCCGTTGGGCGGATAACGGCGCTGCGGAGTTTGCTCGACGCGCAAGGCGGGAAACTCCAACTGGTGGGCATCGACCCACGCAATATCGGCCTGCTGTGCGTCCTCCTTGATAAGTATCGATTCGAATGCTGGCTGGGATTTCACCTGGTCGAAGCGCTCGCGCAGAATCTCGCCGTCAAGCTTGAGCGCCTCAGAAAGAGGTTTGATGAGCGAGTAGCGGTCGATGCCTTTGGTGTCCTCGCGCGACAGGATGATGCTGTAGATGGGCCGCGAGTCAACCAGCAGATGTCCATTGCGATCGAATATCACGCCGCGGGGCGCGAGGATAGGCAGCAGACGTATGCGCTGATTCTCGGCAACCTCAGCATAGCGCGAGCCATTGACGATCTGCAACAGGTAAAGACGAACCGCGAGCACGCTAAGCAGAACCAGGATCAGCACCTGGATCATGTGCAATCGAAGGCGCAGGTTTTGGGAATCGTCAACGAATTTCATAGCTTCGTGAAACTGTAAACTGTGAACCGTGAATTGTAGACTGGAAACCGTAAATCGTTAGCGCTTCACTATTCCCAATTTACGGTTAACGTCTCACGACTCACGTTCTTCTCTTTCTGCTTAACAGACCAGACGGGCGCCGCGCGACTCGTCGTCGAACCGTAAATTGCCGCCGTTGCCTCGCTTTTCCGCTGAAGTACAAGTCGTATATATAAAGCATCAGCGTGCCGGCGATCGTTGTGGCCATCAGTTTGTATGACAACGACTGAAGAAACGGCATCGATGGATTCTGCCCAAGTATTCTGTGCATTCCTACGTAAACGAGATTATCAATCAGAGACGCGCCAGCCAAGACCGGGATGCGCAGCAGTGTGGTGTCTAACATGACGCGAGATGCTAGGAAGTAGACCGAGTAAGCAGTCAGCGTCTTAGAGAATCCTCCCGCCCCCAACAAAGCCGGCGGTCCACTGACAAAATCTAGCGCCAATCCCGCGGCCGCACCCACGACGAGAGCCTGCAGCGGCTCACGTTGCAAAGCAAAATAGACTACCAGAATCACTGCCAGGTCAACGTACCCTAGCGGCTGCCAAACGGCTCGCAGCGCCGATTGCAAAGCAATAACCACGACCAGCACGACAGCGATTGTCAGTTGACGCATCTTTCGTCAGTGAGCAGTGAGCAGAAGGTAGTGGGCAGTGGGCGGTGGGTAGTGGCCAGGAAGCAATCTGCGACATAAAAGGCGCAGGACAGGATTGAAACGGTAGCTGCTTCGGCCGGCCTCTGTTCTTGTCTTACTGCTCACTGCTCACCGCTCACTGCTAATTGATTGCCTACTGCTTCCTTTTCTTTTCCACATTGGGGAGCGACTGATCGGACTCGGAATGCTGCGGGGGGCGATACAATAAGACGGCAACTTCCTTTAGCCTTTCCAATCCGGCGCCGGGCCGAACGTGAATTACTTGCGCTTGCGTGGCTAAGCTTGGTCTGACTTCTACTACGTCACCTACGTTGTAGCCGGGCGGATAGATTGCATCCTGACCGGTGGTGGTAACCTTATCGCCGGGCTGGACTTTTTCGAGTCCAGACACGTAGCGCATCTCGAGCAAGCCACTCTCGCCCAAACCCTTGATCGATCCAAGTGAGTCTGATTGGCCCAATTGGCCCACAACGGCGCCGGCTCCGGATTTTTCGTTGGTAATCAGCATTACCTGCGCACTCCACGGACTGGTCGAAACCACGCGCCCCACAATTCCCCCGGACGTAACGACGGGCAGGTTGACTTCGATGCCTGACCAGCGACCTTTGTCGATGGTCACGTTGTCGAACCACATCGAGGCATCTCTGGCGATGACCTGCGCCACAACCGTCTTGTATTCGCTTTTTTCGTTTAGCTTGAGAAGCTTCTCCAGCCGCTCGGCTTCGGCGACTCGCTCGCGCGAGTCACGCAGTTCGGTTTGCATTTGCTTGACTTGTTCGCGCAGTTGTTGGTTTTCGGCCGAGGCGCGGCGCAGCTCGCCCAGATTGCCGAAGAATCCAGTGAACCAGCCGCCGACGCTCGAGGCGCCTTGCTGGATAGGATAGGTGACAGCCTGCACGATCGAGCGGACCTTTCGTTGCTTAGTAGCGTCGTCGCGCGCGTCGTAAGTCATTAACGCGAAATTCATCGCGAGCAGACCGAACAACCACCAGGGAGCGCGCTGACGAATTTGCCTTTGAGTGCGAATGGCGGCCATTGGTTCGTAAATCGGAACCGAAAACCGTAAGCAGAAAGCGATTATCTATCAGAACTGGTGAGGTTCTACCTCAAAATTGAAACCGGCAACCTATTTACGGTTCACGGTTTACTGTTCACTCTTTCAGGTTCCACTGGTCAGACTATTGTCCCATTTGACGCGCTTGAGCAGATCGAAATCCGACAGCATTTTGCCCGTGCCCAGTACGACGGAGGCGAGCGGATCTTCAGCCAGCGAAACCGGCAAGCCGGTCTCGATTGAAAGCCGCTTATCGAGGTTCTTCAGCAGCGCGCCGCCGCCGGTAAGAACGATGCCGCGTTCTACGATGTCGGCTGAGAGCTCCGGCGGCGTTCGCTCGAGCGCGACGCGAACGGCGTTAATGATCGTTGAGACTGAATCGGCCAGCGCTTCACGAATTTCTTCGTCAGTGATCGTGATCGTTTTCGGAATACCTTCAATCAGGTTGCGACCACGTACTTCATACGAGAGTTCCTCGTCGAGCGGAAACGCCGACCCCAGCTCAATTTTGATGGCTTCGGCCGTGCGCTCGCCGATCAGCAGATTGTATTTGCGTTTGATGTACTGGGTGATTGCTTCGTCCATCTCGTTACCGGCGACGCGCACCGAGCGCGAGTAGACGATACCGCTCAAACTGATCACCGCGATGTCGGTAGTTCCTCCACCGATATCGACCACCATGTTGCCGTGCGGCTCAGTGATTGGCAGTCCCGCGCCGATCGCCGCCGCCATCGCTTCTTCTACCAGATAAACTTCGGAAGCCTTTGCGCGATAAGCGGAATCTTCAACGGCGCGACGCTCGACCTGGGTAATCTCCGACGGAATACCGATCACGACACGCGGGCTGACCCACGTCTTGCCGTTGTGCGCCTTGCGAATGAAGTGCTGCAGCATCTTTTCAGTCACTTCAAAATTCGCGATCACGCCATCCTTCATTGGGCGAATGGCGACGATGTTACCCGGCGTGCGGCCCAGCATGTCTTTCGCGTCGCGGCCGACGGCCTCGACCGCGTTTGTCACCTTATTAATGGCGACGATTGACGGTTCCGACACCACGATGCCGCGCCCCTTGGCATAAACCAGTGTGTTGGCAGTGCCGAGATCGATTGCTAGGTCGCTCGAGAAAAGGCTAAAGACTGATTTGAAAGCCATCTGAAAGGGTTTCCTGACTGTTAAATGAAATGCAATTGAAAGCGTGAGCGATCAATCTGAGTGCAGGCTTTGAAGCTTCGAAGCCTCGCGAGCGTGCCTGGCAAATGGAAACAACTCACCGGGGCAGAACCGACATACAAAGATACAACGATTCGAGCGCTAACGCTATCACGAAATTAACTTCTCGTCGGGAAATTTCAGAAATGGCCTGGGCAATAGGAGGCTTGAGTTCGCGCCTTCGTCCGGGGCGCTTGTATTCGTCGAGATCCGGACGCAGTTTTTGCCAGCGGCTTTCGCTTCGTACATCGCCGTGTCGGCGCAAGTGACCAGTTGTTGCGGTGACAGAGCGTGTTGGGGAAAAACCGCGAGACCGAAACTTGCCGTCAAAGAAAGTTTCAGTCCGCGTCCGCCGGTAAACCTGTGGCGCCCCAGTTTTTGCCGAATTCGCTCAGCAACCTGCAGAGCTTCGTCGATTCCCGTTTCGGGCAGAATAACCACAAACTCGTCACCTCCGTAGCGCACGACGCAATCCGTATCTCGCACCGACGGTAGAATCACCGAAGCAATCTCCATCAGAGCGTGTGATCCGACCAAATGCCCATGCATATCGTTGACTCGTTTGAAATCGTCCAGGTCCAGAAACAGCGCGGCGACGTTCGAATGATAGCGGCGCGCGCGCTTCACCTCGTTCACCAGAAACTGTCGCAGATAGCGCGCGTTGTGTAGTTTCGTAAGGTCGTCCGTATGTGACAACCGTTCGGCGTCTGAAATCCGAAGCGAATTCGTTAATGCCGAACCGATGGGAATCGCGAGCGCCACGAGCAGCTCAATTTCTGAACGAGAGAAAGATCGCGCGCCTGCATGGTCACGGAATCCTTCCAAAACGCCCGACACGATATCTGCGCTGACGAGTGGTGAGGCAACAACATGATTGCGGCCTTCACTTCTTATGAGCGTCTCAATCCGCGTTGCGGCTTCATGCGTGACTTTCGAATGCGGCTCGTCAGGCGCTTCAGCGCTTTCGAACCATTCGTGTTGCCAATCGTCATCGAAGGTTAACGATGCGCTGGAGGAAAGCCTGCGGGATACGAGCGGTTGCAAGGTGATCGAATCAGAGCTGTTGGTTTGAGTAACTAGGAATATCGACCAGCGATCCGCCGGGACTAACCGCACTACTCCGGCGAGTGCAATCTGACCCGCTTCCGTTTGGTTCTTCGCCAGATGCAGCGAGGCGGCCAGCGCGAACGCGCCTTGTAGTCGCTGGCCGCGTACTGCGGCCGGTAATGAAAATGCTGTGCTACTCGGCGTGTTATGAAAGTCGGGAAATGGTTTAAGCTCGCCAGTACCCGGCGCATCTTCAAGCTGGCGCAAAAGGGCCGGCAATTGCGTTGGGCTGTCGGCAATCGCTCGAAACCCCAGGCGTTTCAGCGTCTCGTTGTCTGGCGCACCAGCAATCCGTGCTCCGGATTTCGTTGAATAACACCGGCAGGCGACAATCGGGACGCCGGGCCAAGCTAAGTCCGCCCGTTCGACCACTGAACGCAGCGCCTCCATGCTTGCTTCAGATCCAATTTCATAAAGGAGGGCCGAATGCTGTGAATGCCCAAATTCAAGACCGCTTTCATTCAGACCCTTGTTAGCAACCGCGATACCCGCGGACCTCAAGCTTTCAATTAACTCGAAACCCGGCGATGTATTAGCGTCCGTGAGTAACAGGACTTGCTTAGTCATCCGGCGCACTCCGATCCGTTAGCGCTAGTACTGGTAGTTACCTTCGAAATTCCTTGTTCGCCGGGGCTAAGCGTTTCGTGATCGATCTGCAAACAACTAATTCATCATGATCATTTACTGAGGCGCACTTGGTACTGGCTGCGGTTACCTTGCGAATCTGAAGCTTGGATTGTTACTTCCCGCGTCCCGGATGGCGCGGTGATCTGCACTTGAAAGGCTCCATCGCTTCCAGCTGCAGCTTCGCGGCCGGAAACACTGACAGTTGTTCCCGGTGATGTCGTTCCCCGAATAATATAAACGCTGCCGCCAAGATAGATTGCGATCAGATTGGATACGGAAACAGTAGATGCATTGCTTCCCGGCGCGATAACGATGAATTTTTGCGGTTCGCTCCAGTCGCTGGTTTGACCGGATGAGGCCGTCGCGCGAATACGCCAGAAGTAAGCGCCAGGTCGCAAATCGCTGGCACTGAACTGCGTCGCTACTAATTGATCGCGCTCCATCACTTTGCCTTCAGGAACGAAGAAAGGCGACGTCGCGACGTCGATACGATAGTACGAAGGCACGCCCGATTGTGGTTTTTGCCAACGCAATGCCACGGTGGCGGAACCATTTCCGCTCACTAAAATCTTCTCCAGATCGCGCGGTTGCAGCGGCTGTGGGACGTCCAATAAACGCTGTGGTCTGGACATCGTGCCTGATTGATTGACAGAGACGTATTCGCCGCCTCGCAGAGAAGCGCGCTCGCCACTGCGATTCACGCTTTCCACCGAGCCACTGTTGACACGAATCTCTTCAGTGCCTTCAGGATTGACGCCGAAGCTGGCCGCAGTCTGTCCGCCAATCTGATTCTGGGTCTTGGGCGTCTCAACCACATTCTTTGCGTCTTCGCTTTGTTGCTGTGTGCGCACAAGCATTTGGCCGCTGTCCACGACGACGTGGACATTTGAACGCTTGCCATCTTCGCCGCTGACGTTGTCACGAATAATGATAGTGCTGTTCGGACGCACAACGACCGTCGAGCCGTCCGCCATGCTGATACGCGCGCGTCCGTCTGCTTGCGTCTGCACCGTGTCGCCTGGATAAAGTTGAGTGTCGTTGTTGGCGAGAACTACTTGTCGACTCGCAGCCCGAATCACTCGCACGTCACCCTCGAACGACATAAAGCGGGCCCCCGCGGACGAAGCGGGGCGCATCGCAACGCTTTTGAAGGGATTGCCATACTTCCACACGAACAAGCCCACCCCCGCCGCTATCACGCATAGGACAAGGACGAGCACCGCGACGTAAATCGCGCGCTTCTGAACTACCCACCAATCAATTTCGAAATGGCTGGCCTTGGTTACCATCGGTGGTTTCGTATTCTCTAAATCGGAGTGAAGACAGGATCGGAGCGGCCCGCCAACTGAGCCAAACGCAGTTTAACATACAGACCATAAGCCTTCAAGAAGTCAGATTTGCCTTGATTTTATTGGGTTAGGGTGCGCCGAAGCGTTTCCGGAAGCGAGGCCACTAACCGGGCTCACTTCGTGTGGATCGGATTGGAAATCACCCAGGGTTGGCTTTTCGCAGGCGCTGGCAGCGAATCCAGGTATACTTCGACGCGATAACTGCCGCTGCTGCTGATTGAGAAATCGGCAGCGGTGCTCACCTTTTGATCGATCACACTTCCGTTTCTAAAGAGCACGAAACGGCTAGCGAGCGGCGCGCTTGCTGTTAAGCGTGTCCCGTTTGCGAAAGCGATCTCGTCGCCCATAATCTTCTGCCCCTTCGCGGTCGTGAAACTAAAACCTTTTGCGTCAGCGAAGAGATCAAACGCGATGTAACAATGGCCCTGCGAAATTGCTTCCACCAAAGACTCTCGCGACAGTCCCCGATCTTTCTTAATCAGCACGTGCGTGCGTACGGTGCGGAAACTCCGCTCGTAAGGATCGAGCTTGATGCCGAGCCACTGTTTGTTGGAAGCGTCGTTAAGACTAAGGCCGATGTTTGAATGCGCATCGTTGCCGGCGATCGCTACCAGATTGCGATTGGTCGCCGCGATCGCTTCATCCCACTGTTTCAGGTTTTCTGTCGGCCGCGCGAAAAAATTCGCGAACATCAGATTTGGATAGGTGCGATAAGACCAGAGCCCATCAAAGAACAGTACCAGCGCATTACTCTGACGAGCGTTCGTGAACAGATTGTATACTTCGACGCCGTCGACAGAATTTGATCGCCAGTTCTGAGACTCAGCAGGGTAAGTTGCGAACACAAGGCCACCGCGCCCTTTCTGCTTAGTCACAACTTCTTCGGTTGACTGGGAGCTTGCCACGCCGGCGTTTTCCGTTCCGGGGATCAGCAGCAGACGGTCTCCGTTCGACGTGGTGACCTCGTTCCCATTGATGAATAAGACTCCTGCGTGTACGCCGTTCAAGGTCATCGCCGAAGTGTCGAAGTCGGCTTGTGGATGTTCAGTCATAATTACGAAATCGAGACCATTTGCTTTGGCGGCCGTGATCAGTTCCGCAAACGTTCCCGTGCTATGTCCGCCGAGAAAGGAATGGACGTGAATAACGCCCTGGTAATCGACAAAGTCGCTTTCCGTTGGTAAAGGGACTCGCTGAGCCGCGAGTTGCTGAATAGTGTTTTGCAGACGGCTTAAGCGGTAACGACGGTACGCAAACGGAACCTGCGACAGGAGCAGGATCACCAACGGTACGATTAGATTTCTTCTCAGTTTCATTGATGGGATTCCAGATATCTGTCGGATGTCGGCAGGGAAAGCGTTCTCAATCTTCGAAATCTACTGACGCGACGAGGTCGCTAATGCTTCGTCCGAACTCGGCGACCTTCACATGGTTGGGATGCACCGTGTAGGCATCCAGGGCCGCACGGTCGCGAAAGACGGCGACCAGGCCTGTATCGTACGAGCGAGGTAGATGCAGCATATCGAAGCCCACTGAAAAACTTTCGATCCCGGGAACGACCCTGCTGAGATTTTTGAGTCGCGCGACATGTTCATCGCGCGCAGATTGCGCGACATCGGTACGATATCTCCAGACGACAATGTGTGTAAGCATCACTTGGAATTTTGAGTTTTGGGTTTTAAGTTTTGAGTTAACTGCTTCAATTGCTGGTTCAGCAGTTCCCAAACGTTTCGCACATGTCTTTCACTGGTGCGGATATTTCCAATGGAAAGCCGCAACGTAAGTTTGTCGTTCAGCTTTGTGTGCGACAAAAACGCTGCTCCGGTTGCGTTGACGCCGTGCATGATGGCTTCGTTCAGAGCATCGAGCCTTTTCGCTCGAATCTCTTCTGTGTCGACGTCAACCGGCGGACAAGCGCGGAAACAAACCAGAGCAAATGGCACTGGCGCCAGCAACTCCCAAGTAGTCGATTTTTCGATCCATGAAGCAAAGAGTCTTGCCAATCGGCAATGCTCGCGAATGCGCGCCGCGAGGCCTTCGTGGCCAAAGTAGCGAATGATCATCCAAAGCTTAAGGGCACGAAAACGACGACCGAGCTGAAACCCGTAATCCGATCCGCTGCGCACTCTTTCCTGCTCTGGTGTGCGCAGATATTCCGGCACGAGGGAAAATGCGCGTCGCAACAAATCCATTTGTCGACAGAAGAGGACGGACAGATCAAACGGTGTGAAAAGCCATTTGTGCGGATTGAGCACCAGCGAATCCGCGCGCTCGCAGCCGACCAGAATGTGTCGTAACTCAGGAACAATTGCGGCTGGACCGGCGTACGCGGCGTCCACGTGCAACCACATCTCGTGCTTCTCGCAAACTTCGACAATGGCCGGAACAGGATCGATGCTCGATGTTGAAGTCGTGCCGACTGTAGCAACCACACAAAAAGGAAGCATGCCGTTACGTTGGTCCTCTTCAATCGCTTCCGCGAGTGCTTTCGCGTCCATACGAAACTGATCGTCCGTAGGAATTTTTCGCAAAGCACGCTGTCCTAGGCCCAGCGTGATAATTCCCTTATCGATTGACGAGTGCGCCTGCTCTGAGGCATACACGCGCAGCAGGGGCAAGTCTTTGCGACCGCTCATCCCCTCTTCGCGAACGCCCATCTCGACGCCTTCGCGAGCAGCGGCGATGGCGTGCATGCTGGAAACTGAGGCAGTGTCATAAATGATGCCGCTGAACCCGGCGTCGAGCCCCATCATCTGTCGCAGCCAGTCCAACACGACCTCTTCGAGTTCAGTTGAAGCGGGAGACGTGCGCCACAGCATCGATTTAACATCGAAAGCCGCGCTTAGCATTTCGCCGAAAATGCCTGGCGCGGAAGTCGAAGTGGCAAAGTAAGCGAAAAAAGACGGATGGCTCCAGTGAGTGAGCGCCGGAACGATCAAACGATCAATGTCGGCGAGGATCGCTTCCATCGACTCGCCGTTCTCTGGCGGCGACGAAGGCAGTTGAGCTTTCAACTCGCCGGGCTCGACCTGGGCCAAGACCGGAAGCGTTTCGATGTTCTCAAAGTAATTAGCAATCCAATCGACGATCTCATGACCGAAGCGACGGAATTCTTCGGCGCTCATGTCACCTATTGGTGAACCACCCCTCGCGGCCGATTGTTCTCTCTCAGGCATCTCCGACAGTTTCTTTGCGCCTCAAGTTCCCCTTGGCGCCTTTGCGTGAAATCTATAGATTGTTCACTATTCGCGCAATTCCATCCCTAATCAACTCGACACTGAAATTGATAAGCAGGCCAAGTCGCTTATCATTTCGTAAACTGATTCCAAAAGGCCAGGTCCCAGGCGCTTGTGAATCGTGTAAGCCGCATCGACAATAATTGTGGCGATTTCGTTTTCTGTCATGGGAGTACGGAAAAGCTTCTCGCAAAGGCGCCAGGAAAGCAGAAGGCGCAAAGTCAAATACTACCTTCGTTAACTAAAACCCCAGCGGCTGCAGCGGCCGTGGCGCGGTGCCTTCGAAGAACCAGCTCGCGCCGACACGCAGACGATGGTGCCAGGTTGGCAGCCGCGCGGTATACATGGCAAAACGTGCTTGACGCGCGAGCGGACCGCCAACCACCTTGCCCGCAGAAAGCACGGCAGCGTGTTCAGTGCCGAGGCTAACGGCCTCGCCGAGTTCGACAAAGTGCCTGGTCTTTAGTTCATCGCCCGTAATGAAGGCGCGAACATTCCGAGCGCACAAACCTGATTGTTGGAGCGCCAGTTGGGCAGTGCCTGCAAGTGTGGGGACGACGTCAGGATAGAAAGCAACGTCGCCCAACGCGAAGACATTCTTGTGGCCACGCACTTGCAGTGTGCGCTCGACCAAAATCAACCCACGTCGATCTTTTTCGACGTTAAGCCTTTCAACTAACGGATTCACGCGCACGCCGGCCACCCAGACCACGGCCGCGGTTTCAACTTCAGTCTGTGCCTGATTATGTTCAAGCGTGATTCCGTGCTCCGTTACACGTGCCACGCGCGTTTGCGTATGCACCTCGACGCGACATCCTTCCAAGGCATCTTCGACATATCGGCGAATCTCTTCGCCCATTCCCGGTACAAGTCGATCCGCCATCTCGATTACGAGTACCCGTGGCTCGCCGCGGAGCGCGCGACGCTTTACCGCATCCCGCAAAAGGTCCGCCATCTTTGTCGAGAGTTCGACGCCGCTGGCGCCGCCGCCGACGACTGTGAACGTCAACGCGCTATGCGTGTCCTGGGGCGCAGAATCCGGCTGTACATGATCGAGGGCTTCAGTCATGCGGCGTCGCAAGCGATTCGCATCGGTTAGCGTGCGGAATGGCAGCGTAAACTGTTCGGCGCCTTCCACGCCGGCGTAGTTCGTCACCGCCCCCAGAGCGAGCACAAGCACGTCATACTCGAGTAGCTCTCCGTGGCCCTCTAACGTCACCGCGGCCCCGTCGAGATCGATCTTGGTCACAGCGCCGCGAATAAAGTGGACTCTGTCATCGAGCAATTCCTTGTAGTCGGGCGCAATGTGCCAGGCTTCTACTTCGCCGCTCAGATATTCGTAGAGCATCGGCTTGAACAGAAAGTGATCTTCATCGCTGACCAGCGTCACTTCTCCTGTTCCGGCCAGGTCGAGCGCGGTGAACAGCCCGCCAAAGCCACCGCCGATGATTAGTATTTTGGCGACTTTTTGGGTCATTTGGGTCATAAGGGGCCACAGTATCGAAGTTTCGAGCGGCAGATGTTATCAGACAACGTTAGCAGGCGCACGGATTAGCAGGATCCGCCGATCTTTCCCGGCTGGACAGCCGCGCGACCAAATGTTAACTTCTCGGTTGTAATTCGAAGTTTTGCGGTTGCCGTTTCATACGGGCTTACTGCGGTTCGGGAGGGCCATCTTTCAGCAGTGGCGTTAGCAAAAGAAGCGAAAGAAAAGGTTGTCAACGATTTTCGAGCACACGAAACGGACACGGGTTCAGCCCCAGTCCAGATTGCGCTGCTAAGCCAGCGCATCAACGAACTCACCGAGCATTTCAAGACACACAAGAAGGATAACCATTCGCGGCGCGGCCTGTTGAAGATGGTCTCGCAGCGGCGGAGTTTGCTCGACTATTTGAAGCGAATGGACATACAGCGTTACCACGAAGTGGTGGGCCGGCTGGGATTGCGCCGATAGTCGATTAATCGTTGGAAGAAAACAAAGCGAACGAAAACGAACGAGAGAATCTTCGAGTCTCTAAGAGGTAGAAAAAGCCCGCGTCTATCGAAGAGCCTGGCCCGAGCCGAACGTGACGGCGATACAGGTAGCCAGGTGGCGCGTGTGGCCTTACAAAATGCGGAAGGCGGCAGGAGCTTCACGGCTAGGCTCTGCCGCCTTCGTTTTTATGAAGCGCATTACTAGTTTTCGCTTTCAAAAGCACAGACGAATCGGCGCTTCCTTAACAAACAATTCAAAATGCAGCGGATGAGACGCTGCTCCTGACCCAAGGGTTAGGTATTGTCAAAGGAGACAAGTACAAATGACAGTTAAGAAATATCTGAAGGAATCAATCAGAGTCGGTGACCGCGAGCTCACCGTTGAAATTGGTCGCGTTGCTAAGCAGGCGGACGGGTCGTGTGTGATCCGTTACGGCGACACGATGGTCCTGTGCGCCGCCGTGGGCGCGCCCACCCCCCGCGAAGGCATCGACTTCTTTCCGCTTACGGTCGAGTACCGCGAAGCGAACTACGCGGCCGGGCGCATTCCCGGAAACTATTTTCGGCGCGAAGGCCGGCCTAATGAAAAAGAAGTGCTGACCAGCCGTCTGATTGACCGGCCCTGTCGGCCGCTATTCACTGATGGCTATCGCAATGAAACCCAGGTAATAGCGACGGCGATCTCAGCAGACGCCGACAACAACCCCGACGTAGTTGCGATTACAGGAGCGTCCTGCGCGCTCTATCTTTCTGATATTCCATTTTCCACCCCAATCGCGGGTGTACGCATTGGACTGATTGAAGGGCGCTACATCGTCAATCCGACTTACGACGAAGTTCGCGAGTCGCGGCTGAATCTAATCGTCGCCGGCACTGAAGAAGCGATTGTGATGGTCGAAGCCGGAGCGCAGGAGGTTTCGGAAGAGATCATGGTCGAGGCGCTGATGCTGGCTCATAAGGAAATCAACCGGCTGTGTCGTTGGCAGAAAGAGCTGTATAAGGCGCTGGCTATTGAAAAGCGGCCGGTCGAACCGGTCGTGCTGAACGAAGAAATGGTTGGCGAGATTCAACGCAACTATGCCGAGCGATTGCGCGCAGCGCTGGATACAACAGGCCAGGAAAAACGCGCCAGTTATGCCGCGGTTGACGCGCTGAAGAAAGAAGTTGTTGAGTCTTATCCCGAGGATCAACTCGAAAAGCGTCTGATGGCCAAGAAGGTTTTCGATCATTTGAAAGAAAACATTTTCCGGGACGACATTCTGAATCATCGCCGGCGACCCGATGGGCGGCGCTTTTCTGAGATTCGTCCGATCACCTGCGAAGTGGGATGGCTGGCACGGACCCACGGCTCGGCTCTATTCACACGCGGCGAAACACAGGCGCTGGTAACAACGACGCTGGGCACGAAGGAAGACGAGCAGTTCATGGACGACCTTGAGAAAGGGGAAGTGAAGCGTCGCTTCCTGCTCCATTACAACTTTCCGCAGTATTCAGTGGGCGAAGTGGGCCGTTTCGGTTCATCCTCGCGCCGCGAGATTGGGCACGGCGCGTTGGCGCGTCGCGCGCTGGAAGCTGTTCTTCCGGACGACACGAAATTCCCTTACACGATTCGCATTGTTTCAGATATAACTGAGTCGAATGGCTCTTCGTCGATGGCCAGTGTGTGCGGCGGAGCCCTGTCTCTGATGGATGCAGGCGTGCCATTGAAGTCGCCCGTCGCGGGCGTGGCGATGGGGCTGGTGATGGAAGGAAATAAGTATGCGATCCTTACCGACATCGCCGGCGCCGAGGATCATTATGGCGACATGGATTTCAAAGTCGCGGGCTCGCGCGATGGCATCACGGCGCTGCAGATGGACATCAAGATCACCGGCGTCAATGCGCAGATTATGGCCGAAGCGCTTGAGCAGGCAAAGAAGGGTCGCTTGTACATTCTGAATGCGATGCAACAAGCTCTGCCCGAGCCACGCGCGGAGATCTCACCTTTCGCACCGCGGATCATCAAGATCAAGATCAATCCAGACAAGATTCGCGATGTCATCGGACCAGGCGGAAAGGTGATTCGGGCTCTGGTTGAAGAAACTGGCGCGAAGATCGACGTCGAAGACGATGGCACGGTTTCGATTGCCACCGCCGACGGCGCCGCGGCCGAAGCGGCCGTCGCCCGTATTCGTGGTCTTACGGCGGAAGCCGAAGTGGGCCAAACTTATGTCGGCACTGTGAACCGAATTGTGGATTTCGGGGCCTTCGTCGAGATCTTTCCGGGTACCGACGGATTGCTACACATCTCAGAAATCGCAGATCGGCGTATCCGCGACGTGCGTGACGAGTTGCGCGAAGGTCAACAGATCATGGTCAAATGCATTGGCAAAGAAGGCAACAAGATCAAATTGTCTCGCAAAGCCGTGCTGCGGGATGAGGGCCGACAGGCTGGCGCCGCCAGCGGTCACGAGGGCGCCTAACTTTTAGGTGGCGGGCGCATCGGCTGAGGCCATCGCCCGCTGCTTTGAAACCCCGCCAGATTCGGGCTAAATCCTTTTCTGAAACTGGAATACCCTCAGCATTAACTCTCTTTCCTATCAGGTAAAACAAGCCCGTCAGGGTTATTGAAGGCTTGTACCTGCGGCAGCCTGTCTCGCTGTGTCTTCGAATTCGAAGAAATTCCTGAGTGCCACATGGAAAAGAACAGCCAAGCTGCTTGATAGTTTTGAGGAGGGAGTTGCCTAACCTAATGAGGACGCGTATTTTCCGGCCTATTGCGACGTTTATCAGCTTGCTGCTGCTGGTGGCTGTACCGGCGCAAGCTAGTCCAATCAAATTCACCGACATTGTGAACGTCATGGGTGACCTGCAGCGCGGAGGCCAGATAGAACGGCTTCGCTTGCGAGTCGCGCAGGATCCGGGCGCGCCACAGACGCTGAGTACGCCATCGAAATCCTCGGCTACGACTGCTGCTCCGGCAACCCAGGGCGACGCGCCGTTGGCGTCGTCACTCGTTCCGGGAAGTGAAGCGATAGCGCCTTCTCTTGTTTCGGGAACTGAGATTGCCCCTCAACAGCCTCAAGGCGAGGTCCAGGTATTCGAGCAGGGCAATGTCGATGGCACGATTTGTGACTGCGGCGAGATTCCTGCCGTTGGCGGTGGTTTCCCGAAGTGGCCATTCCTGGCTTTGATTCCGTTGATTTGTGTGACAGGCATTTGCCACCATCAGCGGAAACCTCCGCCGCCGGAAGTCCCCACGCCGACACCGACACCTCCCATACCTGAGCCGGCCTCTTTGTTGCTGTTCGGTTCTGGAATCGTAGCGCTCAGCGCGAGTGCGCGCAGGCGTTATGCTAAGATGCGCGCGACCAGGCAAGCTGCAGCCATGACGGAGGAATAGGAGATGAATAGGAGAAATTTCGTGGTTGCCATTCGGCCCAGCTCTTCGCTTATCAAAGCAGCGGTCACAATCATGATCGCGTTGTCCTTTGCCGTGGTTTGCACTTCGACCACCGCCTACGCGAAGAAGCGCAAAGTTAAGTTCGGCCAGATCGAAATCTCGACCAATCCCGGCGGATTCCCTTTACGCATCGATGGAAAGCCAGAAGGCGACACCTCGACGACCGTGCGCGTGATCGAGTTGGATCCCGGACATCACAACATCGAAATTCTCTTGCCTAACGGCGGACGCTGGGTGCGGGATTTTGAGATCGAGCGCGGTCGCAAACTCTGCCTTAATCTGAACTATCACCCGAAGAAGTACACCGTTGCCAAATCTCCTTGTCCGTATCCGGTCAATCTTTCGGCGCCCGTCAGCGTGAATGATGGCGACCTGATAACGTTTACATCCGACGTTTCGTACGGAGGCTCAGCGCCTCTGACGTACACGTGGACGGTCACGCCTTCTGACGCGAAGATTGTCAGCGGCGCCGGCACCGGAACTATTACAGTGGATTCAACCGGACTGGGCAGCCAGCGCGTCACCGCAACTCTGGTTGTCGATGACGGCTCGGGCGATGCCGCATGCCGCCAGACGGCCCAGGCTTCCACAAACATCGTCCCCAAGAAACCGCCCGTGGTTGAGTGTAAGCCTTTCGACCAGTTTCAATCCGTGGCCTTCGATGATGACAAGGCCCGTTTTGACAACCTGGCGATCGAGCTGCAGAACGCTCCGGACTCACAGGCTTACATCATCATCTATGCTGGGCGAACCAGCCGCACTGGCCAGGCTGACATGCTCGGCCGTCGAACGATGGACTATCTGGTCAATCAGCGCGGTGTCGATGCACGACGCATCATCATTATCAATGGCGGCTATCGTGACACCGACTTCTTTGAAATTTGGATCTGTCCGCCGGGAGCTAATCCTCCGCAGCCGACGCCGACCGTGCAACCCGGCGACGTGCAGCCTGCGCGGGAACGCACTCGGCCCCGGCGTCCGCGCCGACGCGCCGGCGAATAGCGCCGCCAACATTCAGCCCTTGAACGTGGGCCTTCAACAGCAGGTGACAACGCCCCCTTTGTTGTCACCTGCTTTTCATTTGTCTCGCGTTTGACGTTCTCTCTGGCCGTGTGTTAAGAATTTGAGTGCAATAACCTTCCCCTTCTGTACCCCTCGAACAAGGCTAAGTTAAGCGTTACTTCCTTTTAGGAGGTTTGAAATGGCTGATAACGGCGGCGGAGGCGGCAGCAGCGCTGGCGTGGTTGCTGTGCTCGTGATTTTCGTGATCGTGATAGTGCTCGCGTTTTTCGCTTATCGAGCAGGATTGTTTGGCGGGAGGAAAACTCAGGTCAATGTCAACGTGACGGTGCCGCAAGCGTCGCCGCCAAGACAGGCATCGCCATAAAGACAGCGCTGCGCCGG
>Ga0070706_100002870_pt1 | contig 17170 bp, 16 predicted proteins | sample KBSK5501metaG_FD_65476 | JGI IMG/M metagenome (GOLD analysis project Ga0070706, IMG submission 65476) | Corn, switchgrass and miscanthus rhizosphere microbial communities from Kellogg Biological Station, Michigan, USA - KBS K5-50-1 metaG | ecosystem: Host-associated > Plants > Roots >... | reverse complement strand
TTTCGGGCAATGCTGTAAGCATATCCATGCCATCGCCGGTCGCTCTCCCATCGCGCGAGTGATAAATCGAGTAGCTTTCGCAAATATCCTTCCCACCCTGAAATTCTGAATGCTCTTTCTATTACTGCTAAGTTTCCTGCGCTTGTATCGCCAAATGGGTTTCCTTGCAAGAACTCCTCGACGGCCTCCGGATACATCTGTTTGTACTCGAAGGCATACCCCATATTGCTGTGTGCCAGCGTGTAACGTGGGTCTATTTCAAGCGTCTTTCGGAACTGGGCGATAGCCTCATCTGGTCGCCGAGCTAAGAGCAGTAACTGGCCGACCATGTGATTGATCGGAAGCGAGACGGGGTCAAGCTCCAATCCCTTGTTGACTTCGGCCAGAGCCTGGTCGAACTGTCTCCACACTGTCGCCAGGTAAACAGCGTAGACATGGCGCACCGGCGGATAGCGGGGTTCAGTTCAATAGCTTTCTTGAAGTAATCCTGCGCCTCTTTCCATTGCCACTCGAACACGAACTTGACGAACGCCAACGAGGCGTAAGCTTCCCCGAGCGTGTCATCAATATCCAGTGCTTTGAGTGCTGCGGCTTGTGCCTTTGGCATTGCTTCCTGTGGAAGCATGCGCCCAAAAAAATATCCCAACCAGTTATAGCAATCGGCAATCCCCGTGTAAGCCAGCGCATACGTCGGGTCTTCATCAACTGCATGCCAAAAATACTCGAGTGCCCGCTGTAGATCAGCCGGCGTGCGTTTATTCCAGTAATAGCGCCCGCGCAAGTAATGATGGTAAGCCTCAATGTTTTGGGTGTGAGTCTTAACTAAATGCTGCTTTTCTGCGTTAGTAATGCGCAGTTGCAAAGCCCTTGAGATTTCTTCCGCAATTTCTGTCTGTAAGTGGAGCACATCGGAGGGAGTGCGGTTGAACTGCGCGCCCCAGATCTGCGAACCATCAGCCACATCGATCAGCTCAGTTCGTATAATTAACTTTTCTTCGAGTTGCAAGACTCGGCCCAGCAGTACGGCCCTGACCTGCAGCTCGCGACCGATCCCCTGCGGATCATCCACCCTTCCCTTGTAGCGAAACACTGTGCTGCCAGCCATTACTTTCAATTGCGGCAGCTGTGACAGATGGCTGATGACGCTCTCAGTGATTCCATCACTGAGATATTCCGCGTTCGGATCAGCGCTGGCATTAATGAAGGGGAGGACGGCCAGAGAATTGATCTGCTCTGTCTGTGTGCCGACCACTTCTTTAATCAACACTTGAGTGGAGGTCCTGGCCTCCTGACCCGGCAAGTTAATAGCTTCAACCTGCACCTGCCTCACGTCGGCGATAAAACGATAGCCGCGACGCGGCACTGTCTCAATAAAGTTGTAGTGATCGAAAGCCTTTCTCAGCGCAAAGATATTGCCCGTCAGATTATTCTCCTCGACAAAGGTATCCGGCCACACCTCCTGCATAAGCTTCTCTTTCTCAACCACATGCCTGCTGTTACGAACGAGCGCTAACAACGTCTCGTACACCTTTGGTTTAAGTGGCACAAGCTTCCCGTCATGCAAGAGTACGCGCTCTTCGGTATCCAAACAGAAAGGCCCGAACTCGTAGACAAACTTTGGTTGCTGACTCATGACGGTAGGACAACTCGCTAATAAATAATCAATAACTCGTTAAGGACTTGCGAGCGACGCTCGGCTACCCAGGCAACAGATTCTTTTGGGCTCTGGCCCTGAGACAACTTGCCAACTCGCTGATCGTCAACCAAGCGATCACGACCGGGAATTTCAACATGCTCTGGATGGCCGGCAATGGCAGCAACGTGTTCGATGCCAACTGTGTGGGCATCAAATCGACAATCACTCAAAGCTCGACTACCGGCAGCAGCGGAACAATACGCGTCAATTGGAACGCGGTCAGCGCGGGTGTCTATTACATCGGGCTTAAGTTCGATGCCAAGAGCTTCAAGGGACTCCCGCTTCCGACAACCGACACGGTCCATTTCGATTTCGCTGCAGTTGGCATTGCCGGTTCGGCCAGGGGACTCGATCTGGTCAAGCGGCCTTCGCTCGCGGTCCTGGTTCCGAACAACTTATTTATCTGGAGTGATGGCCAACCGACCGATCGTGCAATCGGCTTATTACGAGCCCCTGTGTCAGGGCTTATTGGCGGAACGTGACATCGCCGATTCGAGATTTTTCCTAACAGATTTGCGGCAGGTCGCGCGACTTGCCGCTTTTCGTTGTGAGAACGCAGATGTTTTCAACTCGTACCAGGGGTTTACGACTTGCACGGCATGGGGGTTTAGTAGCATCTTTCTTTTCCATGTCTCAATCGTCTGACAGTTCTCAGAGTTTTCCGCAGCTTGCAGCGAGCCTTTCTTCGATCGCCAGGGGTTTCTACGCTCGCGGTTGGGCAGTGGGTACTAGTGGGAACGTCAGCGCTGTTGTGGATCGTGAGCCGTTGCGTCTGGCGATGAGCCCCAGCGGCCTCGATAAGGGTGAGTTGGTTGCTGATCAGTTTCTAATGATTGACGAACACGGCCGGGTGCTCAGTGAACCTGGCGCCAAACCGTCAGATGAAACCTCTCTGCACCTCAGGATAGTAAAAGAATGTGGCGCCGGCGCAGTGCTTCACACTCACTCAATCTGGAACACGGTACTCTCGGAACTTCATGCCGCCGAAGGTGGTCTGGCAATCGAAGGCTACGAAATGCTTAAAGGACTACATGGCGTCAAGACACACCAACACCGCGAGTGGTTGCCGATTATCGAGAATTCTCAAGACATGTTGGCGCTGGCCGATAACGTCGGCGATACTCTCAGGAAACACACGGATGCGCACGGTTTATTACTACGAGGTCATGGCCTCTATACCTGGGGTAATGATCCGGCAGAGGCAAAACGGCATGTTGAGATTCTCGAGTTCTTGCTTGAAGTCGTGGGCCGCACGCTCCTGTTGAAGCGAAGCAATACGTAGAGGGTTGACGATGGCTTTAGTAACGATCCTGGATGAAGACAAGACGATAACCGAGCGGGAAGCGATCGCCGCTTATCTCAACCGGCAGGGCATTGATTACGAGCATTGGACTCCCGCTCATCCAGTCGCTCCTGATGCACCCCCTGAAGAAATCCTGCGAGCTTATGCCAAAGAGATCGACGAATTAAAAGCCCGAGGCGGTTATGTAACGGCTGATGTAATCAATGTTAGTCCCGAGACGCCGGGGCTCGAAGCGATGCTCCGGAAGTTTAGTAGTGAACACTGGCATGACGAAGACGAGGTCCGCTTCATAATCGCGGGCCATGGACTCTTTCATATTCACGCCAAGGCTGGACCGGTTATCGCAATCGAGGTGGAGGCCGGCGATTTGATTCGTGTGCCGCGGGGTACCTGGCATTGGTTCAACCTCTGCGCCGATCGCCGCATTCGAGCCATCCGTTTGTTTCAGGACATGGCGGGCTGGACGCCCATCTATACCGAGAGTGGCGTGGATCAGAGTTTTCTGCCTGTTTGCTTTTCGGAATCAAGGCCTAACTGAGCAATTGAACACTCAACAACGGTCGGACAAATCGGAACTGCGAGCGACAGCGACCAGCCAAGGAGCTGCGGGTTCAGTTTGGACGAGCCAAGCAGAATTCCTGATCTACGATTCACAAATACGGAACCGGGAGCGGTAGCGACCGGCTTGGAGTTCGTTTACCAATCGCGTTGGAAAATACGGACTTGAGTCTTTTCCCAGGATCACCCGGTCGCTACCGCTCCCGGTTCTGTATTTGTCCGGCGCTCGTCGAGTGATAATGCCCAGCTTGTACCAAACCGAACCAGTACTGCCAAGGATTCACTGCAAGAGCTTGGGGTTGAAACGGCTTAGGCTGCAGTTTTTCGTCAGTTGTGCTTTTGGCTGGTTGCTGCGCTCCCAGTTCTGATTTTGCGCGGGCCAAGTTGAATCTTCGTCTCGTCAAGTCATGATCTCAAGTCTCGCCACCGAGGGTATTCGCGGTGTCTTACTCGACATCGAGGGCACGACCACGCCCATTTCCTTCGTTCATGACGTGTTGTTTTCTTACGCGCGATCACAGGTGCGGAGTTTTCTCACAGAGCATTTTGGTTCAGCGGAGCTGCACGCCGACCTGCAACAACTGCGCGAGGAACATGCCATCGATGTGAAACAGGGCTTACAGCCGCCAGCGCTGGGAGAAGGTTCTCGCGATGCTGAGATAGATTCTGTTAGCGAGTACGTGAGCTGGCTGATTGATCGGGATCGCAAGTCAACGGGCTTGAAATCCTTGCAAGGCAAGATCTGGAAACAGGGTTACCGCGACGGAACTCTGAAAGCTGAACTCTTTGACGAGGTTGCACCGGCTCTCGAGCGTTGGCGCCAAGCAGGCTTAAAGATCAGCATCTTCTCTTCCGGTAGTTCTCTGGCGCAGAAACTTCTCTTTGCCCACACCGAAGCGGGCGACCTCACCGGGTTCATGGACAATTATTTTGACACGACGGTTGGCTCGAAGACAGATGTTGCGAGCTATCGCCGGATTGCATCCGCATTGCGCCTGCCGGCTAAGAATGTCCTTTTCATTTCAGATGTAGTTCTGGAACTTGACGCTGCCGACGCCGCCGGAATGCGGACACTCCTCTGCATCAGGCCCGGCAATCACCCCCAACCCTTCGCTGAGCGATATCAGGCAATTCGAGATTTCGACGAAATCCAGTGACCAGACTCCCCGCTCAGGATCTGCGCTCAATGGCCGCAGATAGAAACCGAGCGAAAGAACTGCCAGAACAACGGATTTAGCGCGCTCAACACACCCTCCGTTTGTCTCCAACGGCTTCAACTTTCCGATGGCCTCCTATACTTCGGTTTCAGGCCCAGGACTATGGGGGCAGCAAGCTGACGCACAAGGCGGTCAAGAAAAGTTTTGTTCTCACCTTCCTGGGTCTCCTTTACGGGTGCTTGTGGTTCTTGAAGAACTTCACGATCTCCGCCGGCGCCCATGGCGGATACACGTGAGCGCCGGGATGAATGAACGTCTTGACCGGCGTTTGCGTCGCCGATGGATAGAAGGTGCACTGCGTGCCCGGCGCTGAGCCACCAGGCGCAACACACTGCTGACCTGGGTCAGGAGCGTTGTTTGTTTCCTGAGCTCTTTCAATCGAGTCTGTTTGCAGGTTGAACGGATCGGTCGTATCGGCTGAGCCGGCAACGGCCAGGAATGCTCTTGGCTGCGTCAGATGTTCCGAATCCCAAAGCCGACCGGCACACTCTCCGACGGCCGCGAGAGCCTTGCCTCGCTCCGCCCACAGCAAGTAGCTGAAAATGCCGCCATTCGAGAAGCCGGTCGCGTAAACACGCTCATCGTCCACATTGAATTTCTGGTGCATCCTTGCCAGCATGGCATCGAAAAAATCCAGGTCCTTATTTCCAACGTTGCCATTCGTTTGGTTCGCTTCTACTTGCCATCCTGGACGGTTTCCGTTGAGATCGACAGGACTTGGTCTTTTGACACCCTGTGGATATACAACGATCGCGGCCGGCCAAAGTGTCTGAATATGCATCAACTGCGATGCGCCCTGCATCGTGCCGCCATGCCCATGAAATGCAAATATAAGCGGATGCTTTATGTTGCTGGTTGTGGGCGCGGGCGCATAGACCAGGGCCTCGCGCTTCACGCCATCGATGGTCCACGTCATGATTTGCGGTTGCGTCGCTACAACGACCGACGCAGAGATAAATATCACCAGCACCGCCGCGATTAAGAAACAACGTTTCATCATCAGTTCCTCCTCTTATGCGAGGTGTTTGGCTGTATCTTCAGCGGTACATCTGCCGCACCGAACACGATTAATGAGCACATCAGGAATAAAGCCATAGAAGTGTCACCACTCCGACCGTAACCAATGCCACAAACGATTGCCATCGCGGCAAAGTTATCAGGCCAGACAAGAGCGTGATGCCTAGTAATGGCAGCCAAACGATCATAAATAAATATGACCTGTTAGGCTCTTTGAAAGGGACCGGCCCATGCGCGGTATCGCTAATTATGATTTCGTAGCAATACTTGCGGCAATACATGTCCATGGCAAAAAGGCCCAGAGCGCCAATCAATGCTACCCATCGAACTTTGTCTCTGACTGACCTGAATGTCATCGGAACTTACTCCACTTTCTAGTGACCCCTTCTCAACACAAAGAAGCCGTTGTCGTGCGTAAAACGCCTGGCGCCGTGCCTGAAGAGCACTTCGTTAACACCTTCACCGAGGGCCTTCACTATGATCGAGTCCATGTCCCAGTTGTCGCCACCGGATCCGCCGCCGAAGGTTGTCTGTAAATCAACCTCGACTATGTCGGATAGGTCCATCGCCTGATTGAGAGTGATGGACTTAATGTGCATCGAGTTGTTTCCCCACGCTATGCCCCCATTGACGTTCTGCGCATGCTGTGTTCCCCCGCCGCGAAAATGGACGATGATGTTAAGATTGTCGTTGTCACCGCGCAGGTCATCGCCGCCGGTTTGAATCGTCAGCTCAAGCTTACTTGCCTTTCCGGCCACCGCTTGAGTAATCGGAATCGAGAGAGCACCTTCCGATTGTGTGAAGCGAAAGAACCCATGGCGGGCGATCAATTTCTCCAAGTCTTGGCCGATTGCCCTGACTGAAATCGAATCCATGTCCCAATTGTCGGGGAACTCTCCCAGCATTCCGCCAAACTTTCTTAGATCGAGCCTAACGATATCCGCTGGGGCCACTGCGTGATCTAATGTAATAGTCTTGACGTGCGTCGAATCGTTTGCCCATCCCTGACCTGCGTTAACATTTCTCACAAGCTGCGTGTCGCCACCCCGGAAATGAATGGTGAGATCGAGATTAAACCCGCCGCCGTGCAGGTCATCGCCGCCGGTCTTGATAGTCAGCTCGAGCTTGTTTGCTTTTCCGGCCACGGCCGGAGTCACGAGAATCCGAAGATCCTCATGCGTCCTATTAAATATCATGAGTCCGTGAGTCCCAATGACCTTATCTATGCCGTCGCCGGTTGCTCTAATGGAAACGGATTGCATGTGCCATTCGTCGGTGCCATAACCTCCGCCGGTCGGTTTTTTGAAATCAATTGAATCAATTTCCGACAACGGGACGGGTTGTTGCAGGCTAATGTCGAAGGTCTGCGTAGAGTTTTCTCCCCAGCTCCGACCCCTGTTCACGTTCGGCTTGAATTGCAAATTTCTGTCGCGGAAGTTTATGCCAACGTTCAGGTTGTCATTCCCTCCACGGAGATCATCGTCACTAGTCCTGACGGTGAACGAAAGCATCCTCACCAGGACCCCACCCGGATGCCGCTGCTTCTCTTGCCGGCCGCGTTCTTGTGCTAGAGCGGAGGAAAACAAAGAGAATATGAGTAGCAACAGCAGCGCGAGCCGGGAACAACTTACTAAATCTGATGTGAATCTGACTTTAAGCTTGTGATTGCGATTCATTATGGCCTCATTTCTTTCAGCTAAAATCTGACGCCGTTAGAGGGTCGGGACTGCCCGGCACAGGGCAACGCGGACCCCATTACGAAGCGTGCGATCTAGGGGTTCCAGGCTTGCTTCCAATGAATAGGTATCGTTATCCGTGAGGCGCTCCCGGTGAAGATAATGTCGCGCCACGCGATGTCATAACCCCCCCGGTAACCTCTCCGATTAGGGTGAGAAAAGAAAGCGACCACCTCTATAGACATCTTCCAAATGCTGTCCGAATGCAACTCAGCCCAAAGGGTAAGACTCTTGACCTCAGTGAGACTTATCGGTTGTTCAAAAGGGATTGTTAGAACATGCTCGGAATGGGCTTCCCACTGGAATCCGCGATTTAAGTGCCATACCGTGCGAGAGCTGCCATTTCGAAAATTTATATCGACGTTGAAGTCGGCATCCGCAGCGTCAAGAATAACGCCGGTCCAGATCACCAGGTTGAGCTTAGTAAGGCCGGAGTCTTCTTTAGGGAACTGTAGGCCGGGTCCATCCTTCACGTATGAAATTTCGATCGCGTTTGAGGTGCCGAGAGTCTTGCGTTGTCCGTCGAGTATCCAAACCTGCACGTAGTATTTGCGCGCATTTTCCGGAGGGCGCGAAAGAAAAGGTTTGAAGTCGATCCAGAACGACCTGCTCTCACCTTGAGCAGGAACCTCGGAAAGATTTCCGCTGGCTACAACGTGAGGATCTTTTCCTCCGGCAACGAAAGGACCTGCTCCAACTTTCCAGGTCGCTGAGTGAACTCCACTCTCATTCGTCTTCCATTGGAATCTCAAGGTTTGCGGTATGTCTATCGTGCGTTTCTCACCCCACGTGATTCGGTCCGGATCGCCGACTACCTGCACTTCCAGGGTCGATCTTGCCGGCATTGTCATGACAGGCTCGGCATGGCTAGCGACAGCCAAGTTGTTAATCAATAACAGAGAAGCAAACATCACCGACACCGAATAAGCACCGAGCCGCGTTAGGTGCGTTATGAGATTTTTCCCTTTCATTGATTTCGTTTCCTTTCTTCGCGGAGATTTTCCGCTCGGCCTGGCCGTCATTTACTTTACCGACTTGTTGAGGAAGCCGAATACGTCTTGATCTCAGATTTAATCAGTAAACGGCTTTCAACGCTGACCGCCGTCCGTAGTCTCCGATCAAGGAGAATCACCCCCGTGGCGTCCGCAGTTTCCCCATCTCAAAATCTCCCTGGATATAAGCTTTGTGGCCTTCCTTATCCGTCACTTCAATGATGTAGTAGTAATGTGCCTCACCTTTGAGATCGAAGAGACCCACATAATGTTTGGTGTGAAAGCTTGAGACAAATACTGAGTTCTCCACCTCACCCGAGCCGAAGCTGGGATTGTGACTAGAATCGAACGCGGGTGCGCTCAGGCTCAACTTTACGAACAGAGAGGACGGCTTTGAAATCGTGAGATATACGCCCAGTATTCCCGGACCCAAGAGCGATATCTGGTTGGGAGAAACTCTGACGTCTGTGACTTTCAAAACAGATGTCAGCTCACTGCCGCCCTTTTGAAAACGAGAGCTGTAGCTGATCCTGACCGTGGGCGAAACAGCCCAGGAGTGCGTCGCGTTCGAAGTCCAGGGCACAAGCCTGACGTAGTAATTCTTCGCCGTGGCGGGCGCACTGGCCGGAATTTTGTCCGGGTGCTGCTGCTGGAGCTGCGCGAAGTCTATTCTGAACTGGTCAAACTGTCCCGGTTGCGGCGCAAGGTCGACGTGCTTGGTGGCAAACGGTTGCTCGTTCACGCCGTTCGGGGCCGGCTCGTAGTCCAATATTTCCCAAACACCATAGGCCGTATTCGGAGCGTTGGTTTTCCAACGGAAGGTTACGAGGTTCAATTCGTGAAGGTTGAGGGCACTCCCCCATTGACTCTGACCCCCAGGCATCTTGATCTCCAACCACGTCTGAGTGGGTGGAGGGGGCTCGAGCGCGAATGCTGAGCTGCCGAGCGGGAAGGATAACAACACCAAGAGCACGAGGCTCGTTATGGTTGTCGCAGGCCTTCGATCTTGTTTCATGACACTCTCTTTATCTTTCTTTCCGGTATTCAATCAGGGGCGTTTGTGGTTCTTGAAGAACTTCACAACCTCAGGCGGCGCCCAGGCCGGATACACGTGACCGCCGGGATGAAGGAACGTCTTGACTGGCGTCTGAGTTGTCGAAGGATAAAACGTGCAGTGTTGGCCGCAGGCTTGTCCTGGCCCAGTAGCGTTGTCCGCCTGTCGCGCTTTTTCAATCGACTGTTGTTGCAACGCAAAGGGATCGGTTGTATCTGCCTGGCCGGCAATTGCCAGGAATGCTCTTGGCCGAGTCAGTTGTTCCGCAGGCCAGAGCCGACCCGCGCATTCGCCGATGGCCGCGATAACCTTGCCGCGCTCAGCCCAGAGCAAGTAGCTGAAGGCGCCGCCATTGGAGAAGCCGGTCGTGTAAATGCGATCATCATCGACGGTGTATGTCTGCTTCATTGTTGCCAGCATCGCGTCGAAGAATTTCAGGTCTCGATCCCCATTCTGCCCGGCTTCCTGTTGCCAGCCAGGCCGTTGTCCCTGGGGATCGTGTGAGCTCACACCGGGCAGACCCTGCGGATAGACAACGATCGCCTCAGGCCAGAGCGTTTGGATATGCATCAACTGCGAGAGGCCCTGCATTTTTCCGCCATGACCATGAAATGCGAATACCAGCGGGTGCTTGATGGCGGCAGTTGTCGGAGCCGGAGCAAAGACCAAGGCCTGACGCTCTACCCCATCAACGGTCCAGTTCATAACTTTTCCCTGGCCGGCCCAAGCCGAGGTTGCGGCAAGACCCAACATTGCAAATGCGACTAACATTCGAATCTTCATGACTGGTTCCTTTCCTATCGTCGCCGTTCGTAAAGGCGAAGCTTTCACCTTCACGGCACCTCGGTAATGTTGCATGACTTAAAGATGAATTCGCGGGTGGCTTGGAGTTTGAGCGCATACCAGTCGGTATCACCCGGACTGACGGTAAAGAGCAGATGCTTCCATTCGCTGTCTGACATCGGCCACTGTTCACTCTGAGCGTCTGGCCCGGTGATGCGAAAGATGCATTCAAGACAAGGCCCGGGGCCCTTAACGGTGCAATCCGTAAGATAAGACTTTCCGGGTGCGCTCGGCTTAATACCAATTTCGACGATGTCGGAAGTCGAATCCAGACGAGCATTTCCGGTACGCCCATTGATCTCGCCGCCCTTGTAATCACTTGGGAAAACAAAGCTCAGATAGCCCTTTCGCTCAACATATATTTGTCTCGGCGATAGGGCAGCGTAGTAGGTCTTTATCTGTAAGAGCTGTTGGGCCTGACTCCACGTCATTTCCGTGGCCGGCTGAACCTCTTGGCCATTCCTCCGATGACGGCCGCGGAAAGCTCGGACCCGATCGTCACCCGCGACCTGTGAACCAGATTGCTTCTGCTGTTTGTTCGATCCGGCCTGTGTTTGTAAGAGAGCTGAGCTCAAAGAGCCGACTCCCAACAAGGCGATCAAAGCAAGTACTGAGATATTTCCCACTTTCATCGCGAAACCTCCAAACGTCTGCATTAATAAGCGGCAACTTCCGGGTGCGACGGATGAATGTCTGAGAGAACTTAAGGCCAACAACATCTAAAGTTCGTCGAATCCTTTGGTCTCTCGACCCACTAACGCGAGAATTTTCGGCAAGCGGGCTCATCAAAATGAAAAATGTAAGAATTGGGGACTCGGTCCTAACGCAGTGACCTTCGAGAATTGGAGATAGTGGCTAAATATTAGTGCTAAAATCCGCCCGAGATCCCTTCTTAAAGACATGAATGGTCACCAAAACACACCCGAGGAAGTGACCGGGCTCTTGCTCGACTGGAGCAAGGGCGACCTACAGGCTTACGAAAAACTTGTTCCGCTAGTCGATAAGGAGTTGCACCGGATCGCGCACCGCTATATGAGTCGCGAGCGCCCCGGCCACACGTTGCAAACCACCGCACTCGTCAATGAGGCTTATCTGCGTCTGGTGGATCAGAAAGTGAGCTGGCAAAACCGTTCACACTTTTTCGGCATCGCCGCCGAACTGATGCGCCGCATTCTGGTGGACCACGCGCGTAGCCACCAGTTTGCTAAGCGCGGCGGGGGCGCACAAAAGATCAGACTAAACGAGGCGATGCTGATGGCTCGCGAACGTTCGTCAGATCTGGTCGCCCTCGACGAAGCCTTGATAAAACTCGCGGCCTTCGATCAACGCAAAGCGCGGGTTGTGGAATTACGTTTCTTTGGCGGGCTGAATGTCGAGGAGACAGCCGAGTTATTGGACGTTTCTACGAACACGGTCAAGCGCGACTGGACCACAGCGCGAGCGTGGCTGTATAACGCGGTGACCAGCGAATCATGAGTGATGAGTGATGAGTAATGAGTAAGACGAGAAGAACTTTGGCTGATCCGCCACCCATCACTCATTACTCATCACTCATCACTCATAACCCATCACTTTTGTCATGACCCCTGAGCGCTGGCAGAAAATCGACACCTTATTTCTATCCGCGCGAACGCGCGGACCGGCGGAGCGCGCGGCGTTTCTCGATGACACTTGTGAGGGCGACGCGGAGTTGCGTGCAGAGGTCGAAGCATTGTTGCGGGCGGAGGACAGGGCTGGGAGTTTCATCAATACCTCAGCAGTGAAGGTTGCCGCCGGATTGATTGCCGCGGATCGGGCCGGCGAAATGCAAGGGCAAACTATCGCTCACTACGAGATTCTGTCGCCGCTCGGCGCCGGCGGCATGGGTGAAGTTTATCTGGCCGAGGACACGGGACTGGGACGCAAGGTGGCGTTGAAGCTCCTACCCGCGTACGCCACTGCGGAGGAGGAGCGCGTGCGGCGCTTCCGTCAGGAGGCACGCGCTGCCTCGGCTCTAAGTCATCCGAACATCGCACACATCTACGAGATCGGCGAGAGCGAGGGCACCGTCTTCATCGCGCTCGAATACGTCGAAGGCCAGACACTCGCCGCGCGCATCGCGGGCCAGCCCGTCGGCATCAAAGAGATCATAGACATCGCCACACAAGTGGCCGACGCGCTCGATGAAGCGCACGCACACGGCATCACCCACCGCGACATCAAGGCCAGCAATATCATGCTCACACCGCGCGGGCGTGTGAAGGTGCTTGATTTCGGTTTGGCGAAGATCACGGACGCTGTCACTAACGGCGTCGCACCTGCTGGTCAAGCCGCGCAAGTGGAGACGCGCACCGGCGTCGTGATGGGCACAGTTAGTTACATGTCTCCCGAACAGGCCATGGGGCACGAGGTGGACACACGCACGGACATCTGGTCGTTCGGCGTCGTGCTCTACGAAATGGTAACCGGCCGGCTCCCTTTCCAGGGGGACAGCACGTCCGAAACAATTGATCGGATCGCGCACTCGCAGCCTGAAGCAATCGCGCGCTTCAATTATGACGTGCCGCTCGCGCTTGAGTTGCTCATTAAGAAGACGCTGCGCAAGGATCGCTCCGAGCGCTACCAGACGGCGCGCGATCTACTTTCTGATCTGAAAAACCTCAAGCAAGAGTTGGAGCTCTCGGGATATGCGATACAGCCTACTTCGAGCGGCGCGAGCGCGCGTGGGGGAGCTAAATTGTCCGCCCGCATCACGGAGGAAGTAGCTGCAGCGCAGCCGACTACCAGTGCCGAATATCTCATTAACGAAATCAAAAGACATCGGCGCGGCGCGGCCCTGGCGTTGGCAGTTATGTTGATTGTGGTGGGCGTCGGTGCTTTCGGTCTCTATAAATTCTCCCGGCGCAGCGCGCTAGCGTCCAGGGTGGCCTCACCCTTCCAAACAATGAGGATCGTTCGGCTCACCGCGAGCGGTAACGCCGGCAGCGTCAACATCTCGCCCGACGGCAAGTACGTTGCTTACAGACTCAGGGCCGATGACGGGCTTCAGAGCCTGTGGGTTAAGCAAGTGGCGACGGGCACCACCTTGCAGATCGTGCCGCCCGCTGCGGTTGCTTACGCAGGTACGACCTTCTCGCTCGACAGCAATCTTGTGTACTACGTGGCCTCCGGCACGCTTTATCAAGTCCCGGTCATTGGCGGGTCGCCGAAGAAATTGCTGACGGACATTAGCGGCCCTGTTACTCAGTCGCCGGACGGATCCAGGTTGGCCTTCGTCCGTCGCGATGATGAGAACGCTGATTTGATAGTGGCTAACGTGGACGGAACCGCCAGTTACGTGCTGGCGACGCGCACGAAACCGGAATGGTTCGACGAGCAGGGGCCATCGTGGTCACCCGACGGGAAGACGATAGCCTGTGGCGGCGGCGGCAGCGCACCGGTTTTCATGAACACAGTCTTCGCGGTTGACGTGAACAGCCATGCGGTTAGCCGCTTGACTAATAAAAACTGGGCTGAGGTCAAACGTGTCCGTTGGCTGGGCGATGGCGGCCGGTTGGTGGTCCTTGCCATTGAGTCGGCGCTGGAATTTACCCAGATCTGGGAGGTCTCCTACCCGAGCGGCGAGGTCAACCGCGTCACCAACGATCTGAAGGGTCACGGCACATTTGATCTGGGCCTGACTGCCGACGACCAGTCCATCGCCGCCGTCGCGAGCAGCGATGTCTCGCGTATCTGGACTGTGCGAGCGAACGACGAGGCAGTCCAACCGCAGCAGGTGACGACGGGCCCGGAGCGGGACGATGGGCGCTTTGGTATGGCCTGGACGCCCGACGGCCGCATTGTCTACGCCTCAATGGCCGGCGGTTCCTGGGACATCTGGATCACGAATGCAGACGGCAGCAATCAGCGAAAGTTAGCGGACGTCCAGGCGGACAGCTTCCCCATCATTTCACCCGACGGCCGGTACGTCGTCTTCAAGGCTCAGGGCCGCGACGACACCTCGCACCTCTACCGGATGGAGATGGACGGCGGCACTCCGAGACAGTTGACCCATAGCAATGATCACGCGGCTTCTTTCTCGCCCGACGGCCGGTGGGTCTTTTACTCGGGCAACGACGGCAAACACCCGGAGGCGTTGTGGAAGGTTTCGATTGATGGCGGAGAGCCTGTCAGCCTGACGGATTACAAGTCGGAGTACCCGGAGGTTTCCCCAGACAACAGGCTCATCGTCTGCGATTTTTTGGACGAAGGTGTAGGAAAGCGTCAGTGGCGCATCGGCGTTATATCGGCTGACGGTGGTCCACCTATCAAGGTTTTCGATCTGCCGCCCCAGGCTTCGCACAGAGTTAAATGGACCCGTGATGGCCGCTCGCTGCTTTATGTGGACACTCTCAAGGGTGCCTCCAACATCTGGCGGCTGCCGCTCGATGGCGGCCAGGCCGTGCAGGTCACCAACTTTAAGTCCGATTTGATCTTCAAATTCGATGTCTCGTTCGACGGTAAACAATTTGCGCTCGCGCGCGGCACCAGCACAGGCGACGTTATCCTAATCTCTGATTTCCGCTGATCGCCAATCACCCTCAACCGTTCTCTGACCGATATAGGACAATTCGAGACTTCGACGAAACCCAAATCCAGAATCCTCGCTGAGGAACAAGAGCTTCTTCTCCTTGAGGTGATGACGGTGAACACTCAACAATGGTTGTTGAGTGTTCAAATTATCGATCCGGCTACGGAATTCGAACCCATTCCTCTCCGTTGAGGCATGTAACGTAGCCATGAGCATGACCGCAGTTTGCCCTGAGCGCGTTACCGTCCAGCGGGGCGCTTTCACCGATATAAATTAGGGAGAGAACTGCCGCGCCATTCGCCTGGTTCATAAAGGCCACGAATTGATATCTCATCGCGGGGTTCTGCCTGGACTTCATGGTGATAAAGCCGCCATCCAAAATAATACTGCCGCTGTCCGATTCACGTATCGTCGTGTTGCTCGCCCGGCCCTGAAACTTGGAATCGTACGTGCCGTCCGCGCGAATAAAGTATTTCTTGCCGTAGAATGACGCGTCCGTGTGCGTATTAGTGCCGGAGCTGACATAGGTCGTAACACTGGCGCCGCCGATTTCCCATGTACCGGCGAGGTCGGCCGCGGTTATTGTTTTTCTCAAGCGGCCGACTAGCGGTTCCTGCGGCTGAATATACGGTTTGTCAGGAAACGGGTCGAAGTCGAGAAATTCTGAACTTGATAATGTCTTTGGAGTGCTCCCGTTGATAGCCGGCTCAGTATTAGATTTCGCGACCGTTTCGGCAGGTTCCCGCTCGATGCGCAAACCTTGATTGGTAAAGTTGATCTTGTCCGGCGAAATGCCGGTTACGGCCAAAAGATTCTGGCCGGCGAGTTGTTGGCTGACCTTTAAGCTTTCGGCATTACCACCCTTTCCTTCCTCATAAACCGCGAGCGCAAATCCCGTAAAAAGAACCAGGGTCTCATACATCTCCTGCTTCTTACGGTCGTTCATGCTGTCCAATGCGTTACCTTCACTGAGCGCCTGGGCAATCGTATCGCGCAATTCAACCATCGGCGGGTCGGCCGGCTGGCCGCCGTCGTGATAGATGCTGGCGTTGGTGGCAAAGAAAAAACTCAGCGCGAGGGCCAGGTCGTTAGGATGGCCGGCGGCTCTGGCTCCCTTATCGAATTCCTCGAGCAGCGCGGTCAGGAGTCTAACTACCTGCGGGTTTCCAGCGTCAATCAGATCTGCTATTTCGCGCGTTTTGAGTTGTGTGCCTGTTGAGCGAAAGATTAGGGACGCTTCGTTTGGTTTCGCGGAGACAGCCAAACCACGCTTCGCCTGTGGCTTCTGGTCGCGATCGCGTTGCGAAAGTCGGTCCACGATAGTTTTGGTAATCGTCCCGCCGGCGGCAGTACTGAAGGTGCCACCGAGACCTTCGCCGGTGTGCTGCCCCAACACCTGAACACCCAAAGCAAGAACCAGTGAAATCAAGAAGCAAAAACGACTCGAACCGGAAACGTTTATGTTTATTCTCCGCATCATCACAACCTTTCGTTGAACTTGGCTGTAGAAGCCAGCTGTTTCTACATCATTGAAGAGATAATAGCTAACCGGGTCGCACTAAAATCAGCTTCCCGCCTTCATACCTGCGCAGTATCATTCCCGTTGAATGAAAACCGTTGACCAAGGGCAGTCAGTTCCGGTCGCCGCGTTTGCGAAGCTCGTATCAGCGTTATGCCTGGCGCTTGCGCTTTTTCCGTGCGCCTCACGCATCTCTGCCCAACAGCTTCCGGTGCGCACGTACACGACAGCTGACGGGCTGCCACGCGATCTTGTCCTGAAGATCGTTCGCGACTCGCATGGTTTTCTGTGGTTCTGCACCGGTGACGGTCTGAGCCGATTCAACGGCTACGAGTTTACGACCTATGGCGTCGAACACGGCCTGCCGCATCCGTTCATCAACGACCTGCTCGAGACTCGGCGCGGAGTCTACTGGGTAGCGACCAATGGTGGCGGGATAGCCCGCTTCAACCCCTCGACACTGCCAAATGAACAACCTCAAACCCGCAATTTATTCACTGCGTTTCCGGTGGGCGACAAGCCGACGAGCAATCGCGTGAACTTCCTTTACGAAGATCGCGCCGGTCAGGTCTGGGCCGGAACTGATGGTGGATTGTTCCGTCTTGAAGAGACGAGCGGTCAAGTGATCTTTCGCCGCGTCTCACTAAATCTGGGTGAACTCGAATCCGTGTTGATTGTGAGAGCGC
>Ga0070706_100002869_pt1 | contig 17178 bp, 18 predicted proteins | sample KBSK5501metaG_FD_65476 | JGI IMG/M metagenome (GOLD analysis project Ga0070706, IMG submission 65476) | Corn, switchgrass and miscanthus rhizosphere microbial communities from Kellogg Biological Station, Michigan, USA - KBS K5-50-1 metaG | ecosystem: Host-associated > Plants > Roots >... | reverse complement strand
ATAGACTATCCTTGGTGCTTCTGCAGAAAGTCCTCTGCTTCTTTTGATGCGGCCGGGTCGCCGAACGCTTTGGCTCCGTCACGGCTTTGTTGGCCGAGATTCCTCGCCTCAGCCAACTTGCCGGTATCCGCGTAAAGCTTGGCCAAAAGCAGCTGTGCTGAATAAAGAGCACGCGGACTGTTGCCAGATTTACTGAGTGGAATCGCCTCTTCGACAAGCTTGATCGCTTCAGCCGTATTCTTTTGATCCATCTCCAGCTCGGCGATCACAAGCAACGCGAATGGAACGAACATATGCATCCCATTCTGTTGACGTAGTCGAAGTGACTCCTGAAAATTCGAGCGGGCAAGTGCGATGTCGCCAGCCTTTTGTTGAAGATAAGCGATATGCCGCACAATGAAGGACTGCATCCGCTCGTTGCCCGTCTTCTTGGTAAGCTGGAGTCCCTGGTCGAATATCTCGCGCGCGGGCGTGTCCTGGTCCTGCATCTGATACACGAGCCCTCGATAGAACAAAGCTTCGGCGCGACCAAAATCGTCTCCCAACTCTTCGAAAGTCTTCAGTGCTCGATCGAAGTGTTCGGTTGGTGTTTGCCAGTCCCCTTCGTTGCCCAACGCTTTGAAATAGGTAAATCGTCCTTCTGCCATTTCCAATGTTGCCAGCGCCTGTTTGTCGCCACTGCTTTGGACGGCAGACCGGGCAACAGCAATGGCTTCGCGGACGGAGTCTTCGTTCTTCTGAAAGTAGGTATTCCGATCGGCCGCATAGTGCGCGAGCTCAGCCCGCAGCCGTGCGACCTCAACAGTGTTTGTCGTCTTCTTTAGTTGTTCTTCGAGCAATTTGCCCGCCTCATCCCATTTACCTGCGTCCACAAATTCTCGCGACTCCTTAATAGCGATAGGCGCCGCGATCGGAGATCCGGCCGGTAAGAGTGCTGGGAGCGCCATCAGCAAACTAGCAATCGAAAGCAAGGATGCTACATATCGACCGATCATAAGAAGATTACCCTACGATAGCTGCGCTGAGAGCGCAGCTGTCAACGGTTTTCGGTCCACCGTCGTGAGCGAACGGAAAACGGTCGACGGTGGACCGTCGACGGCTAACAACCGCGCTGTAAGCGCGGCTTCAGGTGAGTGCGTTGTGCAGGATTTCGATCGGATGGTGAGCGATGCGACCGGTGCCGTCCTTGATCTGGTGCCGGCAGCTTGTACCTGAGGCCGCTAGGAGGGTATCGGCCGGGGCTGAGCGAACTGCAGGAAACAAAACTAAGCCGCCGATCTTCATTGAAAGATCGAAATGTTCTCTTTCATACCCAAACGAGCCCGCCATACCACAACAACCGGACGGGATCAGTTGAACACGGTAGTTTTTTGGAAGCTCGAGCATTTTCACAGTTGGAGTCAAAGATGCGAGGGCTTTCTGGTGGCAGTGGCCATGCAGCTTGATCTGACGCGAGTCGCTAACAAAGGCGTCGCTCCGGATATTTCCGCGATCGGCCTCGCGTGCGACGAACTCGTCGGCGAGGAAGGAATTTTTCGCCAGCCTCTTCGCGCTTTCCAAAAGGTGCGGTGGCACCAGGTCAAGAACCTCGTCGCGAAAACCGAGAATCGCAGAGGGTTCGATCCCGATCATTGGAACTTCCTCGGTAACGGCATCTTTCAACAACTCCACGTTTCGGATCGCTAATTCTCTAGCTTCCCGGACCAGGCCTTTGGAAATTTGTGCGCGACCGCTGTCGACGTGATCCGGGATAGCCACTTCGTATCCGAGGCGGTTCAACAATTTTACTGCCTTCACGCCGATGGCCGCATCGTGGTAATTGGTAAACTCATCGCAAAACAGAAATATTCGCTGCGAGTAAGATCCTTTGTTGGCGTGTTGCCGATGCCACCGGCGCAGAGTTGTCTTTGGTAATTCCGGAATCGATCGGTCTAAGGCGAACCCGGCAAACCGCTTAAGAAACGGGGCAATCAAATTGTTGGTAACAAAAAAATTGTGAACGGAAGGCGCCAAGGACGCTACCCGCATGGCGCGCGAAAAATCGGCGATCAAGCGTGCGCGACGCGGCACTCCTCGCGCATCATAAAACTGCTGGAGCCATTCTGCCTTAAGCCGGGCGACATCTACATTAGACGGGCATTCCGCTTTGCATCCTTTGCAAGAAAGGCAGAGGTCCATGACCGAAGCGATCTCATCACTGTCGAAAGGGTTCGCCTTTTCCGATCGCGACAAGATTTCGCGCAAAATATTGGCTCGCGCGCGAGTGGTGTCGCGCTCGTTGCGTGTCGCCATGTAGCTCGGGCACATGGTGCCGCCCATTAGATGCGATTTCCGGCAATCGCCAGAACCGTTACATTGTTCCGCAGCGCGCAGGACGCCTTTGGAGTCCAAAAAATTGAACACGGTCACGAACTCACGCACCTTTTGATCCGGCTCATAGCGCAGGCTGGCGTCCATTGGCGGCGTATCAGTGATCTTGCCCGGGTTGAAAATGCCAGCAGGATCCCAGCTTTGTTTCACCTTCCTGAAAAGTTGGTAGTTGTTTTCCCCCACCATTAGGCGAAGGAATTCGCCTCTTACGCGTCCATCGCCATGTTCGCCACTTAGAGAGCCTCCGTATCGCTTTACCAGATGCGCCACTTCTGTCGCGACTTCGCGAAAGAGGCGGCGCCCTTCAACAGATTTCAGGTCCAGGATCGGCCTCAAATGCAGTTCGCCTGAAGCGGCATGCCCATAGTGGACGGCCGTGAGATTGTGACGCGCCAGAATCTCATCAATATCGCGGACGAATGCAGGCAGATCGTCTGGATCCACTGCCGCGTCTTCAATGACTGCGACTGGTTTGGCGTCGCCGGGAATATTGGAGAGCAACCCGAGCGCAGCCTTGCGCAGGTTCCAGACACGATTCTGGTCTTTTCCCCAAACGACAGGGTAATGGTAGCCCAGATTCAGCCCGCGCAACTCCTTTTCCAAGTCATGGGCGACCAATTCGACCTCCTCACGCTGGTTTCCGGCAAGTTCAACCGCCAGGATTGCGCCCGGGTCTCCTTGCACGAAGAACCGATTTTGGCGTTGTTCGAGATTGGTCTTTGTACATTCAAGAATGTGATCATCAATCAGCTCGCAAGACCGCGGACTAAATCGGAGAGCGACCAGGTTAGCCCGAAGGGCCTCGTCGATCGTCGCGCAGTGTACGCAGACTAAAGCGCTCTCGGCAGGTGGCAGCGGCGCACAGGCGAGGGTCGCCTCGGTAAGGAACGCCAGGGTCCCCTCTGATCCAGCCAACAATCGGCAGAGATTAAACTCCGGACCATGTGCCGCCAACGGCGAGCAGGCTGCAAGCGAATCAAGCGCGTAGCCGGTATTCCTGCGATGGATCGATTTCTTAGGAAACTCCCGCTCGATTTCGGCTCGAGCATCCGCGTCATTCAACAAGGTAAAAACATCCTTGTAGACCGCAGATTCTAAATCGTCGCCTGCGCATTTTATTTTCAATTCATGGTTGGAGATGGGCCCGAACTCAGCGATCGAGCCATCACTCAAAACCGCCCGCGCGGAGACCAGATGATCTCGCGTGCTCCCGTACACAACGGAATTCGCACCACAGGAGTTATTGCCGATCATCCCGCCGATCATCGCCCGGTTCTGGGTCGACGTCTCCGGGGCAAAAAACAGGCCGTGAGGGGAAAGCGCGAGGTTCAACTCGTTGCGAACAACGCCAGGCTGCACGCGAACCATTTTTCGCTCTTTGTCGATCTGCAGGATGCGAGTGAAGTGGCGTGAGACGTCAACGACGATCCCGGTTCCAACAACCTGGCCCGCGAGCGAGGTGCCAGCGGTCCGGGGAATCAGTGAAGTCTTGGTGTCGCGCGCAAACCGGAGAAGCTTGCAAATATCATGCTCATTCTTTGGGAAGGCGACCGCCAACGGCATTTCGCGATAGACCGAGGCATCGGTCGCATACAAAGTCCGCATCGTGTGATCAAAATGGAGTTCGCCTTCCAGTGCAGTGGAGAGGCTTTGAAGTTGAGCGGAATCCGGGGGCATGGGGACTTCGAGCTAGTGTAGAGCGGCCGGCGGCTAGTGGCTAGTGTGGAGTGGTAGGGGTTTCGGGTTCCGGGTTTCGGGTTTCGGGTTTCGGGTTTCGGGTTCCGAGTTTCAGGTTTCGGGTTTCGGGTTCCGAGTTTCAGGTTTTCCGCCTCCGCCAAGGCTACGGCGGACAGGCCGGGTTCCGGGGTTCGCGTTTGCGGGGAGGAGGACCTTAGGGGGTAGCCGGTGATTCGTGATGTAGGGCTTTGCGGAAAATGCGTAAGGCGTGGTAGGATAATTCTCTATGAGCCGGCTGACAGAAATCATTGCGCATAAGCGGAAAGAGATCGAGCCGTGGCTGGAACACACGGATGATTGGCGCAGGAGAACAGAGTCGTTGCCGGGATTCCGAGGGTTTTGCGCGGCGTTAACCGACGACCAGTTCGGATTGATCGGCGAAATCAAGAAAGCATCGCCTTCGGCAGGTGTCATTGCCCAGGAATTTGATCCGGCAAAAATTGCTACGATCTACGACGAGGCGGGTGCAGACTGCATTTCGGTTCTGACAGATGAAAAATATTTTTTGGGGCATCTCGACTATCTCGCGCTAGTTCGAACTCGTGTTTCGCGACCGCTCTTGCGAAAGGACTTTACGTTACACGAAGTGCAGATTTACCAGGCTGCACTTGCCGGGGCTGATGCGGTACTTCTAATTGTGAGCGCGCTTACAATCGACGAATTGAAACATCTCCTCGAAGTCGTCAGAAGCATCGGCATTGACTGTTTGGTTGAAGTGCACGATGAGTCGGAACTGGATCGTGCGCTTGGGCTTGGATGCGAGCTGATTGGAATCAACAATCGGAATCTTAACACATTCGAAGTCGATCTCGCAGTGACTGAACGGTTAGCCCCCAAGATTCCTGGCGAGGTTACGGTTGTCAGTGAAAGTGGAATTCGGACCGAAGACGATATCCGCCGGGTTGCGGCCGCCGGAGTGGATGCGGCGTTGATCGGAGAATCGTTAATGCGCGCATCTGATGCGAAGGTGCTGCTTCAGGATTTTCGCAGGGCTGCTCATGGTTGAGGCCTTCGATGTTCCCCGGGAGGAAGCACGGAAACGACTGGATCTTTTTTTGACGAAACAAGCGCCGCATTTGTCCAGGGCCCGAATTCAACAGCTGATCGCGAACGGCCACGTATTACTCAACGGTCAGCCGGCGAGGGCCAGCCAGCCGGTTAGAGCTGGGGATGTCGTTACGTTAGATGAGCCGCCACCAGTGCCGATTGCGCTGGCGCCTGAGCCGATTGACCTGTCGATTTTGTTCGAGGATCAGGACCTGATCGTTATCAATAAGCCGCCTGGCATAGTGGTGCATCCCGGTGCAGGCGCTCAGAGCGGCACGGTGGTAAATGCCCTTCTTTTTCATTGCAAGAACCTGAGCGGAATTGGCGGGGAATTAAGACCTGGCGTTGTTCATCGACTGGATAAAGAAACCAGCGGCTGCCTCGTCGTGGCGAAACATGACGAGGCCCACACTCGGCTAAGCACCCAATTCGCGCAGCGCGAGGTGACGAAGGTTTACCTGGCGATTTGTGCCGGGCATTTCAGAAAGAAAAGCGGCGATATAACGGCTCCAATTGGACGACATCCGGTGCACCGCAAGAAAATGGCTGTCCTGGAGGGAGGACGCGCGGCCCACACGCGATTTGAAGTGATTCAAGAAGGTAAGGACTGGTCGCTCGTAGTCTGTCAGATCTTTAGCGGAAGAACTCATCAGATTCGCGTACATCTGCACTCGCTCGGGCATCCGATTTTGGGCGATAAAGTCTATGGGAAGAAGCCGATAGAGAGCCGGCATCTGCTGCACGCCTGGCGCCTCGGCTTTTTTCATCCGGTGCATCGGAATTGGTTGCAATTTGAAGCTCAATTGCCCAACGATTTCCTGCAATTCGGAATCGATGAAAGCGTTCTTGTTCATACGAGGATTAGACTTGGTGATCGAAGCTCTGCAGAAGATGCAAGGGCGCGATGATGTCCGGGCTAAAGCGAATTTGATTCAACGAATCGCCGGGTTGAAAGATGGCGGTGGCGCTGACGAAGCAGCGCCCATAGAACCGGATCCCTTTTCTCAGGACGAGCCGCCAGCGCATGACAAATCGAATGTTGAGGCCCTGGCTCAGCTTCGCTCGGTAACCGCTATGTGCACGAAGTGTCCCCATCTTGCGGCGTTCCGGCACACCGTCGTATTTGGCGTGGGCAACCCAAATGCGGACCTGATGTTCGTTGGGGAAGCTCCAGGGGCCGATGAAGATTTAAGAGGAGAACCTTTCGTAGGACGCGCCGGCGAATTGCTGACAAAAATCATACAGACCATGGGCTTTGAACGTTCGGAGGTCTATATTGCCAACGTTCTGAAATGCCGGCCCGACATGCCGGTTGGAGCACCGGGGAACCGGCAACCGACGGAACAAGAGATGGCTAATTGCCTCCCCTATTTGCGTCAGCAAATTGACTTGATTCGACCGAAAGTGATCGTCGCACTGGGAGGCGTAGCGATGCGCGGCCTTTTTGGAACAAACGAGCCAATGAAGAACCTGCGAGCCCGTTGGCATACATTCGGTTCGGTGCCGGTAATGGCCACTTTCCATCCTTCGTATCTGCTCCGGAATCAGGCGCTTACCGAGAAGCGCAAAGTCTGGGAAGATATGTTACTAGTGCTGGAACGACTAGGGAGACACATCACGGAGCGGCAGAGAAATTATTTCCTGAAAGGGTAGCGGTAATGGCGTCTTGTGCGGCTCCCAACAATATCCTTTGCACACGCGCGCTGATACTTTAGCGTGCGTATTCGCCGCTGAAAAAATAACCAAAGACGGGGAAAAGAATTATGGCATTATTAGGCTTTTTCGCACCGAGCAAAGACGATGTGTGGCAGCGTTTGGCCGATGAGGTAGGCGGGAATTTCTTTGAAGGCGGATTGTGGCTTGGTGATAGCAAGGTACGGGCACATGTCGACGGGTGGCCTGTGACTTTGGACACCTACAAGGATTCGCACGGCACGACGTTCACTCGGTTTCGCGCTCCTTATCTCAACACCGATAACTTCACGTTCGCCATTTATCGGGATCAAAGCTTTGATCACAAGGACCGATGGACAGAGCGCGAAGATCTCGAGATCGGTCGCGCGTTCTTTGATCAGGAGTTTGTGATCAAGAGCAACGACCTTCAGAAGGTGAAGGAGCTCTTCAGTGACGACAAGCTTCGGGCTGCGCTAATCAAACAGAGAGACATTTTTCTTCGGGTCCGCTTTGAGTCCGCCTGGTTCAACAAACAGTATCCAAATGGCATGCACGAGCTTTCGCTGGAGGCCAGGGGCGAAATCAAAGATTTGACCCGTTTGAAAGAGCTTTACGAACTTTTCGGAGAAACCCTCCATCAACTCTGTCGTATCGGCACCGCACTAGATAAAGATCCAGGAATCGTGATTTGACCATGCTGAACCGGCAATACTTAGGAGTACTTGCAACGCTGCTTTTGGTGAGCAGCAGCAGTTTATTTGGCGCTCTATGGAAGTCTTCCGACTATAAGTGCCAAGTCATCCTACCGGATGGAGAGCCACGCATTGAGAAATGGATTACGATCGGCTCAGTTGAACCGGGTACGCTGGTCGGATCCAGAAACTTGGAGGGGACAATCTATCTGTTTTGCGGTTGCGTCGATCTGGCAAAGGAACCGAAAGTGCGTCACTTGGATGAAAAATCGATCGAGACGTTACAGACGCGTTTCTTTGGGCCGGGTCAAGGGTTTCGGCATTCTTTGCAACGGATCACCCTGAACGGCCTGAACGGGTATCGACTGACGGGCGATCAGGTTTACAGCGGGGGACACTATGGGCTTGTGGTTGATATGTACGAGGCTAACGGCCGGATCTATCAGGTAGCTGGCATGAAGCAAAATGACCAGCAGCCATGGAAGGACACGAACATTAAAGATTTCCTGGCGAGTTTCAGGGTGTTGAAGTAGCTGGCAGCCCGTGGAAAAATGGGTGGATGGGACCTATAGGACCTATATGACGTATGGGGCGCAGGCGACGCAGCAGCGTTATGGTGCTTGCAGGTCCTGAACGAATTGGTCGAGGTCGCTCTCCGTGGTGTCCCAGGAGCACATCAGGCGGGCACCGCCACCCGGGCCGACGTCGGTATAAAAACGCCAGCCGCGTTCGTGGAGCTTGGTCACAGCCTGTTCCGGGATCTTGGCAAAGACAGCGTTGGCCTGACAGGGAAAGAGAAGATCTATTCCAGGAACCTCCGATAGACGCTTTGCGAGGTGCTGAGCCATGGCGTTGGCATTTCTAGCATTCGAGAGCCATCGATCGTTTTCGAGCAATCCGAGCCATTGTGCGGCCAGAAAGCGCATTTTGGCAGCGAGCTGGCCGCTCTGCTGCATTCGGTATAGAAAGCCTTTTGCCAACGAACGGTCAAAGAAGACAACGGCTTCGCCGAATGCTAATCCATTCTTGATCCCCCCAAAGACCAGAACGTCCACCCCAACCTTCCAAGTGAGCTCGGCAGGTGTGCAACTGGCCGACGCTAGTGCGTTGGCAAAACGCGCCCCGTCGATATGCATGCTCAGTCCTCGTCTCTTGCAGAGCTGCGAGAACTCCAAGATTTCTCTTGGCTGATAAACTGTGCCAAGTTCGGTGGCGTTGGTCAGGCTTAGCACCCGAGGCTGCGAGCAATGCACCTCGAAGAGACCGGCGAACACTTCTTCCACGGCGCGCATATCGACTTTACCGTTCGGTCCATCAGCGAGCCGAACCTTGAGTCCAGGATTCAAAAAACCCGCGGCGTTGCACTCATGTTCCTCGATATGAGAAAACCTGTGGCAGATCACGCTGTGGTGTCGTTCACACACACTTCCAAGCGCAAGCGCGTTGGCCGCGGTCCCGCCTGAAACAAAATAGGTTTCGCAGTCTGTCTCAAACAGATCACAAAAGGCCTTCCTCGCCTGCTTAGTAATCGCGTCGTCTCCGTATGCGATAAGGTGTCCAGCGTTGGCCTTCTGGAGCGCTTCCCAAACTTCTACGCAAACGCCGGAGTTATTGTCGCTGGCGAAATGGCGCCGGCGATCGTATTCGAGAGGAAAGAACGAAGTAGCCACGGGCAAAGTATACAGGGGACGCAAGTCAGCAACAGGAGAGAATGTCATTGAGAGGCATGGCTCCAATTCTTAGATTGATCGCATGAAAGTGGAGAATCTGCGGAGCCCTTATGACAAGGTTCGCGGGCTCTATAATTTCGGGCGAATGCTCGACAAAATACGGTTACGTGCGGCAGGCAAGCTGCCGCCGGATTATGTTCCAAACTGCGGCAACTTTAATGACGGAAAGACATGCGCGTTTTTGCGGATTAACTATGACGCTCTCGTCCAGCGAGTCCTTGAGGGTGGCACGGATGAAGAAATCGCTGACTGGTGTTTCAGCCAGGGAAGAAAGCAATCGGACGAAGAGATCGAAATGTGGAATGAGTACATGAGGAAACTCGGATGGCGCGACCAGTCTTCGAAGCGCATACAACAGCGAAAGATAGAGAGCGGTTTTGCCGATCGAGACGATATTCAGACGTCGTTTGACTATATTGAGCTGGACGAAGGCCGCGATCCAAGGGAGCGTAACGCCAAGTTCTCAGCCTGAATTTTCTCGGTCGTCTATGAAAGAAGAAATGGTGTTAGTGGTTCGCCGATCGCTCCTGGAATCGCTCGGCATGTTCCAGGGTTTGAATTTCGATGTCGGCCGTTACTTGTCGGCGTTTTTGTCCCGGGAAAATAATTTCTTCGCGCCACGGTCCTCGGCTGAGACTGATCCAAGTCTGAAACAGATCATCCCGTACGCTTTGATTGTCAGCGAGGGAAAGATCTTGCGATATATAAGGGGTAAGCGAGCAGGCGAGCAGCGTCTGGTCTCAAAAGGATCTGTCGGAATCGGCGGCCATATGAACGACCGCGATGAAGGATTATTCGCGCTCGACGACCAGGCTTATCTCGCCGGTGTTTTGCGTGAGGTGGAAGAAGAGGTGCAGATCGCGCCGCCGATTTCGAACCGGATTGTTGCGCTACTGAACGACGACTCGACCGAAGTCGGCCAAGTGCATCTTGGCGTTATTCACGTTATTACTCTGGAACGCCCGGTTGCCGAAAAACGAGAGAGCGTGATCACTTCGCTGAAGTTTCTGACAGCGGAAGAGTTACGCGCGGAAAAAGAAAGTCTAGAGGGGTGGTCGCAGATTTGCGTGGATAACCTGGAGCAATTGGTTAGCCGGTAAGCCTTAGAGGCGGCAAGCGCACGAGTCCGGCAACTGCCGGATGAAGCTCAGCCCTACCGACGCTGTGGCCTCGCTCGTACGCAATTACTGCGATTCCAGTTCCTCAATTTCTTTGCGATAGGGCATACCCGGCTGGGCACCGGCGCGGGTGACTTTAATTGAGGCTGCGAGGCCGGCGCGTTGAGCGGCGTTACGGAGAGGCAAACCTTCAGCGATACCTGCTCCCAGCCAACCGACAAAGCAGTCCCCTGCTCCGGTCGTATCTAGCGCCTTAACTTTGTGCGCCGGAAAATGGTCGATCGTTTCGCTATCGGAGACGGTGATTCCCTCCGCGCCGAGGGTGACAACGACTTGGCGACATCCCTGCCGGTGGAACCACTCGATTGCCTGCTGGATATCAGCTTCTCCACTCAAGGTGGCAGCTTCATGCTCATTTACCACGATGGTGTGCAAGCTTTCGTAAATCGTCCTGGGCAAGACTCTAGCTGGCGCCGGATTCAAAACAAAAGGTTTGCGCAGTTCATGAGAAAGCCGTGCAACGGCTTCAATCGCGCCATCTCGTATTTCCAATTGAGAGATAACGACATCTGCAATTTCAAATGCATCGAGAGCGCTTGAAACGATTACCGAATCAACAAGCTCGTTGGCGGAGCGCGCGACGGCGATCATGTTTTCCCGAGTCTGGCTATCGATGAAAATGAGGGCGACGCCGCTCGTTGCGTTGGGCAGACATTGGAAATACTTCGTTTCGATTCCTTCCTTCGCCAATCGTTCTTGTGCGGCGGTGCCGTACGCGTCCGCTCCGTGGGCTCCAACGAAGGTGACATGCGCGCCTGCTCTGGCCGCGGCGACTGCCTGGTTTGCGCCTTTCCCTCCGCCGAACATCTGGAAATCACCCCCAAGTACAGTTTCTCCCGGCCTGGGTAAGTGATCACAAACCACAACAAGATCGGTATTTGAGCTACCGACGACGACAACGTTCGGGGGACTATGGGGCATGGGAGGGAGTGTGGCGGGGTGAAAAAGAGAATATCAAGCGTGTTTTATGCGAAAGGCTGGGCAGGAGCCCCTGATCGGTAGGGCTGAGCTTTAGCTCAGCCTCGTGCGCTTGCCACTTCGCCGATATTCCGTTACATTTTCATAAGTAGTTGTGTCATGTATGAGCTACTTCAACCGTAAACATCCGTCAAAAGGCGTACTCTCAAGAGATGACCAGCCAACGGTCGTATTTCTGACGGTATGCACAAAGAATCGACGATCGTGGCTCGCCTGTGATGATGCCCACGAATTGTTAAGATCGATTTGGGTCAACACACGCGATTGGGAGGTTGGGCCTTATATCCTCATGCCGGATCATCTCCATCTCTTTGCTTCGCCGGGATTGCTGACACGTGGTTTTGATCGGTGGGTCGCGCTTTGGAAGGCGCGGTTCACAATCGGGTTTTCAAAGGAAGGCTTTGGCTGGCAACAATCTGCGTTTCATCACCGAATCCGTACATATGAAGATTGCGAGGCAAAGTGGAAATATATCCGGCAGAATGCCGTTCGGGCGGGACTGGTCAGCGATGTCGGAGATTGGCCGTACCAAGGGGAGATATTTCCTTCCAGGTATTGGTGGTGAGGAAACGTAGGGGGTGGCAAGCGCACGAGGCTGAGCTAAAGCTCAGCCCTACCGATGATAGTGCGTTACCGACTATAGGACCCTACCGATTATAGACTAGAGCCGGGTCGCCGGTAACGGGCGCCTTCTCTTCTCTTGCGCGGATTCCGCGCCAGTATTTCAACGGAATCATCGCGGCTGCCACAATGAGCAACTGGCTCGCGATGAAAATCATCAAAGGGCCAAAGGCGCGGTCCATGAAGCCGTAGGAATGGAGACCAACTCCCAGCATGTTGACGCCAAACCAGGATAAACTGGTAACAATGTTTCCGAATACTGCCAGCGCGGCAATTCCTCGTTCGCGCGCGTATCCTCCCCATCGGGCGTGAAGGATGATCGCGTTCCAGAGAACAATCAGCAGGGCGCCGTTCTCCTTTGGATCCCAACCCCAGAATCTGCCCCAGGACTGGTCTGCCCAGATCCCACCAAGGATTGTACCAGTGAAACTGAATAATGTGGCGAAACAGACAACGCCATAGATCATCCGTGTAAGCGATTTTGACGTTTCTTGATCGAACGATTTGGTCAGCAGCCCTCGCACAATGTAGACAATGCCGAGGAACCCGGACAAAAAGGTGGCGGAATAGCCAAGCGTTACAACAACGACATGCGTAGCGAGCCAAATATTTGTGTCAAGAACGGCTCGCAACATCTCCAGGCTGTCGCCGTCCCACTGCAGATTCTGGGCTATCAACAAGGTCAGGAAACCGATTGCTGATCCGCAAACGTTCCCGACGCCGTTTTTGTATATACGCTCAAGAAACAGGCAGAAAAGAACTGCGGCCCAGCCTACAAAAACAGCCGAGCTGTAAAGGTTCGTGACCGGCGGTCGTCCCTGCAAATACATTCGGGTTAGCAATCCCGCTGTGTGTAATAAGAAGGTAAAAAGAAGAAGTATGACCGCGGTCCGGCCGAAAACGTTGGGCCAGATCAGCCACGAGAGCAGGGCAAAGAGAAAGGCCAGTCCGTAAAGCAAGATCGCCTGATAGAACGGCTGGGCATGATTGAAGAAAAACTCAAGACGGGGCCGGCTTAGCTCTTCCGGCACAGTCTTTTGGAGGTATTGTTGATACTCTTGCACGCTTTGATTAAACGCGTTTGTATCTCCTCCTCGGTAGGCCGAAATCATTTTCCCATACGCGGTCACCGGATAGGGAAGTTTTCCAGTCGCAATTGCGCTGAGCAGCGCTCCCGAAACGTGCTGCCAACGATCGTTTGCGGAGGTGACAGAGCGCCGCGCTCCATTTCCTGACAGATCGGTTTGGATACTCGGGAAGGCGTAAGCGAATCTGACCTGGCTAAGCTTCTGGTAACGATCGGTAAAAAGGATGATGCGTTCGAAGTCCTGCTGATTGAACAGCTTGTTAGCGTCCCGATCGTGAATGGCCTCCATGCCCGGCTGAATCGTCTGCTCAAACGCTGCAATCTCTTTTCCGAAATCGGGAGAGTCTTCCGGTTGAAGCGTGTTTTTCAATTGAATGTAACGGCGAAGACCTTCGCGGAGCTTCATCATCTCGCGCTGGAACTCGTCCCGGCTTTCAGCCTCCGTCTGCGAAGCTAATCCAGCCTGTTCCTCAATCTTCGGGAAGAACGGTTTCAGGTCTTGGAAGGAATAGTGCAAAAATCCGCCGATCGGTTCACTTGACCTGAAAAGGCTCAGAATGCCGGGCAACGCTTTAACTTCGAAAACCTTGGCAAGGTCGGCGTGCTCAGGCATCGCAAACGTTTCCAACAACCACTGACTCTGGGAACCGATCGGTTTCTTGCCATCACTGGAGTCATAGAAGACGCCATGATGATTCATGGTCGATAGCGAGACCCGAGCGAGCGTGTCCATCGGCATTACCCTTCCTCCGACTAACACCGGCAACTGGCCAAAGCCGTCGACGTTAAAGCCAGGGTTTTGTCTGGCGGGCATCATTTTGCCGATGGCCCAAACCGCGAACAATAAACAGATAATCCAGGGAAAAAACCGCTTCATGCGATGACCCGACGCCTCATAAATCCAATTAAGTGCATGGAGAACTGAACGAGCAGTCCAAAAATGATGATGCCGCAGGATATGTACGGGAGTAACCAGCTCGGGTTTTTGACAACCTGAAGAATGCTTGTCGTATCGTTGTTATCAAAACCGGCTTGGTAAAATGTCAGTCCCCGATACCGCAGCGGATTGTTCATGAAGATCAACGTCTCTCTTCCGCTCTCAGCTGTAGGGTCCGAGATTCGGACCCGGCTGGAAAAATTCTTTGGGATTTCCGTCCCTGCGTACCGATCGTGGCTGAATTGAAGCAGCTGAACAAAGAACGGCTTGTAGTACCGTTTCGGCCGCAGCACGAGTTGGTAACTCTTTCCATTCAATTCGAAGCTGATCGGCCGCGGAAAGCCTGAGGCCAGGCTCCAGGTGCCGACGGTTTCCCCGTTCCGAAGCAGCGAGACATTTGCGGAAGGCATGTTCCGTTCGTCTTGTTTATATGTTTTCGCTACCCGTGCAGAAACGGCCATTGGCCCAAGCTGCAGATGCGGATAACCAGGGGATGGAAGCTGCGAGGGGTTGATCAGGACTGAGTTCGGATAGAAATCGTTGATCACAAGCCGAAGGGAATCGACCGGCAGATCGATCTTGTTTCCCGGGGAAAGCTTGGAGTCCGGGATCGAAACAACCTGATCAGAGTCAGGCCCGCTCGTGTCGATCAACGCGAGTTCGTCGTGGTAAAAGCTTTCGGAATAGTTTTTCGCCTCACCCTGATTGAGCCGGAGCTGGCTTTCTATTTGAAACAATCCGGTCAGCAATTGACCAACGAGCAATAGAATCAATCCTGAGTGCACCAGCAGGATCCCCGCTCTTTTCCAGGAAAGTTTAAAACGGGAGATGTGCGCAGCGATGAGGTTGATAAGCAACAGGCCGCCAATGACATAGCCGCCCGGGAACCAGGGAATTCGAAGAGTAGTCCGGGACGGCGTGAAATAAAGAAAGAAGCTTTTGAAATAGCGATTCTGCGCCTCGAAGATCCCAATATGGACTTGGTCGAGCGTGCCGACAAAGACCAAAACCATCGCACAAGCCAGACAAAAGATGGTCAGCTTGAGAGACGTCAATGGCTTAAGCCAACGCAGGATACTATTGCTTGTCATTCGTCGACTTTGTTTTTGGCGGAGTAGCCAGATCGCCGGCCGGTTTTGCAAACTGGAACGAGCGCACGAAATCTTGGAATTTTGAGCGTTGCTCCTCCAATAGCGTTGGGTCCCCTGTCATCTTCACGAACCAGGTACGGTCAGACTGCGGGATAACAGCGCCTAAGATTCGCGATGGGTTCGCAGCGTTATCCGGGGTCTGAAGATCTACAAAGTAGCACTCGAGGCCGTTGGCGTCACTTTTTTGGATCGTCTTCTCCAGATCGGCCTCTGACAAAGGCGGCTGCTGAAGCTGGCCACGCCATCGATTTACGTTTGAAGCAAGACCGCCTGCTTCGCCGGGAAACGCCGTCACGCTGATGTCCGCCGACCGGCCGTTCGCGCCCTTGACTTTGAAGCTTCCAAGTCGCATCTCGGAAAGCGGTTCTTCTTGCCATCCATCTGGCTTCGTCCAAGCCGGCTTAGCGTCCGGAGCAGGTGGAGCTAGGCCGGGCGAGCCACTCTCCAGTGCGACTTTTTCTTTAAGAATCCGGTAGACTTCGATCTGTTGATTGTCGCAGGAAACCAACAGGAGACAGAAGACAGGAGACAGAAGACAAAAGAGATAAGCCGCCTTTCTCATATCTCATCGACCGGCTGTCCGCAGCTCGTATTTTTGCTTCAGCTCTTGAAAATGGGTCGATGGGAACCACTGATAGAGCATGAAATAAACCAGTACACCGGTCACTGACACATAGAGCCAGATCGGCATCGTAATCTTACCCATCCTGCGGTGGCGGTCGAAACGGGCACGCAACGCAGGAATCACGGTCAGGGCTACAAGCGGGAGAATGGTAAATGCCAGCACCAGGTGCGTAATCAGAAGGACGTAATAGACCGGTTTAATCCAGCCATCTGTGGTGAACTTCACTGAACCCTCGCCAACCGCATGGATCATCCCGAAATGGTACGTGAGATAACAGGCTAGGAAGAGCGTGGAGCACACCAAAGCGCTCACCATGCAGGTAATGTGGATCCTTTTCCGATCACGGAGAATCGCCAGCCAACCGGTCGCAATCAGACAGGTACTGATTGCGTTCAGGGTAGCGTTGATAGGGGGCAAATCGAAGACGTTCACGATCTACAAACTATTAGAGGAACTAATTGGTTACGTATCTATGCATTCCCGGGCAAAAGCAAATGCGTTTGGCGGCGGGCGTTTCGCGTTTGGCGTTCGGCGCCGGACGGCGAAGGCGGTTCCTAGTTCGCGGCGGACAAGTCGTCCAGCGCGAATGTTCGGACGTCGATTGCGTTCAAGTCCAACAATCCGGCGCGCACCAGAGCTAAAAGCCGCCGGAATACATCCGGCGAATAATAAAGTGACCGATGATTTCCCAGTTGTTACGCATCACCTCGCCGTAAGTGATGGGCAGAGGGACGTACAAACTTCCCATCAACACCAGGCGCCCGCCGCGACGCAAGCATTTTAGTCCAGCGTCATTGGGAAAGATACAGGAGACAGGAGATGGTATCGGCGTATCGGCGTATCGGCGTATCGGCGTATCGGCGTATCGGCGTGTCGGCGGGGGGTCATTGGTCCCATTGGTCCTATTGGTCTATCCAACCGATTCGAGGACGAGGCCCGAGGTCGCCCCCCTCAATACATAAACAACCGCGCAACGATCGCGCCGAGCAAAAGACCGACGACTACTTCGAGGCGAGTATGGCGTTGCAAGGTTGATCGGGACCAGCCGACGAGGACCGAGAAAAGGATCCATGGGAGCGCAATCTTCGGTCCGAGCGGCCAGAGCGAACAACTGGTCAGCATGGCAAAGCCCGCGTGCATCGATGGCTTGATCCAGAGATTTGCTCCCCAGGCAGCCCCAACCAGTACCATCGCGGCAGCACATCCTCGGATAAAGGCGCTCGGCTGATGCGTAAGGTAGAGCACGAGACAGGCGAACAGGAGCAGGGCAATGCCAATGGCAAACAGATGAGGACGATCCTTCTGCTCAGAAACGTCCAGATTACTCCACTCTCCTCTACGAACCTGCAGC
>Ga0070706_100002866_pt1 | contig 17181 bp, 15 predicted proteins | sample KBSK5501metaG_FD_65476 | JGI IMG/M metagenome (GOLD analysis project Ga0070706, IMG submission 65476) | Corn, switchgrass and miscanthus rhizosphere microbial communities from Kellogg Biological Station, Michigan, USA - KBS K5-50-1 metaG | ecosystem: Host-associated > Plants > Roots >... | reverse complement strand
CGACGGCCTGCTGAGCCGGGCGGCGGCCCGCGCCGGCTCCCGGGTGCTGGAACACCTGGCCGACGCCTACGGCCGCCTGCCCCTCGCCAGCCTGACCGACCCTGCGGACGTGGAAGAACGCCACCGTGGCAAGGAAGAGTTGCGCGCCCGGCTCGGCGAGCTGTCCGACGCACAGCCAGAGGTGGCGGCGGCCATCGACGCCGAGATCGAGGACCTGAACCGGGACCCGGACGCCCTGGACGAACTCCTCAGTCAGCAGAACTACCGCCTCGCATACTGGCGCACGGCCGCCGAGGAGCTGTCCTACCGGCGGTTCTTCGACATCGACACGCTCGCCGGGCTGCGGGTGGAGGACGAGTCGGTCTTCGCCGACACCCACCGCCTCATCCTCAGCCTGGTCTCTGACGGGGTGGTCGACGGGCTGCGGGTGGACCACGTGGACGGGCTCGCGGACCCCGAGGGCTACCTGTGCCGGCTGCACGGAGCGACCGGGGGCGCGTACGTCGTGGTCGAGAAGATCCTCGCGGCGGACGAGGAACTGCCCGGCTCGTGGCCGGTGGCGGGGACCACGGGCTACGACTTCCTGAACCACGTCAACCGGCTCTTCATCGATTCTGGCCACGAGACGGCCATGCGCGACTGCTATGCCCGCTTCACGGGCGAGCATGCGGACTACGCCGAGGTGGTGCACGCCGCCAAGGTTCATATCATGCGTGAGGAACTCGCCGCCGAAGTGGAGCGCCTCACCGGTGTGCTCGCGGACGTCTGCGAGCGCCACCGGCGCCAGCGCGACCAGACCCGCCGCGACCTGCGGGACACACTGCGCGAGGTGATCGCCGCCTTCCCCGTGTACCGCACCTATGCCCACCCCGGCCGCCCCGTCACGTCAGCGGATCGCGCCCACGTGGCCGCCGCCGTGGCCGCGGCCCAGGGGCGCCGGCCCGACCTCGATGGCGAGCTTGTCACGTTCATCGGCGAACTTCTCGTGCTCGACCACCCCGGCGACGTGGAAGCCGACTTCGCCCTGCGCTTCGCCCAGGTGAGCGCGCCGGTCATGGCCAAAGGGGTGGAGGACACCGCCTTCTACCGGTATCAGCCGCTGGCCTCCCTGAACGAGGTGGGCGGTGACCCGGGCCGCTTCGGCGCTCCGGTGGATGAGTTCCACCAGGCCATGACCGAAGCAGCCAGGCGATGGCCGGAGGCGATGCTCACCCTGTCAACCCACGACACGAAGCGAAGCGGCGACGTGCGGGCCCGCATCAACGTGCTATCAGAGCTGCCCGAGGCTTGGGAGCACGCCGCGGAGCGCTGGGCGCACCGCAATAGGCGATTTAAGCAAAACGGATGGCCCGACCGTAATGCCGAATATCTCCTCTACCAGACCCTGGTGGGCGCCTGGCCTATTGACGCCGGCCGGGTCAGTGCCTTCATGGAAAAGGCGGCCAAGGAAGCCAAGGTGCACACCTCCTGGACCGACCCGCGCGCCGACTACGACGCCGCTCTCGGCGCCTTCACTACCGCGATCCTCGCGGACCCCGGCTTCGTCGCTGACCTGGAGGCGTTCCTGGCCCAGTACCGGCTCGTCGGGCGAGGCCGGGTCAACTCGCTGGCCCAGACGACCCTGCTGCTCACCTGCCCGGGCATTCCCGACCTGTACCAAGGCACCGAGGTGTGGGACCTTTCCCTGGTCGACCCGGACAATCGCCGTCCCGTCGACTACGACGCGCGGCGGCGGCTCTTCGCCGCCGTGGCCGACGCGGGACCGGAGGCGGCGCTGGACCGCGACGACGAAGGCGGGCCGAAGCTGTGGCTGATTCACCGCCTCCTCGGGCACCGGCGCCGTCATCCCGCTGTCTACGGCCCCGATTCCGGTTACGAGCCGCTGCGGGTCCTCGGGCCCGCGTCGTCGCACGCCGTCGCCTTTACCCGGGCTGGCGGCCTGGCCGTGGTCGTGCCCCGCCTGGTCACCGGGCTGGCGGATGACTGGTCGGGCACCACCGTCGCGCTCCCCAGCGGCGCCTGGGTCAATGTTCTCACTGGTCAGGCGGTGCCGGGCGGCGAGACCAACCTGGCCACGCTGCTGGAGTCGTTTCCGGTCGCGGTCCTGGGTAAAGAGGGCTGATGCACAAGTTCAGGGTGTGGGCACCTCGTCTGCAGCGCGTCGAGGTCGTCCTCGGTGAGCAGCGCCTTCCGATGGGGAGGGAGGCGGGCGGCTGGTGGGCGTGTTCCGTGGACGGGGCCGGCCCGGGCACCGACTACGCTTTCAGTCTCGACGGCGGACCGCCCCGTCCTGACCCTCGTTCGGCCTTCCAGCCCGAGGGCATCGACGGCCCGTCCCGGGTCGTCGACCACTCGGCCTTCGCCTGGCGCGACCGCGGCTGGCGGGGGGTGCCGCTGCCCGGGTCGGTCCTCTACGAGTGCCACGTCGGAACCTTCTCTGCGGAGGGCACGTTCGGCGGGGCCATCGATCATCTCGGGCACCTGGTGGACCTGGGTGTCGACATCATCGAACTGCTTCCCGTGGCGGAATTTTCCGGTTGTCGGGGGTGGGGTTACGACGGAGTGGACCTATTCGCCCCGCACCATGCGTACGGGGGGCCGGATGGCCTCAAGCGGCTCATCGACGCCGCCCATGACCACGGACTCGGCGTGGTGCTGGACGTCGTCTACAACCATCTCGGCCCGGCCGGGAACTACCTGCCGGAGTTCGGCCCGTACTTCTCGCCGCGGCACCGGACCAACTGGGGGGACGCCGTCAATTTCGACGGTCCCGGCAGCGATGAGGTCCGTCGGTTCGTCATCGACAACGCTGTCATGTGGCTGCGCGACTACCACTGCGACGGGCTGCGCATCGACGCCGTGCACGCCATCGTCGACGACTCCGCCACCCACGTCCTGGAGGCGCTCGCGGTCGAGGTGGACGCGCTGGCCGCCGAGGTGGGGCGCCCGCTGTTCCTGATCCCGGAAAGCGACCTCAACGACCCGCGCTTCGTCCGCGGCCGCGACGCGGGAGGCTACGGGCTGGCCGCCTGCTGGGCCGACGAGTGGCACCACGCCCTGCATGCCACGCTGACCGGGGATGTCAGCGGCTACTACGAGGACTTCGGTCCGCTGCCGCTGCTGGCCAAGGCACTGCGCCAGGCGTGGGTGTACGACGGCATGTACTCTCCGTACCGGCAGCGGGTCCACGGCCGGCCGCCATCGGGGCTGTCCGGCCGCCAGTTCGTGGTCTTCGCGCAGAATCACGACCAGATCGGCAACCGCGCGGTCGGTGAGCGCAGCAGCGCGCTGATGAGCGAGGGCCGGCTGCGGGTGGCCGCCGCCTTGCTGCTGACCTCACCGTTCGTGCCCATGCTCTTCCAGGGCGAGGAGTGGGGCGCCAGCACGCCGTTCCAGTACTTCACGGACCACGCTGACCCGGGGCTCGGCCGCATTGTCAGTGAGGGCCGCCGGCACGAGTTCGCCGCCTTCGGCTGGCAGCCGGACGACGTGCCCGATCCCCAGGATGCGGCGACATTCGAGCGTTCCAGGCTCGACTGGGCCGAGCTGGTCAAGGAACCTCACGCGGGCCTGCTGGCCTGGCATCGCCGGCTGATAGCGCTGCGGCGGCAGATTCCGGCGCTCACGGATCCTCGCCTCGACCGCGTCCAGACCGAATACGATCAGGACGTAGGCTGGCTTGTTGTCCGCCGGGGGCCGGTTGCCGTGGCCAGTAACCTCGGCAGCAGAAACTGGATCTTCCCAGCGGGCCCGTCGGCCGAGTTGCTCGCCGCGTCCGCCCCCAGCGTCGAACGGACGACGCAGGGCGTGGCCCTCCCGCCTGACACTGTCGCCCTCGTAACCGAAGGATTCAGCCATATATGACCGACGCCATCGAGATCTGGCCGGGCCGCCCGTACCCGCTGGGCGCTGCCTACGACGGGGGCGGGACGAACTTCTCGTTGTTCTCCGAGGTCGCCGAGAAGGTCGAACTCTGCCTTTTCGACGACGGCGGCAACGAGGAGCGAGTCGTCCTCGATGAGATCGATGCCTCCTGCTGGCACGCCTACCTCCCGTCGGTGTCGCCGGGGCAGCGTTACGGCTATCGGGTTCACGGGCCGTGGGCGCCTGAGGCGGGACAGCGCTGCAACCCGGCCAAGCTGCTGCTCGATCCCTATGCCAAGGCCATCGAGGGCCAGGTCGTCTGGGCCCAGGCGTGTTTTCCCTACAACTTCGGCGACGAGAACTCCCGCAACGACGACGACAGCGCCGCCTTCGTGCCCAGATCAGTGGTGCACAACCCGTATTTCGACTGGGGCAACGACCGGCCCCCGGACATCCAGCTCAATGAGTCGGTCATCTATGAGGTCCACGTCAAGGGGTTCACGGCCCGGCATCCCGATATTCCCGAGGCGCAGCGGGGCACGTACGCCGGCCTGGGTCACCCCGCCGCCATCGAGTACCTCACCGGGCTCGGCGTCACCGCCGTCGAACTGCTGCCTGTTCATCAGTTCGTTCACGACGCTCAACTCGTCGAGCGGCGGCTGCGGAACTACTGGGGCTACAACTCGATCGGATTCCTCGCCCCGCACAATGAGTACGCCGCGGGCGGCCAGCGGGGTGAGCAGGTCGCCGAGTTCAAGGCGATGGTCCGGGCGCTGCACGAGGCCGGGATCGAGGTAATCCTCGACGTCGTCTACAACCACACCGCCGAGGGCAGCCACATGGGCCCGATCCTGTCGATGAAAGGCATCGACAATGCCGCCTACTACCGCCTGGTGGCCGACGATCCGCGGTTCTACTACGACACCACCGGGACGGGGAACAGCCTCAACGTCGGCCACCCGCACACCCTCCAGCTGATCATGGATTCGCTGCGCTACTGGGTGATCGAGATGCACGTCGACGGGTTCCGCTTCGACCTGGCCGCAAGCCTGGCCCGTCAGTTCCACGAGGTGGACCGTCTGTCAGCCTTCTTTGACCTGATTCAGCAGGACCCAGTCGTCTCCCAGGTCAAACTCATCGCCGAGCCGTGGGACATCGGCGAAGGCGGCTATCAGGTGGGCAACTTCCCCGCCCTGTGGTCAGAGTGGAACGGCCAGTACCGGGACACGGTGCGGGACTTCTGGCGGGGTGAGCCCGCCACCCTCGGCGAGTTCGCTTCCCGTCTCACCGGCAGTTCCGACCTCTACCAGGCCGACAGCCGCCATCCAGGAGCCAGCGTCAACTTCGTCACCGCCCACGACGGCTTCACCCTGCGCGACCTCGTCTCCTACAACGAGAAACACAACGAGGCCAACGGGGAAGGCGGCGCCGACGGCGAGAGCCACAACCGTTCCTGGAACTGCGGCGTCGAAGGCGACACCGACGACAAGGACATCCTGGCGTTGCGGCAGCGGCAGAAGCGCAACTTCCTCGCCACCCTGCTGCTCTCGCAGGGGGTCACGATGCTCCTTGGCGGGGACGAGTCGGGGCGCACCCAGGGCGGGAACAACAACGCCTACTGCCAGGACAACGAAATCTCCTGGCAAGACTGGGACCATGTCGATGAGGATCTTCTCGACTTCACCCGCCGCCTCATCGCGTTGCGGCGCGAGCACCCTGTGCTGCGGAGGCGGCGCTGGTTCCAGGGCCTTCCCATCCGGGGCTCGGTGGATCTGGGCTGGTGCAAGCCGGACGGGGCTGAGATGGGCGACGACGACTGGGACGCGGGGTCCGCGCCCACGGTCGGCCTCTTCCTCAACGGAGAGGCGATCACCGACCGGGACCGGCGCGGCCAGCGGGTGACCGACGATTGCTTCCTGCTGCTGTTCAACGCGCACCACGAGCCCATCGAGTGGACGCTGCCGAAGCTGTGGGGGGAGCGGTGGGAACTGGTCATCGACACCGCCGGCGCGGGCCGGGAGGGCGTGGCCCTGGAGAGCGGCCGGGCTCTCCCAGTCGCCGGCCGCTCCGTCGTCGTCCTCCTACACCAGGAGTAGCCCGATATGCGCCGGGGCGCATTTATTCGATGGTTCCGGGCGGCATTTCTGGCTTACGGTGACGCTCGTGAGCATCCGACATGACCCGGATCCGCTGGCCGTCCGGACGCGAATCGCAGGAGGCGAGGAGATCGCCTTCGGCGAGCCGTTCGTCACTGACCAGGAGCGGGCGGCGGCCGGCCGGGAGACGGTCGCGGAACGCTCGCGGGCCCTGCTTGAGGGCAACCGCCGCCGGGCTGCCGAGCGGTATGCCGCTGCCGTCCCGCCGGACGCTGACGAGGTGATCCGGGTGTGGTACCCGCGCGACGCGGGCGCCTTACGCTCGCGCCTCGCCGACGCAGCACTGGCCGTCTGGGCGGAGGACGACATCCTGCACGTGCTCTGGCAAGGCGAGGCCGACGAGGTCCAATTGGGTTCTGGTGTGCAGCCGCCGCTATGGCCGGTGCCGGGCAGCGACGACCTGTGGGAGGCATCGCTGCGCATCCACCGCCTGGCCGAGGCGGTGATCTCGATCATGGTGTTGCCCCGCCGGGCCGGCGAGCCGAGGCTTGGCCAACCGTCAGTGGACCATATCGTATGGCGCGGGCCACGGGCACCCACGCTTCTGCCGGCCGCCGAATCCCTGGTCGGCGCCATCGAGGACCATACGATCGACAGTGCGGCTCTGGGCGCCCCGCGCGGCCTGACCGTCTACCGCCCGCCCGAGTCTGGCCAGCCGGGCCCGCTGCCCGCCTGCATCGTTGCCGACGGCCAGTCAGTGCGCATGTTCGCCCGCGTCTTCGAACCCGCGATCCTCGCCGGCGCCGTTCCCGCCGCGGTGCTGGTGGGCGTGCACTCCGTCTTTGATCCAGCGGCCGGATGGCCGGACCCGCGATCTCGGGAATACGTGCCCGGTCACGACCGGCGCCGCTTCAATGCCCATCTGCGTTTCGTGGTCGACGAGGTGATCCCCTGGGCTACCCGGCGGCTGGGCGTGGCGGCCAGGCCGTGGCTGGTGGCCGGGTACTCCAACGGCGCCGCCTGGTCGATCGCGGCCGCGCAGCGACGGCCGGACCTGTTCACCGGGGTGGCTGCCTTCAGCGCCGGCGTCGTCCCCGGCCGGATCACCAGTGCGGCCCGGACGGCCGGCATCCGGCACTACCTTGCGGCTGGGACGCTGGAGCCGGGATTCCGGCGATCGACCCGGCAATGGGCTGAGCGCCTGCAGCGAGCCGGGCTCCCCTGCCGCCACCACGAATGGGTCGGCGGCCACGACAACCTCTGGTGGGAGCAGGAACTTCCGGCGGCGCTCGGGTGGCTCCTCGCACCGACTTGATCCCGAGGGCCACCGCCGCGCTGGTGCACGTACAGGTCAGGGTGACCGTTCCACCGCCAGGTAGTAGGTGAGCGCGGTCAGGGAGGGGCCGTCCTGGATCTGCCCTTGCGCGGCGAGCCGGGGCACGTCGGCGAGCGGCACCCACTCCACCTGGCTTGACTCGCCGGGATCGCTGGGCGGCCCGATGCGCTCGGCGCCCTCGGCGAGAAATGCGGTGAACCGCATGTCGCTGATCCCGCTCAGGGCGTTGTAGGCGGTCATAGGCCGGATTGGGCCCGGCCGGTGCCCGGTCTCCTCCTCGATCTCGCGCCTGGCCGCAGCGGCCAGGTCCTCACCCGCATCAGCCCACCCGGCCGGCACTTCCCATCCCCACCTGCCCGTGATGAACCGGTGCCGCCGTATCAGCAAGACCCGGTCGCGCCCATCAGTCACCACAGCCGTCACCGAGGCGTGCGGGAAGTGCACGACATGGTGCTCGAACCGCTCCCCGCCGGGGATCTCGACGTCGTCGAGGGATACCCGCACCCATTCGCTGGCATAGACGTCGCGGGTTCCGTGGACGGTCCAGCGCAACGGCTCAGCCTCCCCTGCCAATGGCGGCCATCTGCCTGAGCACGACGGGCTTCGGTTGATTGACGTCGGGCCTCGATGACGACTCAGCTATGAGCCCTAGGACAGCCTGGGAGGCTCGTCCCTTACAGGCCGCGGTGGTCCTCGGAACGTGCCTTGAGCCCTTGCAGCTCCATGTGTCAAGGCCGCTGACCCTCCGGCAGCACATAGGCGCCCCGTCCCTGGACGATCTGCACCAGGCCCTCATCACGTAGTACCCGGACGGCCTTGCGCACTGTCTCCCGCGCAAGCCCGTACTCCTGCATGAGCGTCGTCTCGGATGGAATGGGACGGCCGGCCACCAGCTCACCCGCAGTGATCCTCGCACGGAGGATCGCAGCTAGCTGCAGGTAGACCGGAGTCGGCCCATCGCGGTCGATGCTCACATGATCATGCTAGGCATCCGTCACTGACCGTAGTCTCATGCCTCTGTCTATAGACGGATGCCTCTGTCTAGTCGTAGCGTGACAAGTCCACCACGTAAGCGGCCCCGGTCAGCGAGTCACCGCCAGCCGAGGCCCTTGATCACCAACCTGCCGTAACAGGAGGGCAACCCATGGATCATCCTGCCAGCGCCCTGCGGGCCGCGACAGCCGCCCAATGCGGCGCCAGCAGCGGCCTGATCATGGCGGTGCGGGATGCGCAGGGCCGCCAGCTCCGCGCCGGGACCGCGTCATGAACGCCGAGCAGGACAGGGTCGCTGCGCTTGAGCTGGACTGGCCACGGTGGCGGATCTGGGTCGTGTCCCGCGTGGTCGGCGGCACGGTGTGGTGCGCCCGCCGGTGGGACGGCACGGGTGACGTGCTGAACGCGGGCAGCGCGGACGAGCTCGCCGAGTATCTTGTGGCTGCTGCCCCCGCAGCCGGGCCGCTCCCTGCCGATCTTGACCGCTTCAGTGACGGGACATCGCGGTGAGCGGCCAGCCGGACACGGATTACCGCGACGCTGTACAGGCGGCGACGCTGGCATGGTGGCATGGCAAAGCTGCTGAGCTGTCTCGCGAGCTTGGCTTCGAGATCCTGTACTGCCCGCTGGGCCTTGAGGTCCCTCGCCGCGATGGCGGCATCAGCCACGTCTCGTCTCCGGACGCCGTCCGCGCGATCCTGGGCGGCTCCTGGTGAGCGCGACCCCGGCCGCCGCGCATGCCAGGGGCCGGCACACCTGGCCCGCCTGGTCAATCGCCCGCATCGACCTGCCGCACAGGCAGGGCTACCTCGCCCGCCGCGGCGAACCCGGCAGCGATGACGAGCTGGTCATAGCCGAGCGCAGCCTCGCCGCGCTCGAGCTGGGGCTGCGGCGGAACCGGCGGCCGTGAGCGGCCCGGCACCCGCCGCCGAGGTGGGAGCGGCTTACGACGCAGGGTTGTCCCTGCGCGGCTGCGCCGTCCATTTCGGGATGACGCGCGCCCAGGTGGAAAGAGCGCTGCGGGAGGCCGGGACCAGGATGCGGCCGCCCCGGCGGCCGATGCGCCCGCCCGGCCCGGTGCCCGCATGGAAGCGACCGGTCAGTCACACAAGGCGCGAGCCTGATGAGCATCTGCCCCCCGCAGACAGGAACGAAGTCAAATGATCATCCCCGATATCACCGGCGGCGTCCTCGCCGCCGGTGCGGCAGCCACCCGGGCTACAGGCCTGGCCGCATGCCGGGCGGGCGCGCGGCGAGCTGACGGCGGCCGATGATCACGGTCACGTTTCCCAGCTAGCGCGGAGGGTGTGGGATTCGAACCCACGATGAGGCTTGCACCCCATAGCGGTTTTCAAGACCGCCGCCATCGGCCACTAGGCGAACCCTCCCGGTCGCGGGTTGGCTGGGACCGGGGCCATACAGCCCTCTGGTCGGCCACTGGCCCGCACATCCAGCAACCGGGCTGGCGTGAACAGCCCGGCCGGCTTAAGCCTCTCATATCTCATTGTCCTCCAGCGCTGTCCGACGTCGTCTGCGTGGCCTGGACGGGACCGACCGACCGCGTGACCAACCAGCGCAACGCCGGTGAGTAGGCTCACCGGGAGGACCTGAAGGAGCATCTATGCTGCCCCCGTTCGGCTGGCAGGCGATCCTGGACCACTGGGTAGTCGCGCCTGTCGTCACGGCCGTCGCCGCCGTCGCCGCTGCCCTGTATCTGTGGGGTGCGTGGCGGGTGGCGCGCCGTCATCCAGCCCGGCCGTGGCCGTGGTGGCGGACCGCCATGTTTCTCGGCGGCCTGGCCGTCGTCGTGGTGGCCACCGAGAGCGGCATCGGGGCCTACGACGACGTGCTGTTCTGGGATCACATGATCCAGCACCTCATGCTGATCATGATTGCCCCGCCGATGCTGGTGATCGGCCAGCCATTCACTTTGCTGCTGCACGCTAGCAGGAACCCGCTGCACACCTGGGCCAAGCGGGTCATGCGGTCCCGGGTGGTGAGCTTCCTTACCTGGCCGCCGTTCGGGCTGGCCGCCTACGCGGCGGCCATCGTCGGAACGCACCTGACCGGCCTGATGGGCCTGGTCATGACCAATCCGGCGCTGCATAACGCCGAGCACGCGCTGTACCTCGTCGTCGGCTACCTGTTCTTCCTGCCGATATTCGGGCGTGAGCCGATCCGGTGGCGCGTGTCATATCCCATCCGGCTCCTGGTGCTGATCCTGGCCATGCCCGTGGACACGTTCACCGGGGTGGTGCTCGGCTACGCCAACACCGGGATGGCTGGCATGTCGGCGAGCACCCGGCCGGCGGGCGCGCCCAGCCCGGTGGAGGACGTGCACTGGGGTGGCGCGGTGATGTGGATCGGCGGCGACGCGATCATGCTCGCGTTCATCATGGTCGTCTTCCTCCTGTGGAGCCGTGACGACCTGGCTGCCACGCGCAGTCACGGCTGGCTTGAGACCGCGCGGAAGTCCAACTTCGAAGCACTGGTAGCGACGCAGGTCATGCCCGACGAGACCGGCACCGCCAGCGGGGCCACCGGGACTCAAACCGGGCCTCAAGCGGCCAAAGGGGCCAGCTCGACCAGTGGCGGCATCGACGACGACGAGCATCTCGCCGCCTACAACGCATACCTGGCCCGGCTCAACGCGCCTGGGCACCGGGCCCAGAACCAGCGCTGAAGCGCCCGGGCTGAAGTACCGGCAAAAGCCGGCCGACGCCGGCTGAACCCTCGGCGCGTGCGGCTCGTAACAAGGGGTGCGGCGCGAATGGGCGGGCTGTCGCTGCCACGCGACCTTTGGCTGCCTGCTGCCTGCTCCTATCGCCCCCGCGGAATCAATCATTCGAGAGGGGAGCAGACATGCCGGTGATCCACAGGATCGCCCTAGCGTCAGCCGCGACAGTAGGAACTCTCGCGGCTGCGGCGTTTGTGATGGCGCCTGCCGCCGGGGCGCAGGCACAGTCGCCTTCGTCCTTCATCGGACATTTTCCCACGCTGTCGACGATTGCCTCGACCGTGCCGGCAAACGGCGATGTCAACCCGTACGGCACCGTGGTGATCAAGCAGAGCGCGGGGAAGCTGCACCGTGGTGATGTGCTCATCAGCAACTTCAACGACAGCAACAACCAGCAGGGCACCGGAACGACGATCGTCGAGGTTTCGCCGGGCGGCGTGCTGACCCAGTTCGCTGGCATCGACGCGACCACGCTGCCGGGCTCGTGCCCCGGCGGAGTGGGCCTGACCACGGCACTCTCGGTGCTCCCGGGCGGGTGGGTGGTCGTCGGCAGCCTGCCCACCAGCGACGGCACCTCCGCCACGGCGCAGGCCGGCTGCCTGATCGTCCTGGACAGCAACGGCAACGTACGGGAGACCATATCCGGGCACGGCATCAACGGGCCCTGGGACATGACCTCGCTGAGCGTGGGCAACATATCCGAGCTATTCGTTACCAACGTGCTCAACAGAACGGTGGCAAGCAGTCCGAACACCGTCAACAAGGGCACGGTGCTCCGGCTCGTCCTGCTCACTGGTAATTTCGTGCCGAAACTGCTCGCTGTGACGACCATCGGTTCTGGGTTCGGCGAGCGCACCGACCCGGCCGCGCTGGTGGTCGGGCCAACCGGCGTGGGCCTGAACTCCCAGGGCACGCTGTTCGTGGCTGACAGCGTGAGCAACAGGATCACCGCGATCCCGAACGCGGCGTTCCGCCTGTCCAGCGCCGGGACCGGCCAGACGGTTACCACCGGCGGGGCCCTGAACACCCCGTTGGGCCTGGCCGTCGCACCGAACGGTGACGTGCTGACCGTGAACGCGCTAGACGGGTTCCTGGTCGAGACAACCCCCGGCGGGACTCAGGTCGACACCAGGCTGCTGGACAACACGGTCCCGTCGCCGCAGACCACCCCGCCCACCCCGCCCGGTTCTGGTGCCCTGTTCGGCTTGGCAGTGGCACCGCATGGGGCCGGCGTCTACTACGTGGACGACGCCACCAACACGCTCAACCTGCTCCACTGAGCCTGCCGCAGTGAGCTAGCTGGGCTGAATGAAAGAGAAGCCTGCCGGCGTGCCGCGCGGGGGCGCGACACGCCGGCAGTGCTTTCTACGCGAATCTAAGGAACGCGCTAGACGCCGCAATAGGCTCCTATTCTGTGGACCCAGTACGGAATCCTTACGCGCCAGGCGCTGGCCAGCGGCCGCCCGAGCTCGCTGGGCGGGATCGGGAACTTGGCCAGTTCGAGGTGGTGCTGGAGCGGATCGCGCGGGGCCGCCCGGAACGCAGCATGGTGCTCACCGGCCTGCGTGGGGTCGGCAAGACCGTGCTGCTGAACTCGTTTCGCTCGATGGCACTGCAGCGGCTGTGGGGCACGGGCAAGATCGAGGCGCGGCCGGAGCAGTCGATCAGGAGACCCGTCGCTGGTGCGCTGCACATGGCGGTGCGCGAACTGGCGCCGCGGCACCGCGCCCCGGAACGGATCGAGCATTTCCTGGGCGTGCTGAAGGCATTCGCCTCCCGTGATCCGAAAGCGCCCAAGGGAACGTTCGCGCCGCACCTGGGCATCGATGTGCCCGCGCTGCGCGGGCGCGCCGATTCCGGCGATCTTGAGATCGACCTCACCGAGCTTTTCGCCGATGCCGCGTCGGTCGCCGCGGATCTCGGCGTGGGGATCGCGCTGTTCATCGACGAGATGCAGGACGTCCCCCCGGCGGATGTGTCCGCGCTCTGTGCGGCCACCCACGAGCTGTCGCAGTCCGGCGGGCCGCTGATCGTGGTGGGCGCCGGGCTGCCGCACCTCCCGTCGGTCCTGTCGGCGAGTAAGAGCTATTCCGAGCGGCTGTTCAGGTACGTGCCGATCGACCGGCTGGATCGCGCCGCCGCCGACCTAGCCTTGCTTGCGCCCGCCCGGCGTGAGGGGGCCGATTTCGAGCAGGAAGCGCTCGACGCGCTGTACACGGCCGCCGACGGCTACCCTTATTTCGTTCAGGCATATGGCAAAGTGACCTGGGATGTCGCCGCCGCCAGCCCGGTTACCGCCGGGGACGTGGGCGTGGCGAGCCCGCAGGCGGAGGGCGAGCTCGCGGTCGGGTTCTTCGGCAGCAGGTACGAGCGGGCCACCCCGGCGGAACGCGAGTACATGCGGGCGATGGCGATGCTCGGGGACGAACCGGTCCAGACATCACAGGTGGCCGAGGAACTGGGTCGCAAGCCTTCAAGCGTGTCACCGGCCAGGGACGGGCTGATCAAGAAGGGGCTAATTTACAGCTCCGAGCGCGGCCTCATCGCCTTCACCGTCCCGCATTTCGGCCGGTTCCTGCGCGCCCAGCCCGCCTGACTATCCCGGAGTATGGCTGTATCTACGGTGCCTGCTAGAGGGCCTTAGATATTGGCATAGCGCTCAATGGCACAACGCCTGGCGGCAGATCGGCCGCAGCCTTCCCGGCGCCCGGCGCCCCCGTTTCTCCGGGGACGGCCACTGTCTCCCTCGGGACGACAGCCGACTGGATGGCCGGACGGCGCTGCTTCATCTGCACGGCAAATACGACATCTGCGTCGGCGCCATCCAGGCGCCCCGGATACGTCACGTACCGCCAGCACAACTCCCGCCACATATCGGCGGGCACGTCGCTGGTGATCACGCTAGCCTGCCGGCGCCAGTGCGAACTTCGCCGCAGAGCGGCGAGCGTGTGCCGGACCGGGATGCTGCGCAGTTCGCAGGGTTCCGCGTAGCCAAGCCGGAGCAGAGTCTCGCCGACCTCCGGAGACAGCAGCACGATTATCAGGAACTCGACGCCCAGGCAGGCCAGGAGCACCGCGGCGCCCCGGCCGGGGGGCGGCAGTTGCAGCCCCGGCCCGCCGATCGACGCCAGCGCGGCCACCGCGAGCAGTGCCGAGCGGGTGATCGAGCGGGCGCCTACCGGGCGCACGCTGAGGTCACCGAAGCATCCGCACCCCACGTCCGGGCGGCGGCCACGCAGTTCGATCAGGGCACTCATCGCCACCAGGAAGAAGGCCGTCGCGGCGATCCGCGCCCCGTCCGCGGCGGAACCGTCCAAGGCACCGGTCCCGCTGCGGGCCGCGGCCGGAGCCGTGATCGTCAAGGCGATACCGAGGGCACATTCGACCGCGCATACGAGCATGGCGGCGGGCCTCCGGAGCGGCAAGGGGAACAGTTCCGTGGGCCCAAGGCCGGCCTCTAGCGAACCGGCCCGCAACACCCGGCTGAATTTGGTGGCACACGCGCCGAGCAGCATCGCTGCGAGGACCGGGGCCTGGACCTCCCTGAGGTCGTTGACCAGTCCGGTCATGCCGTGCATCGTCATCGGCCTACCGCGATCGTCGCGTTGAAGCACCCGCGTTCCAGTTCACCGCCGAGAGCGACAAAGCTCGCGAGCGCCAGGTCGGCCACTCGGCCGCGGGGTGAGGTACCGCAGGTGACGCAGCGGTCGCAGAAAAGCCGGGCCACCGCTGCGCAGCCGGTCACCGGCAGGACGCAGGAGCTGCCCGTGCACTCATTGCGGACCTCTAGCAGGCTGCCCACCGACAGGTAGGGCATCCGCACACAGCCCAGGCCACGGGATGGCTCCTCGGCGCACCCCGGTTCCGGGTCGAACAGGGGATAGGCAACCCCTTCGACGTCGTCAGGTTCACCCGCCGGCTCGTGCCATGTGGCTGAGCCGCCGATGCGGTCCAGCGCGGGACCGAGCGCCTGGGGGGGACGTGGCACCTGGTCGGCACTGTAGGCGGGCTGCGATGTCGCGGGAATCAAGCCCTCGATGACCCCGCCATCGCGCAGCCCGATGACGTCGATAAGGTATCCGGGCTCCAGGCGCGGGAAGCGGACCTGAATACGGCTTGCCGCGCGGCTCGGGATGACGATGACCCGGCTCCCCTTCATCTTCCCCGCGTCCACCACGATGCTCTCCCGGTCCCGTTCGGCAATCACTCCCGTGACGCGGCCGATGTTCGCCCACACCCGCTCGGCCACCCCGCGCCGCAATGGGTCGAGGCGCACCACAACCCGGTCTCCGGTCTTGAGGGCGATCGGGTCCACCTGGCCGCCCTTCCACGCTCTCGTGCTGGGCATCATGGCCAGCCGCTCCTCGCGGCCGGCCCGGCGGATCGCGAGGATGTGCGGCCTGGCGTCGACCACCGTTCCGGTGAGCACCCCACCCGGATATACGGCCCGGCCGTGCGGCGGCACGGCCCAGCCGGCGGCGCGGGCCCGGCCCGGGCCATCCGGTGGTGCGAAGACGGCGGCCTTGAGTAACCGGCGGCGTGCGATCAGTTCCGCGGTACCTAACCCAGTGCAGTGGGCGCAGCACGTTAAGTCACCAATTTGGCCCAACATCATCCCTCCTCCGGACAGCACGGCCAGATCATGACGATGCGTGCGGTGACCGGCCCGCGTCAAGCGGTTCGGTCACGTTGGCCTTGGCGCGGGGTGCCGGATATGCCGGTACAACTGGCAAAAGGCCAGGTCAGAAGGCTTGCCAATACTCGGGTCAGGTGCAGTCGGGTGTGCTTTCGCTGGGTACGGTGGGGCTGTGAGCGAGCCGGAGGGGCGCGGTGTCGCCTGGACTGAGGAGCGAGGGACGAGCGACGAGGGAAGGCGGCGCCTTAAAGCGCCCCATAGGCGAGCGGGAGACATGTGAGCGAGCCGGAGGGGCGCGGTGCCGCCTGGACTGAGGAGCGGAGCGTGAGCGAGCCGTCCTTCCGTGAGTACGTGGCCACGCGCAGCGCGTCCCTGCTCCGGATGGCATACCTGCTCACCCATAACCGCGCGGACGCCGAGGACCTCGTGCAGGCCGCCCTGGCCAAGGCCTACCAGGCATGGGACCGCATCGAGGACAGAGGTGCGGTGGACGGCTACGTGCGCCGGGCGATGGTGAACACGCACATCTCCTGGTGGCGGAGGCGCCGGGTGGAGGAGTACCCGACCGACGACATCCCCGAGCAGGCCGTGGCCGACCACGCGGGCGATAGCGAACTGCAAGATACGCTGCGCCGCGCGATCGAGCGGCTGCCTCGGCGGATGCGGGCCGCGGTCGTGCTCCGTTACTACGAGGACATGAGCGAGGCGGAGATCGCCGACGTGCTCGGCGTGAGCCAGGGCACGGTCAAGAGCACCGTGTCCCGTGCGGTCGCCAAGCTCCGGATCGACGCCGAACTCCTCGGAGGATGACGAATCGCCCCACGTCGTGACACGATCCACCCGACAGGCGAATACGTGCCTGGTGAAGCCGCCACTGGGTGCGACCACGAGGAGGTGGGCCGTGCGAAGCACGATGATGGACGTGCCTCTGACAGTGACAGCGCTGATGCGTTATGGCACATCGGTCTTTGGCGACCGGGAAGTCGTGACCTGCACGGCGGAAGGCACCCGGCGTCAGTCCTACGCCGCCACTGGCGAGCGGGCGGCGCGGCTGGCGAACGCGCTGCGCAGGCTCGGGGTGGACGGCGACCAGCGGGTCGCCACGCTGCTCTGGAACAACGCCGAGCACCTGGAGGCCTACCTGGCCGTGCCATCCATGGGCGCGGTGCTGCACACCCTGAACCTGCGGCTCGATCCCGGGCAGCTCAGCTACATCGCCAACCATGCCGAGGATCACGTGCTCATCGTGAACGACACCCTCGTTCCCCTGCTGGCGCGGGTGCTGCCCGATATGGAGACGATCCGTCACATCCTAGTGACCGGACCATCCGGCTCAACGGATCTCGCCCAGCTTCAGTCCCTGGCCACCCCGGGGCGGCAGGTGTACTCGTACGAGGACCTGCTGGCTGCGGAGTCAGCCTCGTTCGAGTGGCCTGAGCTGGACGAGAAGTCAGCGGCGGCCATGTGCTACACCAGCGGCACGACTGGCCGGCCCAAGGGCGTCGTCTACAGCCACCGG